>UMIB01023657.1_pt1 | contig 179992 bp, 181 predicted proteins | sample 1965641 | NCBI WGS metagenome assembly UMIB01 (sample SAMEA4836110, study PRJEB28245) | human gut metagenome | biome: gut microbiome; material: fecal sample | place: Denmark | collected 2008
TACCACGCAAGCGTGGCACTGGGTAAACCCATTAAAACAAAAAGCAGAGCTTTTGGGCTCTGCTTAGTTTCTTGAAAATATACTTTTGCTATGGGAGTGATTCAGATTAGATTGCTCGGAATAAAACAATTATCCTTGTCAATCGGTATCGGCTCCTCACACATACATATGATGCCGCCGTTTCCGCGGTTCAAAGAAGTCTTGTCAATTACGCTGTACTTTTTGACCTCACGACGATCAGGAGAAGAACTCTTTTTGATTTCCAACGGATGAATGACATTGTTTTCCTCGATGAAAACATCAATCTCTTTTGCATTAGAATCACGAAAATAGGGTAATATTTACTTTAGATTTAGCGCAAGCGTAGTTTTTCACAAGCTCCATTACCACATAATTTTCGTAGTAATGACCGCTTGCAGCACCGTTACGGAGAGTGTCTGCCGTCAGCCACATCGAAAGGTAAGCACAAAGACCGGTGTCACAGAAATACAGTTTCGGTGTTTTGCTGAGCCGTTTCAGTTCATTGTTTGAATATGGGGCAAGCAGATAAACAATGTGAAGTCCCACAAGTACTTTCAGCCATTCCTTTGCGGTACTTGGTGCAATGTCAGCGGATTCCGCAAGAGTAGAATAATTTACCTGCTCTGAAACAAGAGCAGCACAACCGACAAGAAACTTACGAAAACGAACTGTGTCGGTAATACCGCCGTGTTAGCTTAGTAATATTTTTTTGAAAGGTGATAAAATTATGAGTACCAATAAGATTACTTGTTCATTTACCGTTGACCGTGATATTTACAACGCTTATAAAAGTATTGTTGTAAAAGGTGGTGAAAATGTAAGAGGCAACCTTATCCGTTATATGCTCAATGTCATTAACTATGAAACTCCAAATGCAGATACAATTTCTGCAATAAAAGAAGTTGAAGAACTGAAAAAAAATCCAAACAAAAAAACCTATGCTTCATTTAGAGAGCTTTTAGAGGATATTACCAATGAGTAAATTAAGAATTGTGCCATCACAGAAATTCAACAGAGATGTTAAGCTGGCAATTAAGCGTGGATACAATATTAAATTGCTTGATGATGTTGTTGAAATGATAGCTGAACAACAACTACTACCACCGGAATATAAAGATCACAAACTAATCAGAAATTATTCCGGTTGTAGGGAGTGTCACATTACCCACGACTGGCTCTTAATTTATGAAATTAGTAATGAAGAACTTATTTTGTATCTGACAAGGACCAGAACACACAGTGATTTATTTTAAGCTCCTCAAGGCATTTATATCTTAATAGAATATACTAACAAATAAAAGAAAGAACCTTCCCTAATGATAAATTCATCAGAGAAGGTTCTTGTTATTTCTTCACCATAACTACAGCCTGTTTGCCGAGTTCGTTATATCTTGTATTTACAAGGCTTTTTGAGTATCTTGTACGAGCGTTTGTCCATGGGTCGTTGAAATAGTAATAATCTTTGTCATAGCCCGTGAGTAACAGACAATGTTCGCCGGCAGTCCAAGTGTAGTAACTGCCGAGTTTATATTTTGCGTTTTCATCGGTGTAGTTTACTCTCCAAGTGGTTGTCTTAAATGACGGTGACATATTAATTGTTGCCCACACCATAATCGGCTGACCTTGTGCAACATACTTACCCGAAAGATATTCAAGACTTTTCCCGCTGATTTCTACAGCCTTGTATGATTTGTCGGAAAGGTATTTATTCATACATTTTACCATAATCGGTGCATACGCTCCGTAGCTGTTGGAACTGTATGGTGTTCCAACAAAGGCACAATTCGGATCAGGTCCTGTGTATGAACCGTTTGAATAACCGAAAGGTTTTTTTACCAAATACTTATCTGCAAATGTCGTTTCAGAAATTTTATATCCGTAGAAATTCAACAGCATTGTTGCACTACAGGTTTCACAGCCTGTCGGGAGCTTACTTTGACCGATTAACGGAACATTTGAAATCTTCTTGCTCTGTGGCATTATGTATACATTGCAAATGGCTTTTTTTCCGTTATTCAAAGTGCAAGTTACAGTTGCTTTTCCTGTCGCTACTCCTTTGACGACACCTCCGCCTCTTGTTACAGCAGCTATTTTTGAATTGCTTGATGAATAAAGTCTGTAATATGCCGCTGTACCTTTTGGAACACTGCTGTTAATGTCAAAACTCTGACCTATGTACAGTACAATTTCACTTGCGTTAAGTTTAAGAGATGTTGCAAGCGGCTTGACCGTTACATTACAGGTTGCTTGTGTACCGTTTGGCATTTTGCATCTCATAGTTGTGGTTCCTGCCTTTTTTGCGGTCATCAAACCTCCGGCTTTTTGAACAAAAGCAATATTCGGATCATCTGAATAATAAGAACGATAATAAGCTGCTGTTCCGCTCGGCACATAGCTTGAAAAATCATACTGTTCACCGACTCCAAGTATAATACTTGTCTTATCAAGCTTTATGCTATTAGCAAGCTTTTTAACAGTAACCTTACATTTGGCTGTAAGTCCGTTATAAGTTTTTGCTGTAATTGTAGAGACACCAATGCCCACAGCAGTCATTTTGCCTTTATCGTCTACAGTAATTACCCCACTATTATCTGTAGTAAACTCTACTTGCGAAATATCTCCATTTTCAATAGTAGTAATAAGAGTATATGACTCCCCTACCCCAAGTGTTATTCCATTCTTATTGAATTTCACACTTTTAGGCGGAACAGTTGGTTTTGGCTCTGTAGTAGGCTGTTCAGTAATCTGCTCAGTATACTCTTCTGTTGAAGGTTCAGTAACTTCTTCCGTAGTTGTTTCAGTCGATTCTGTTGATGGTTCATCAACAATTGTTGTTTCCTCAACACATTCTGTAGTAGTTTCAGTATATGCTGTAGTTTCAGAATATTCAGTTGTTACTTCAGTACAAGCAGATGAGAAATTCGATATCGTTGTTTCTGTGGATGCTTCAGTTCCGTAAACCGAAGTAGTTTCTGTCAAAGATGACGGTTCTGATGTATCAAATTGAGATCCAACAATAATTTTCTGAATATTAGTGGCATCAATAACGGTCAACACATTGTCGCCATTAGTATCGTAAAGAAATTTCTCATCATCAGTTAAGTCAATCATACCTACAACATACTTTTGGACCTTGGTTGCATCCATAACTGTAAATTCGTAATTACCACCGTTAACGATAGTCGCTGCATATGGTATTATACATATCGCAGATAACAGCGTTATGATTAATAATATTGATATTGATTGTATTATTTTTTTCATGTTTTTTGCTCCCTTATCTGTGCCTGTTGTAATAGTCTTTGTCTGACCGTTTACAAATGTCTTTTCTACCGTATTACCGTCTGAATCGGTAACAATGTAATGAGTAAGACTGCCGTTTGATGATGTGCGATATTCACTTTCAAGCGAACCGTCAAATGTGTAATAGTAATATGAGGTTTCACCGCTTGAATAGGTAGGCTCAAATGAGCCTACCTACCCACATTCGTTTTAAATTTTTTCAAATATAGTTAGAATTATTAATCAATCTAAAATTTATGCCTATTTTTTTCAACTCATTAAATGCACTCAAATTGGTCTCATTGACTAACACCATTTTTTCATGTGAAATACAGCGAAACCACGGTATGCAATTTTTATAAAAAGCCAAATCTTCAGGATAATCATAAGCATTCCAAGAGGAAAAATCTATAGGTTTCATCAATAAAGCCGTTGTTATTTTATTAATTCTGAAACAATGGATTTGTTGTCCTGCAGTATATCTGGGTGTTTTTATTTTACCTAATGGAATTTCATGATTTCTAAAACCATCCAAGAAATTAAAATATTCATTAGAATGATCCTTTTTATGGATCTGTCTCACAGTAAAAAAACTAAAATTCTCACTATAGCAAGTGGCAACCTTTAAGGTTTTATCTGACGAAATTCTGTCTTTTGTTGCAACTGACGATGTTGAATCCTATGAATCGGAATTCCCTGAACAACCAGCAAATAATGTTGCTGTCATTGCAAGTGTGAGGAACGCACATAGATTTTTTTGTCCGGGCATTGTCAATAAAAGTTTGTAAGTTTTAAAGAAGATTGAACTTTTTATTGTTCAATCCTCTTTGTTGTTTATTACAGACTGCATATCTTCGGGAATTTCGGCAGTAACCGTAATGTATTCATTTTTTATCGGATGATAAAATTCAAGCCTTGCACAATGAAGTGCCTGCCTTGAAATTTTATCAAGTTTTCCGCCGTACAAGTCATCGCCCATAAGCGGATGCCCTAAATAAGCCATATGGCAGCGAATCTGATGTGTTCTGCCGGTTTCAAGCCACAATTCAAGCAATGTAAAATCTTTTGTTGCAACAAGCGGTTTGTAGTGCGTAACTGCTTTCATTCCGTCATCACGGACAATTCGTACCATTTTGGAATCATCACGCAAATCCATTGGCTTATCAACTATACCTTCAATATTTATTTCGCCCTCGCATAAAGCGTAATAGACTTTGTGCGTTTTATTTTTTACGGCATTGGCTGTAAAACGGTTTTTGGCAATGAGAACAAGCCCTGAGGTATCCTTGTCAAGTCGATTAATTGCCCGAAATACAAACGGCTTGCCGTTTTGACTGCAATAGTACGAAACAATATTTGCAAGCGTATCGCTTTGGTGCTGCTTTACAGGATGAACTGGCATGGAATGCGGTTTGTTTACCACAAGAAAATGTTCATCCTCATATCTTATATCAAGTGTACCCTTTGTCGGTTCAATTTCACATTTTTCATCGGGAATTGCAATTGAAACGGTTTTACCGCTTTGCACACAGTCAATTGTTCTTAAAATTTTCCCGTCCATCAAAATACCGTCTTTTTCTCTTTTCAGTCGTGTTATTATTCTTGCAGAAAGCCCGCATTTATCACGCAGAAATCTTTGAGCAAGCATATTGTCACATTCGTCAGGTACGGGAAAATACAGTCTGTCAGACATAAATCATCCTCCAAACAAAAAACAGAATTATCAGCTGAATAATAAATATTATCGGTATGCCGAGCATAAATTTAATGTGTCTTGTTTTGTGTCTGATTAATTGCATTGTAATGTACATTGCAACACTTCCTCCGAGTGCGGAGAGAATCAGCAATGTGCTTTCTCGTACTCTCCATTTGCGGTGAATTGCAAAGTATTTGTCACAGACTGTTACAATAATTGATATCAGGCTGATGATGCAAATGTATATGATGAAAATTTCCATGAGAACTCCAAAGGATGATTTGATTGAAAAACAAAAAGATTGTTCCGATTATAGTATCTATAATAGCTATGTTAAGCGTTATCTGCATAAGCTCATTTACAAGAGAAAAACCGCCTAAAAAGCAGAATGATATCGACAACATTGCAGCCTTATCATCAAAGGCAACTGCCGACACACCCAAAAGTGATGAAGAAATGCGTGGTGTGTGGGTATCGTATATGGAGCTTTCTATGGAAAATGAAAGCTCAAAAACACAAAAAGCGTTTGAAGATAAATTTACCGAAATAGCACAAAAATGCCGTGACAGCGGTTTCAACACGCTTATTGTACAGGTACGCCCCTTTTGTGACGCATTATATAAGTCAAGTTATTTTCCGTGGTCACATATTCTCACGGGTACGCAGGGTGAAAATCCTCAATATGACGCACTGCAAATTATGTGTGATATATGCAAAGAAAACAATTTGAAAATTCATGCGTGGATTAATCCATACAGAGTCAGTTCAAATGAAACTCCGAAAAAACTTTCAGACAACAATCCTTACATAAAGAATTCCGAAATAGGTATAAAAACCGATAACGGAATTTTTCTTGATCCGTCAAATGAAACTGCACAACAGCTGATTAGTGACGGTGTAAAGGAAATTGCGGAAAATTATGATGTTGACGGAATACAGTTTGACGACTATTTCTACCCTACTGAGGATGAAAGTTTTGATAAAAAGCAGTATGAGGTTTATATTGAAAAATACGGTAAAGAAAACTGTATGAGTCTTGATAATTGGCGAATGCAAAATGTAAATACGCTGATTTGTAAGGTTTACAGAACAATAAAAAGTGTGGATTCGTCAGTTGAGTTCGGCATATCACCGCAAGGCAATATAGGTAACAATGACGGATTGTATGCCGATGTAAAATCGTGGTGTACCTGTAAAGGCTTTGCAGATTACATCTGTCCGCAAATTTACTTTAGCCTTGAAAATCCTGCTCTTAATTTTGAAGATTGCCTTAACAGCTGGACATCTCTTGATTTTGACGAAAATGTAAAACTGTATGTCGGTCTTGGCGGTTATAAGGCAGGTAACGGCGAATATGACGAAGAAACATGGCTTTTAAGTGACAGTATCCTTGCCGATGAATACGATATTTTGCGTAACAACAAATCTGTCAGGGGCTTTATGCTTTACAGCTATAATAGCCTTGAAGATGATACTGCAAAAAAAGAGATTAATAATCTGATTAACGCTTTAAACTAATTCAGCATCACAGTAGTCATCAAATGATTTTGTGATTTTCACATCAATAATTTTACCGCAAAGACTTGTATCTTCGGAATTAATATGAACAGGCGTGTAGTTCTTTGTGTAACCCTCAAGATAACCGTGACGAAGTCTTTCAACGAGAACAGATTCACAAAGGCCAACCTGATCTTTAAGAAATTCCCTTCTGGTTTCATCGCAGACCTGCTCCATAATTTTGGCTCTCTGCTCTTTAATTTGCGGATCAATTTGATTTGGTGCTTTATCGGCAACAGTACCTTTACGGCGTGAATACGGAAAGATATGCACCTTTGCAAAGCCGATTGACTTAACAAAATTAAGAGATGCGTTGAAATCTTCCTCTGTTTCACCTGCAAATCCAACCATTACATCGGTTGTCATAGAACTGTTTTCAAAAGCGTTTCTGAGATTTGTAACAATTTCAGCGTATTCTGCACAATTGTAGTGACGGTTCATTGCTTTGAGTGTGTTATCACAACCGCTTTGTAGTGAAAGATGAAACTGCGGACAGAACTTTGGCTGTGCGGCAAGACGGGCAATCATTTCTTTATCCATTCTTTCCGGTTCGATTGACCCGAGTCTTACACGGTCGATTCCGTCAACGGAACAAGCACATTCCACAGCATCCGCAAGATCAAAATCTTCGTCAAGACCGTAGGCGGAAAGGTTAATACCAACGAGAACAACCTCACGGTAACCGTTTGCGGCAACCTGAATAAGCTCTGCCTTTAAATCTTCAAGAGATTTCGAACGCACTCTGCCCCTTGCATACGGAATAATGCAGTAAGAACAAAATCTGTTGCAACCGTCCTCTATTTTAATGAAAGCCCTTGTATGCTCTCCGAGTGACGATACGGAAAGGTTTTCGTATTTTTCGCCTTTTCCGATATGCTCTGTTATATGAACAAATTTCTGTTTTTCTTCGAGAAACTTGTAAATTGAAGGAACGAGTTCGGCTCTCTTTGCATTGCCGAGTACGATATCGCAATTTGAAAAGTTCTCGCTTTCTTCGGGGAAAGCCTGTGGCATACAGCCGGTGAGAATAACAATTCCGTCAGGATTTTCACGGCGGACACGGTTGAGAATCTTGCGGTTTTTTGCGTCACTTACGGATGTTACCGTACAGCTGTTAACGATTGTTATGTCTGCCCTGTCCCTGTCATCCGAGAGAAGAAATCCGTTCTTCAGCATGTCTTCACGCATTGCCTGTGATTCATACTGATTAACCTTGCAGCCGAGTGTAATTATATTAAAATTCATTCACTAACCATCCTTTTTTGGGTAAATAGTTGAAATTGCAAAAATTCATTAATTCGTTGTTGATTTAGACAAAAATTAATGATAAAATATAAACAAGATGAACAATGGAGGTGAGATCTTGTTTTCTGTACCGGTTTCCGTTAAAAATAAAAAAGAAATGATCGATATGTTTGAAACTCTTGCTCACTTTCCGGATACAGTAATGATGCTAAGAAACGGCGATAATACTGTTGATGCTCATTCGTTGATGGGATTTTTTGCAATTGACGAAAAAATTCCGATTGAACTTCTTCTTGAATCAGAACCTGATGATAATCTCAAACAGGCGATTTCTAAATTTGCTTTTGTTAATGCATAAAAATAATATATACATACTGTTAAGCCCTATGACCAAAGTCATAGGGCCTTTTTGTTTGTGCTTTTAGTTATGAATTTTTGTCAACAACATGGAACTTTTTAAGGTTTCCTGTCTTTTCGCTTCTCTTGTCAAGTTCGGCAAGAACATCTTCAAGCGGAATGCCGAGCTTTACCATCATTACAGTAAGATGATAGATAAGGTCTGCAATTTCATAAACAGTTTCGCTGTTATCATCATTTTTTGCCGCAATGATTGTTTCACTGCACTCCTCGCCTACTTTTTTAAGAATCTTGTCAATTCCTTTATCAAGAAGGTAGCAAGTGTATGAACCCTCTTTTGGATTATCTCGTCTGTTTTCTACTGTAGCATAAAGTGCTTCAAGAACTTCTTTGTCGTTCATATTAAAATTCTCCTCATTTTAATTTTTTAAAAAAGCAGGAATGATTTCCCGTGTGGCAGGCTGCACCTGTCTGTTCAACTGTGATGAGCAATGTATCGTCGTCGCAGTCGGCATATATATCAATTACCTTTTGTAAATGACCTGATGTTGCACCCTTGTTCCAAAGCTCCTGACGGCTTCTTGACCAGAACCATGTGTAACCGGTTTCAAAAGTTTTTTGCATACTTTCACGGTTCATATATGCAAGCATAAGTACCTCACCCGTTGACTTTTCCTGAATAATTGCGGGAATAAGTTCGGATTTTACAAAATATTTATCAAGATCCATAATTACCTCAGATTTTATTTGTTACTTCGATCGCCTGTTTCAAATCGAGCGAACCTGTATAGACAGCCTTGCCGCAGATTGCACCGTAGACATCGAGTTCTGAAAGATTAATGATATCCTTGAGAACTGCAACACCGCCGCTTGCGATAATATTACAGCTGACTTCGTGAGCAAGAGCATCAAGCTGTTTAAGGTTAGGACCTGCAAGAGTACCGTCCTGATCAATGTCTGTGAACACAATAGTCTTTACTCCGACATTTTCCATACGCTTTGCAAGCTCAATGTAGTTGATTTCCGAATTGTCAATCCAACCTTCTGCACGAACCATGCCGTCCTTTGCATCAATGCCAACTGCAATTCTCTCACCGTATTCTTTTACGGCATCAATAACAAGCTGCTGATTTTTAACTGCGGCTGAACCGAGAATAACACGGTTTATTCCTCTTGAAAGATAATATTCAACCGCTTTCATATCACGGATTCCTCCGCCGACCTCAACAGAAAGTCCCGAGGCTTTTGCAACATCCGCAATAAGATCGGCATTAACAAGCTTTGCGTCTTTTGCACCGTCAAGGTCAACCATATGCGTCCACTCTGCACCTGCGTCGGCAAAGCCCTGAGCGGCAATATACGGGGACTCTGCTACCTTCTGAACGGTTGCATAATCGCCCTTGAAAAGACGGACACAATTGCCGTCTTTTATGTCAATAGCGGGTAAAATAATCATTATAACACTCCTTTAGTAGAAAGAAGTACATTCGAAAAATTTTGCTTTACTGCAAGACGGAGTGCGTGTGCGCAAGCCTTGTACAAAGCCTCTGTGATATGGTGAGAGTTGTCACCGTAAACAGATTTGAGGTGAAGTGTGATTTGTGCGTTAAATGCAAATGCACGCATAAATTCTACTGTCATTGAACAGTCGTAGCCGCCGCATCTTTCCTGCGGGAAATCAGCGTCGAATACAAGATAAGGTCTGCCGCTGATGTCAACAGATGCAAACGCAAGCGCTTCGTCCATAGGAACATAAAAACTGCCGAATCTTTCAATTGACTCTTTGGTTGAAAGAGCCTCTGCAAATGCTTTGCCAAGAACTATACCTGTATCTTCAACGGTGTGGTGTTCGTCAACATAAAGATCGCCTTTTACCGAAACCTCAAGTCCAAATCTGCCGTGAGTGGCAAACGAATTGAGCATATGGTCAAAAAAGCCTATGCCTGTATCAATTTTAATATCGCCGCCGTCAAGATTTAGTTTTAGCTTTATGTCGGTTTCCTTCGTTTTACGCTCAACATATGCACTGCGCATATAATCACCTCGATAAATAAGTTTTAATGCAACTTATCAGTTCTTCGTTTTCTTCTTCTGTGCCAACGGAAATTCTGATGTAATCGCCCATAAAACGGATTACAATTGAGTTGTCCTTGAGATAGTTCCACAAGTCTTTGCCGAATGATGTTTTAACAAAAACAAAGTTTGCACAACTGTTGTAAACCTTAAAATCATCGGAAAGAGCGGACAACTCCAGTAAGTCATTATACAGCTTTTCTCTGTTTCTGACAATTGTTTTTTGTCTGTTTTTGAGATAATCTTTATTTTTATATATTATACTGCCGACAACCTGAGAAAATGTGTTCACATTGTACGGAGATTTTACCGCTTTTACAGCTCTTGAAATTGTTTCATTTGCAACGGCAAAACCGAGTCTGAGTGCCGCTGAGCCTACTGCCTTTGATGCGGTTCTGAAAATAATGAGATTTGAATACTTTTCAACCTCATTTATAAGACTCTGATCCCAAAAATCCATATATGCTTCGTCAAGAATTACAAGTGCATTTACGCTTGTAACAAGTCTGTGTGCATCTTCGGCGGTCATCCCCTGCCCTGTTGGATTGCATGGGTTTGAAAAAAGCAGAAGTTTGATATTGTCTCGATTTACCTTTTCAATAAGTGCATCCGTATCAATTGAAAGGTCGTCGGATTTGATAAATGTGTCACATACAACCTCACAGATTGATGAATAGAATTTGTACATTGAAAAATCGGGAGCAACGCAAAGCATCCTGTCCCCTTTTTCCATAAATGCGGCTTCAATCAAAAAGATGAGTTCATCTGAGCCGTTGCCTGCGGTTACATATTTTGGATTGATTCCGTAATAATCCGCAAAAGCCGTAACAACCTTTTCCGCAAGCGGATCGGGATAGCGGTTGAAATCAATTGTATCAATTGCATTTTTGATTTCTTCTTTGATGAAATCGGGATAATTTTCGGGACATTCGTTTGCATCAAGTCGAATTTTATATGTACCGCTGATTGGTTCATACGGTTCAAGTTCACGGATTTTTTTGTTTAATTCATAAGACATTGCATAACTTCCATTCTTATTTCATATCAAAACGCACTTTAATTGAATTTGCGTGTGCTGTAAGTCCTTCTGTTTCTGCAAAGCGAACTACATCTTCGGCATCTTTTCTCAAAGCGTCTTCCGTATAGTAAATAAAGCTTGATTTCTTTACAAAGCTGTCTACCGAAAGAGGTGAGAAAAATCTTGCCGTGCCGCTTGTCGGAAGAACATGGTTAGGACCTGCAAAATAGTCGCCCAGAGGCTCGGGACTGTAGTTGCCGAGAAATACAGAACCGGCATTATCAAGCTTGCCGACATACTCCATTGGGTTTTCACAACAAACCTCAAGATGTTCGGGAGCAAGCTCGTTAGCAAATTCAATCGCCTGTGACATATCACTGCATACAATAACTGCACCGAAATTGTCAACCGATGAACGGATAATATCTTTTCTTGAAAGAGCGGTCATCTGCTTTTCAAGCTCTGTTTCAGTTTCTTTGGCAAGCTCTTCGCAATCGGTAAGCAGAATTGCAGACGCAAGCCGGTCATGCTCTGCCTGACTCATAAGGTCTGCGGCAAGGAATTTTGGATTTGCAGACTTATCGGCAATGATGAGTATTTCACTCGGACCGGCAATCATATCAATGTCAACTGTCCCGTAAAGAAGTTTTTTTGCTGTTGCAACAAAGATGTTGCCGGGGCCTACGATTTTATCAACCTTTGGTACGGATTCTGTACCGTATGCAAGTGCGGCTACTGCCTGTGCACCGCCCATAAGGAAGATTCTGTCAACGCCTGCTACCTTTGCGGCGGCGATGATATTCGGATTCGGTGTACCGTCCTTCTGCGGAGGTGTACACATAATAATTTTCTCAACACCTGCAATTTTAGCGGGAACTGCGTTCATAAGAACTGATGAGGGATATGCCGCAGTGCCGCCCGGAACATAGATACCTACTCTTTTAAGGCCTCTGATTCTCTGCCCCATCATTACGCCGTTATTCTTTGTTGTGAGCCAGCTTTGCTGAACCTGTCTTTTATGGAAGTCTGCAATATTTGCGGCTGCCTTTTTGATTGTTTCGAGATAATCCTTATCGCATTTTTCAATAAGACTGTCGATTTCATCGGAAGTGATTTCTACCTTTTCAGGTGCTTTTCCGTCAAATTTAACGGTATATTCCTTTACGGCTTTATCACCGTTTTCTGCAACATTTTCGATGATTTCCGAAACAATCGGAACTACATTTTTATCTGAATTCTGCGCTCTCTTTTTGAGCAAATCAATAAATTCATATTCGTTTTTTCCGTCTGCTACAACAGTTGTAATCATTTTGTGACAGCCTCCAGTTTCTTCTGCAATTCTTCAATTTCAGCCTTGCGCAGTTTAAGACTTGCCGTATTGGCAATAAGTCTTGCCGAAATATCACACACCCATTCAATTACTTCAAGTCCGTTAGCCTTGAGCGTTGAACCTGTTTCTACTATATCTACAATACCGTCCGCAAGACCTACAAGAGGAGCAAGTTCAACGGAACCCTCAATCTTAATAATTCTTACATCCATATCTTTATCGTCAAAAAAAGCTCTGGTTACATTCGGATACTTTGTTGCGATAGTTTTTGTATTGTAACCGCTGTAAAAATCAGTATCTTTTTTTGTTGCAAGGGCAAAACGGCATTTGCCGAATCCTAAGTCGAGAAGTTCATAAAAAGATGAACCGTTTTCAAGAATTGTGTCCTTGCCGACAACACCAAGGTCACACACACCGTGCTCAACATATGTAATTACATCTGCGGCTTTCGCAAGCACAACTTCAAAATCATTATTGCCGATCGGAAGAATAAGCCTTCTTCCCTTGTTTTTTACTTCATCACAATTATATCCGATTTTTTCAAGAAGTTCAATTGTGGTCTTTTCAAGTCTGCCCTTTGTCAGAGCAATTCTTAATGGTTTCATATTTAATCCTTTCCGACAGCTTGATTATATACTTTCAACTTTTGCAATTCCTCTTGATTTTGCAAACTGTTCTGTTTCTTCAAGAGTTTCAAGTACGCTGAACTGTGCCTTTATTCCCTTTTCATTAAGCTCGTCAACATATCTGAGAGCCTTCATTTCATGTCCGTTTTCTGCAAAAACGAGAACATCGGGATTATCTGAATAATTTACATCATCATCGGAAAGATGTTTCATTGTAATTGCGTCTGTATCAATCGCAAAGCCTGCCGCACCCATAGGAGCGTCAAATTCGCTGAGAAGATCGTCATATCTTCCTCCCGAAATAACAGCGTCACCGATTCCGTTAATATACCCTGAAAATACGATTCCCGTATAGTAATCGTTTCTCTGAACAAGTCCGAGGTCGATGATAAGCTTGTTGCCGAGTTCAAGCACGGAAAGTTCTTTATAGATTGTGTGGAGATAATCAAGAGCGTTTTCGGCGCCTGTACCTTTGCAAATATCATATGCCTCATCAAACACTTCTTCACCGCCGAACAGTGACGGGAGCGAACGGATTGCGGAAACAGTCTTGCAAGGCTTGAGTTTGTCAAGAAGATTGTTAAGCGCCGAGTAGTTTTTACTTTCGATTGATACTCTGATTTTTTCTTTGTAATCGTTATCGATATCGAGTTCTTTTGACAGAGCATTGAATACTTCGGCATGTCCGAGTTCAATTCTGAAATCATCGGCAACGGCTGAAATGCTTTTTATTGCCGAGGTGAGAATTTCAAGGTCGGCTCTTTTTCCTTTTGCCCCGAGAAGTTCAACACCCATCTGAAGAAATTCGTTTCTTCTTCCTGCAAGTGACGGATTGTTGCGATATACTGCCTGCTTGTAGTAAAGTCGAACAGGAAGTGTATTGTTTTTAAGTCTTGTAGAAACCATTCTTGCAATCGGCAGAGTGGAATCAGGACGGGCAACAAGAAGCCTGCCTTTGTTATCGGTTGTTTTGAACATTGATTCCTGCGAGATTCCGCTTGACGGAATTGAGAACACATCATAGAATTCAAGAGCAGGAGTTATTACCCGTTTAAATCCGCCTTTGACAAATACCTTTTCAATGCTTGTGCAGATATAATCCATAGCGGAACATTCAGCGAACAGAAAGTCCTTTGTTCCCTCGGGAGTCATTTTTAAATTCTTTTTCATAATTACCTCTCAACGCTTTAGTGTGTTAATACGGTAATATATTAACACACTAAACTTGATTTGTCAACACTATTCAGATGAAGCGAAAATTTTACGATTATTCATTTGTATTTTCTGAGGATTCGTCTTCATCATTTGTTTTGTTACGGTTGATGAATTTCATAAGTTTTTCTCTATGCTGCATTTCTTTTTCTTCACGAAGTTTTTTCTGCTCTGCGGCAATTTTGGTATAGTTAAGCACCTCAAAGTCAAGAGCTTCCTGAGCAATTCTACCCTTTGAGTCAATTTTGTTTTTTACTCTCTTGCCGACAAGAGCATAGATTACGGCATAGATTGGTGTGCCGAGAATAAGACCGAGAACACCGAACATTCCTCCGCCGACAATTACGCTGAACAGTACCCAGAAGCTTGAAAGACCGACCTGACTGCCGATAATCTTCGGCTTGAAAAGATTGCCGTCAAGCTGCTGAATTATAACTATAATGATTATGAAAATAATCATGTAAATCGGATCAATAAGCAAGAGGATAAAAGCACTCGGAATTGCACCGATGAACGGTCCAAAGAACGGAATAATATTCGTTACACCGATAAGAACCGCAATAAGCGGTGCGTACGGTAATTGACAAATTGACATTGTAATGAATGTGAGAACACCGAGAAAAGCCGCATCAATGATATCGCCAACGAGAAAACGACCGCATTTTGTATCTGTAATATCGACAATTTCATAAATCTTAGGAAGATACTTTATCGGAATAAAAGCAACAGCAAGCTTTTTTATCTGACGGCAAAGTGTTTCCTTTGCGGCAAGGAAGTAAACTGAAATAACGATTCCGAGCAGGAAGTTATACACACCGTTACACGTAGACATAATTGCGCTGAATACTGCATTTGTAGAGTTGCCGAGAAAACTGGTGATATTGCCTGCCGAAATAAGGTTTGTAATATACTTGAAGAAGTTGTTTATTACTTCACTTGCGTCAATTTCCATACTGAATGTATGGTTAATCCAATGCACCACTGTTTTTGTCATGTCAGAAAGTACGCCTGCATACTGCGGCAGGCTGTTAATAAGACTGAACAGGCTGGCTGCAATCTGCGGAACTACAATTGAGATTATAACAACAAAAATTGCTACTACAATTGCATAGGTTATAATAAGCGCAAGGGGTTTTCTGAAGTTAGCAAGGAATTTTCGCTTTCGCCCCATTCTGCCGAAAACTTTGGAGTAGAAAAATTTGTAAGGATAGTTAAGGATGTAAGCAAAAAGGAATCCGATTGCAAACGGAGTGATGATGCCTGTTATCCAACCGATTGCCGACCACACAACATCCATATTATCTTTTACAAGTAAAAGAAATACTGTAAATGAAATGCAAATCAGCAAAGTTTTTAGCGAAAGCAGTTTTTTCATTTAAACAACTCCTTAAAATAATGACATCTGTGAGCTTTCAGGCAAATCCTTGAGAACTCCGACATCTTTCAGTGTTTCAATAACAGCCTTAGTAACCTTTGTTTTTATCTGCATATCTTCAATTGAAAGATATTCTGTGTGCTTGCCCGTTTCTGCGAGTGAATCTGCTGCGGCGCCGCCTACACCGGGTAAGGATGAAAACGGAAGTCTGATTTTTCCGTCCTCTACCTTGAACATTTTAGCCTCGGATTTGTAGATATCAACAGGAAGAAATTCAATTTTTCTTGCCATCATTTCGTTGACAATCTGCAAGGTCTGGAACTCTGCTTCATCCTTGGCTGTTGCTTCGTGAACACTCTGTTTTTGTTTTATGTTGTTCATCTTGTCACGGACAGCCTGATGTCCCTGCATGGCAATTGCACCGTCAAGATTTTCACTTCGTACGGTAAAGTATGCCGCATAATATTCAACGGCCTTGTGAACCTTGTACCAACCGAGTCTGAGCGTTGCAATCATATAGGCTGCGGCATGGGCTTTCGGGAACATATACTTAATTTTCATACACGAATCAATATACCATTCGGGAACATTGTGTTCACGCATAGCCTTGAAGTGTTCTTCCGTAAGAAGTTTTGTTGCGTTACCTTTACGGACAATCTCCATTATTTTGAATGCCATGCCCGGTTCAAGACCTTTGTGCATAAGATAAGTCATAATCGAGTCACGAGTACCGATTACTTCCGAAATTGTACAGGTTCCGTTATGAATAAGTTCCTGAGCGTTTCCGAGCCATACATCGGTACCGTGCGAAAGACCTGCAATCTGCAAAAGGTCGGTAAAGGTTTTGGGCTGTGCCTCAATGAGCATTCCTCTTACGAAAGACGTACCGCATTCAGGAAGGCTGAATGTACCGGTTTTTGAGTCGATATCTTCCTCAGTAACTCCGAGTGCTTTCGGAGAGGTAAACAGCGACATAACCTCGGGATCGCTCATTGAAACCTTCATTACGGGGATACCTGTGTAGAGTTCAAGATAATGATAGATTGTCGGAACATCGTGTCCGAGCTCATCAAGTTTTGTGATTGTATCATGAATTGAATGGAAGTCGAAGTGGGTTGTAATGTTATCTGAGTTCACATCATTTGCAGGATGCTGAACAGGGCAGAAATCGTAAACATCGTTTGTTCTCGGCACAACAACCATACCGCCGGGGTGCTGACCTGTGGTTCTCTTAACACCCGTACAACCGATTGCAAGACGCTTTTCCTCAGCCTTGTGCATTACAAGACCTCGCTCCTGTGCAAACTTCTTAACGAAGCCGAGTGCTGTCTTTTCGGCTACTGTAGAAATTGTTCCCGCTTTGAACACATTATTCTTACCGAAGAGCTCTTCCGTGTAACGGTGAGATTTTGATTGATACTCACCGCTGAAGTTAAGGTCGATATCAGGCACTTTGTCGCCTTTAAAGCCAAGAAATGTTTCAAACGGAATTTCGTGACCGTCCTGATCCATAAGAGTGCCGCATTCGGGACAGTTTTTTGGCGGCATATCAAAGCCCGAGCCGTAACTGCCGTCTGTTATAAACTCGCTGTGTTTGCAGTTTGGACATACATAGTGCGGACAAAGCGGATTAACCTCCGAAATACCGGACATAGTAGCTACGAAAGAAGAACCTACCGATCCTCGAGAACCGACAAGATATCCGTGTGCCTCACTGTCTGCAACAAGCTTTTGCGCAGTCATATAAAGCACGGAGAATCCGTAGGTTGTGATTGAATTAAGTTCCTTGTCAAGTCTTGCCTTTACGATTTCAGGCAATGGATCACCGTATTTCTCTTTTGCTCTTTTCCATGTAATATCAATAAGCTGTTCCTGTGCACCCTCAATGTTAGGCGGGAATGTACCCTTTGGAATAGGTCTGATATATTCGCACATATCGGCGATTTTATTGGGATTTTCTACTACATACTCATAGGCTTTATCCTTGCCGAGCCACTCAAATTCCTTGAGCATTTCAGCGGTTGTTCTGAAATAAAGCGGAGCTTGCTGTTCGGCATCTTTAAAGCCCTGACCAGCCATAAGAATTTTTCTGAATTCGGAATCTGTCGGATCCATAAAGTGGACATCGCAGGTTGCGCATACAGGCTTGCCGAGTTCTTTTGCAAGCTTAATGATTGTACGGTCAATTTCATGAAGTTCGTCAACAGAATTAAATCTGCCGTCACGAATCATAAAGCTGTTGTTGCCTGCAGGCTGAATTTCAAGATAATCATAGAATGACGCAATCTGTTTGAGTTCACCCCACGGCTTGCCCTCAAGAATTGCCATATAAAGCTGACCTGCACAACAAGCTGAGCCGATTATGAGTCCCTCTCTGTACTTCACAAGCTCGCTTTTCGGAATTCTCGGCTTTTTATAGAAATAATTAAGATGACTGTAAGAAATAAGTCTGTAAAGATTTTTAAGACCTGTTTTATTCTTTACAAGAATAATCTGATGATAGGTCGGAAGCTTTTTAAAATCTCCGCCTGCTATCTTTGTATTAATGTCGTTTGTTTTTGTTATACCGTAATCATCTGTAAGTCGCTGACAGAGATTTATAAAAATTCTCGCAAGCATTTCGGCATCATCGGTTGCTCTGTGGTGATTGAAGTCGCCGAGCCTTAAAAATTTTGCAACCGTATCAAGCTTGCAGTTCTTGATATCTGTAAGAATCGCTCTTGAAATTGCAACCGTGTCGATTGAAGTATAGTTATATTCCCTGCCCATATCTTCACAGGCTTTTGCTATGAAGGATGTATCAAAGGGAGCATTGTGAGCAACAAGCACATTGTCACCGGCAAATTCAAGAAATGCACCAACCGCCTCGCTCTGTGACGGAGCATCCTTTACCATATCATCGGTAATGCCTGTAAGCTGAGTGATTTTCTGCGGAATCGGCATTTCGGGATTTGCAAAGGTTGAAAAAGTATCGGTGATGACACCGTTTTCAACCTTGACTGCGCCGATTTCGGTAATCTTGTCACGGGCGGCTGAAAGGCCTGTTGTTTCTATATCAAAGCAGATGAATGTGCCGTCAAAACCTGTGTCGGCATCACCTTTTACAGACTCTACAAGGTCATCCATAAAGTATGCCTCAACACCGTAGATAATTTTAATTTTCTCTTCGTCTTTGTTGATTTTATCTGCGGCTTTCATTGCATCGGGAAAAGCCTGTGCGACACCGTGGTCAGTAATTGCAACGGCTTTGTGTCCCCACTGATAAGCACGGTTTACAAGGTCACCTGCCGATGTTACGGCATCCATCTGCGACATATTTGTATGCATATGGAGTTCAACACGCTTTTTCTCGGCATTATCAACTACTTTTACTTTTTGAGCCGTACCGATTGAACGGGCATTTACAACAAGTTCGCCTGCATATTTATCGTACTCAACATCACCCTGAACAACGATTGTATCGCCTTTTTTGATATTATCAATTACGGCTGATTCCTTGATTGAATTGAATATTTTAGCTGTTGTTGAACCGGTATAATCGGTTATGTCGATAGTGAAAATATTTTTGTCACCGCTTTTAGTGACTTTCTTTTCAATATCAAATACATCGCCCCACACCACAATTCTTCCCGAATCACCTGAGATGGAAGAAATGGGAATCATTTTTCCCCTGATTGAACGACCGTATAACGGACGGATTGAGGACTGAATAATCTGCGGTGTTGCAAACTTGCCCTCACGGACTTCAATTTCCACAGCAGTGTTTTCAGCGTGTTTTTCTTCTCTTTTTTCTGCTGTTTCAACCTCTTCCTGATAGAATTCAGCGGCTTTCTGAAGATTTTCTCGGTTGATTTTCTCCTGAGCATCCTGAATAGCGGCTTTGTATTCTTCGCTGTTTTCTTCAACCTCAAAGGTTCCGGTATAATTAACGGAAATGCAAAGATTGAATTCTTCCGAAATGAGCTTTATAAGTGCTTTGTCAAAGCCTTTACTGTCAAGGAGAGTTTTTCCGCCGTTAAGAAGATTTATCGTAAGCGTATTGTTTTCAAACCTAACCTCAGCATTGTTGAGAGTTCCGTTAATACTCGGAATATCTCGCCTTACGGCTGCGTATAGCTGAGGAAAATAATCAGCAGAAAACAACTCTGTCGGAAAATGCGGTTTGATTACAGTATGGTACGCAAGTGTCTTGGTAATCAGCTTTTCCGTGTCAAAAAGCGTATTACGCTCAACGAGCCCGTTGAATTTTACTGCTAAAGTAATCAAACGGGCTTGTTTGTTAATATTAAGTTGTGTCAGTTCTCCCTGTGAAATCTGTTGCGACAGTTTAATGCCGAATTGGGAGTCAAAGACTTCTCCTAATGTTTTCATATATGTCCTTCTGTTATATTACAGCAAATGTCTTTTACTGCTGATAGAGTTATAATTTTTCTACTTCTTCCAAAAGTGCGTCAACGAGTTTATCTTCCGAAACTTTGCGAAGAATTTCGCCTTTTTTGAATACAAGACCGCAACCGTCACCGCCTGCGATGCCGATATCAGCTTCTCTTGCCTCTCCGGGACCGTTTACAACGCAACCCATTACCGCTACTTTGATATTCTTTTTACAGTTTCTGAGTTTATCTTCAACCTCATTTGCAATCTTCACAAGGTCAATTCTTGTTCTTCCGCAGGTCGGACATGAAACAAATTGAACTCCGTCTTTCTCAATGTCAAGAGCCTTGAGGATATCATGAGCGGCGTAAACTTCCTTTACAGGATCGGCTGTGAGTGAAACTCTGATTGTATCGCCGATACCATGGAGGAGTAATGCACCGATTCCGGCAGAAGATTTGATAATACCAATTCTTTCTGTTCCCGCCTCTGTAACACCGAGGTGAAGCGGATAGTCACACCTTTCTGCTGCAAGCTCATAGGCTTTAATCATAGTAGAAACGGTTGAACTTTTCATTGAAAGAACAATATCGTTGAAATCAAATTTTTCAAGAAGTGATGCATGGTACAAGGCGCTGTCGCAAAGTGCCTCGGGTGTGGGATGACCGTATTTTGCAAGGATTTCCTTTTCAAGAGAACCTGAGTTAACACCGATTCTAATCGGAATGCCACGCTGTCGGCAAGCGTCTGCCACCGCCTTTACCCTATCGTCTGATCCGATGTTACCAGGATTGATACGGATTTTGTCGATGCCTGCCGCACACGCCTCAAGCGCAAGCTTATAGTCAAAATGAATATCGGCTACAATCGGTACGCTTACAGCCTCTTTGAGGGCAGGAATAAGCTTTACTGCATCTTTATTAGGAATAGCTGCACGAATAATTTCGCAACCGGCCTCTTCAAGCTCTTTTGCCTGTCTTACAGAACCCTCAATATCGGTTGAGGGAATGTTGAGCATTGACTGAACGCTTACTTTAGCACCGCCGCCGATTTTTACATTGCCGGCAGTTACCTGAATTTTACTTCCCAAAAAATTTCCTCCGTTTGTCTACATTCCGGGGAATGTTCCCGTTACAAGCTGGAACACATCTTTCACCGAAATAATAAGCATAAATGCAAGCAACAGAACAAGACCGACTGTATTCACAATCTGTTCTGCCTTTCTCGGAATCGGCTTTTTGAATATCCATTCAATCAGCAAAAATAAGAATCTTCCGCCGTCAAGCGCCGGGAACGGCAGCATATTTACAATTCCGAGGTTTACCGTAATGAGTATCATTACAAAAAGAATGTTATTGACTGCATCTCCGAAGCCTGTTTGAAGTCCCATTGATGCAACCTGAGTGACAGCTGTAGCAATACCAACAGGACCTGACATATCGTTGAATGTAAATCTGCCCTGAACAAGCCACACAAGAGATGTCCACACGGTTTTTGCCATTGAACAGGTCTGTATGAATGTTTCACCGAGGACAGTACCGACATTTTTCTCAATCGGTTCAACTGCAAAGTCAAACGCAACAGTAGGTTTGTTTTCCTTTTCGGCATCCTCATCAGCGTAATAGGTGAAAAACTGTACATTTTCAAGTGTTAATTCTTTGCCGTCACGAACAACTTTTACATCACCCATGAATCTCGGTCTTGATGTAGTTGTGTCTATTTCGGGTGTTTTATACTTTGACATATCATATGATTTGTCAAGCGCATAAATTGACTTGCAAGTTTCGTCAAGAAGTTTTTTAGCCTCGTCTTTGCTTGCAGCCTTATTTATTTTTGAACAACCCTCAGAAAGAGCATTGTAGTATTTTTGAAGTTCATCCCTTGAAAGAGACTCGTCTTTTGCATACTTATTATATACACCGCAAGCGGCAGATGTTGCTCTTTCTTTGTATACCTCAAGTGTATTGCCTTCTACTGTTTCATATGGAAGAGTTGAGATTGCAAACTGCAAATCTCGTGAATTCCAAATCGAATAACCGTTTACATCAACAATCTTATCCCCTGTTTGTAAACCTGTGTTTGCAGTAAATGCATTGGGTTGAAACTGAGATATTGTAGTTGAACTGTAGCTGTCAGCCTGAACGGTAAAGGCAAACATCATAACAAAGCCGAGAAGAATATTCATAACCGCACCTGCGATTATGATAATCATTCTCTTCCAAACTTTTGCGTTATTAAAAGCACCTTTTTCTTCACTGTCTTCATCCTCTCCTTCCATGGCACAGTAACCGCCTATAGGAAAAAGACGAAGCGAGTACCTTGTTTCGCCTTTAACAAAACTGATTATTTTCGGTCCCATTCCGAGTGCAAATTCATTTACCTTTACACCCGAAAGCTTTGCGGTAATAAAATGACCGAATTCGTGAGAAAAAATTATAAGCTCAAAAAGTAATATTCCTATTACAATGAGAGCCACAACTGTTAAAATTTGCATTAAAATAAATCAACTCCAAAATATTCATTGCCGTCGCAAAGACAGCAGTGAAAAATATTACCGCAAATTATAGCTTAGAGAGTACATACTCTCTTGCAAGTTTGTCTGCCTTTAACACATCATCAACGCATAAAGGCTCAAAATTGTCTATGTTATCAATTGCACCCATAACAAGGTCACCGATTTCAAGAAAAGTGATTTTACCTTCTCTGAAAAGTCGGTTAGCCTCCTCATTAGCACCGTTGGCAATTGCTGTTGCAACGCCTCCAAGTGAAAGAGCTTTTTTACAGGCTCTCAAACATTTGAAAGTATCATAGTCAGGTTCAAAGAAAGTCATTTTGCCGATTTGAGCAAGACTTAATTCACCGACAGGTGACTCATATCTTTCCGGATATGTAATTGCGTACTGTATAGGAATCCTCATATCGGGGAGTCCAAGCTGTGCAATTACGGAATTATCTACATATTCTATGAGAGAATGTATGATACTTTCACGATGAACAACAACATCAATGTTTTCGGGCTGAACATCAAAAAGCCATCTCGCCTCAATGATTTCAAGACCTTTGTTCATCATTGTAGCAGAGTCGATGGTTATTTTTGCACCCATACTCCAATTTGGATGATTGAGAGCCTCATTAACTGTTACATTCTTTAAGTCTTCGACTGATTTGCCAAAGAACGGACCGCCGGATGCTGTAAGAATGAGCTTTTTAAGCATTTTCTTTTCAGGCATTCCCTGCAGACATTGGAAGATAGCGGAATGTTCACTGTCAACGGGAAGAAGCTTCACACCGTTCTTCTTTACCGCATCACATACAAGCTTACCGCCTGTTACAAGCGTTTCCTTGTTTGCAAAAGCAATATCTTTTTTAGCGTTTGCCGCTGCAAGTGTAGGCTTTAAGCCTACCATTCCGACAACCGAATTTACAACAAGGTCGGCATTCTCAAGCGTTGCCGCCTCAATAAGTCCGTCCATACCGCTTAAAACACGGGTGTTTGTATCTTTTATATTATCTTTGAATTCTTTGGCTTTTTCTTCGTTAAAAACTACTGCAAGTTCAGGTTTGTATTTTCTTACCTGTTCTTCAAGCAGCTTTATATTTGTTGACGCCGTGAGTGCGGAAACTTTTAAATTAAGTTTATCTGCAACATCAAGCGTCTGAGTTCCGATTGAACCCGTTGATCCGAGAATTGAAAGTGAATTTACCATTTTAGTTTACCCCACTGTTATGAAAGGTATGAATTGATTGATTGCCACAAGAACAGGGGCAGTAAATATTATGCTGTCAAACCTGTCAAGCATTCCGCCGTGACCGGGAAAAATTGAACCGTAGTCCTTGATTCCGTAATTTCTTTTGATAAGTGAAAAGCTTAAATCACCGAGAATTGAAACAGGAGCGTCAATTACACCGAGAAGAATCAATGCCCAGAAATTTATGTTAGCGTCCGGCATAACCAAAAATTTGAACACAAGTCCGATAATTACTGCTGTGAGGTCGCAGAAAAGTATTCCGCCGATTGCTCCCTCAACAGTCTTTTTAGGGCTGATTTTCGGGCAAAGTTTGTGCTTGCCGAACGATGCTCCGATAAAAAAGCCGCCTGCGTCTGCCATCCACGGTAATGCGAAAATACATATATAGCAGAAAGTAATTGATACAGATGATGCGCAGGCAATCGGTACGGCACTCATTCCAAAAGAAATCAAAAAAGTTCCGAACACTGAATATGCAACATCGGCATAGTTTGTCTTTTCGTGTTTAAAAATCATTACAGCAAAGACTGTCAGTATAAAAGCAAAAATCAAAACATACAGATACTTTGTCGTAACTAAAACCGAAAGCAGAAAAGTAAACAGCATACAAGGTATTGAAAGGTGAAATTTATAAAGCATCTTTCTTGCATGAAGGTACTCACCTGTCATAAATGCCGAGAATGCTCCTATGACTATGCCTACAAATGGGTGCCAAAGTTCCGAAACAAACAGAACGATCAGCAGTATTGGTATTCCTATTACGGCTGTCAGCAGCCGTGGCTTGAGGGATTTCATTTTATATCAACTCTCATCAGACTCCACCGTATCTTCTGTTTCTGGAGGAGTATATTTTTAACGCTTCGTCAAGGTCCGATTTCTGAAAATCAGGCCAAAGCTTGTTCATTATAACAAATTCCGTGTAAGCTGACTGCCACAAAAGGAAATTTGAAATTCTGTATTCACCGCTCGGTCTGATAATAAGGTCGGGATCGGGCTGACCTGCGGTATAAAGATAATTTGAAAAAAGATTTTCTGTTATGTCATCGGAAGAAATTTTTCCGTTTCTGACATCTTCGGAAATGTTTCTGACAGCTCTGACAATTTCGTCACGACTGCCGTAATTCATAGCTATATTGAGAACCATACCGTCACGGTCTTTTGAACTCTCCTCGTTTTCAATCATAAGCTCACGAAGCTCGTCATTAAAACCCGACTTATCACCGATGAATTTTACCACAATACTGTCATCCTTAAAATCTTCAAGTGCTTCATTAAGATATGATTTAAAGAGCGACATTAGTGCATCAACTTCCTCCTGCGGTCTTTTCCAGTTTTCGGTTGAAAAAGCATATACGGTAAGGTACTTTATTCCGATATCGGAACAGTATCTTGTTATTGTTCTGAAAGTTTTAGCACCCTGACGGTGGCCTGCTTTTCTCGGAAGTCCTCTTTTCTTTGCCCAACGGCCGTTGCCGTCCATAATAATTCCGATATGTGAAGGCAGATTGAGGTCTGTAACCTCAATCTGCTCATCTTTTTTCTTTGAGAAAAAAGCCATATTACATCTCCAAAATTTCTTTCTGCTTTACTGCAGAAACGCTCTCAACTTCTTTGACATACTTATCTGTAAGATCCTGAGCTTTCTTTTCGCCCTGCTTGAGATCGTCCTCTGTAAGCTCGCCGTCCTTCTTCATAGCTTTAAGCTTGTCGATAAGTTCACGGCGGACATTACGAATCTGAATCTTTGTTTCCTCAGCAATCTTCTGAACATCTTTTACGATTTCTTTTCTTCTGTCCTCTGTGAGAGGCGGGAAAATAAGACGAATAATCTTACCGTCATTCTGTGGGTTGATGCCGATATCGGAAGTCTGGATAGCCTTTTCAATCTGTCTTAATACAGACGCATCCCATGGCTGAATGGTAAGAGTTCTTGCCTCTGTAACAGATACTGCGGCAAGCTGGTTTACGGGTGTAGGTGCGCCGTAATAGTCAACCTTTACCTTATCAAGAACTGCGGGATTTGCTCTGCCTGCTCTGATTTCTGAAAATTCCGTGCGCATATGCTCAAGTCGTCTGTCCATACTTTCGCCGGCTTTTTTTAACTGTGTCTGCATATTTATGCCTCCTGTGTAATAATTATTGTTAAAAAGTCAGTAAAAAATTCAAATTAATTGTTGGCTGTTACGATTGTACCGATGTTTTCACCGCATACAGCTTTGTAGATATTTTCGGGATCTTCAATACTGAATACAAGAATCGGAAGATTATTGTCCTTGCAAAGCGATGCCGCTGTGCTATCCATAACAGCGAGATCCTTGTTGAGAACATCATGGAAAGAAATTGTATCGTATTTCTTTGCATTTGGGTTTTTCTTAGGATCGCTGTCATATACACCGTCAACCATAGTAGCTTTCATTACGATATCAGCCTCAATTTCTGCCGCACGAAGAGCCGCTGCTGTGTCTGTGCTGAAGAACGGGTTGCCTGTTCCGCAACCGAATACTACTACTCTGCCCTTCTGAAGGTGAAGAACTGCTTTGTTTCTGATGTACGGCTCTGCAATCTGATGCATAGCGATAGCTGTCTGAACACGAACATTAACTCCAAGCTGTTCGAGTGCATCACAAACACCGAGTGCATTGATTGTTGTTGCAAGCATACCCATATGGTCGGCTCTTGTTCTGTCCATTTCACCTGAGCTTCTGCCACGCCAGAAGTTACCACCGCCTACTACGATGCCGACTTCTACGCCTGCGTCAACACATTCTTTAATAGGCTTGCAGATTTTGAGAACAGTTTCAAAATCAATTCCGTGTTTCATTTCGCCTGCAAGTGATTCGCCTGAAAGTTTTAATAATACTCTTTTATATTTTGGTTTCATACATAACACCCCATGGTAATTTATAATTACTAATATAATACAATATCTTGTAGGGTTTGTAAAGGTTTAGTGGCAGTTTTTTGAATAAATAACCGAAAGCTGAATGGTTATGTCATATGAAATGCTAAAAAATTATTAAAAATGACCGTAAATGCACTGTATGTGCTAACTCTTCACTGTAAATCCGTTGACAACAAATCTTGCCATACGATACGATTATATATATGAAAAACAACACCTTTTATTAAGAAAAACAGGTCAAAAAAATAACGCTGAACCTAAAATAAAGTTCAGCGTTTGTGGCGGAGAGAAGGGGATTCGAACCCCTGATACGGTGTTCACCGTATACATGATTTCCAATCATGCTCCTTCGGCCAGCTCGGACATCTCTCCAAACGACCTGTTTATTATATCAAATGAAATCAGAAAAATCAAGTGAGATTTTGAAATATTTTAATTTTATGTGGCGAACTATGAAAAAACTATTTTCTATTATTTTAATTTTGGTAGCTTTATTGCAAATATCTTTAACAAGTGCATTTGCAACCGCAAGCGTAAGTTTTGAAATGCAGAATGCAGATATGAAGCCGAACAGACTTTTCAGCGTTGCGCTTTCCGCAAATTCCGGCAATCGACTTTCTGCCGCAACATTTGAATTTACATATGACCCCGATTATATCGAATTCAGAAAGGTTAAAGCAGTGAATAACGGCTCAAAAATTCAGGTCAACAAGAAAAGCGGCAAGGTTAAAGTTGTTTATCTTAATTCTGAAGGGCAAAATATTTCCGGCGGAAGCGATGTCTTAACGCTTGATTTCAAAACAATAAAAGAAGGTACTGCGTATATTGACTACACGGTGAATCAATGTGTTGATTCCGATGTGAACTTTATGGATGTTGGAAGTTGCACTGCATCGTGTATCAGAATATATAAAAATGCGTCGGGAACGGTTAGCGGCGGAAGTTCCTCGTCAAGCAATAAAAACAGCACGCAAGCTACAGGAAAGAGCGGTAAAAGTAAACACCCGACCGAGCCTACAACTGTTAATGCCTCAGATGACGAATATATTGATTACAATCCCATTAAAGATAAGCAAATAAAATTTTTCCTTGCCGGCATGGGCATAACTGCGGGATGCTTAGCTATATTGGCTGTTGCATATGCAATCGGTAAAAAATCAGCTCAGAAGAAAGCTGAAAAAGAGAAAAATCACAACGACAATACTCTTGAAAACAGGACTTCCGATGATTGATTCGGGAGTCTTTTACTTTGCCTTTCTTCCCTGCGTGATATCACGCTTTGCAAATTCACGGTTGATTGAGTTTAAAACACGCTTTTTATCGGCACTCCACATGGGTGCAACGAGCAGTTTTTTATCTCCGTCACCTGTTAAACGGTGAATTACAATATTTTTAGGCAACACTTCAACGCAATCACAAAGAATATCAATATAATCTTCCATTGAAAGCACATCAAATTTTCCGCTTTCATAGTCATCACACAAGTCTGTGTTTTTTAAAATATGCAACAACTGCAGTTTGATTCCGTCGGTTTTACTGCCTGCATATTTTACAGATTCAAGCATCATTTCTTTAGATTCGTTCGGAAGTCCCAAAATAATGTGTGTAATTACATTGATTCCGATTTTATGAAGATTTTCTGTAGCTGAGTCATAAACGGATAGCGGATACATTCTTCTTATATAATCTGCCGATTTTTCGTGAATTGTCTGCAATCCGAGTTCTACCCAGACAGGTTTTATCTTATTTAGTTTTTCAAGAAGACCTAACACATTATTTCCCAGGCAATCGGGACGGGTTGCGATTGAAAGAGCAACAATGTCGGGTTCTGAAATTGCATCTGTAAATATTTTTTCAAGATATTCAACAGGCGCATAGGTATTTGTGAACGGCTGAAAGTATGCAATAAACTTTTTACAGTCGGATTTCTTTTTTATTCGCAGTTTAGCCTGATCGATTTGTCCGTGAACAGGAAGAAGTGCATCGGAGGCAAATTCTCCGGAGCCTCCCCTGCTGCAAAAAATACAGCCCCTTGTTCCGAGGGTTCCGTCACGATTCGGACAGGTCATATTACCGTTCAGCGAAATTTTGTACACCTTTTCACCGAATGTATTTTTGAGATACTTATTAAGGGAGTAGTAATTCATAATAAAACACCTGATAAATTAAAAAGGTCGGCAGAAAAGCCGACCTTTGTGTCTTTCGACATATTAGAGAGGAAATCTATGAAAAGTTCTTGTAAGCATTATCTATGTGAAGTTAAAGTATTTTTTTGTTTATCTTTAACTTACAAGCATATAATAACTGTCTTATGTGACAGAAAATTGAACGCTTGTGTAAAGTAATGTGAAAGTTTAAAAAGATTATGAGAACTTTCTGATATATTCAAGAAACTTTGCATAGAGCTTGTCCTCAAGCTCTTCAAGAGTATCATCTATACCGCCGTTAAAAAACATTTTATTGTGCTTTGAAAGTGAAAGGTATGCACCAATCATACTCTTTCTGACTTCATCCTGCAAATCCTCTCCGAGTTCATTGCCGCAGGAAAGTCCGAGAAAGATATTGCCGTCAACAAGCTGTGACGCAACAGCTGCATTTTTCAATTCAAAAGAATTGAATTTGCCAAGTCCGGTTGCAAATTCACGGAGCGAAAACTCCTCTTCACCTTTCTTGTATTCTTTTTGCTTTTCTGAAATTTCATTTTCACAGACTTCAAGCGAAAAGTTTCCGCCGGTAATATATTCGTGCATATAATCCGGATTTATAGCAAGGACATTGTAAAGTCGCATTGAGTTCACGGCTGTTTCAAGACAGGAAAATGATGCAAACTGCATATTGCTGTCATTCAGCTTGATGAAACTGTACATATTCTGAAAAACAGACTTGTTGACTACAAGCAAAACAAGTCTTTCGCTCTCACGCACATCTGACAAAAGAGGGCTTGTCAGGTACGACATGGTAAACTTATACGACTTATTTACATAGTCACTCAATAAATTCAAAAATCCGTTTAAAAAATCATTTTCTCGTATTGTAAATTCAAACATATATTCACCTATCTAAACAATTCCATATCTGCGTTGTAGAGGTCATTTCTTGTGATGTCGATATCACAGGAAACCAAAAAACGGTTTTCAAAAGCCGATATAAGCAGATTTGGATTCACATTATCGGAGCTGCCTGCCGACAAAACAACATCAAGTTCTGCAAAGTCGAACTTCTCGGTTACTTCAAAGCTCTTTATACCCTGTTTTATGTCAACGGTTTTTATACCTTTTTTAGATTTCTTTTCAACTTCAATACTTTCGCTTGTCAGCAGTTCTTTGAGTTGTTCGCATACTGTACGGGAGTTTTCACCGTCACAGGAAATCTTGATTGTAAATGATGCAAAGGCGATCTTTCCGGCTTTCATAACGGGTTCCGTTACATCAAACACACGAAGTCCTCTCGGCAGACATCCGTTAAGCCTTGAGATGATTTCTTCAAACGGAAAGCTTTCATCCTCAAGCTTGACATCCATACATTCGTTTACACCTCTGAAACCAAGCGAAAGCGGCAACGGGAATGTTGCAAACGGATGCGGGTTAAATCCTTCTGTATGCCAGATAGGGATTTTGCTCTTGTGCAATGCACGAAGCATACATCGATTGAGGTCAAGGTGCGAAATATAGCGACATTCAAAATCTTTTTTAAACCATATTCTTACGCTTTTCAAAACACACACCCTTTCCGTATTTAGCCGCACCGCAGTTGTTGCATTTCAGTCTGCAATGCGGTGTTGTTGTATCTGCGTACGCTTTTTTACATTCTCTGATAAGGAAATCCTTAGTTACACCGTAGTCAATATGATCCCACGGAAGAATTTCATCAAAACTTCTATGTCTGTTTGCATAAAATGACGGATCAACACCGCATTCATCAAAGAGTTCAAGCCACTTTTCAAGGCTGAAACAATCATTCCAGCCGTCAAAATGAAAACCTCTTTCACATGCAAGCTCCATAACCTTACAAAGTTTTCTGTCACCCCTTGCAAATACTGCTTCAAGATAGCTTGTATCGGCATCGTGATAGTTAAACTGAATTTTTCTTGTTGTAATACTGTCCTTGATGTGCTGTTGCTTTTCATGAAGAACAGGGATTGTATCCTGCGGTTCCCATTGAAACGGGGTGAACGGTTTTGGTACAAAAGAGGATGCAGACACGGTTACACGCACCGACTTGCCCTTTGGCTTGTCGGGACATTTGTAATATGCATCAACTACAGACTGACCAAGGCCGGCAATTGCGGCGACATCGTCCATTGTTTCGGTAGGCAGACCAATCATAAAATAAAGTTTTACCGTAGTCCAACCGCCTGCAAATGCAGTTGTGCAAGTTTGCAAAAGTTCATCTTCACGAACATTTTTATTGATAACATCACGCATACGCTGACTGCCTGCCTCCGGAGCAAAGGTAAGTCCGCTCTTGCGTACGGTTTTAATCTTATTCATAATGTCATCTGTAAAGCCGTCAACACGCAATGACGGAAGTGAAATGCTGACTTTTTCGTCTTTACTCCACTCATTTAGCTTGTCAAGCAACGGTACAATCTGACTGTAGTCACTTGAACTGAGTGAAGATAGCGAAACTTCATCGTAACCCGTGTTATCACATAATGCTCTGCATTGTTTATTTATAGTTTCGGGAGATTTTTCACGGACGGGACGGTAAATCATACCCGCCTGACAGAAACGACAGCCTCTTATACAGCCACGGAAAATTTCCTGAACCGCTCTGTCATGAACTATCTCAACGAGCGGAACTACAAAATTATCAGGATAGAACGACTTGTCCATATCAAGCATAATACGCTTGTGGATTTTAGCGGGAGCATCTCCTTTTGGAGTGAATGACTTTATTGTGCCATCCTCGTTATATGTTACATCATAGAGTGCGGGAACATATACACCCTCAATTTTAGATGAGAGTTCAAGAAACTCCTGTTTTGATTTACCCTCGGCTCTGCACTTTCTGAAAAGTTCAATAACCTCAAGGTCAACCTCTTCACCCTCACCGATGAAGAAAATATCGACAAAATCTGCAATCGGCTCGGGGTTGCAGGCACACGATCCGCCTGCAACTACTATGTTTTTAAGTTCTTTTCTGTCACAGCTTTTAATCGGCACACCCGAAAGCCTGAGCATATTGAGCATATTTGTAAAGCTGAGTTCATACTGGAGAGTGAAACCGATAAAGTCAAAATCGGACACGGGATCTCCGCTTTCAAGCGCATAAAGCGGAATATTGTGTTTTATCATCTCTTCTTCCATATCAACCCATGGGGCAAAAACTCTTTCGCACCAAATGTACGGCACAGCGTTCATAAGACTGTAAAGAATTTTCATTCCGAGATGGGACATACCTACTTCATAGGTATCGGGAAAGCAGAAGGCAAATCTGGAATCTACTTTCTTTTTATCCTTGATTACTTCGTTGAGTTCACCGCCGACATATCTTCCCGGCTTTTGAACTTTCAGAAGTAATTTTTCAACTTCTTTGCTGACCATAGAAATCCTCCGTCAGTAGTACCTGTTGTTTTTACATAAAAGTGACGCAATGAGATAAGCACACACAAACAACAGCGAAAAATTATATTTTGAATTTAGCAAAACCATAAAGCCGAGTACCGTCAACGGAAAAAGAATTATAACAGCAGTTATATTTATGATTCTTTCGGCTGATTTTTCCGAGAATTTTCTGCACAGAATAACATACATAAGCTGTCCGCCGTCAAGCGACATAACCGGCAGCATATTAAAAAGTCCCGTACAAAGGTTCGCCATGGCAATCGGCAATAAAAATTCACTATTACATAAGTATAACAGATAAAACAGAATAAAACAAATGAAATTGACTAAAGGTCCGAAAAAAATTATAAAAATGTTCTGACGGGTTGTGTTTAACTGCCTTGAAGAGTTGGTAATCTTGATTTCAAACAGCGAAATTTTGATTTTATCAGGCGGAGATTTGCAAATGAGCATTGCAAAAAGATGACCGCACTCATGAATAATCACAGCCATAACGCAACATAGAAATCCTAAAAATATATTCAGTATCACACATATTGCTCCAAGACAAACGAGTGAATACGAAACCGTAAAATCAATGTTCAGCAGACGAAACTTCATCGCTTGTTGCAGTAAACAGGTTTGATAAATCTATTTTATTATCGCCCGTATCAAAAACAACGGATTTTTCAAGGTTTGAATAGTACCATTCCCGTGTTGCGGCATAGACCTCACCGCCGAATAAATTAAGCAAAAAAGCCGCAAGAGCTATAAGGATACAACACACAAGCTGAATCGTTATCACAAGCTGTTTCGGAGAATTTTTCTTTTCATCACTATTTTCAGCCGATAAAGAGTTCACACCCTCATCATCTGAATCAAGCTCTTCCGAAGCCTTTGGGTATTCCGAATATGAAACAGATTTCCAGTCATCATCATATGTAATGGTATTTCTGTTATCATTATTTTCTGTCAAAAAAATCACCTCAATGCAATATATGCAATGAGGTGAACAAATTTAACTGCGTCATTCAATCTTTTGGTCAAGTCTTTTAAAATCGCCTTTTGTAAGGTTGACAAAAAATGCAATTGCAAGCATTAACGAGAAAAATTCCGCAATCGGGAAAGCATACCATACGGCTGTATAATCAAACACCATAGAAAGCACCCACGCAATTGGGAGAATGAGTACAAGCTGACGGCAGAATGACATAATAAGACTGCGCAGTCCCTTTCCGACTGCCTGAAAAAGTGTTGTAAAGATAATGCCGGCAGCGGCAGGAATAAAGCAAAGGCTGATGATTCTGAATGCAGGGACACCGATATCCATAATATCCTGTGTGCCGCCAAACATAGCAATAAGCTGTTCGGGGATTGTCCACATAAGAATTGTGCCGACCGCCATAATAATTACGCCAATGATGATGCCGCGCTTTAAAGCGGAATACATTCTCTTTTTCTTTCTTGCACCGTAGTTATAACCGATAATCGGCATTACGCCCTGATTGAGTCCGAAACAAGGCATAAATACAAAGCTCTGTAATTTATAATATATACCGAGAACAGTAACGGCAGCCTCCGAAACAGCAAGAATTGCATTGAGTCCGATAATCATAACCGAACCGATTGACTGCATAATTACTGACGGAAAGCCTACAACATAGATAGATTTCAATGTGGAACCATTCAATTTGAAATGTTTGAACGAAACTTTAACTTCGTTATTCTTAAAGAAAAGAATGCAAAGGCAGAAAACCATACCGCAGAATTGACCGAATACAGTAGCAATTGCCGCACCGAGAACGCCCATTTCAGGGAAAATTCCTATACCGAAAATCAGGAGCGGATCAAAAATAATATTTACAATCGCACCGAAAAGCTGGGATAACATCGGGAATATCATATTGCCTGTTGCCTGAAGCGTTTTTTCAACCATAATCTGTACAATTGAAAAGAACGAGAAGCAAAGTACAACCGTCAGATACTGGATTCCGTAATTTAGAATAGCCTCATTCTGCGTGTACATTGCCATAAACGGGCGAACCGCAAAAAGTCCGAGCAATAAAAATATTACATAATTAAAAATACAGGTTACAAGACCGTGAGTTGCTCCGTCGTTTGCCTGAACAAAATTTTTCTCACCTAATTTTCTTGAAACAAACGAGTTTACACCGACTGCCGTACCAACTGCAAACGCAATCAAAAGCATTTGCAGAGGATACGCAAGCGAAGTTGCGGTCAGTCCGTCTGCGTCATAGTTGCCGATAAAAATACTGTCAACAACATTATACATTGCCTGAATTGTCATTGAAAAAATTGCAGGCAGACTCATTGTTAGAATGAGCCTTGTCATTGGCATAGTTCCCATTTTATTTTCATGGGGCTTTACTGAATTTTCCATATTTCCCATACTGATTCCTTTCTTATTCGCATACATATAGTTAATTGATCTTTCGTATCTTCCTGTAAATCCAAAATGCAACAAGCATTACAGCCGTACCGAGCAACACACCGAAAAAGTCAATCCACATATCGCTTACCTGTCCTGATCTTCCCTCAACCCCAAGTTGGATTGTTTCATCAATAAAACAGGTAAACAGTCCGATAGAAACGGTGTAGGGTACAAATTTTATCGGCTTGATTCGGTCAAATGAATAGGCACATGAACAGAGCAATGCTCCCAGAACGGTATATTCCGTAAAATGAGCAAGCTTTCTGATTATGTGGTCCGAAAGATTCGGCTCAATTCCGAATAATTTTAAAATTACTGTGACAAAATCAAGGACGCTTTCACTCTCTTGTGCCGACTCAACTGACGGCATTGAAGAATGAATAAACGCAAATGCAATCACTGACGCGGTCAAAACAAACATAATTATTCTGAATCGCATTGAACAGGAATTCGTTTTCATCAAATCACTCCACAATATATTTTACAGATTATTCAGTCAATGTCAACTTTTGAATAATTATTTATCATAATGTATAAATAAATCAAATTTTAAGGCTTTATTATGGAAGATTTTATCTTGCTCAAATATTGAAAAAAACTTTTAAATCTGTTATACTTATCAGGTATTGGCAAAATATAATTTCTAAGGAGCAAATATGTGGTATTTAATAGTATTTTTTATTTCAATGGTTCCGATAGTAGAAATCAGAGGTGCTGTGCCTGTTGCGGTTGCAAATGACTTAAATCTTTTTTGGACATATGTAATCTGCATTTTAGGCAATATGCTCCCTGTTCCGATTATCTACCTCTTTGCAAGAAAGGTTCTTGTTTGGGGTTCTGATAAGAAGGTTATCGGCAAATTCTTTTCTTTCTGTCTTGAAAAAGGCGAAAAAGGCGGCAGAAAGCTTGAGGCAAAAGCAGGCAACGGAATGTTTGTTGCACTTATGCTTTTCGTAGGCATCCCTCTTCCCGGCACAGGCGCATGGACAGGAACACTTGCGGCAAGTATTCTTGACCTCGGATTTAAGAAAAGCGTTATAGCCGTTATGTGCGGTGTTGTTATCGCAGGTATTATAATGGGTATCGGTTCGGTACTTGTTGCAAACGGAATCAACTTTATTTTTGCTCCGTAAATAATTTTGGGCAGCACATCAGCTGCCCTTATTTTTTGGTGAATTTATAAAATGGAAAAGAAAAATATATATGATGCAATTATAATCGGCGGCGGTGCATCGGGACTTATGTGTGCAATCACGGCAAAGAAACATGACCGTTCAAAGAAAATTGCAATAATCGAAAAAAATGACAGATTAGGCAAAAAGCTGATGTCAACAGGCAACGGCAGATGTAATCTGACAAATCACTGTATATCTCCCGATAAATATGTCGGATCTTTCAAAAAGCAGAGTAAAAAAATTTTTGAAAGATTCAGCGGTGATGAAATGGCGAATATTTTTAAAAACTTCGGTCTTTTAAGTTTTTACGATAACGAGGGCAGATATTACCCGATAAGCAAACACGCCGCATCTGTTCTGGATGTTCTGCGCTTACAGGTTGAAACACTCGGAATAGATGTTTTCACGGAACAGAATGTCAATTCTATAAAAAAAGTTTTTAACGGTTTTAAAATTTCGTCTGATGACAGCGAAAAAAAGTACGATTTCATATGTAACAAGCTTGTGATTGCAAACGGTTCAAAAGCCGCACCTAAGCTTGGCGGAAACGCAAGTGCAATTGATTATCTTAAAAATTTCGGTCATAAGGTTGTTTCGTTCTCCCCTGCTTTATGCCCTGTTAAGGTTAAAAGCAATGTCCTGAAAATATTAAAAGGTCTGAGAGTTACAGGCAAGGCACAGTTATACGGTGAACACAGTCGATTAATTAAGGAAGAAACAGGAGAAATTCAATTTACCGAGAATTCGTTGTCGGGAATTTGCGTATTCAATCTTTCATTGTTTGCTAAACCGAACGACAAAATAGTGCTTGATTTATTGCCCGATTATTCGGAAAATGAGCTGATTAAAATAATCAGACAACATATATCATTGTTTTCTGATTTGCCGTGTGAACAGCTTTTGACAGGGATTTTTCAGAAGAGAATCGGACAGGCAATTCTGACAATCAGCCGAGTTGATTTGTCAAAGATTTGTTCCAAGCTTTCAAAGGACGAAGTATCAGGAATTTGCAAAACAATAAAATCGATGTCATTTACAGTAAGCGGAAAAGAAGATTTCTCACACGCACAATGTGCTTTGGGCGGTGTTTGGGGCAAAGAGATTGACGAAAACACTATGATGAGTAAAATTGTAGAAAATCTTTTTGTATGCGGTGAGGCGATTGACCTTTGCGGTGAATGCGGAGGATTTAATCTTCATTTTGCATTTGCCGGCGGAATTATTGCAGGAGAAAATTTATGATCAGAGTGAACAATATACATTTAAGCCTTGACTACGATGATAAATCGGTTCGCAAGGCAGTTGCCCAACAGCTGAGGATTGAAGAAAAATCAATAAAAAGCTGTAAGATTTTTCGAAGATCGGTTGACGCAAGAAAAAAGGATAATATCTACTTTCTTACAACCGTTGACGCTGAACTTAATATCAACGAGGATAAAGTCTGCAAAAAGTGCGGTAACGCCCAAATTGCGAGAAAGTATGAATATAATCAAATGAAATTTGGCAATGCGCCCTCCCCCATTGTTGTCGGAGCAGGTCCGGCTGGATTGTTTGCGGCACTTATTCTGGCAAGAAGCGGTGCAAATCCAATTCTTATTGAAAGAGGTCGTGATGTTGACAGGCGAACTGCCGATGTGAACAGGTTCTGGACAAGCGGTCAGCTTGACACAACTTCAAATGTTCAGTTTGGTGAAGGCGGTGCGGGAACATTTTCTGACGGCAAACTGAATTCAGGTACAAAAGATATAAGACAACGCAAGGTGCTTGAAGAATTTGTGAGCCACGGCGCACCTGATGAAATTCTCTATAACGCAAAGCCGCATATCGGAACAGATATGCTAAAAGGAACAATAAAAAATATCCGCAACGAAATTATTGAACTCGGCGGAAGGGTTATGTTTGAAACGAAGCTTGTTTCAATGGCTTTTAGTGATAACAAGCTGAAAGCTATAACCGTTAAAACCAAAAACGGCAATGAAATTATAGAAACAGACAATGTTATTCTTGCAATCGGTCACAGTGCAAGGGATACTTTTGAGATGCTTTATGATTTAAAGTTGCCGATTGAGGCAAAGCCTTTCTCGGTAGGAGCAAGAATTGAACATCTTCGTGAAAAAGTTGACAAGGCACAATACGGCAGGTTTGCGGGCAATAAAAAACTCGGCTCGGCGAATTATAAGCTGAGTACGCACCTTGATAACGGACGGGGTGTGTATACATTTTGTATGTGTCCGGGAGGCAAGGTTGTCAATGCGTCAAGCGAAAAAAACAGACTTTGCACCAACGGTATGAGTGAATTTGCACGAGATGCCGATAATTCAAATTCAGCGTTGCTTGTAGGAATAAACCCGGATGATTATGAATCCGACCATCCGCTTGCCGGAATGTATTTACAGAGAAAGCTTGAATCAAAAGCATTCGTTGCCGGCGGTGAAAATTATAATGCACCCATACAAAGAGTTGACGATTTTCTTAATAACAGGAAATCCACACATCTCGGTGATGTAAAGCCAAGTATCGGTCCGAATTATGAATTTTCAAATCTGAACGAGATTTTGCCTGAATATGTCAGCACTTCAATGGCTCAGGGCATTGTGAAAATGGGCAGAATGTTACACGGATTTGATGACGGTGACGCTGTTTTGACTGGCGTTGAGAGCAGAAGCTCTTCTCCCGTCAGAATAATGAGAAAAACAGATACATTCGAAAGTGTACTTATTGAAGGGTTGTATCCGTGCGGTGAAGGTGCAGGCTATGCAGGCGGAATTATCTCCGCCGCAGTTGACGGCATTAAATGTGCCGAAAAAATTATAGAAAAATCGAATAAAAATTGAATAGATAATTAATGCTGTTTATCACCATACGGTGATGCAAATATTATTCAAGGAGTTTTTGGTATGAAAATTCTAATCACAGGCGGAACAACATTTGTAAGCAGATATGCAGCCGAGCATTTTGTGAGTAAAGGCGAGGAAGTTTTTGTTCTAAACAGAAACAGCAGACCTCAATCACAAGGTGTGCATCTGATTAATTGCGACAGATTAAATCTTGGCAACAAGTTTGCTAACGAACACTTTGATTTAATTCTTGATATCACAGCGTACACTGATGAGCATATAAAGGCTCTTTTAAGGTCAGGTGTTTCGTTTGATGATTACATTTTCATCAGTTCAAGTGCGGTTTATCCCGAAACTAATCCCCAGCCGTTTGCCGAAAATCAAACTTGCGGTAAAAATTCTGTCTGGGGCGATTACGGAATTAACAAACTCAATGCAGAAAAATACTTACTTGATACTGTCCAAAATGCGTATATTCTTCGTCCGCCGTATTTTTACGGTATGTATGAAAATTTGTACAGAGAAGCATTTCCCTTTGATTGTGCTATTCTAGACAGAAAATTTTACATTCCTGAAAACGGAGATATGAAATTGCAATTTTTCAATGTGTCAGACCTTTGTAAATTTATTGAGATAATAATAGAAAAGCACCCAAGTAATCATATTTTTAATGTTGGAAACAAAGAAACCGTTACAATAAAAGAATGGGTTGAGCTTTGCTACAAAGTGGCAGGCAGAGAAGTTGAATTTGTAAGCGTGTCGAAAGATATTCCGCAAAGAGATTATTTTTGCTTCTACGATTACGAATATGTGCTTGATGTAAGAAAACAAAATGAATTAATGCCAAATACAGTATCTTTGTATGATGGATTGAAAGAAGAATTTGAATGGTATAAAAATCACCAAGACAGCATTTATAATCGCAAACCGTACATAGAATATATAGATACAAAATTAAAGTAATAAGTAAAAAATTAACAAAAGCAATGTTTCCGAACAAATGGAAACATTGCTTTTTTACCCTCATTACGAAAAAATGTGGGATAGTCAAAAGTAAGTATTGAAAAAGAGCACAGGAAGCTCCAGAATTGTAGTTAGCAAGACAAACAATGGAGGAAAGAAAGCTATGCTCTATTTAGATGATATCAAATCAGGACCGGCAAGTTCGAAGGTTTCAACAACAAGATCGGCTACGGTTACCGTGATGACTTCTTCTTTACCTTGATCCGCTATCTATTTCTTCTGTCCGTTCACCATCCCACAAAAAATCGTGATGAACCGTTTATTTTGTATTGTGATTTAAACAAATAACAGTACCGCCCCGACAGTAAAAATCAAAACAGCAAAATGCGCTTGATTGTGCGGGGCGGCTCTTAGATAAACTTATTAAATTTTACTTGGAGTATTTACTCCACTGTCCGTTTGAGTAAATCATATTTACATCGGGGATTTTTAAGTCACCTGTCTGTGTTGAACCGTTATTGAATATAGCATAATCTGCACCATTCGGAAGTTCAAATCTGTATGTGTTATTACCTATACTTTCCATAGCCATGCCGGGCCAGCTCATATAAGTCGAATCTTTTGAACTCCATACATAGACATTTACTGTTGACCAGTTTTCCGTATTATTGAAATAAACATAATTCTTCGTCTGAATTGAAGTCGGTTCGGTTGTTGGCTCTGTGACATTTGTTGTAGGCTGGGTGGGTGCAACATTTTCTGTGTAAGTACCGCAGTATGAGTCTTCAACAATAAGCTTAACGATATAAGCCTGAATCATAGTTGCGTCTTTTACAGAAATAACAGAATCCTTGTTTACATCTGCCGCAATGAGAGCCTCATCGCTTAAAGTCGATATGCAAGCAATGTATCTTTGAACCTCAGTTGAATCACAGACTGTAATTGTTCCGTTTAAATCAACATCACCGATAAGAATTCTGTTTGAAGGCTCTGTTACCGGCTGAGTTGTAGACGGCTGTGTTGTAGCAGGCTGTGTTGTAGCAGGCTGAGTTGTGGTAGGCTGAGTTGTGGTAGGCTGTGATGTGGTAGGCTGAGTTGCGATTGTAGTAGGACGGACTGTCGTGGAAGGAGCTGTTGTCGGCTGAGTGGGTTTTACAGTCGAATAGTTCTGCCAAGAACCGTTGCTGTAAATTTTATTACCGTCTGCAATCCTGAGGTCATCTGTCTGACTGTCACCGTTGTTGAAGATTACATATTTTGCACCGTCAGGCACTTCAATATCAAAAATATTATTACCCTTGTCGGTCATTTTCTTGCCCGGCCATGATGTCATTTCTTTATTATCATCACTCCAGAAGTATGCATTGACCTTAGACCACTTGGTTGATGAGTTATCATAAGCAACAACCTTTACAGCATTCGGATCTACTTTTGTGTATGTATATGTTTCCGGATCGGATGTTGTCTTGCCGTCGCTTGCTTTTACTGTTACTGTGGTTACAGTATCGTAATCAAGGTTAGTACCGATTGTAATTTTCTGACCGTTTGTGTAGTTTACAAATGCACCGTCATCAATTGAATACTGAGCATTTTTTGCATACTTGCAATTGAGCGTAAGTGTGAGCTCATCTGTATTGTAGTTTGTTGAACCCGGTGTTACTGACGCTGAAGGTCCTTCGGGTTCGGCATCATAGACTACTGCAATACCTGATGAACCTATTGTACCTGAAATGGTGCTTGATGTAATTGTAAATGTATTGCCTGAAACAGCGTCTGTGTATGTACCCGGTTTTGCGTAACCGCCGCCGTTTTCTACCGATACCTCGCCGCTTCCGCTGCCTTTTACGATAACAGCACCGCCGTCTTTACGGGTAATTACAGAACAACCGTCTGACACTGTGTAGTAATCGGCTTTGCCGTCCATTGCATTATGGAACTTATTGATTTGGGCAACCTCACTGCTGGTGAAATGAGTTGAGCCTTTTTCTCCCATTTTGATACTTTCTTTGTTGGTTGAAGAAGGACGGGAAAAATAAAGAGCAGTAACTTTATTACGGCTTGCCGCAACCGCATAGGCACGGTCAATAACATTCTGACTCATTTCATTTGAAAAGCCCCAGTCTTTGTTGTTTGACCATGTATCATGGCTTTCACCCCAATAAAGAAGCTTATCGTTTGAAATGCCTTTTTCACTCCAGTTTCCGCTTGAAGTAGGAGCTTTGCCCGAATTAAACGAATCACGGAGTTCTTTACCGTAGTTACTGTCAGTGACAGAAATATAATCGGTATACTCTTTCATAATGTCTTCATTGCCTGTCGAACGGTCATCGGGACCACCGAGAATTTCGCCGTAGTTATAAAGACCGTACTGTGTTACCGATTTCCAGAAATCGTCGCCCTCGCTCGGAACGCCAATGTGTTTTGCAGCGTCCCAACGAAGTCCGTCAACACCTACCGACTTGAGTTCCTGAACATAGTTGCAGACTTTTTGCTGAACATATGGATTTTCGGTTGCAATGTCCGGCATACCAATCGAGCCGTGTGTTACCTGCCAACGGTTTTTCCAGTCAATACCTCCGCCGAAGGTATGCCAATACTCGGATGGCTTTAAATCGTTGTCTATGTTGTTGTGATCGCCTCTCAAATGGTTAGCGACAACATCGACAATAATCTTAATTCCGTACTTATCTGCCTCATCACAAAGCGACTGAAGTTCAGCCTTTGTGCCGACACCATTTGTTCCGATACTGAATGAAATTGGCTGATATAACCAATACCATGTACCTGTTCCGTTTGGCTGTGCCGGAGAAGTCTGTATACTTGTAAATCCGGCTTTTGCAATTTTAGGCAATTCAGCCTTAATATCGTTATAAGTCCAGTCAAAACAATGTAAAATTACACCGTCCTGAATATTATCTTTGAGTTTGTACTTATTAGCCGATACGGTTGGCGAGCTTTCTGCCGCCTGAACACCGAGTGAACCGGATACAAAGGCAGATAGGCTTGCCGACAGGATGCTCACGCTCAATATTGCGCTGAGTATTTTTGATTTTGTTTTCAAATTTTTACACACCTTTCAAATTAATTTCAAAACTCTACTATGTGTCGAATCAGACGACTGAAACAAATCAAATTAAATCAATTTCAATAGATTTCAGCATAAAGCAAAGTACAATAAAGAGCAGCATAAATGCAATGCATTTTTAAATTAATTGCAAATGTGCATAACATTTGTACAAATTGCTAAAATTCGACAATAATATTAAAGCACCCATAAAAGGTGCCCTAATATGCGACTGTGTCTGTAAGCCGGGTTTTGTCGTGAACAGCCATCTATCTTGGCAGACCGTTACCGAATCTGCTCGATGCCACCTCCTAAGGACACGCCGAGCAAGCGTACAATGTCCTACCACGGTGTTGCTTCAAATAGGGTTTACACGGCAGAGCAGTCTCCTGCCCTCCGGTGAGCTCTTACCTCACCTTTCCATCCTTACCATATAATGGCGGTAATTTTCTGTTGCACTATCCCTGGAGTCGCCTCCGGCGGCCGTTAGCCGTTATTATTGCTCTGTGAAGCCCGGACTTTCCTCGCACAGTACCTTTCGGCAGCTGCTCGCAGCTGTTCAACACACTCGCACATTTATTTTATACCTTTTTTGTACAAAAGTCAAATGAATTTTGTGATTTTTACTTGATATAACGGCTTTTTAGGGGTATAATGAGAGGGAATTAATTATAAGGAGTTACCGATATGGATATCAGAAAAGAATCACTCAAAAAACACTATGAGTGGAACGGTAAGATTGAAGTTGTTTCAAGAGTTCCGATTAACTCGGCTGAAGCCCTCTCTCTTGCCTATACTCCGGGTGTTGCAGAACCGTGTCTTGAAATTCAGAAGGACTATGACAAGTCTTTTGAACTCACAAGAAGAAACAACCTTGTTGCCGTTGTAACCGACGGTACAGCTGTTCTCGGTCTTGGTGACATAGGTCCTGAGGCAGGTATGCCTGTTATGGAGGGAAAATGTGCGCTTTTTAAGGAATTCGGCGATGTTGACGCATTTCCTATTTGCGTAAGAAGTAAGGATGTTGACGAAATTGTAAACGCAATTTACCTTATCAGCGGTTCATTCGGCGGAATCAATCTTGAGGATATTGCCGCTCCGAGATGCTTTGAAATTGAAAAGAAGCTAAAAGAGAAGTGCGATATTCCGATTTTCCACGATGACCAGCACGGTACTGCCGTTATTGTTGCCGCAGGCCTTATCAACTCACTCAAACTTGTTCACAAGAAACTTGACGAAATCAAGGTTGTTATGAACGGTGCAGGTGCGGCAGGTATTGCAATTGCAAAGCACCTTCTTAATATGGGTGTAAAGGACATTACACTTTGCGACAGTAAGGGTATTATCTGCAAGGGTGATCCGAGACTTAACGCTGTTAAACAGGAAATGGCTGAAATTACTAACCTTTCTCACCTTGAGGGCTCGCTTGCAGATGCAATGAAGGGTGCTGATGTATTCCTCGGAATTTCTGCCGCAGGTTGCGTAAGCGAAGAAATGGTTAAGTCAATGGCTAAGGATCCTATTCTTTTTGCTATGGCTAATCCGACTCCCGAAATTATGCCTGACATTGCTAAAAAGGCAGGTGCGGCTGTTGTCGGTACAGGCAGAAGTGACTTTCCTAACCAGATTAACAATGTACTCGCTTTTCCGGGTATTTTCAGAGGTGCTCTCGACTGCCGTGCAAGCGATATTAACGAAGAAATGAAAGTTGCCGCATCTTTTGCAATTGCTTCACTCGTGAGCGATGAAGAGCTTAATGCAGATTATATTCTTCCCGAGGCATTTGACAAGAGAATCGGTAAAACTGTTGCTGAGGCTGTTAAGAAGGCCGCTGTTGAGACAGGCGTTGCAAGAATCTGATAAAGATTTGCAAATAAATATTTTAAGAGAAAGAAAAAGAGGAAAACAATGAAAAAGACAGTTACTTTATTGGTACTGATTTCAATGCTGTTCTCCACTGTTTTTCTGTTCACCGGATGCGGTGATTCATCGGTTAAGGAAATTAAGACTGCCGATGATATCAAAGGAGCGTCCGTAGGTGTTCAGACAGGTACAACAGGCGATACTTTTGTATCTGACTATGAGGCTGACGGCACCAAGGTTATGCGTTACAGCAAGGGTGCCGACGCTATCGTAGCTCTTACACAGAATAAAATCGACTGTGTTGTAATTGACAGTGAACCGGCAAAGGAATTTGTAAAAGCAAATGCAGGACTAAAAATTCTTGATGAACCTTTTGCGGAAGAGCAGTATGCAATCTGCATTTCAAAGGAAAATCATGAACTCACCGAAAAAATCGACAAAGCTCTTGCAGAGCTTAAAGACGAGGGCGTTCTGGACAAAATCAAAAGCTATTACATAGAGGGTAATACTGATACCGTTCCCTATGAATCACCTAAGGATATCAAGTATGACGGTGAACTTCATATGGCTACGAACGCTGCTTTTCCACCGTATGAATATGTTGAAGGCGGTAAAATTGTCGGTCTTGATCCGATGATGGCTACAGCAATCTGTGACAAGCTCGGTAAAAAACTTGTTATTGATGATATGGAATTTGATTCTGTTATCACTGCTGTTCAGACCGGCAAAGACGATTTCGGTATGGCGGGTATGACCGACACACCGGAAAGAAGAAAAAATATCGACTTTTCAACTTCATATGCAAACACAACTCAGGTTATTATCGTAAACGACAGTGCATCAGGCAGTTTGTTCGGCAATCTCGGCGAAAGCTTTAAAAACACATTCATCACAGATAACAGATGGCAGCAGCTTTTAAGCGGTTTGCTTGTAACCCTTGAAATTACATTGTTTGCAGCTATTATCGGTGTTATTATCGGTTTTGTCATTGCTCTTGTAAGAGCTACTCACGATATTCAGCTTGACAAGAGAAAATGCAAAAGCTTCGGTGATTGTGTTCTGAAATTCTTTAATGTGATTTGCAACATCTACATTACTGTTATCAGAGGCACACCTGTTGTAGTTCAGTTGATGATTATGTATTACATTATTCTTGCATCTGTAAGAAATGGTATCTTTGCCGCAATCATTGCATTTGGTATGAACTCTGCCGCTTATGTTGCAGAAATTGTTCGTTCGGGCATTATGGCTGTTGACATCGGTCAGACTGAGGCAAGCCGTTCACTCGGTTTTAACAACAGACAGACAATGACAATGGTCGTTCTTCCGCAGGCAATTAAAAATGTTCTTCCTGCACTCGGCAATGAAATTATTACACTTCTCAAAGAAACTTCGGTTGCAGGTTATGTTGCACTTGCAGATATCACATATATTGGTAATATGATTCGTTCAAGAACTTACGAGGCATTCTTCCCGCTTATTACGGTTGCATTGATTTACCTTGTAATTGTACTTGTGCTTTCGTACATCCTCAGAAGATTTGAAAGGAGATTGAAAAAGAGTGAAAGATAACGCATTAATCTCCGTAAGAGGACTTGAAAAATCATTCGGTAAGGATATTCAGGTTCTTAAAGGTATTGATATTGACATTTTTAAAGGCGATGTAGTTGTTGTTCTCGGTCCGTCAGGCTCGGGTAAATCAACTTTTCTCCGTTGCCTTAACAGACTTGAAGAACCGACAGGCGGTCACATTTTCTTTGAGGGTACCGATATTACGGATCCAAAGGTTAATATAAATGTTCACCGTCAAAAAATGGGAATGGTGTTCCAGCAGTTTAACCTTTTCCCCCACAAGACTGTTATTGACAACCTTACAATGGCTCCTGTCAAGCTTCTTGGCAAGAGTAAAGATGAGGCTAAAAAAGACGCTATGGATCTTTTGGAGCGTGTAGGACTTGCCGAAAAGGCAAACGCATATCCAAACCAGCTTTCAGGCGGTCAGAAACAGCGTATTGCAATTGTAAGAGCGCTTGCGATGAATCCCGATGTTCTCCTCTTTGACGAGCCGACATCTGCACTTGACCCCGAAATGGTCGGCGAAGTTCTTGATGTTATGAAAGAGCTTGCCAAGGCAGGTATGACAATGGTTGTTGTTACTCACGAAATCGGCTTTGCAAAGGAAGTTGCAACCGATGTTGTATTTATTGACGACGGTGTTATCAAAGAAAAGAACAATCCGCAGGAGTTCTTCAATAATCCGCAGGACGACCGTTTAAAGGAATTTTTATCAAAGGTTCTTTAATTTTAAACAAAAATCAGAGGATTTCAGTTTTCGCTGAAATCCTCTTTTTTAATTACTTATTTATTTGATTACCGTAAATATATTCTTTTGCTTTTGATATGAGTATTGATTTTTTGTTTGGAACACTTGCATCTACTACAAGCATCAGCAAATAATCGAGAATATTTCCGACATCTCTTCCCTCTTTTACGCCAAGGTTTAAAACATCTTTACCGTTGATATCAAGCTGACTCAGCTTAAAACATTCGTTATCTTTGATTATTTCATTAAGATGTGTTTTAGCCGTTTCAAGATATCCGAGCTTTTCCTCTCGCTGATATTCAGACTGGGCAGATATATCGGCATATTCGACCTCTAACAACTGCTTTGTAAGATCTGTACCGAGTACATTCATAACCTTTTTCATAAGCTTTTTACTGCCGTTAAAACGGACATCATGATATTCAATAAGCAGAAGAGTTTTGTTAATAAAATCAGACGGTAATCTTAGTCTGTGCAGAATTCTGTCTGCAATTTTTTTACTTTCAAGCTGATGTCCCTGAAAATGCGATTGACCGCTGTTGTCAGTAGTTTTAACAAAAGGCTTGCCGATGTCATGCAGGAGCATTGTCATACGAAGTATGGGATTCGGTTCAATTGTGCCGAGTGCAGTCAGGGTATGTTGCCATAAATCATACGAATGATGAATGTTGTTCTGATTGAAATTGAACATAACGGTAATTTCAGGGATAATAACAGCAATTGTTTCTCGGTAAGCGTCAAGAATTTTTACGGCATCCTTACCGCAGATGAGCTTTAGAAATTCCGAAATCACACGCTCTGTTGCAATGTTTTTCAGCAAGTCTGCATTTTTAAATATAGACTTTGATGTGTTCTCTTCAATTGAAAATCCGTAAACAGAGGCAAAGCGTAATGCCCGCAAGATTCGCAGAGCATCCTCGTTAAAGCGTGTATCGGGATTTCCGACACAACGGATAATTTTATCTTTAAGGTCATTTTTACCGCCGTATGGATCGACAAGACCGTATTCAGCGTTATATGCCATTGCATTTACCGTAAAGTCACGGCGTTGCAAATCTTCGTTTATGTTTCGTGTAAAGCTTACGCTGTCCGGATGACGGTTATCGGAATAATCGCCGTCAATACGGTAGGTTGTGATTTCATAGACTTCACCGCCGCATACAACGGAAATTGTGCCGTGTTTGATACCTGTATCAAATGTACGATAAGCCTCAAAGCATTTTTTTGTCTGCTCAGGCAAAGCATTTGTGCAAATATCTGTATCATGCGGAGTCAATCCGAGAAGATAATCACGAACACAACCGCCTACTATAAAAGCCTCATAGCCTTGATTATTCAGTTGTCTGATTAATTTTTCAGCGTTTTTGTTTATTTGCATTTCTTTTTGCAGTCAGTTTAAGATGACTTTCCTTTTTGAATTTTTCTATATAGTGCTGTGCTATATTGTAGAGTATACTAAATACAACAAATGTGCCTACAGCAAAGATTACAAGCAATATGATGTTTTCAAATGTAAGCGGTGCAAGTGAGAACAATCCGCCGAAGAAGATTGAACCGATTATTATTCCTGCGGAACATCCGATGACCATAACGGCTCTGAGCGGATTGAACGGGATTGATAATCTGATTACAAACAACATACATGAAAATGCAGTAAGATATACGCAGAGAGTTGAAAACTGTGCCTGTGACATATCTGTCATATACTTTAAAATTGCGAGTAATATTGTATCTGCCGAAATACAAAAAGCTGTCGGGAGTGATCTTGCTATTATATTTACGGTGAAATTACCTTTTACTATATCTTTATTCGGTTGAAGTGCGAGAACAAATGATGGCAGTCCAACCGTTAACGCACCGACAAGCGTAAGCTGTATCGGTTCAAAGGGATAACCTGTGCGAAAGAATATGAAGAAAATTGAGAGTATAACCGAATAAATCGTCTTTACAAGATAGAGTGCAGAGCTTCGTTCAAGGTTATTGATTGTTCGTCTGCCCTCTGCCACAACGCTCGGCATTGCGCCAAAGTCATTATTGACAAGTACAAGCTGTGACACATTTCGTGCGGCATCACTGCCCGACGCCATAGCTACGGAGCAATCCGCCTCTTTGAGTGCGAGAACATCATTTACTCCGTCACCTGTCATAGCAACCGAATGTCCGTGCTTTTTAAGGGCAACCACAAGCTTTTTCTTTTGAGCCGGAGTTACTCTGCCAAACACATTACAACGCTCTGCCGCATCTTCAAGCTCTTCATCTGTTGTCACGGTTGACATATCAATTGCATTTTCTGCACCCTCGATCCCTGTATCAATTGCAATATTTTTAACAGTTTTAACGCTGTCGCCTGAAATGACCTTTAAGGTGACACCCTGTTCCTTAAAATATTTTACCGTTTCATTTACATTATCACGAAGTTTATCCTTGATAAGAATGAGTGCAAGCGGTTTTAAATCATCAGGCAATGAGTCTTTGTCCGGTTCACTATCGCTTTCGGCAAGAACAAGGATTCTGACGGTTTGATTTATCTTTTCAATCTCAGAATACACCTCGGAATACTTTTCCCTGCTTTTTAAAATACATTCAGTCGCACCGACTATGTAGGTCTTGCCGTTTTCAAATGTACCGCCCGACCATTTTGTTTCGGACGAAAAATCGCAGAATTTACTGCACTCATACGGTGAAACGGAATCCGAATAGTCACGCAGTGCATACAAAGTTGCATTCAGTTCATCGGACGCTTTTACAATTGAAGAAAGTGCTTTCTTGATTTTATTTTCATCAGCCCCAAACGGAATGACACCTGTTACCGTCATTTCGTCTGTTGTAAGCGTTCCCGTTTTATCAAGACAAAGCACATCGACCCTTGCAAGTGTTTCAATGCAATACATTTCTTGTACAAGCACCTTTTTAGATGAAAGCCTGATAATTGATACTGCAAGAACAGAACTTGTAAGAAGAATCATTCCCTTTGGAATCATACCGACAAGCGACGCAACCGTGCTGATTACAGCAGACTGCAATGTTGCATCGGGCAAGGTAAATTGTCGAATAAAAAATGCAATGCCGATTGGGAAAAGTACAAATGTACAGATTTTGATAATGAAATTGAATGACTCCATAATCTGAGAATTTACTTTTTTAATATATTTGGCTTCGTTATTTATCTTAGCGGCATAGCAATCGGCTCCGACCTTTACGGCCTGAGCATAGCATTTTCCTGCCGCAATAAAACTGCCTGAAAGAAGTTCATCTCCGACATTTTTTTCAATGAGATTTGATTCGCCTGTAAGCAAACTTTCGTTGACTCTGCAGTTGCCGTCGCATACAATGCAGTCGGCAGGAATCTGGCTTCCTCTTGAAAGCACAAGAATATCGTCAAGAACAATCTCATCTTTACTTATTTCTGCAATTTTACCGTTTCTGAGAACATTGATTTTTTTCTCAGACAAAATAGTCAGCTTGTCAACGCTTATTTTTGAACGAATTTCCTGAACTATACCTATAATTATATTTGCGATAACAACACCGATAAAAAGCATATTCTTGTGTGAACCCACAAAAATCAATGCCGCAAGCAAAATTACATTTATAAGATTGAAAAGCGTAAAAATGTTATCACAAAATATTCTTTTGATTGATTTGGTTTTAATATTAGTTGAAATATTTACCTTTCCTGCATCTATACGCTTTTGAACTTCGGAATCGGTAAGACCGACAAGGTTAGAATTTATGTTTTCCATATATACCTCATAATAAGAAAATGATATAATTTTAGAAAATAATTTACAATGCACGGCTGTTTATCGCCTTTTCGAAAAATCCTCTGCCAGTAACATTTTTAATATTTTCATCAACGCACTAATCTATATTATAAATGCAAATCATAATAAAGGCAACGGAAAGAAGGTGAATTTTTTGCGAAAATTTAAAGAAATTATATCAGTTGCCCTGATTTTCACATTATTATTTACTGTTTCGACTTTTTCGCCTTATGCCGCTGATGATAAAAATGAGGTTTACATTGGCGGTGAGGCTTTCGGAGTTAAATTTTATGCTAACGGAGCAATGATAATCAAGCTCGAAAGCTACTACGACGGTGAAAAATATGTTTGCCCCGCAAAAGACGGCGGACTTAAAGTAAACGATATTATAAAGAAAGTAAATAATACAAAGATCAGCACAAATGAAGAATTAAAGTCTGAAATTGAAAAATCAAACGGCAATGAAATTACTGTTGAAATTGACAGAAACGGCAAAACCGAAAATAAAACCGTTTTGCCGATTAAAAATACCGTGGGAGTATATCTCCTCGGTGCGTGGGTTCGTGACAGCTGTGCAGGCATCGGAACTATGACCTATTATGATGACAGCAATAATTATTTTGCCGCACTCGGTCATGGAATATGCGACTGTGACACGGCTGCTTTGTTACCGTTAAAATCGGGAGAAGCGGTTCGGGCTGAAATCAGCGGCATTGAAAAAAGCGTCTGCGGTAAAGCCGGCAGTTTCTGCGGATATTTTACCGATGTAAAGTTTGGTAATTTGAGCGTAAACTCCCCTTTAGGAATTTTCGGAGATTTAACGAATGGAAATTATAAAAGAAACAAGAAATATCTGATTGCAAATAACGATGAGGTAAAAACAGGAAAGGCTGTTATGGTAACAACGCCTGTCGGAGATACGCCGCAGGAATATGATATTGAAATCAAAAGAATATGCAACCGTGATATGACATCAAATGAAAATTTTGTCATAAAAATAACCGACAGCAGATTGCTCGAAAATTGCGGCGGTATTGTACAGGGTATGAGCGGCAGTCCGATAGTTCAAAACGGCAAAATTATTGGCGCTGTTACCCATGTTTTTCTGAATAATCCAAAAGAGGGTTACGGTGTATTTGCACAATATATGGCAAATCGCTACAATAATCAACACTAAATATATGATGGTTTGTTCATTTTTGATTTAGTAACGCAAAATATAAAACTTTTTTCTCAATTTTTCAAAAAAGTTTTATGGAAGGTATTGCCAACTTTACCATTTTGTGGTAATATTAGTACAACAAAAATTACTGGGGGAAATCACAATGAACAACAAAATAAAACTAATCGTAACCGATGACGCTTCCGAATTCACGCAGGAAAATCTTAATATCTTACAAAGTAAGAATATTTCCGTTATTTTCTGTGCAAAAGACGGAGAAGAATTGTGCGATAAAATTAAAAGAGAAAGTCCTGATGTTGTACTGATGGATTCATTTATGACAAGGCTTGACGCAATCGGTGTTATGAGAAGCATTACACGAGAAAGCACGAAAGTGCCTGTTTTTATGGTATATTCCTCTTTTCACAGTCCTGTTCTGGAGCGTGAAATTATGAATTCTGGCGCATCGTATTTTGTGTTGAAGCCGTATAACATTTCCGAATTAAGCACCATTATCAGCGATTTATCGGATTTGAGCAAGAAAAACAATTTTGGCAAAGGCAGAGTTATCGACGCTTTCGGAATTGAAATGAAAGTGACCGATATTCTCCATGAAATAGGAGTTCCGGCTCACATCAAAGGCTATCACTATCTGCGTGATTCAATCATTATGTCTGTTGAGCATCCTGAAATTATCAATGCCGTGACAAAACAGCTCTATCCGTCGGTTGCCAAAAAGTACGAAACAACTTCTTCACGGGTTGAAAGAGCTATAAGACACGCAATTGAAGTTGCATGGGATCGAGGTGACATTGATGTTCTGAACTCATATTTCGGATATACAATTCACAACGACAGAGGTAAGCCCACAAACAGCGAATTTATTGCCATGATTTCTGACAAATTAAGACTGCAGATTAAAAATGCAGGCTGAAAAAAGAGCCGCTCGTTAAGAGTGGCTCTTAATATATTATTTAGTTTTGCCGATATCGTGTCTGTAATGAGCGCCTTCAAAGGAAATTTTTCCTACTGCGGCATATGCCTTTTCGAGTGCCTCATCAAGTGTATCCGCTGTCGCAGTAACACCGAGAACTCGACCGCCGTTTGTATAGAACTTTCCGTTTTCGTACTTAGTGCCGGCATGATAAACGATTGCACCATCGACACCGCCGTTATCATTAAGACCGAACATCTCTATACCCTTTTTATATGAAACAGGATATCCGCCGCTTGCCATAACAACACAAGCCGCAGCACCGTTGTCCCATTCAATGTCAAGGTCGGAAAGCTTTTCGTCAATAACAGCCTCACAGATATCTACAAGGTCAGTTTTAAGTCTTGGAAGAACAACCTGAGCCTCAGGATCGCCGAAACGGGCATTGTATTCAATAACCTTTGGACCGTTCGGTGTAATCATAAGTCCAAAGTACAGACAACCCTTAAAAGGTCTGCCCTCTTTATTCATCGCCTCAATTGTAGGGATAAAGATTGTATCCATACATTCCTTGGCAATCTCATCTGTATAATACGGGTTCGGGCTGATTGTGCCCATACCGCCTGTGTTAAGACCTTCGTCATTATCAAAAGCACGCTTGTGGTCTTTTGAGCTGACCATAGGTTTTACGCACTTACCATCTGTAAATGCAAGAACAGAAACCTCGGGACCTGTAAGAAACTCTTCGATAACGATATTGTTACCTGAGTCGCCAAACTTCTTGTCCTCCATAATTTCTTTGACTGCTTCAATTGCCTCATCAACAGATTGAGCAATAATTACGCCCTTGCCGAGTGCAAGACCGTCAGCTTTTACAACAACGGGAGCGGTATTTTCGTTTTTTATATAGTCAATTGCTTTCTGAGCGTCATTGAATACTTCATACTTTGCAGTAGGTATGCCGTATTTCTTCATGAGATTTTTTGAGAAAACCTTTGACGCCTCAATAATAGCGGCATTTGCATTAGGGCCGAATGCTCTGATTCCAGCCGCCTGCATAGCGTCAACCATACCGTCAGCAAGCGGATCATCAGGAGCTACAAAAACGAGGTCAATTGCATTGTCCTTTGCAAACTTAACCATATTTTCTTTATCCATAACTCCGATATTAACAAGCTCGGCATCTCTTGAAATACCGCCGTTGCCGGGAGCGCAATAAAGCTTTGTGCATTTAGGACTTTCAAGAAGCTTTTTAATTAAAGCGTGCTCTCTGCCGCCCGAACCAATCATTAAAATTTTCATAACTGCACCTCTATCAGTGATGGAAAAGACGAATACCCGTAAATGACATTGTCATATTGTACTTATTGCAGGTTTCAATAACATTATCATCACGAATTGAACCGCCGGGCTGTGCAACAAATTTAACACCTGAACGCTTTGCTCTTTCAATGTTGTCACCGAATGGGAAGAATGCGTCAGAACCGAGTGAAACACCGTCAAATGTTGCAAGCCAAGCCTTTTTCTCTTCCTTTGTAAGAGGTTCGGGCTTAGTTTTAAAAAACTGCTGCCATATACCGTCAGCAAGCACATCCTCATAATCATCAGAGATGTAAACATCAATAGTGTTATCTCTGTCGGGACGGCGGATGTTGTCAACAAACGGGAGGTTCATAACCTTCGGATGCTGTCTGAGATACCAGATATCAGCCTTATTGCCAGCAAGTCTTGTGCAGTGAATTCTTGACTGCTGACCTGCGCCAACACCGATTGCCTGACCGCCCTTTGCGTAGCAAACAGAATTAGACTGAGTATATTTAAGAGTAATAAGAGCAACAAGAAGGTCACGCTTAGCTTCCTCTGTAAAATTCTTATTATCTGTTACAATGTTCTGAAGGAGCATTTCTTCGTCAATTTTGAGTTCATTTCTGCCCTGTTCAAATGTAATGCCGAAAACATCCTTATGCTCAATAGGAGCAGGAACATAGTTCGGGTCGATTTTTACGACATTATAGTTGCCTTTCTTTTTTGACTTGAGGACTTCAAGAGCCTCAGGAGTATAGTCAGGAGCAATAATACCGTCAGAAACCTCTCTCTTGAGGAGGATTGCAGTCTGAATATCGCAAGTATCGGAAAGAGCCACCCAGTCACCGTATGACGACATTCTGTCTGCACCTCTTGCCATTGCATATGCGCTTGCAATCGGAGAAAGTTCAAGGTCATCTACAAAGTAGATTTTCTTGAGTGTGTCAGAAAGCTCTGTTGCAACTGCCGCACCGGCAGGACTTACATGCTTGAATGATGCAGCCGCAGGAAGACCTGTTGCCGCTTTGAGTTCCTTTACGAGCTGCCATGAGTTAAATGCATCAAGAAAGTTGATGTAACCGGGTTTGCCGTTGAGAACCTCAACAGGAAGATCTTTGCCGTCCTGCATGAAAATTCTCGAAGGCTTCTGATTCGGGTTACAGCCGTATTTTAAAGCAAGTTCGTTCATTGGATTCATCCTTTCCGAAAAATAAATTACTTGTTTTTATTGATAATTCTTGACTCTGCCTTATTTGAAGCAATGTCAATATAGCGTACAAAAAGTGAAACCTTGTTATCCTCATTGAGAGAATTCCAGATTTTCTCGGCAAATGTGTCAATATCATCGTTACCGATTTCTACGAGTGTAGGTTCACCCTCAAAGCTCGGAAGCGGATTGCCGTCACTCATATATGTGTGAATGAATCTGCCAAGACCGTTTATCGGCTTGTCATATGTAAATGTGTATCTTTCGCAACAATCGGGATTGCCGTCTGCACTTTTGAGAATTGACATTGCATAGTTCATCTTGCCGTTTTCGCACTCAACGATACCTGAAATTCGAGGAGTGTAGTTAGGACCGTCAGGCTCAAATTCTCTTGTTGTGAGTGACTGTTCAAATGTCTGACCTTCATTCATAAGGTCATAAACAGTATCTGTCTGGTCACCGTTAGTAACGATAGTTTTGTTGCCGAGAACTCTTACGGGAGAATAGATGATAAGTGACGGATCAACAAGCTTTGATGGATCAAAAGCCTGAGTTTTGATGCCGTCCTCGGTTTCTGCAAACACTCTGTTTCTGCTGTTTTCGCTTCTGCCCATAATGAAGTATGCAATAACAGCCTTTGAGCCGTCTGCACTTTTGCCGATTACAATGCCTCTGCCCGGATATGAAGTTGAAGCAATGTCATTGTAAAGTGATACAGGTTTCATATTTTTCCTCCGTTAGTCAAGAATTTCGGTTTTATTGTCTTTTACTATAATTTTATCTTCGCAGAAAAGCGAAACCGCCCTTGGAAGAATCTTCCATTCAGCCTGCTCCATAACTCTTTTCTGAAGAATTTCGGGTGTGTCGCCGTTCTGAATTTCAACGGCTTTCTGAATGATAATGGGACCGCCGTCACACACTTCGTTTACAAAATGTGCGGTAGCACCAGTTACCTTGACGCCTCTGTTAAGAGCCTCCTCATGAACTCTGAGTCCGTAATAGCCCTCGCCGCAGAATGACGGAATAAGCGACGGATGGATATTGATTATTCTGTTTTCAAAAGCAGAAATAAACTGCTTTCCGAGAATAGTCATAAAACCGGCAAGAACAACAAGGTCAACATCCTTGGATTTCAAAAGCTCGGTCACAGCAGAATCATACTCATCAAATTCGTCATAGTCTTTTCTTCTGATAACCTCAGTTGCAATCGAATTGTTTTTTGCTCTTTCAAGTGCATAAGCGTTTGGATTTGAGGACACAACAAGAGAGATTTTTCCGTTTTTAATCTCTCCCCTGTTCTGAGCGTCAATAAGTGCCTGAAGATTTGTGCCGCCGCCCGACACAAGAACTGCAATATTTTTCATTATTCAAACACTACTCCGTCATTACCGCTGATTACTTCACCGAGTACAACAGCGTCTTCACCGTTAGCCGCAAGAACCTCAAGAGCCTTGTCTGCATCTTCCTTGGCAACGGCGATTATCATACCTACACCCATATTGAATGTGTTGAACATATCATGCTCGGGGATATTACCTACTCTCTGCATAAGCTTGAAAATAGGAAGAACAGGAATATTGTCCTTTTTGATTTTGGCAGAAAGACCATCTGTAAGCATACGGGGAATGTTTTCATAGAAACCGCCGCCCGTGATGTGTGATACAGCCTTTACATCAACCTTATCCATAAGAGCGAGAAGAGGTTTTACATAAATTTTTGTTGGAGTGAGCAATGTTTCACCGAGAGTTTTGTCAAGCTCAGGATACTCGGCATTAATTGTTTCCTCGTTGATATCAAAGATTTTTCTGACAAGCGAAAAACCGTTTGAGTGAACACCCGAAGAACGGAGTCCTAAAAGTACATCACCCTCACAAAGCTTTGAACCGTCAATCATCTTCGGCTTGTCTGCAATACCAACGCTGAAACCTGCAACATCATATTCATCAACAGGCATAAGGCCCGGATGCTCTGCAGTTTCACCGCCGATAAGAGCACAGCCGGACTGAACACAGCCTTCTGCAATGCCTGATACAATTTCAGCTACCTTTTCGGGATAGTTCTTGCCGATTGCGATATAATCGAGGAAGAAAAGAGGTTTTGCTCCACAGCAAATTACATCGTTTACGCACATTGCAACTGCGTCAATACCGATTGTGTCATGCTTGTCAAGAAGAAAAGCAAGCTTGATTTTTGTACCTACACCGTCAGTACCGCTGACAAGTACAGGCTCTTCCATATCTTTGAAATCAGGGGCAAAAAGTCCGCCGAAACCGCCGATGCCTGAAATAACACCGTCAATTTTTGTGCGTGCCACATGCTTTTTCATAAGCTCTACAGACTTATAGCCTGCTGTTACATCAACACCTGCCGCTTTGTAGCTTTCGGAAAAGCTGTTGTTCATTGTAATCACTCCGTCACTTTCTGTTAATTTTTTTAGCGTATTTATCTACAAAGATTGTTCTCGGGATCTCAGCGTCATAGCTGCCCGTGAAACAACCGTCACAGAATTCTATATTTGCACCCTCAGCAATTTTTCTGAGACTGTTTATACTGAGATAACCAAGTGAATCTGCACCGATATATTCACAGATTTCACTTGTTGTCAACTTGTTTGCAATAAGACTTTCTTTATCGTGAATGTCCACACCAAAGTAGCACGGACATACAAACGGAGGTGAGCTGATGAGCATATGCACCTCGGCAGCTCCTGCCTCACGCATAAGACGAACAATATGCTTTGAGGTTTCACCTCTGACGATTGAGTCGTCAATAATAACAACTCTCTTGCCTTTAACATTAGCCTTCAAAGCGGTAAGTCTTGTTCTGAGAAGTCTTTTCTTTTTATCTTTACCCGAGCCTACTGTTCTGCCGATATATTTGTTCTTGACAAAACCTGTGCTGAACGGGATACCCGAAGCCTTTGCGTAACCCTGTGCGGCAATAAGTCCCGAATCGGGAACACCGCAAACCATATCTGCCTCAATCGGGAACTCGTCATAAAGAAGTTCACCGGCTCTGAATCTTGCATTATGTACGCAGACACCGTTGATTACGCTGTCCGGTCTTGCGATATATACATATTCAAAAAGGCAGAATGATGTTTTATCGGGCAAAAGCTTTAATTTGTAGCTGTGAAAGCCTTCTTCGTCAACTACTACCATTTCACCCGGTTCAACATCACGGACAAATTCACCGCCGAGGCTGTCGATAACACAGCTTTCGGAAGTGAAAATCCAGCTGTTTTTGAGTTTGCCGATACAGAGCGGACGAAATCCGTGCATATCACGAAAGCCGATAAGACGGCTCGGTGCGCAAATTACAGTTGAGTAAGCGCCCTTGAGCTTTCTCATTGAAGAAAGAACAGCATCTTCAAGCGTGTCTGTTACACATCTTTCGGTTGCAATAACATAAGCCATAATTTCAGCATTAGAATTGGACTGAAAAACAGCACCGCCTGTTTCAAGCTCCTGTCTTATTTCATTGAAGTTTGTAATTGAGCCGTTGCTTGCAATACCGATTGAACCCTGAATATATCGCATAACAAGCGGTTGGTTAGAAGCACGGTCGAGTGATTCCGATGAAGTATAACGGACATGACCGACTGCAATCTTACCGTTTGGAAGTTTTTCAAGTGCTTTGGGCGTAAAAATCTCGGACACCATACCGAGTTCCTTGACAGTTGTAAATTCACCGTCTTTATTCACGGTGATACCTGCACTCTGTTGTCCCCTGTGCTGAAGGCTGTAGAGTGCGTCATTTGCGGCGGCAACAACATCGATATCGTCATCATTACGGTAAATACCGAACACACCGCACTCGTCATTTACTTTGTCAAGTTTTGTGTCAATATCTACATAGTTCTTAATCAAAGCTCTGCCACCTTAGCCTGCATTGCCCTATCTTTTTCGGCAACGCCTTTTTCCATATCAGCTTTCATATTTTCAAGCTTCTCTGCAAGAGAATCGTCGGAAAGTGCGAGCATTTCAACGGCAAGAATTGCAGCGTTAGCCGCACCGTCAACTGCTACTGTTGCAACCGGAATTCCTGTAGGCATCATAACTGTTGCAAGAAGAGCATCCATACCGTCAAGCTGAGCCGACTTACATGGGATTCCTATCACAGGAAGGGTTGTTTTTGCCGCAAGAACACCTGCGAGATGTGCCGCCATACCTGCTGCAGCAATGATTACACCAAAACCGTTCTTTTTAGCCTCTGCCGAAAACTTAATTGCCGCATCGGGAGTACGGTGTGCGCTCATTACATGAACCTCATACTCTACGCCAAATTCTTTGAGTTTACTGACAGCCTTTGATACTACGGGAAAATCACTGTCGGAGCCCATAATAATTGCAACCTTTTTCATAATTACTCATAGCCTTTCCGCCCACTTGATAAATTGCCGCAAAAACCGTGCCGTGGGCAGACAAAGTCAGGACAAATATGCCAATTTATGCTTTAAATCGACATAAATAAAGCATTACTAATTAATTATATAAAAAAATCGGTTAAAATTCAATAGTCAGGCGAAATTATTTTTAAAATACCGCCAAAAAGCAAAAAGTGACTGTGCAAAGCATAGCCACTTCATGATATTAATTAATCTCGGAAACATCTTTTCCTTGTTCGATTTTTGTGCCTTTATCGGGATCTGTAGCATTAAGATACGGTCTTTCATTGGAAATTACGCCCTCGGTTGTAACTCCCGCCTCTGCAGCCTTTTTCATACCCGGAAAAAGAAATTCCATCTTTTCATTATCGAATTTTTCATCGAGATATTCTTCAAAGCTGTTTGACGCAGGTACTCCCTCTGTTCTCTGAGTCCATCTTGCCGTAGCTGTTACGGACATAAAGCCGTTGAATGCCATGAATACAATCAGAAATGTTGTAATAATTGCACCTGCTCTTTTAGGGATTTTTTCAATAAGCTTTGCTGTCCACGGATACAGATAACGCACCCAGACAAGACCGAGGAATCCCCAGATAAGGGCATACATAAGATTGGTTCTGCCGTCAAGGTTAAACGGAGTGTCACTGTAGTCCCATGAAACCGTGCCGAACATCTGCTCCTGCAACCACGAACAGAAATACTCAAAACCTGCTCCGACAAAAGCACTTATCACAAAAACAAGCGTATCATTAAGCTTGTAAAGCTTATACAAAGCGGCTGTCAGAAAACACGCACCTCCGCCGTAAACAGGAATAAACGGACCGTAAACCATACCGACACGCATTTCAAAATGTCCGTCAACGCAGAATGCCCATATTGTTTCGAGAATCGTGCCAATGAAAGAACCGATCACAAACAGATAAAAAAGCTTTGTAAAACAGAATCCGTAAGCAAACGGCTTGTCCTCTTTGCTTTCAAAGGTTTGTGTATATTCTTTCATATTGTCCTGCTTAATCTCCTCAATTTTAGCATTAATTTGCTTTACATAAGCCATATGAGTGAGATCGGGATAAGCGTGTGCAAGTCTTTTTCTTAAAATATTCTCTGTAAAAAGTCGGTTATAGTTTTCTTCAAGCTCCTGAATTTCAACCTCTGTTGCACCTTTATCCATAAGCTCGGAAGAATTTTTAAGCTTTGCAATTCTTCTGAGCAGACGGATTGTTGTTATCATTGAAAAAACGTAATCAATTACAATAATTCCGCAGAAGCAAAGAACAAGAATAAGACTTACCCAGAAAGGAATTGCTTCAACGGCTGTGCGAAGCACCGGAATTATCAATCCGACAAGCAGCATACCGAGCAATCCGAGAAAAAGTGCATAAGGAAAAGTTATATAATTGCCTATGCTGAATTTCGAGGAAGAAAAATCCCATGGCTTGAATTTGAGAGTTTTTTCTACAAGCACACCGACCACAACCATAAGTGCAGATAATATCAGAGTTGAACCGATGAATAAAATCAGCTTGCTGTTTTCAAACGGTTTTAGTGCCGTATAACAAATAACCGCCGAAAATCCGTACATAGGGCAAAACGGTGATGTCAGAAAACCGTTGTTACTGAATTTTTTCTCAAGAAGAAGCGAACGGAAACTGCTCGCCACCCAGCCAAAAAACGAGAAAATTACAAAGTACCACAACAGGTCGAGTAAAAATTGCATTTCCTATCCCCCACAATTTTATGCAACAAATCGGACACAGAATTCTGTGCCCGAAAAATTGTCGTAAATTTCACATTCTTTATGCCTTTGGCACATCATCTTTCCAGAGTTCTTTAATTGCGGTAACATTACCCGCAAGTCTCTGAATATCTGAAGGAATGATAATCTTTGTAGCCTTGCCGTCAGCGGCTTTACCGAATGCCTCAAGTGATTTAAGCTGAATAATTCTATCGGTAGGAGAAGCCTCATTGAGCATTTTAAGTGCGTCGGCATTAGCTTTCTGAACTGTGAGAATAGCCTCAGCTTCACCCTGTGCCTCACGGATTTTCTGCTCCTTAACAGCATCGGCTTTAAGAATTGCAGATTCCTTCATACCCTCTGCAACGAGAATCTGACTGCGTTTTTCACCCTCTGCATCAAGAATTCTTGCACGGCGCTCACGCTCTGCCTTCATCTGCTTTTCCATCGCATCCTGAATTTCACGGGGCGGAAGAATGTTTTTAAGCTCGACACGGATTACCTTAATGCCCCATGCGTCGGTTGCCTCGTCAAGAATCACTCTGATTTTACCGTTGATTGTATCACGGGATGTGAGCGTGTTATCAAGCTCAAGATCACCGATGATATTACGCAATGTTGTTGCAGTAAGATTTTCAATAGCACTGAGCGGTCTTTCTACACCGTAAGTATAAAGCTTTGGATCGGTAATTTCAAAATACACAACCGTGTCAATCTGCATGGTGACATTATCTCTTGTGATCACGGGTTGTGGAGGGAAGTCGATTACTTGCTCTTTTAGTGAAACTTTCTTTGAAATTTTGTCGATAAACGGAATTTTTACATGCAAACCAGTTGACCAAGTTACATGATATGTTCCGAGTCTTTCAATTACATATGCGTGTGCCTGCGGTACTACCTTGACATTGCTTACGATTACTATAAGCAGGATTAAAAGGATAATTCCTAAAATAATAAGTCCTAACATTATTTACCTCTCATTCTGATATGGGTTCTACAATGAGCTTTACGCCCTCTATTGCAAGAACCTTAACTTTTGTTCCTTTTAAAAGCGGTGCTTTGTCGGACTTTACTGTCCAAGTTTCCGCACCAACCTTTGCCTGTGCTGTTTCGTCAATATCGGTTAAATCTGTGAGCATAAACCCGACTTGACCGATGTGGCGGTCTGCGTTTGTTCCTGTTGTCTTGTTACGCTTTTTAAAGCGTTTTACAAGCGGTCGTGTCACAATCAGCGAAACAAGTGACACAACAAGGAACACCGCCGACTGGATTGTAATGTCGCTTGTGAATATAGTTGTTATGGCGGCACAAACCGAGCCGAGAACGAACCATATTGATACAAGCTGTGTTGTAAAGCCTTCGCAAAGCAACATGAATATTGCAAAGCCTATCCACACTATCGGCATATATTGCTCCATAGAGCTGTCACCCTCCTTTTCGCATAATTTTAACACAATATTATATATTAGTCAAACTATTTTATTGCTATTTTATGAGTTAACTGAAGATTTTTGTATCTGTATTCCGCTTTATCCTTACAATTTCATGTAAAAAGGGCATAAAAATACCGACAAGTATTAGCATAGAACACCATTACTTGTCGGTAATAATTTTAATATCACATTCCTTGTTCAAAAATATAGAGGTACAAATCTTCAAGGGTTGGGTTTGCAATTGTTATTTTATGATTTTCGGGGGGATTATCTGTGACTAATCTTACTAAGATTTTATCATCATTATGATAGAGATTTGAAACTCGATAATTATCCTGAAAATATTTTAATTCTTCTTTTTCAATTTCCATCTCAACTACCTTATTTGCAATTTCATTTACAAGATTTTGGCAGGTATCGTGTGACACAAGTTTTCCCTGCTTTAGAAGTATAATCTCTTTAGCAATGAACTCGATATCGGACACAACATGAGTAGAAATGAGCACGATTTTATCTTCTGCAATTTCACTTATAAAATTGCGGATACGAATTCTCTCTTTTGGGTCAAGGCCCGCAGTCGGTTCATCAAGTATGAGAATTTCGGGATTGTTCAGAAGCGCTTGAGCAATCAAGGCTCTCTGCTTCATACCGCCCGAAAACGAGCCTAACTTTTTATGTGCGGCATCTGTCAGATTAACCGTTTCAAGAAGCTGAGTGATCTTTTCCTTGGCTTCTTTCTTTTTTAAGCCCTTTAAAGCCGCCATATACCACAAAAAGCGGTTGAGGGTGAAATCATCATACAAGCCCTGCTGTTGGGGCATATAGCCGAGTACGGCTCGGTAATCCTTGCCGAGCTTTTTGATATTTTCACCGCCGTAAACCACCTCTCCGCCGTCGGCATTGAGGTTGTCGGTGATAATGTTCATCAGCGTGGACTTGCCTGCTCCGTTCGGTCCGAGCAAGCCGTATACTCCCGGAGTTAAGGTAACGCTGAAATTATCAAGCGCCTTTACCGAGCCCTTTTTATAGGTTTTGCTGATACAATTTAAAGCTAATTCCATATTTACAACCTCTTTTGCCTTGAAACTTAAATTATAAATTTCGTACTTTTGCGCTTGGGGACAAAGATAATCAGAGCCGATACTGCGATTATCAGCAGACAAACGGCGGTGATTATGCCGATAACGGCTGTCTGAGCATTATTTGAAAATGCCGATACCATACGGATTTTGCTGTTATCAATGAACACCACGCAGGGTATAAGGAGCAAGCCGCTTGAAATTATCATTGTCACAAACTGATTTTTAAATATGTAGGAGAGCAGATAGACCAAAGCCGTTGCGCCGACTGCCGCAAGCAGATGAACAAAGCCGAGAGCAAGAATATATCCGCCCACGGTTATGCCGCTTGTCAGAGCCGAAAAATCTCTTGAATATGCAAGCGGTAAATCAAATGATGCCGTGCCGAAGGTCTTGATAAAGTTGAGCATATGCGGCAGATAGATTAAGATATAGGAAATCACCGTGGTAATCAGGACAGTCAAGAGTTTTATAATCAACAGCCTCGCTTTGCCGTACTTATTTGCCGAAATCAAGTTAACCATAGAGGTCTTGTATTCAATCGCCAAAATGTTGGAGGTACAGAAGATAACCACGGCTAAGAGCAGAGCAAAATACTCCCACTCCCTAAAGGTGTCCATAGTCAGCCGCTTGTTCACCACTTCATTGACAAGTGCAGGCTTTTCGCCCGTCAGCTCAGCCTTTCCATTAACATATTCAAGCTGAGCGCAAATGTCCTCAAATGCCATTCCTCTTATGCTTAAAATACCATCAATGGTATTGAGCCTGTTCGTTTTTTCCTCAACCGAAATCGTGTTGTCGGCTGAAAGCTCCTCGGCTTCTCTTGTAAGCTCGTCAAAATAAGCCCTTTCACTCTCGATAAAATCATACTTTTCCTCGCCAAGCTCACCCTCAAGCGTTTGCATATAGGTGTCATAGGCGCTTTCCTGAGGACTTCTGAATATAATACTCAAATCATCATTGTAGCTGACAAAGCCGAGAGCCACGAGGATAATTACTGCGACGAGGGCGAAGGAGGTTTTGTAGTGCTTGTAAGCCTCGCCGCTGTATATTCTCACACTTCCGTTGATTTTCTTAAACCGTCCGAGCCGTGACATAAGCCTGTCGAGCAAAACGAGCTTTCCGTTATGCTGTGACAGCCTTGAAAACGCCAATGCCGCTCCCAAAACTCCGACAACGGAGAGAGCTATAGCTAAGCCGATGAAAACGGTGATTATGTTAATCGGCTGTGAAAAAATATTGACATTCTGATAACAGCCGAAAATATTGTTGCCGCTGATAAGGTAGAAAATATTTATAAATTTTAGCGAAGCCAACACAGAGCTACCGTCAATGAAAATGAAGCAGGAAAATTCAAAAATCAGTGCCGCCGCCAAGATTAAATAGGTCTTTGCGGAGGACTTGATAACCACGAATAAAAAAGCCGTGAGCATTGACAGAGAGCAGAGCAAAAGCGTTTTGCCGAGTACCCACAAAATCAGGTATTCAAGCATTGTAACATTTAATGCGCAGTTTAAAAACAGCTTGCTCGACTGCACGGGGCGGCTCAAATCTCCAAAGCCGTAGACTGTGCCTGCCGTCATAATGTTGCTCGCATAGAACAGCAGACTAACAACCGCCGTAACGCTCAAAACAACCAAGAGCTTGCAGGCTATTGTTGACAGTCTGCCCTTTGCCGTTGACCGCACAAGAATATACAATCCCTTTTCTCTTTCAACGGAGAACATCAAAATATTGACGAGCAATACGATAATCAGCAAAATATAGCTTGAAACCTCATATGAGGTTGCGGCTTCAACCGCCTTGTTGTTGCCGAGAATGGGCTTAACACCTTTAACCTCGGCAAAATCCACGGGAGTTTTTTCAATATTTCTGAACGAAAAGCTGTCCGGCTCTGCAAAAATGGAAAAGCTGCTCTGTTGCTCGGCTCTCGACTTCATATTGGAAATAAACTCTTCATAGCTGTCTATGTGAGAGAGCTGAGCCTGTATGTTGCTTAGCATAACCGAGCGGTTGAACAGCTCATCATCGTTCAAGTCCAAGCCTGCCGCATTGTCATACAGCTTTGGATATTTTTTCTTGTATTCATCTGCATTTCCGTTGTGCAAAAGAATTTGTGCAATCTGTATCTCCGTGTTCTTGCTTTCAAAGAACGCATTTTTATCCTCTGCGTCGTTACATTCCCGAATAAGCTGTTCATATGCCCCAACATCACTTGAAATTGCCGAATTTTCATAATCAGAGGATTGAAGCATTACGAAAAACAGAGAATCGGCGCAGAAAAAGGCAATGATGCAAATAAGAAATATTTTGTTTGAAAACAGCTTTAAATATTCGCTACCTGCAATTCTCATTCAACTCTCGCCTGTCCCTCTACATAATAATTGCTGTCCTTCTTTTCAGCCCATTTCAGCTTGCAAAGCTTGGTGAATTTTATAGTTTCTCCGCCGATTGAGCCAAGTTGACTTTTATCCGCCATAGCTAAAATTCGTTCTCCGTTATCATCTACAGATTCAAAAATAAAATATTCATTATCCTGTGGATTAATATAATTGCATACTATATTTTCAAATTCAGGCGGAACATACGAATCTATCTCATTCATATTTAAATCGTAAACCGTAATAATCTGTTTTTCTGCATCTTTTCTGGTGACCTGCACACAATTATCACCATATATGTATTTTCCATCGGTTGAATATCGCAAATTATCTTTATGAGCTATTGTGAAAAAGCTTTCCTTTACATTTCCATCCAAATCGCATTTAAGATAAACATTTTCATCCGAATTTTTATCGTAATAGGACGCAATCATTGTGTTGTCTAAAAAGAAATTATAAAACACTTGATAGCCTTTAGCTTTAGGAATGTCATTAATCTCTAATGTATCTAAATTGATACATTTGATACTTAAACCGGGTCCTTCCTCTTTTTCATTTCTCTCGTCGGCAGTAAAGTAAAAATAATTCTTATACGCACATATTTGAGAAACAGCTCTCAAGCTGGACTTAATATAGTAATCCGTTTTGTATAGAATCTGCGGTTCTGATTTAGGTGAATCAAGAGGTATTCTAATTACTGATGAATCAGTAGAGCAATAAAAATATCCCCTGTGTATGAACCATTCAAAAGCATAAAAATTAAAGCTTCCCGTAAGATTTTCCCTTTGGCTTCCATCAGGCTTCATACGCATAAGATATGTATTGTAATTTATATAGCTCTTGTCATACTCTCCGCATAAAGCATACAAATATCCGTCATTATATTGTATTGCAGAATCATGGGCACCAACAAGCGTATCGGGCTTCTGCGTTAAGTTTAAATAGGCATCGCAAGCTTCAGGGTCATCGTGAGTACAATTTGGTTTTGAACAAAGAGGAGTAGCCTTTTTTGTTTCTTTATCAATAAAAATCACGATTCCGTCCTCACCGATATAATAATAACCTTTATCTGATTTTGTCATAGGTGCATTTCCGCCGATATGGTACATTAGCTGCATATCTGTTGCATAATTTATATATGCATCATCGGAATTTGAGTATGAAGATTTATTCGTACAGCCATAAAAAAATACAGCAGCATAAATTGTTAAAAGTAATGCCATCATTGCAGTTGTTTTCTTCATTGGAATACCTCTCGCAATTTAATTATTTATCTTTTGTATATGCCAAGTCTGAGTTCATAATCAGTATTTTCAGAAGACCAGTGATAATATGTCTGATTAGGATATACGACTTCACTAACTGTCATTGCACCTGCATAATAATCAAAAATATCTGTATTGGGGCTTGGAGTTTTCTTATTTAAACCAACTTGTCCATTGTATACAAAATTTTTTGAAACAATGCCGCATTCCCTTAATTTACCTGAAGTATCATAGTAAGCAAAATATGTGTTTGCTTTTTTCCCGGCGTCTTTCTTCTCACAATAAGTATATCCATAAGCATTAATTGGATATGCTGTCACACTACCGCGCAATTCATATCCACCCATATAAATCGTACCGGTTGATTTGTTTTCCACTGCACCTACCGAAAAAACAGATGTTGATATTAATGCTGCGCTTATTGCTGATACTAATATTTTTTTAATTTTCATAAAATTATCCTCCAATTTTTTATTTTTTATACCATTGTCACAACAGAATTTTACAAATAAAAAGATTTTATACCATTGGACTCTCCTCATTTCATTAATGCTAAAGTCTACTTACTTTTTAAAAGGCTCTTAAGGTTTTCAGGCTCTTAAGGTGGCTGTTTAAGTCCGAATATTGATGCGAAACCACATGAATAAGTAGCAACTCTGTGGGCTGTTTTCTTTGTAAATATAGCAGCCGCATGCTTTCCGTTGTTATTTTTCATAATCGGTTGTCTTCCGTTCATATTTATATTTATTTTAAAAGTATTCACAGTTTGAACTATCATTTAAATACACATACTGACATAAGTTTCAGAATTGAATTTATATTTTTAAATCAATTCTCTACTTCTGTAATTTAAAATTAAGCAGTTTCCAATATTTTATATTTACAATATAGCTTTGGTATTGTAATTACATTTATTAATCAGTCTATCTATCTTGTAAGATAATTTTAACATATCAAATATATAAACGCAATAATTTTTAGATATTATTTGTTACGAAATTTCACTATATGTTTTTGTGCAATATGACAGATTTTATTTAAAATAATGCTAATTAATATTGGTACAAACAGACCAAATATAAGATATACAAAGGCCCACTGTTGCAAACCGTTTGGAAGATAGTAGTACCATATACTTAATTTAAATGATGCAACATTAAAGTCACCAAACAATGCGCCTGAAGTAATGCGGCTTAATCCGTAGAATACAAATTTTAGGCACATAAAACCTACAAGCTGATTTACCATAATGCCGTATGTGTTGTCAGCTATAAGCCTTACAAGCTTGCTGTTTCCTATGGCAGGTACAAGTAATCTTGAAACTCTCAGCCAAAATGCAATTGCTGTGATTGACGAGATATACGGAATTATAAAACCGTTGTTAAATTCAGTAAATGACGACGGAGTGTACTCCAAATCTTTGCAAAAAGTTAAAAGTATCAGCTGTACAGCAAATATAATTGCAAAGTACGCAACATTATTGAGAGTGTCTTTCTTTTCAAGCACAGCTTTATAAAAGCGACCGAATTCATAACAGGGCAGGAAAAACATTGTTCTGACAAGAAGCTTCACTATACCGTTAATTGCAGTCGGATTTTCTATTGCAGTGTTAATTCCTATCATTCCGATTGCGAGATACACTATCAAAACTATAAATTCATTGTCAAGATGAATCAGTTTCAAAAATTTTCTGAACAGCACATTTATTATACAAACCAAAAACAGCGGGTACACAAACCATGAACCGAGGTTATATTGAAAAGCCTCACCGTCAACAAACGGCATAACAAAAAGATTGTATAAATCAGGCTTTGCACCTATAGTAAATCCAAACAAACCGAGAAATGCAACCATACCACCGTAAAATATATTCCACAGATACGCAGGAATAAGAAGCCGCTTTGTTCGTTTCCATATGTATTTTCCGACATTTTCTTCATAATCGGTTTTGTAAAAATATCCCGATATAAACACAAACAATGCTAAATTATACGAATACGGCGGAAACCAGTTATAAGCAAGTTCCATTCCACCATGATAACAATGTCCGGAAACTATAATGATAATTCCGATTGCCGACAAAAGCTTGAATTGCAAATTCACCCCTCCGTCAGTATTAACGCTACGCAAATTTTTACCCTTTTTCAAAATTCAACTCTCCTTAATTTTTGATTTATATTAAAAATGTTCATTGATTTTTTATCCTATATTTTGTTTAATCATATCTCAAAACCATACTGTAAACTTTGATTGTGCAAAAACTGTAAAAAAATCGACAAAAATTGCACTCTATAATTCTTATTTACGGAAGTAGCTTTAAACCTTATTTAAATTTTTTGATAATAAAAGTTTCAAATTTCTGCAACACAAGGCCAAAGTATAATAACGGAATTAACGCAAATACTGCTAAAACATAAAATTCAATACAAAACAAAAATGCTATCCTTTTCTTGGCATAACGCCTTAAAGGAAGGATAGCATTTTTTAGAATATTTGATTTTAATCAGGTAAAAATAGTGAGTTTTTAGGTAAAAATTCGGTTGTCTAAAACTACCGAAACTATAAATTCATTATTCTTCTCCGAAATAACTACATCTCCCCCATACTTCTGGGCAATACTTTTTACTATAGAAATTCCCTTGCCGTGATTTTTCTTATCTGCCTTATCAGTATGCAACAAAGGATTTTTAGACAATACAGAATCAATAATTTTATTTTTGCATTTAATAACAGAATAATCGCCTTTATGCTCTGTACTGAAAATAATTTCTTTATTCTCAATTTTATTTTCAGACAAATACGAAATAGCGTTATCAAAAATATTTCCTATTACCGAAATCATATCTGAACCGTTACTAAACATTTTCATATCATTTGCAATGCTTAATTTGACCGATATTTCATTGCACCTTGCTTTTTCAATTTCAACATTCAAAACGGCATTTAATAAGTAATTTTCAGTATTTACTACAGAACCGATTGAAGAATATTTATCGGTAAGTTCCTGACATATTTTATGTGCTTCATCATATTTGCTCTCAACAATTAGATTATCAATACAAGCAATGTTGTTTTTCATATCATGTCTTATCTTTGCAGTATTCTCAATCTGCTTGTTAGAAGTTATAATGTTTTTTTCGTACAAATCCGCTCTTTGCTCGCTCAATAATAACTTTGTACTTATCCGGTTATCCCTGTTAATTCTTGCAATCATAAACCAAACCATTCCGGCAACCAAAATCATAGCGGCACAAATTATCAGAAGCAGTATGATTAAATTTGATTGATAATTCGTAAGAATCATTATGTAAAAAGTGATGTATAATATTGCCATTGCTAAAACAGGAATTGCAATAAAAGCTATTATATTTGAAACTTTTTTTAAACTATACACTTTTGCTTTCGTACGCCACATAAGCAGTAAGGTTACCAATATTGTCAGGTTTACAAGCACAACACATAAATATCTGAAAAAGCTTGACTGTAAACCCAATTCTTCCAATGATAAACCCGTAACAAAAGATGTAAGATATAAAACTCCGTAAGATATAATTGTATTAATCAGTGAAGCTACAAACGGAAGAATAATTTTAATTGCCAATTCTCCTTTTAAACAAGTTAAGCAATATACTTCATGTAATATAACAACTGTCAACATATCAATCATTACAACATAAGGATTGTTAAATGTAAAATATGTAAGAACAGTAAAATTTAAAGCAATAAACAATGAACACATTGCTATATTGCGTTTGCGAGAATATTTGCCGCCTAAGAATGCCAAGAAAAACCCTATCAGATAAACTGATTGTGCAAAATTAACCGCTAATTCAAAACCATAATTAAACATTTATATCCCTACCATTTTAAACAATTGTGCTTTTATAATTAAATTCATAAATTTTTTCTATCCAATATTACCGTAACTGTAAATTCATTATTCTTCTCCGAAATAATCACATCTCCTCCGTATTTCTTGGCAATACTTTTTACTATAGAAATTCCTCTGCCGTGATTTTTCTTATCTTCTTTACTTGTGTACAAAGTTGGATTAGTCCGCAAAACTGAAGAAGAGCAATAATTCTGCACATTTAAAACTCCGTACGACCCGTTTTGAAATATGCTTATCTTTAATTTTTTATTTTGCTCTTTTGCAAGTGCCTCAACAGCATTATCTGCAAGATTACCTATTAGAACAGCTAAATCATCACCTGCCACAAAACTTAAATTATCTTTACAATCTACGCTGAAATCAATATCATTTTCAATTGCTTTTTCATATACAACATTTAATATAGCATCCAAATAAACATAACCTGTTTTACAAAAATGAACATTAGCAGAAGTATTATTATTTACATTATTGCACATTTTTTTAGCTTCATCATACCTTTGCCCATCAATCAAATTTTCGATGCACAACAATTGATTTTGAATGTTATGCTTAACATCAGTAAGATTTTTCATATATTTTTCTGAACTTGTCATTTGAACATTATACAGCTCTTTTTCTTTATTAAGCAAAAGATTTTCATTTTCCAAAGAATAATTTTTTGAAAGACTTTTAATAAGATAAAAATTTATAAATGTAAATGAAAGGATTATTATTGAAACCGCTCCTAATACAATGCGGTCAAAATCAGACATATCAGCGTTTGAAGATACCAAAAATGTCAGCAAGCCTACAGCAATACTCAACAAAGGAATTACAAGAGTAATCAATATTTCTTGTTTTTGAATATGGCTTAACGAATTTTTGAAAAGATTATAAATTATAAATAAAACAATTACAAAAATCAGATTTGACATTACCACATACATATAACGATATTGGGAACTCTCTACCATAAGATAATTATAGTCACAACTGATAATCGCAGAAAAGATATAATTAATTCCAAATGATAATACTGAATAAATCACATTCAAAATAACAGGTGTGAGAATTTTAACAAAAATTCTGTCTTTAAAAAACAAAACGCAATAGGGAATCATTATTGCAAAAAACACAACTGTTTCTATGTATGCAAAAGACAGGTACAACCAATTGATCAAGGTAATCGAAAAAAACATCAATAATGATGCAACACAAAAAGCTATTCCCTCACAAATCTTATTGCGTGATGGGGTTAAGAATTTATAACAAAATACAGTAAACATTACACCTTGAAATAAATTTACAAATAACTCAAAACCATAATTAAACATTTATATCCCCCAACCATTTGAAATATTTTTTCTTTACATCATCTCTGTATTTTTTATTGAGAGGAATGTTAATATCATTTTGCAATAAAATACAATCCGCAGAAATATATTCAACATACTTATTGTTTACAGCATAACCAATATGCGGTCTTATAAAGCCATATTCTGCGATATTTTTAAATTCTGTATTCATATCACTTCTGACCTTATATTCTTGATTTTTAGTATGATACACAACATAATTTTTAATTTTTTCAAGATAAATAATATCACCAATAACAATCGGAATATCTTTTCTTTCGGTATGCAATACTATAGTTTTATGTAATTCTTCAAAAGAATTATTTATACGGTTAATACATTCGTACAAATCAGATTCAATTTTACTTTTTCTTATAAATGAATAAGGAAAACTTTTTAAAGCATCAAAGACAAGCTCATCGTGACTTGTGACATAAACAATAAAAGGTATTTCAGCTGAACCTTTCAATTCGTTGATCCGCTTGGCTGTAGCAATACCGTCAATTGACGGCATTTCAATATCAAGAAAAATCAGATGATACTTGCTGTAATTTTCAAGTATATCAAATCCGTTTGAGTATTTGTCAATTTTAAATTCAAAATTAAGTTTTTCACATACCGCTGTTATTTTGTTAATCAGACTTTCAACAAATACAATTTCATCATCTACTACCGCAATCTTTAACATATCCTCACCACCATTTTAATTCTAACAAATATTAAAATGTTTTTCAATACACTCTTAAACAGTCAATCATTTAAGAAGTAACTATCAATTTTATAAGTCAGCAAGTTATTACCGCCGTTATCTCTGTACATTTGCTAGGGAAAAGTGATCATTTTTTAAAAGTTGGGGTAATGAAAATTTTGAATTTGATGCAGAGGGTAAAGAAATCTATCCTAAGCGTATTTTAATATAAAAGCAAAAACAGCGCTAAAAAATACACGGGCAATGAAAAATGCAGTTTGTGAAAACAGCCGAGCAATAGGAATGTTCCGGTTTTACGGCGCAAGCAGAACAGGGCGATTTTCAGGCAGAATTGCACATAACCGCTAAAGCAGAATATGTTTAAGACGGTGTAATACTGCAAAACATGAAACATCCTCATAGATTAAAAATCAAGGACCGCCCAAGAAAAATAGGCGGTCCTTGATTTTAGAGAGATTTTATTTTTAAAAGGAGTTAGAAATCAGCTCATTTTATTTGTTTATACCAAAAATATACTTCGTAGTTTGTGTATAGTTTTCGTTTGCTTTTAATATTGTCGTAGGAAAATTCTTGTGATTTACAGCATCGGGAAAGCCCTGGGTTTCAAGACAAAACGCTGGATTTTCTCCGTATGTCGCTGAATCCTTTCCCATATTGGACAAAACATCGACATAATTTGCTGTATATACATGAACACCTTTTTGAGAAGTATAGCATTTTAATGTAATTCCGCTATCAATACCCTCAGCTTCGGCCGCAAGCACAAATTCTTCATCAGAATGATTCAGCACAAACATATGATCAATACCGTTTGCAAAACCAATCTGCTCGTTTTTTCTATCAATACCATTTCCAATTAACTTGGGTTCGGTAAAATCAAACGATGTATCCTTAACGGGAGTTATCTCTCCTGTGGGATTGAGGTTTGAATTTATCGGTATGAAGAAATTTGCATTTATTTTCAGCTTGTGATTTTCAGTAACTTTACCGCTTTTATGTCCGTTAAGATTAAAATATGAATGATTGGTCAGATTACATATTGTGTCTTTGTCGGAAACTGCCGACCATTTTATCGTAAGTACATCTTCATCATCAAAAGTGTAGCGTACAAAGACCTTCATATTTCCGGGATAGCCCTCATCACCGTCGGGACTATCAAGCATAAATAGAACTGTATTTGGAACTTTATCATCAACTACCGCAAGCCACACTTTGCGGCTAAAGCTGTTAAATCCGCCGTGTAGATGGTTACTCCCGTTGTTTACAGGGAGCTGATAATCTTCTCCGTTAAGAGTAAACTTGCCGTAAGCAATTCTTCCGCAGCATCTTCCGACAGTAGCACCGAAGTATGTTCCGTCAAATTCATAACCGTCAATGTGCTCATAGCCGAGAACTACATCTCTAATACTACCGTTTTTGTCTGGAACTTTTATTGAAACGACACTTGCGCCTAAATCACATAATGTCACGCTTGCTCCGCTGTTATTTTCTATTATATAAAGATGAGTGTTTTCACCTTTGGATGTAGGTTCAAAATTCACTACCCTTACCTTTGACATTTTAGCACTTCCTTTACTACAGCGTCTTTATAAATTTATCAAAAGCCTTTTGTCCTTCAGGAGTTCTTTTGAATACACCTGCATCCAAAAGAACATTAAGAAACACCTTTCCTATCTCATTTTGAATTATTGAATCAATATTATTTTCATTGATTTCATCATACTGCGAAACAAATTCATTTACCCACTCGGAATGTTTGCTGATTTTCGGAATTTCACTTACATCCTTGTGATTAAGAATAGCATCCTTTAAAATAGCCATTTCATCTTTAAGCCTTGAGGGCAATACTGCAAGTCCCATAACTTCAATAAGGCCGATATTTTCTTTTTTAATATGATGCAGATTCGCATGAGGATGAAATACTCCCAGAGGATGCTCTTCACTTGTAATATTATTTCTGAGAACGAGGTCAATAACAAATTTTCCATCCTTTGTAAAAGCAATCGGAGTAATAGTGTTGTGAATTTCACCGTCTGTTTCGGCAAAAATGCCAACATCTGCGTCCGTGTACGCTCTCCAACTCTTTAGAATATGAGAAGATAATGAAATAATGCTGTCCTTGTTTTTACCTGTCAATCTTACAACTGACATAGGCCACTTTACAATTCCGCACTCCACATCATCAAAGCCGTTAACGATAAACTTTCTTTCAACCTCTGCCCTATTAAGTGCAAAGCTGTATCTGCCGCCCTGAAAATGTTCATGTGTAAGTATTGAACCGCCTACAATCGGTAAATCAGCATTCGAACCGATTATATAATGCGGAAACTGTGAAATAAAATCAAACAGTTTTCTGAATGTAGAATCATTGATTACCATTGGTGTATGCTCACCGTTAAATACAATACAATGTTCATTGTAATAAACATATGGAGAATATTGCATAAACCAGTTATCTCCATCAATGGTGAGCGGAATAATTCTGTGATTATCTCTTGCAGGATGATTTACCCTTCCGGCATATCCTTCATTTTCCTTACAAAGCAAACATTTCGGATAGCCCGACTGTTTTTGAAGTTTTGCCGCTGCAATAGCTTTCGGATCCTTTTCAGGCTTTGAAAGATTTACCGTGATATCAATATCACCGTATTCGGTTGATGTTTTCCACTTTAAGTCTTTCTTAATACGATATCTTCTTATATAATCGGTATCGCAGCTGAATTTATAGTAGCTATCGGTTGCAAGCTTAGGAGAACAGCTATAATTCTGCCAAAATTCTCTTATTACTTCTGACGGTCGCTTAACAAGTGAAGCCATAAGTTTCACATCAAATAAGTCGCGATATGTTACTGTATTTTCGGGAATGATTCCTTTTTCGTATGCATAATCAAGAAGTCCCGACAAAATTTCTTCAAGAGTATCCTCGTTATCTGCTGTAAGGCAAGTACAACTGTCATCGGGTTCATCCATATGGAACAACGATAAAAGCCTATTTTGCGTGTAGATTATATCCTCTTTTTCAATAAGCCCTGTATCGATTCCGTATGAAACAAGTCTTAATATTAAGCCGTAAACGCTGTTCTTCATAAATACCGCCTCACTTACTATAGCCGTTGGGATGTGTTGAATGCCATTTCCACGCTGTTTTAATAATTGTTCCCAGATCATCATACTCAGGTTTCCAGCCAAGTACAGTTTTCGCCTTATCGCTTGATGCAATCAATACAGCAGGATCACCGCTTCTTCTGCTTTCTTCAACAACCTTAATATCTTTCTGTGTAACCTCTTTTGCTTTTTCAATTACCTCACGAACTGAAAAACCTACACCGTTGCCAAGATTGAATATATCACTTTTACCGCCCTTCATAAGATATTCAACTGCAAGAATATGAGCCTGTGCAAGATCAGTGACATGGATATAATCACGAATACAAGTTCCGTCAGATGTGGGATAATCAGTACCAAAAATACTTATGTGGTCACGGGTACCCTGTGCCGCTTGAAGAATAATCGGAATAAGGTGGGTTTCAGGATTATGTGCCTCACCGATTTTTCCGCTGATATGTGCTCCGCATGCATTGAAATATCTGAGAGAAACATATCTTAAACCGTGTGCTTTTTCAACCCAATAGAACATTCTCTCCATGGATTTTTTTGTTTCTCCATAGCAGTTTGTCGGATTTGTCGGATCGGTTTCAAGAATAGGAGTTCTCTCAGGCTCACCGTATGTTGCCGCTGTTGATGAAAATACAATCTTATCAATTCCGTGAGCAACCATTGACTGAAGCAAAACCTTTGTGCCGTTGAGGTTATTATCATAATATTTGAGAGGGTTAGTCATACTTTCACCGACAAGTGAATTGGCTGCAAAATGAATTACAGCATCAATACCTTTTTCTTTATCAAAAACGTTGTCAATTTCACTTCTGTTTCTGAGATCACCTTTATAAAATTTTGCTTTGGGATGAACCGCCTCGATATGACCTGTTTCAAGGTTATCGAATACAACAACCTCATTACCGCTTTCAATAAGTCTGTAAACTGTATGCGAACCGATATATCCGGCACCGCCTAAAACAAGAATTTTCATTTTGTCCTCCTTAATAAAAACAAAACCTACATAATTACATTACTTTTATTCCGCCGTATTTTCTCACTTTGAGAACATGGCATGAGTTTTCTCCGAAAATTTTATTTATAAATTCTTTGTAATTACTTACAAAATCATTTTTGACAAACGCCTGAATTGTACCTGCAAATCCACCGCCGTGAACACGGCACACGCCGTAATTGCGAAGAAGGCTTTCGCTGAGTGCAAGGGCTACCGAGATGTTCTGATGTTGAATATCTCTTGTTGTATATACATTCTGAAGATACTTAAACGATGAATTACCGGATTTTCTGATTGCGTCAAGGAATTCATCAAACTTACCGTTTTCAAGTGACGAAACGGCATTTTTAACGTTATGCTCCTCATTAAAGAAATGAATTGCACGAAGTACCGGTCTGTCGCCAACAGCCTCACGAATTTCGTCAAGGCGAATATAAAATTCGTTTGAATCACAATCTCTCAGATAATCTTCTCCGAGAAAATTTGCAACCTTTTTCATTTCCGAGGGAATCATAGCATAATCATCTGTAAGATCAACATGATCACCCTTTGTGTCAACAATACAAAGACTGTAATCGTATTTTTCAAATTCGGTAGGTACTTTCTTAACAATTGGCTTTGTCGGATCTTTAAAGTCAATGTTAACCATTCCTCCCACTGAACAAGCCATTTGATCCATAAGTCCGCACGGCTTTTTGAAAAATACATTTTCAGCATACTGAGAAATCTGAGCAATCTCAACTGAATTTATTTTCATATCATTATATAAACCGGAAATAATAGTTCCGACAACTACCTCAAAAGCTGCTGACGATGAAAGTCCTGCACCAACAAGTACATCACTTGTTGCATAAGCATTGAATCCACCAATTTTGTATCCATGATCCTTAAGTCCACGAAGAACACCTCTGATGAGGCTGACCGTTGTGCCTGCCTCAACATTATTAACTTCAAGGTCATTTATATCGAGAGTAATCATATCATAACCGTCAGAAACAAATCTTACAACATCATTGTTATTCTTGGCCGACACAGCAATAGTATCAAGATTAATGGATGTTGCAAGCACCATTCCGTGCTGGTGATCTGTATGATTACCGCAAACCTCACTTCTGCCGGGAGCACAGAATATTGCTACTCTATCAGGGCAAAAAATTGTTTCATACTGCTCAATTGCATGAACATATCTTTTTTTCTGATAATCAATCATTGATGAATCTATATATATATCAGTGAAAAGATTATCAAATTCGCCGTTTGTAATTTTTTCAATTGCTGTTTTAGTATCAATCATTTTATTTACCTGCCTTTTCCGCAACTGTAGGAAGGAACATAGAAGGCTCTGTGTTACCGCTTTCATCAAGCTGTTGTGTCATATCAATCTTGCCTTCTCTTCTTGCACCGATTGTGTTTATAACCTTCTTCATCATACCGTCATTGAGTTTATATTTCTTTCTGTAAACAACATAAGCAATAAGCATACAAACCGCAGGAACAATGCACATAAGTGTACTGATTGATGCTACTGTTGCAAATGACTGTTCCTGACCCGGGATATACTGTGTGCTTCCAAGTGCCGCACCAATACCGAGTGCTGTAAGAGCCGCTGTGAATTTTACGATAAGCGTCTGGAGTGAGAATACAACGCCTTCATTTCTTGTGCCAAGCTTAAATTCACCGTAATCAACAACATCTGCAAGGAATACTGTTGCACAACCAAGTTCAAGACCTGTACCAAGTTTTACAATAACACCTGAGATTGATGTGAGCACAACATTGTGCGGAGCAAAAATACCTACGAACAAAAGCATTACAAGACCAAATGCAGGTAAAAGACACGCAAGAAGGAACGAAGTTTTTCTTGAAAGAAATTTTGTAACCTTAGGAAATACGATAAGACCTACAACCTCTGCGATTGATGCGCTGATCATAAATGATGACATCATTCCTGCGTTGCCGCAAACATATTTGAAATAATATGTAGCAACACCCATAATGCACTGAATGCCGATGTTGTAAAGGAAGATAAGAGTTACCGCCCAACGAAGCTGATCATTCTTGCCGATGATTGAGAAAATATCTTTAAACTTAACTTTCTTTTCCGGAACAGAATCATCTCTCTTTTTCGGAAGATTGATTACTGTAATACCGATTGTAAGAATAAATACAATTGCAATTATGATTGCAAATCTGTGATAACCTGCCTGATTTGTTGTGCCGCCGCTGAGAGCCTCAATAATCTGAACACCAAAGCCTGCAATAACAAGTGACTGTCCGATACTTGCAAAGATTCTCGGAAGTACCGAAACTTTTTCTCTCTCCTCAGGATTTGAAGTGAGGTTAGGAATAATTGACCAATAAGGAATATCCATAATTGTGTAAGTCATACCCCAGAGTATGTAAGCTGCTGTTGCAAATACGCAAAGTCCAACGCCATCGAGGTGGAAGTCTGTGAATAAAACAACAAATACAATTGAATTAACCAGCGTACCTATTACAAGCCATGGAATAAATTTACCCCATCTGCTGCGTGTGTTATCAACAATCATACCCATAAACAAATCATTAAAGGCATCCCATAACTTTGCAACAAAGAACATTACGCCGATAAATACCGGGTTAACCTTGATGATGTCTGTGAAATAAATCATTGAAAATGTGGCAATCATACCATAAATCATATCTTTGCCGAGGGCACCTAAAGCAAAGGTGTATTTGATTCTACCTGGGATTTTGCCATCAAGTCTTGGTTGTGATGATGTCTGTTTCATAATTTTTCCTCCTTTTAATTTTAAATGAAACGCCGTGACAACCTGCACAAAAGATTTCGTTATTATTTAATAATAATGTTTCTTTTGTTTTTGTGTTAAGTAAATTATATGTTTTGTTTCGTAAACTGTCAATAGTTTTTGGTAAACATTTTTGCTTTCTCTGTTTTTCACTAAACACGACTTGATTTTTTAGTAATATTTCACTATAATGGTAGTGAGGTGATTCAATTGGCTACAATCAGAGATGTTGCCAAAAAGGCAAATGTATCAGTAGCTACTGTTTCAAGAGTGCTTAATAACGACACTACCCTCAGCACCTCACTTGAAACAAAGCAAAAAATATTTGCAGCAGCTAAAGAACTTAATTATGTAAAGAAAAAAAGGGTTACATCAGCACCTTCATGTCGCATTGGAATTCTTCAATGGTTCTCTTCCAAACAGGAAATTGAAGATAATTATTACTTTTTGATGAGACAGGGTATTGAGGACTACTGTTCAAAAAATAATATAAGTATTGTACGAACATTTAAAACAGACAATGACTATCAGAATGTACTTTCTGATGTTGATGGCATAATCTGCCTCGGAAAGTTTAGTAAACAAGAAATAAAATCACTGCATTCTTTGAATAATAAAATCGTTTTTCTTGATATGACCGTTGAGAATATTGAAATCACATCCGTATCGCTCGACTTTCGTCAGGCAGTGTCCGATGCAATTAAATATCTATATGATTTAGGCCATAGAACAGTTGGCTTTATCGGAGGCATTGAACAGCTTGAGGACGGAACGATATTTCCTGATAAACGACTCAACACTTTCACAGACATTTGCGATGAACTAAACATTAAATATGATGGGTTTATTATTCAGGACAAATTTTCAACATCATCCGGTTATAAAATGATGTCAGAAATGATCAGCAAAGGGAATCTCCCCACAGCTATTTTCGCGGCAAGTGATCATATTGCAATCGGTGCAATGAGAGCTCTGCAAGAAAACGGTTACAAAATTCCTGAGGATATTTCTGTTATGGGATTTGATAACACGGAGCTTTCGGGATATACAAACCCTCCGCTTACTACGGTAAACGCACCTGTATATGCAATGGGCATTTACGGCATTAGATTTATTTTGAATATGATGAAATCTAAAAGCACCGATTATTTTTCTCCTATGCGTGTCTATCTGCCTTGTCCAATAAAAGTTCGCAACTCATGTGCAAAACCTAAAAGTTTATAATTATTATCGTTATCATACGATTGTATGCTATAATAAATTATAATTATAACTCCACAAATGATAGATTAAGCCGGAGAATTATAATTCCGTTAATGAATTATAATAACTAAAAATTCATTTTGCACCCCTGGTTTGCAGTTCAAAAAGAAAAACGGCTTCCCGGCTTAGCTGCCCATGCCATCCACCCAATCAGCACCGGCAAGCTCGAAGGCTTCAACGACAAGATCAAGGTCGCTAAACGAATCGGCTACGGTTACCGTGACGACGACTTTTTCTTCACCTTGATTCGCTATCTTTCTATTCCATCTGTCCGTTCACCATCCCACAAAAAATCGTGATGAACCAAATTTAAGGAGCTGTGAAGAAATGAAGTTTAAGACTTCGTTCTTCGCAGCTCCTTTGTTTTTTGTGAAATAATAATGCAATTGTTAAAAAAGCATACTTCCCCCCCGAATATTGTTCAAAGCAACCACTTGTTTCACCCTACTCGATTAGCCCCAACATAACCGTTGAAAAATCGGGCAACAGAAATTTTGCATTTAACAAATCTATTGCCCGACCTGAATTTTAAATTTTAAACTGTCAATTTTTATTTTGCTAAAAGCTTAAATCCCATAATAACAACACCTAACACCACGAGGACAATGCCTGTTGCACGGTTCAGGGTTTTGGGATTGGCTTTATTGGCAAAAACGGCGGCAATTCTCGCCCATATAAGGGTGAACGCTATGCAGAGAATGAACACAAACCAATCGGGTGTGCCACCAATCATAAAGTGCGAAGCTGCGCCTGTCAGGGCGGTGAATGTCATAATGAATACGCTTGTGCCGACAGCGGTTTTCAATTCATAATTCAGCACGGTCGTCAAAATCAAAAGCATCATCATTCCTCCGCCCGCACCTATAAATCCGCAGATAAAGCCGATTAACATTCCGCAGATTACAGACTGGATTGCCCTCTTTTTTGCCGACACACCGAGCATAGCTTCTTTAGTTGTCATAACGGGACGGATGATAAATTTTATGCCGAGCAAAAATGTCATAAACACGGAAAATCCGCCCATTGTAGCTGATGGAACAATGCTTGCAACATAACTGCCGACAATCGTAAACGCAAGCACACTCGCCATCATAATCAATCCGTTTCTGACATCGAGATTTTTATTTTTATGGTATGTATAAGCCGAAACTGCACTCGCCAAAACATCGGACGAAAGTGCGATTCCGACTGCCATATACGGATCCATATTAAGAAAAGTTATGAGCATTGGACTTATTACAGCCGCCGCACTCATTCCTGCAAAACCTGTTCCGAGACCTGCGCCCATTCCTGCAAAAAATGTCACTAAAATTGTAATAAATATATCCATTTAATTTCCTCTATAGAATAATATAACTAAATTAAGATTATTTTAATTTTGCCGTTTCATAAACAAAAGCCGTGAAAGCAGCATTATTACCGCAGTTCCGACAAGTATCTGCAACGGGTACAAAAGTACGCTTTCACTCGGAATAATCATACTCAAAATTGTCAATGCACCGGCAGGCGGAATGTACATTTTTGTGAAGTGAACAATTACAAGCATTATCGCCGTGGCTGTCAGTGCGGCAACTGTCAACAGCAATCCGAGAGTCATATTCAGCACATATCTTGAAACCGCTCCGACAAATGCACAGACTGTTATCAGCAAAACCGTCTTTACCGGCTTGTTGCGAGCCTTATTTTTCGGACGGGAAAATTCCGTAAACGCCACAAGCAACGGCGGTGCAATTGCAAATTTAAAGCCCGACCAAATTGCGAAGAATCCCACAACGGCAACACAGATTGTTCTTACGGCTGTGTCAATCACATCGCTCTTTGCATGCAGGTTTACCGACTGAAAATACTCTTTATCTCTTATTTTAACTTTCAAAAGAAATCTGCGGAATAATACAACCGCAATTGTCAGCAAAAATGCGGCAATCGGGTATATAAAGCTCTTGGTCTGCATCATAACGGGCAACACAATTGCCGAAATCATCGGTGCAAATGTTGTTCCCGAAAACATAAAGAGAATTTGTGCAAATACAAATGCAATCAATATTTCAAGATAAAGCCCGACTTTTATGTATCGGACTGTCAGCACACCCGCAACAGCGCAAATCGCAATTAACGCAATCATTCGTCTGTCATTTACTTTCCAACCTTGCTTTTGTGTAACCATATAACCAATTGCAAGTGCCGTTATTTCAGGAAAGATTATCTCCCCCTCACCCAATATTTCCGCAACAAAAGTCATTATACCGACAAGTATAAGCGTTAATACATACGGTAATGCGTTTTTAAGTGCTTTTGTCAAATTCAGTTTCCTCATTTTTTATACTTCTACCCACTTTTCAATTCAAACTAACAGCACTATTGTATCATAAATCTGTCAGCATTAACAGACAAAATTTATTCACAGATTTTTCATTTAACAGCGTATCTGTCATTATGCGTGGATATGCAGGTCTTGCAAAAAACGCTGTACATATTGGAGGTTCAGCATATAATAAAAACGGCGCAGAAATTAGCGGAGTTTTTTGAGTCACCTACGGTTTAGGTATCAAAATATAAATATTTGTACAGCAAAGCCTCCTGCAACTGCTTAAATTTTACACATTACAGGATAATGGGTGTTGCACAATAACATTTGAATTTATTCTGATTCATGTGTGTATTCTCCTTGTTTTTGTTGAATAATATACCAGTCTTGGCAATTCATGTCAACAATCTATTTATAATTCAGAATAATATCTATCATTTCTTGCTTTCCATTAGTATATGCCACTCTATCATCTGCATACTTACTTTCCAGTTCTTCCTTCACCCTCTCATACTGCAAAGCTATATTCTCATTAGCATTTAGACAATCTCTAAAATGAATATAATTCTTCCACTCAGTTCCATTCCACTTCACAACATGAATATGGTGTGTCCTGATATCCTTTTCCATATCACCCATTACATAAAGAATCTGATATTCCACATCCGAACCACGATAAAAGATTCCTTCCTTCTGTAACTGCTCATTATGTAACATTATTCTCTCAAAATCGGTTACCCCAACGACAATATCAATAATCGGTTTCGCTTTAATTACCGGTATTGCTGTGCTCCCAATATGCTGTATATCAATAGCATCATCACCTAATATGGATTTAAGTGTCTTGATTGTTTGAATGGCAATCTCGTCCCACTGTTTATCATGTGGTTCAAGTTGCACTGTTCCTCTTTTTAATCCTAATGGCATAATAACATTTTCCTCTTTTCATTCTACAATAAACCTGTTTATATCTTTGTGTTATCAGGTTGATGTCTTCTAATATATGAAATGCAATTATCAAGGTGGTTTTTATCAACAATAGGTTCAAATGACTTACCACCCCATAAACCTTTTGGTATTTGTTCTACAAGAACAGGAAATTCTTTTCTCAATATTCTTGACGAAGCCCCAAATAAAAGTTGTCCTACTTTAGAAGGATCTACTTGCGTTTTTACTAAAACATGAATATGATTATATGCAACTGTACTTTCAACTAACTCTATCTCTTCTTTTTTATTAAAAATGTCTGCTATAATGCAACTTAATCTATCACGAATCTCATTGTCATAAAAAAGAGGTTTTCTGTATTTTGTAGCACCTACAAATTGATAATAATTTTCATATGCATCATTCTCGGATAACTGTTTCATTTTTATCTCCCTTCCAATCAATTACTCCGTCCACAAACAGAGCCAAACTAGAGCCATTGGATAAAACAAATGCCGGAAGCCCGCATAAATACAGGCTTTCGGCATTTTAATCCGTTATTCCCACTCGCTCCCTGTAAATCAATCTTAAACACATTTGTTTATGAAATTTATCAGGGAGTATTTATATTACTTGAATTATCGGTAAAGCATACGCTATCCGATTTTTTGTTGCCATTTCGTTGCCACGAGTGGCGAAAATTTAACTCCAAGAAGTATAGATAAGCTGTCTCTTATTAAATGCCTCTTTACCGCCCTCCATTATGTCAACAATTTGCTTGTGTGTAGAATCCAGATCTATGTTTCCTTGGGCTACATCAATTTTTGTTCCTTGAAACTCGACGACCAACACCCTTTCGGAATCGCCAAGCACAGGAATATTTGCATTATGCGTGGCAAATATAAACTGCATATAAGGTTTTTTCTGTGTAATAGCGGTAATGACTTCGTCATAGATCACCTTATTATCAAGATCATCTTCCGGTTGATCAATGAAGATAATATCATTATCATCTTGTGTCAATATAAACAGTATAAGAGCCGATGCTCGTTGTCCAATAGAGTGTTGTCGCAACAGTTTACTGTGGTAATAAATGTCAACTTTGTTTTCGACTTGTCTGCTCAACAATTCTTCATATTGACTACGAAGTTTATCTTCCAATTTTACATATTCGCCGGAAGTAACAATGCTTTTCAGCTTGTTACCATCACAAATAATCCAATCTTCTATAATCGCCGCATAATCAGTAAAGGCATCGCTAATTGCTTGATATTTAGCGTCTGATATTCCCGTTCCCTTAAAATCATTTTTCAGTTGAGACTTGAAGCCCTCACGATCACCTTTGAATGTGATTTCAATTCTTAGTTCGGTTTGATTTTGATTAATACGGTCGGTTTCAGCCTTATAATCGTTATAGGTCGTCAACAGAGCATCATTACGCTCTCTTATTGCCTTAGTAAATGACGCTTCTATTTTTGATTTGGAGGATGCTTCTTCGCTTAATTGCTTTAGTTTTTCTTTGGTTTTTTGCAACTCAGCAGTCATCCTGACAAAACTATCAACATCCAAAGTCTCGTCTTTGATCTCTCTTTTAATTTCAGCGAATTCATCTGCCAAACTATTAGTTCGCTCTTTCAGATGGGATATGATGTCTTTCATACAACTGCATTGTTTTTCAATTTCTGCAATGCAAGAACCAATTTGTGTAAGTTGAGCGTCTATTAGCGACAATACCACAAAAACATCATCAAGTATGTCTTTATTAAAGTCACTACAGTATCCGTCCAAAGCGTTTGATGCGACAGCGTTCTTTGAAAAAGCATTACGAATATCACGCAAAATAGCATCTATTCTATTTTTTACCGCATCAAGTTTTGTGGTGTCTGTAGCGTACCCACTTTGTTTTTTTAGTTTTTCCGCCACACCTTTTTCTTCAAAAATCGAGAGTTTATGCTCAAGTTCGGTTTGCAGTGTTGTAACTTCGGTCATTTGCTGTGGAATTTTGCTCACATCCAGCAACTGCTCTACTGTTCTAACCAATTCATTTACACAGCTATCCAAATTAGAGGGTTTACCAATTCTGCCACTAATCAATTTTTCCAACAGACCATTTTCGTGATCTGCACTGCTGGATAGATCTTTTTGACCAAAATATTGAACTCCATCGAACAAACTGATCGGATTTATATTTAAGTCATTACCATTCTCGTCAAGAACATTTATCCGTTCTCCAAATATTCGACTGACAAAATATCGCTTGCCGTGTTTGTCTATTACACTTAATGTTGCTTTTCCGCCAGAACCAAAAACATTTTTAACGAGAGATTCTTTATATTCTTTGTCCATTTGAGCTGGGAGATCCAAAACATATCGGACAACTTCTAAAACAGAGGATTTTCCACTGCCCCTTATGCCAATAAGTGTGTTCAGCTCACGAGAAAACATTATTGTTTGTCCATCGAACTTTCCACCTTGAAATGATATTGACTCTATAAAACCGTGCTTGTTATCGGGGATGTTTTCACTAACTCTGTCTCTATAATCTTGTAATGCAAATTTAATTGCAGAATATGAATATTCACCAACTTTCAAATATGTACATTTATCTCCCTTGCCTATATCTGTAATGGTTTTAGGATCAGATCCCTCAACCAAGGCAGGTAAATAATCACAACACCGCTCAAATTTAGCGAGATTATCACGTGTTCTGGATTTTTGCAAGCCAAGAACGCGTTTTCTAAAAGACGCAAAACCAGCCAAAGATTCAAGCAATCCGCCCTTACATTCACTGAATAAACCGCTATTTTGATCAACGTGAGCAAATATGATAAAATAATCTCGTCCGTAGGCGTCTAACTTCTCAAAAACATTTTTTAAGTCATACACACTTTTCGTATTACGGTTTTCAGGATTACGTACGGTAGCAAATGCGGCTGTCAAAAATGTTTGAATATGATTGTTTCCACCCTCAAGCCATTCATCCGGATTAAACGCAATGAGTGTGTGAATACCGTTTGCCCCTTCTTTGATAGTTAACTCCACTCCCGGTAGAATGAATATATCTTGCTTTTTTGCAGCCTTACGAATAGCCTTATATTCATCGATATCAAATTTATTATGATTTGTAATTACACCGACACTTATATTGGCTTCTTTTAGTGCAGAAACATAATCGTTTACAAAAGAATTCTGTTCGCCAGTATATGTGAACTCCTTATCCTTATTTGTATGTAGGTGAAAATCAGAGCGGACATACTGCAATCCATTTTCAAACATCGAACCACCTCGTTCCTTTTGCTTAATTTATTCAAATATTTTCCTCACTGCGATATTAAGTAACGCTTCCAGTTCGCAAACATTCGCATTAGCATTATTTTTGAAAGCATTATGTATATTTTTAGAATACTCAGCTATTTTTTTGTGTAGTTGATTATCCGAATCAAATTTTGGAATGGCTAAGTATTTCAACACATCAACTCCTCTATTAGTTGATATAGCATACCCATCAATAATGTTAACAATATCTGTAGCATTAATTATACCGCAAACATAATGTGCCTCATCAATATTGTTTAAGCCAAGCATAAGAACTTTCGAATCAACAACTATCGTTTTGTCTTCACTAAATAAGTTCTTGTCAGCATCTGGAATAGATTCAAGATATGAACCGACTACAACGGCAGACATACTACCAGTTTGTTCTTTCCACAAAACTTTATACGGAGCATAAGTATATTCTCCTACATTGTCTAATCGATAATACGGTTGTGTATTAGCGTTGAAGAATTTCCCATTTTGAATGCGACTCGCTAATAGTTCATCGTGATAGAAGTTTAACCAATCATTAGTTTTAGGAGCTGTTTTTACCAACTCTTTTACGGGAATACCGTACTTATGTTTTGCAGTGTGTGGCACCAAAATATATTCGTTAGATTTAACCTGCCATTTAGCAATGTTTCTTCCGCCAAGCATTGGAAATATGTAAGTTTCTTCAACTTTATCTTTATGAACGCCCTTTTTAAGAAAATCTTTGCGTCGTTGTCTTTCTATACAGTTTTCAATAAGCATAAGACCATCACGACATTTGATAGGTTTCTTTAAAAGATATACACCTTTAGCACCAGCAGGTTCTATACCCTTTCTTCCACTGTAGTATCGTGGTTTTGAAGAATCAAGAACTTTATTGGCAAATTCCATATCGGGTAACGTCAACCAAGAAGACTGTTTATCATTACCATCAACGGGCTGCGCTGAAAGGATTTCAAAACGCAATTTCTTTGTCACTTCATTCCATTTTGCGTGAGAATCAATCGGTGTCTTTTTTCCTATTTGCTCCCACACTTTATAGGCATTCATTGGATATACCATTTCGACACCTTTAATAATTTTGATTGCAATAGTAGGAATGGTAAATAACTTTACATTTGAAAAATCATCAACCGCATCAATCCTGAAAGGAACATTTTGTCCAAATCGAGTAATTGAGAGTTTCCTAAAACCTTCGCCACCTTTAGTTGATTTTAGGAAAGAGGCTGGCAATAAAAACACCATATTTCCATTGTTCTTCAAGTACTTATCAACAGCAACATATGTTACAGCCATTCCAAAATCATCGTGGGTTGTCTTCTTATCATATGCGTTTTTCTCAAATATACCATAACTTTTCCAAATTTCCAGTGTTCCTTCACGATAACTTTTGCTCATTGATTTCCAAGCAATCCAAGGAGGATTGCCTACAACAAAATCAAATTTATTTCCAATAAGAATTGGCGCAAAGCTGTTACGCAGAATAATAGGCCAGAAAGAGTCATTGCCCGCCCTATGTAAAGTATATAGTCTATCAAAAAGTTCTTCTACAACATTTTTGTATTGAGTATCGACAAATCGATTTTCGACAGTGTTCCAGAAAATTTCAAAATCACATTTATCATCAATGTTCTTGCTTAAAATTTTTAGAAATTCACTTGCCAAACTATAATCTTCAAATTTGGGTATTTGAAATTTTCCTACAGATGTATCAATTGATAAAGTCAATTCGCTTTCTTCGGTGTAAACTACTGGCGAAAGTATCGAGTCCGCAATATAAATTGGAACGTTAATGGGATCGGCAAAATCTTCAAATACTGCATCATCGCAAGAAGAAAACACTGCGAGAATGTAGTTTGCTTTTGCAGAAACAACAGAAATAGGATTTATATCAAAGCCAATAACATTATGCGTTATTTTATCAATATCATTTCTTGATAATTTTCCATCGGCATTTGATACTATACGCTTTATAGCGTGTGTTAAAAATGTTCCCGATCCTGCGGTTGGATCAATTAATGTTTTTTCAATATCACCCTTATATCCTACCAAATCAAGAGCGTGTTCAACAATCCAATCCGGCGAAAAATATTCTCCCATCAAATGACGCATTTCAGCCGGAATCAACTCCATATAAACTTCTTGTAAAATATCTTGAATTTCTTCTGGCTTAAGTATGTAAGTACTTAAATCAAATTGATTGACTACATCAAGTATATTGTTAACTACTGTAGTGTCAAATTTACTTTCTGAACAAGTATAGGTAAACCATTCCATAAAGTGCGATTCAAAGAAATTATTTACAAGTGATTCATATTTATTAAGTTCGCCATCAAAAAGTTTATCAATCTGAGGTTTTGTTAAGCTCTCAGCCTTAAATGTAGGACTTACAAGCTGAGCGAGGAATGAATATATTAGCAACTTCAAAAACATATTAAAAAACGTTTGAAGTGCAAACAGATACACTTTACTATCAATAGTTACATCCTCACTGTATCCGTATGTTTCTTTTATAACAGATGAAACCTCTGTGAAAGAAGTAGCTTCATCGTCTTCTCCATACATCGTTCCAAAAACACGATCCCACTCTTTGTATAATGTACGAACACGAGTACTACCATTTAAATCATTAAGATTAAACTGCAACTCATCATAAATCGTCTTAATACTTTTGCGAACAAATGGACTTTTAGGATTAATGATGGAGATAAGATTTTTTTTGTTTAATGCGATTTTATCTTGCTGCTTTAAAAGCAAAGCTAAACGTTTTAATCCAGATGCGAAATCTTTAACTTCGTAATTAAAAGAAACCGACAGACTTATATCAATATCAATTTTCAGTTTATCAGTGTTTATCTTTTGAAAAGTAGGAGAAGGTACGAAACGGGCAAAAATAAATGTATTGCCATCAAAACCTACACCTATACTGTTCAACAACTTAAACTTCATTGCATCTATATTTTCACTACCAGAGATTCCAGCATTACTAATAATGTAATCATACAAGCCGTGGTCTTTGTCACTCCTGCCATATAAAGCTTCATTTACTCCGTTGACATTTTGAAAATACTTGTATTTTTTTAATTCAAATGAAATGTTTTGGAATGTTGCGTCAGTTCTCCCGCCAGCTAAAAGATTATCTTCACTTCTATATTGACTTGCCATCATAGGATTTACTTTTTCCAATAAGGGTTTCACAATATCAGAATGAAAGTGGATTTTTATATCATCTTCTGTGTTAAAATGATTGAGTTTGAACGATTGCTCAAGTTTATTAAGTTCCATAACAGCACCTCCATTTTGATAAATTATATCATAAAATCGCTCATTGGTCAATATACAAAATGTAAAAATATATAGCATTTTTGCTAAGGTTTTTATTAATGGTCAATTGACCAAAACAATAACGGCAGAGATTTCTCCCTGCCGCCGCTTTGTTTATACCGTATAAATTATTTCTGCATTTACTATTTCTGTTGCTTGATTACGAATGTTATTCATTTTCTGCACCCAAAGCATTTGATTTTCAGATTTTAGTTTTTCGGTTATGTTTTCTTTTTCGGCTAAGTCTTTTACCTGCCGGAGAAAAAGTTGTTGCGCCTGCTGTTCAATATCTGCAAGATATGAATTGAGCTTACCGCTTGTCAGCAAATTGTAGTAACGCACCTTATGATTTTGCTTCAAATATCGTTTATGCCTCATCCCCCAAAAGCCGATATTCGTTTCCATTTCTTCTTCCGCCGGTAATAAATCGGGCAACATATAGTCGCCCACCTGCGTATAAGTACCGCCTTGCTTTTCAAAAATTGTGTTTGCCATTTTGTTTTACCTCCAAAAATTTATTTATCTTGAGCGTGAATTTTCACGCTTATGACCTTTGATATTTCTTGCCTGTTCAAGCAGCTCGTCAATCTGTTTATGCCCGAAAGCCTTACGCAAAAGCTTGTAATCTTTGACTTCTGAACGCAAGCTTTCGTTTTCGCTTTTCAGCTTTCTGTTGATTTTCGACAACATTTCGTTCTCACAATATAGGTTGCCGTTTGTAATGTTTAACCTATGATAACTGTCCCAGCCCTCAAAACAACGAGCCAATGCAGTCTTGACCAATGCTTTTAATTTTTGAATAAGCGGCTCTGCAATTTTAGTTTTATATGCTTTTGCGGACATAAAACTTTGCGGCTCGGAGAGCTGATATTCGGGTGCATTATCGAGCATTTCTTCCACATTTTTTAAGTTTTCCAAACCATCATCATAATTTAACACTCGCTCGGATAACACATTGAATTCAGTCTGTTTTTCTTCGATTTTAGCACCTAATTGTTCAAGCTCTGCTGTTCTTTCTTGCTTTTTATAATCAAGAACAGACAAATGTTTTTCGTGCGTTCCTTTGTGTTCCCACTCAATTCCGTGTCGTTCCATTACGAAAGCTAAAGCGGATTTTTCTGCGCTTACCCATTGATTCCACTCGGTATCTCCACGAGTTCCGCCTTTGAAACCTTGCGCAGCTAACGCTTGTTTCAGGCTTACTCTCGTATCAAGTCCACGCTTACTGCCGGTTGTGAACGGAACAAAATCAATGTGCAAATGGGGCGTTGCCTCGTCCATATGCAGATGAGCAGAGAACACTTTTAGGTTGGGATTTCGCTCTTGAAATCCACGGTAATACTCATCTAAAATCTGCCGTGCAAGCTGTCCGTTTTCACTTTCGGCACTCATATTTTCCTTATCGCCAATCTGCAAAATCAGTTCGTGGAACGGCTTTTCCTGCTTTGAATTTCTGATTTTTTCATAGTAATTTTCTATTCTGCGGTCGGTTCTTATCTGCTTTTCGTTGTATCTTTTTAGCACTTCATCAAACAATTCGTGATAGATTTTCTTTATCGGCTCGTTACAGTAATCAATGTTCAAATGCGTTCTGCTACCGTCAACATTTTCCGCCTTGAACTTGCGGCTGTTATGATTGACCGAGCCTTTACCTACCATTGCACTTATCGTTCTTTGCATTATATACACCTCCAATCTCATAAACTTGCTCGTCCTCGGTTCTGTTACTCTTGTCAAGAGTAACGCAAAAGCACTTTTGACAGGCAAGCCCATCAAAAATGCAACCTGCAAGCAGGTTTTGCGCTCTCCGAGGGGCAAAGAGCCGCCTTTGAAAAGGCACTCTCTGCACACTCCGCTAAACTATATTGCGTGACAAACCGTGACGATGGTGACAATGTTTTATGCCTATGCACGCTACTAAAATGTTTGTCACGGTCGTCACACATTGACACGCCTATTTCATAAGAGATAGTTTTCGCCCGTTATGCGTTCGACTTGCTTTGTAGTGAATGCCATAATCTTTAAGCAGTCGGTTTGCATTTATACTTAACCTCAATGAAAGAACATTTGGTTTAACATCTTCTCCGAGAATGTCACATAGTTCGGAAGCAGTACCTTCCCACACTTTACTTTCCGACAAAAGAGTTGATGCAATTTTTTCAAGCAACGGATCAGGCGGCTCAATCCAAAGTTCCGTTTCTGCCTTTTCAAAATTCCATACCAATGTTTCCGGGTCTTTCACAAGCTGTATTCTTTGGTCGGGTTGATCTCTGCCGGTAATGTCGAGCGTAGCATTATTTGAAGTTCGTTTTTCTTTGCTTAGCACAAACGCACCGTCTGCTGCACCGAGCAATCCGTTTGTGCCGGATATAGTATCGAACTTATCGCCGGCTTGTTGCTTTCGGGTATGGTGAACAATCAACATTGCAATATTGCAACTGTCGGCTAATGCTTTCAGCTTCGCAACCACATCATAGTCGCTTGCATAACTGTAATCAGCTCCGCCCACCTCACGCACTCGCTTTAATGTGTCAATTATGATAAGCCCTGTATCCGGGTGTTCCCGAATAAATCCTCTTATCTGTTCGTCCAAACCTCCGTCTAATGTTTTGCATTGCGTTGCAAAGTATAGATTTTCCGTTCCATCAGCACCGAACATTTTGAATAATCTTCGCTGTAAGCGTGGGTAATCATCTTCAAGTGCAAAATATAGGACAGTTGCCTGTTTCACTTTGTAATTCCAAAGGGGCGTACCTGTGCTGATGTGATACGCAAGCTGTGCCATCATAAAACTTTTACCCACTTTCGGAGAGCCGACAAACAGATATGTTCCTCGATAAAGCAAATTGTCTATCAGTGCGCTTTGTGCCTCAAAATCCGTTTCATACAAATCAGCCATCGAAACCGTTTGCAAATACGAAGGTTGCATTTGACGAAACATTTCTCTTTGCATTTCTTCAATTTCCTTGAAATCTTGTTCCAAATCGGTTATACTATCAGTACATACATTTGGTGACTGCTCTGTATCTGCGCCAACAGATACATTCGGAGCGGTCATTTTTTTATTTTCCATTTTAATCATCTCCTTTAAGTCCGCCGAGAATATCGGTAATCATTTCGATTAAGTCAAGCAGTTCGTCATTGACTTCACCACCTGCCTTAATTCGTTTAAGCTCCGCAAGCACATCGGCAAGGTTATCACGCAGTGCCTTATACACTCTCGGATTGCCTTGCACTGTTATTTCTCGGTGCGTTAATCGTCGTGTGATATAGTCCTGCTTATTTAAGCCGGACAAACGAACATATCTTTCGATTTGCTCCCACTCCTCCGGCGAAACCCTAAACGCTACCGTTTTATTTCGCCAGCGGTTGTGTTCATCTCTGTTTTTAAGCGACATATTATCTACCTCTTTCCATTTCCAATTTGTCTGCCATTTCCGTCTGCTTTGACGGGAACAAATGAGCATAATTGTATGTTATTTCTATGCTTTCGTGACCCACACGGTCTGCAATCGCCGTTGCGGAAAATCCCATATCAATAAGTAAGCTCACGTGGCTGTGTCGAATATCGTGGATACGGATTCGCTTTACTCCGGCTTGCTTTGAGCCTCGTTCCATTTCTCGATACAAATAGCTTTTTGTAACAGGGAACATTCTGTCGTCCAAGCTTACATCATAGAGCATTTTCAAGTAATCCTGCATTTCGTCACAGATAAATTTCGGCAATCTAATTGTCCTGTTACTCTTTTCAGTTTTAGGCGAAGTGATAACATCTCTGGCTTTTAAGTGCTGAAACGATTTGTTTATCGTAACCGTTCTCTTTTCAAAATCGAAATCGGCAGGGGTGAGAGCCAACAACTCTCCCTCACGAACACCCGTCCAATAAAGCATTTCAAAAGCATAATAGGATAACGGCTTGTCCATCATTTTATCGGCGAATTTGAGATATTCGTCTTTTGTCCAGAACAGCATTTCTCGATTTTTCTTTTTACCCATACTGCCTGCCTTTTTGCAAGGATTTTCTTTCAAATTATAGTACCTGACAGCGTGATTAAAAATCGCCGACAGCTGATTATGAATTGTTTTCAGATACACAGGCGAATAAGTTTTGCCTTTATCATCCTTGTAATTAATAAGTTCATTTTGCCAAGTGATAATTTGTTGTGCGGTAATATTACACATTTTCAGTTTGCCGAAATATGGAACAAGTTTTGTTTCAATAATGTGCTTCTTGGTTTCCCAAGTATTTTCTTTCAGCCTTGTTTGCATATCTTCGGCGTAATGCCCGACAAAGCTGTTGAAGGTCATATCCAAGTCACCGCCGAGCTTATTAAGCTGTTCTCGCTCCCAAGACTGGGCTTCACGCTTTGTCTTAAAGCCTCGCTTTTGCGTTTGTTTTCTATCGCCGTTCCAATCGGTATAGCGATAGATAACACGCCAAGTATTTGTTTTTTCTTCTTTATATACTGCCATAAATTTACCTCTCTTTCTTGTCGGCACCGTAACAGGTGCGTTCTGTAAAATATTGTTTGTTTACTCGTCCGGAAATCACCATATAGCCTTTTTCGGCTAATTCGGCATTGAGTTTTTGGACGATTTTATATGCATAGGATTTTGAAATGCCTAATTCCTTAGCCACCTCATCAACTCGCATAAAACTTGTACTTTCCATTTCATCACCCCTTTCTGATTTTAGGTATAATTTTCTTATTTATTGTCGGATACTTTCTGACCGCATTCCGATTTGCCCGAGCGGATACACCATTACCGTGATGTATGACGGTTATTCAATTTTCGCAAACAGCTTAACGCTATTTGCTTAATGATTATACTAAACATATTCCGTTATGTCAAGCGGTTTTCATAAAAATATTAAACTTTTTTGTTTTATGTCGCTTGACATATACTAAACATATATGATATACTGATTACACATTACATAAGTAAGGAGTGCAATTTTATGGCAATCGGAGAGCGTATTCGTTTCTTCCGCAATTTGCGTGGAATGACGCAAAAATATTTAGGACAGGTAGTCGGTTTCCCTGAAAAGACTGCCGATATACGTATGGCACAGTATGAATCAGGTTCAAGAACACCAAAAGCAGATTTAACAAATAAACTTGCAGAGGTTTTCGATATATCTCCGCAAGCTCTCTCTGTTCCCGACATCGACAGCTACATAGGGTTAATGCACACCTTGTTTACATTAGAGGACAGATACGGATTGACAATAGTAAAGACGGAAAATGGCATTTCAATGTATGCAGACCCTCGCAAGGGAACAGACGCTGACGAGCTTTCGGAAATGCTCAATGCGTGGGCTGAACAATCCGAGAAATATCATAACGGTGACATTAACCGTGACGAATATGACAAGTGGCGCTACAATTATCCGAAGTATGATGAAACTTCCGGTTTTGTGAAAGTACCGTCACAGAATCTCAGCAATGCTATGGTTGAAGCGTTTAAGGATAGGTTGAAGAACGATTAAAAATGATAGTCAAGACCTCCGGCTAAGCCGGAGGCTTGAGTAAGCCCTAGAAGGGCTTTTTACGGACACAACCCCTAAAGGGGCGCTGAAAAGTTTGCCGACCGCATTGTTTTTTCAGGCTACCCCTAAAGGGGTTATTTTTTCGCCTACTTGTTCACGCTACCCGTAAACGGGTCCACAAACTCTTTCAATTCTATTTGGTCTGCTATTTTATCTTCAGTCAATTGATTTCGTATGTACTCTTGTATTTGCTTTTTGTTGCGTCCCACTGTATCTACGAAATATCCTCTTGCCCAAAAATGTCGATTCCCATACTTATATTTCAAATTTGCATGTCGGTCGAATATCATTAGACTACTTTTTCCTTTTAGGTATCCCATTATTTGTGACACACTACATTTTGGTGGTATGCTTATCAGCATATGTACATGGTCTTGACACAATTCTGCTTCTATTATCTCTATTCCTTTCTGCTTGCATAATTGTCTCAATATTTTCCCTATATCTACCTTGATTTCTCCGTAAATTGCCATTCTTCTGTACTTTGGTGCAAACACAACATGGTATTGACATCTCCACCTCGTATGGTCTAAACTATTTATGTCTTTATCTTTCACGATTAAGACCTCCTTGATATTTTAGTTTTGGTCGGCAAACCTACTTCTAATATATCAAGGTGTTTTTATTTTGTCACTTCTTTCCTCGCTAAAGCTTTTCCTTTTCCACCTGCATAGCAGGTGGTTGTCTTTGTTGCAAACAAAACGAAAAGAGCTAACTGACTATAAAAATCAGTTAGCTCTTTACTTTTTACAATAATTCAAATAATGTTGCCATTTTGTTGCCACAGAGGGCATCAAAGCGGCGAAAAGCCTTTGTTTATGGGCTTTTTCGTGGGTATGAAATCATTCCCACTCTACTGTTCCGGGGGGTTTACTTGTTATATCATAGACTACTCTGTTGACATGTTCTACTTCGTTGATGATGCGATTGGAGACTCTGCCTAGGATTTCGTAGGGGATTTTTGCCCAGTCGGCTGTCATAAAGTCATCGGTTGTAACGGCACGGAGAGCGATGAGTTCGTCATATGTTCTTGCGTCACCCATAACGCCTACGGTTTTAACACCCGGGAGGACTGCGAAGAACTGGCTCATTTTATCTGCGTAACCGCACTTATCCATTTCATCACGAAGAATTGCATCGGCTTCCTGAAGAATACGAACCTTTTCGGCTGTAACTTCACCGATTACACGCACACCGAGTCCCGGACCCGGGAACGGCTGACGCCATACGAGGTCGTGCGGAAGTCCAAGCTTCTCACCTACTACTCTTACCTCATCCTTGAAAAGGTCTTTAAGCGGTTCAATTACACCTGCAAAGTCAATATCTTCCGGGATACCAACCTGATTGTGATGTGTTTTGATTTTTGCGGCATCGCCTTTACCGCTTTCGATACGGTCGGGATAAATTGTGCCCTGTGCAAAATAACCCTCGCCGTAGCTTTCACGGATTTTGTTCCAGAACACCTTATAAAATTCTGTACCTATAATGTGGCGCTTTTCTTCGGGTTCTTCAACACCTTTAAGCTTTGCAAGAAACTCTTCCTGACAATTAATGCGGACAAAGTTCATATCAAAAAGCTTTGTAAAGGTCTGCTCAACAAAGTCGCCCTCGTCTTTTCTCATAAGTCCCTGATCCACGAAAACGCAGGTAAGTTGTTTACCGACTGCCTTGCTGAGAAGTGCTGCGGCAACGGATGAATCTACACCGCCCGAAAGTCCGAGAACTACACCCTTATCACCAATCTGCTCCTTAAGCTGTGCAACAGTTGTGTCGATGAAGCTTTCCATTTTCCACTCACCCTTACATTCGCAAACATCGTAAAGGAATGAACGGAGCATATCTTTACCGTTTTCTGTATGGTTAACTTCGGGATGAAACTGAACACCGTAAAACTTTTTTTCAGGACATGACATTGCGGCTACGGGACATACATCCGTTGTAGCTGTAATGCTGAATCCTTCGGGAGCTTCATTGATATAGTCACGGTGACTCATCCATGAAATTCCTTCACTCTTTACGGATTTAAAGAGGATATCATTGTTATTATATCTTGTAACTGTCTTGCCGTACTCACTTGATGAATTGTCTGTAGCCGAAACAACATTGCCTCCGAGCGTGTATGCCATAAGCTGACAACCGTAGCAAATGCCGAGAATCGGGATTCCGAGTTCAAAAATTTCAGGAGTATAGTGCGGTGATGACTCGTCATAAACGCTGTTAGGACCGCCTGTGAAGATAATACCTTTTGGGTTAATGTCTTTGATTTTCTGAATATCAACGGTGTAAGGAAGAATTTCGCAATACACATTGCACTCACGAACTCTTCTTGCAATCAACTGATTGTACTGACCGCCGAAATCAAGAACAATGACAGTTTCATTTGTAGCATTGCTCATAGTAAAATTCCTTTCAAATTTAAAGAATACCGCACAGAGTTTGTGCGGTATTCAATTAATATTTTAATTATCTGTAAATAATATCGTTTCTGGAAGGACCGTTTGAAACCATTGTAATCGGCACACCGATAGCCTTTTCGGCAAATTCAATGTATTCACGGCATTTCTTAGGAAGCTTGTCATATTCTGTAATACCTGAAATTGAACACTTCCAGCCCTTGAGCTTTTTGAGGATAGGTTTGCATCTTTTAAGCTTTGTTGTTGACGGGAAGTAGTCAATTTCCTTGCCGTCAAGCTCATAACCTACACAAACAGGGATTTCATCAAGATATCCGAGAACATCAAGAACCGTGAACGCAACCTGTGTTGCACCCTGAACCATACAACCGTAGCGTGTTGCAACGAGGTCAAGCCAACCCATTCTTCTCGGTCTGCCTGTTGTTGCACCAAATTCTCCGCCGTCACCGCCTCTTCTGCGGAGTTCGTCAGCCTCATCGCCGAAGATTTCAGAAACAAATTCACCTGCGCCTACTGCACTTGAATAAGCCTTGACAACTGTGATGATTTCTTTGATTTCATACGGAGGAATACCTGCGCCTACAGCACCGTAACCTGCGATTGTATTGGATGAAGTAACCATAGGATAAATACCGAAGTCAGTATCCTTGAGTGAACCGAGCTGTCCTTCAAGAAGAATATTCTTTCCGTCTTTGAGCGCATTATGAACAAAAGTAAATGCGTCACCGACATAAGGAGCAAGAAGTTCCTTATATTCCATTAGCTTGTCAAAAACTTCCTGTTCTGTGATTTCGGGCTTGTTGTAGAGGTTTTTCAGAGTTGCATTCTTGATTTCAAGAGCGTGTCTGATTTTCTCTCTGAGTGAATCGGGATCGTCATAAAGCTCATTAATCTGGAAACCGATTTTAGAATACTTGTCAGAATAGAACGGAGCTATACCGCTCTTTGTTGAACCGAAAGAATTTTTGCCGAGACGCTCTTCCTCATAGCAGTCAAATGCTACATGGTAAGGCATAACAATTTGTGCTCTGTCAGAAATAATAATGTTTGGCTCAGGAACTCCGCGATCTTTGAGGTGAGCCATTTCCTTAACGAAGTTTTCAACGCTGAAAGCAACACCGTTGCCGATTATATTGGTGATATTCTGATGGAAAACACCCGAAGGAAGCTGGTGAAGAGCAAATTTTCCGTAATCGTTGACAATTGTATGTCCTGCATTTGCACCGCCTTGAAAACGAATTACGATGTCGCTGTCGTTTGCGAGAACATCGGTAATTTTACCCTTGCCCTCGTCGCCCCAGTTGGCACCTACAATTGCTTTTACCATTTTACAAAACTCCTTTTTACAGACGCATGGTCTGCTATAAATAAAATATATACTTGAACCAAAGGTTCGATTAAATCAGTTTAATTAAACATTAATTTCAGGCTTGTCAGACTCAACATCTGCGTACTTTTCAAGAACAGGCTTGATGCACTCGTTGAGGAAGTCCTCTGTCTGCTCTTTTGCTCTGCCTGTGTAGTTTTCCGGCTTGAGAATTTTTTCAAGCTCTTCAAGAGTAACGCCGAATGCCTCATCTGCGGCAATTCTTTCGAGAAGATCATTTTCGCCGCCTTCAACCTTGACTACTCTTGACGCAGCCATTGAATGCTCACGGATTTTCTCGTGAAGCTGCTGTCTGTCAGCACCACGCTTTTTAACTGCATCCATCATAATATTCTCTGTTGCCATGAACGGAAGTTCTTTTCTGAGTCTTTGTTCAATTACCTTTGGATAAACGACAAGACCGTCTGCAACATTTGCATAAAGTGAAAGGATACCGTCAACTGCGAGGAATGCCTCCGGAACGCTGAGACGCTTGTTGGCGGAGTCATCAAGTGTTCTTTCAAACCACTGTGTGGCAGTTGTAAAGTAACCGTTGAGAACATCAACCATAACATATCTTGAAAGTGAACCTATACGCTCACTTCTCATTGGGTTACGCTTGTAAGCCATAGCCGATGAACCGATCTGATTCTTTTCAAACGGCTCTTCAACCTCTTTGAGGTGCTGAAGAAGTCTGATATCATTTGAGAATTTAGCGGCTGACTGAGCAATTCCCGCAAGAACATTGAGGAACTGTGAGTCAAGCTTTCTTGAATATGTCTGACCTGATACAGGGAAACAAGCCTTGTAGCCCATTTTTTCTGCAATCTTACGGTCAAGCATTTTGCACTTTTCGTGATCTCCGTCAAAGAGTTCAAGGAAACTTGCCTGTGTACCTGTTGTACCCTTTGAACCGAGAAGCTTAGCCTTTGAAAGCTGATACTCAACATCTTCAAGATCCATAAGGAGTTCCTGAAGCCAGAGAGTCGCTCTCTTACCTACTGTTGTAGGCTGTGCAGGCTGAAAATGAGTGAATGCAAGGGTTGGAAGAGCCTTGTATTCATCGGCAAACTTTGAAAGGTTGCGGATAACGGTGATAAGCTTATTTCTGATAAGCTTGAGTCCTTCTGTCATAATGATGATATCTGTGTTATCACCTACATAGCAGGAGGTTGCTCCGAGATGAATAATGCCCTTTGCGTTCGGACACTGAACACCGTAAGCATATACATGTGACATTACATCGTGACGAACAATTTTCTCTCTTTCCTGTGCAACTTCATAGTTGATATCATCAGCATGAGCCTTGAGTTCGTCAATCTGCTCCTGTGTAATTGGGAGTCCGAGTTCTTTTTCCGATTCTGCAAGAGCAATCCAGAGTTTTCTCCATGTTCTGAATTTTTTATCCGGCGAGAAAATGTATTTCATTTCCTTGCTTGCATAACGGGCTGACAAGGGTGATTCATAAGTATCTTTTACCATTATTTACATCCTTTCAATTAGTTGTCCTTTTTATTGTTTTCATCGAAGTTCATTCCGCCACGCTCCTTGCCCTTAAAGGTTTCTTTTGTGATAGGAGCGGGGTAATTACCCGTAAAGCAACCGTCACAAAAGCCTACGGGAGCGTTGTGAATCATCTCACGAAGTGACTCAACAGGGAGGTATCCGAGGGAATCAGCCTTGCTGAGCTTTGTGATTTCTTCGATTGTATGGTTGCAGGCAATAAGTTCTCCTCTTGACGGAATGTCTGTACCGTAATAACACGGCCACATAAACGGAGGTGAACTGATACGCATATGTACCTCTTTTGCGCCTGCCTCTTTGAGCATTGTAACAATTCGGTCAACAGTTGTACCACGCACAATGCTGTCATCAATAATAACAACTCTCTTGCCTTTGATTTTGTCGGCAATCGGGTTGAGTTTAATTTTTACGCTTTTCATTCGTTCCTTCTGACTTGGCTTTATGAAGGTTCTGCCGATGTAGCTGTTCTTCACAATAGCCTTTTCATAAGGAATTCTGGATTCTTCGCTGTAACCGATTGCGGCATCAATTCCCGATTCGGGAACACCGACAACCATATCAGCCTCAACAGGGTATTTTCTTGCAAGAATTCGTCCTGCCTGCTTTCTTGCCTCATAAACGCTTACTCCGTCAATAAAGGAGTCTGAACGGGCAAAATAAATATACTCAAAAATGCAAAGTGCCTTTTTCTTGTCACCAAAGTCAGGTTTCATACTGCGGACACCGTTTTGGTCTACAATTACGATTTCGCCCGGTTCAACATCACGGACAAATTCCGCACCACAGGCATCAAGAGCCGCACTTTCACTTGCAAAAACATAGGAATCGTTGTACTTGCCCATACAAAGCGGTCTGAACCCATGAGGATCACGAGCCGCAATAAGCTTTCTCGGGCTCATAACAAGGAGCGAATAAGCTCCCTCAATTACCTGCATTGCTCTTGCAACGGCATCTTCAACAGAATGACATTTAAGTCTTTCACGGGCAATTACATAGCAGATAACCTCGCTGTCGATTGTTGTCTGAAAGATTGCGCCGCGCTGTTCAAGACTTCTGCGGATTTCAAGCGCATTGGTAAGGTTGCCGTTATGGGCGATTGAAAGCGTACCCTTTACATAACGCATAACAAGCGGTTGTGCATTTTCCAGCACAGAACCGCCTGCAGTCGAGTAACGGACATGCGAAACCGCCATTTGTCCGTTGAGAGAATCAAGAATTTTGTTGTTAAAGACCTCGGTAACAAGGCCCATATCTTTGTGATAATCAATTACACCTTCGTCAGATACAGCGATGCCGCAGCTTTCCTGTCCTCTGTGCTGGAGAGCAAGCAAGCCGTTATAACAAGCGTATGCAGGGTTAATTGTGCCGTCGCTGAATATGCCGAATACTCCACACTCTTCGTGCAGACCTTCTTTTGCAAAATTATCGAAAGAAAATTCCAAGGTGCCACCATCCGATTAATCAAAATAACTATCCAAAGTTTAATTCACATATCTTAATTCAAAAATTCACAATGTAGTTATTATGCAAGACCTACACGCTTCATCATTTCGGCATAAGCCTCTTCAACACCGCCCATGTCACGACGGAAACGGTCTTTATCAAGTTTTTCCTGAGTATCCATATCCCAGAAACGGCATGTATCGGGAGAAATTTCGTCAGCAAGGAGAATCTTGCCCTTGTATCTGCCGAACTCAATCTTGAAGTCGATAAGATCAACCTTGCACTGCTTGAAGAATTCAATCATAATCTCATTAATCTTGAAAGCCATTTCTGTGATTGTGTCGATTTCTTCCTTTGTAGCAAAGCCTGCTGCGAGGATGTGATATTCATTTACCATAGGATCACCGAGTTCATCGTTCTTATAGCAGAATTCAAGAACAGGAGTCTTCATAGGAGTGCCTTCGGGAAGACCGAGACGCTTTGAAAGACTGCCGGCAGCTTTATTTCTTAAAATTACCTCGAGAGGAACAATTTCAACCTTCTTGAGGACTGTATCTCTGTCGTTAAGCTCTTCAACAAAGTCTGTTGCAATGCCGTGCTTTTCGAGAAGCTTAAACATAAAGTTTGACATACGGTTGTTTACAACACCCTTGCCAACGATTGTGCCCTTTTTCTCGCCGTTGAATGCAGTTGCGTCATCCTTGTAGGAAACGATGCAGAGATCGGGATCTTCTGTAGAAAATACCTTTTTAGCTTTTCCTTCGTAAAGTAATTCTTTCTTTTCCATAATCAAATCCTCCATAAAGATGCGGCTTTGCGCCGTAATTAAAAAACAATACAAGATACATTATAATATATAAATCAAAAATAAGCAACCGTATGAGAATTAAAAATAAAAAAATTGACGAATTTTTTTAAAAATTGCCTGTATCAAAAAATTATGAAACAAAAATAATCTTAAACAGGGCATTTTGCAAAAGGAAAAGGAACAATACGGCGTGTATTGCTCCTTTGAAATTATAACCTGACTGTATTCTGCTTATTTCTGAATACGAAAAGTATTATCGGTCTAAAAAGTCCGAAGGTAAGGACATTTACTACTGTGAGAACATCCGAATATCTGATGTTAAGATTTTTGAATATTTTATCCGAAATAATTACATCTATCACAAATGAGGCAATGACACAAGCTAACAGGGCAATCAAGCCGATGATACCGATTTCCAGTTCAAAGCAGAAAAACAGAACGGCAACGGTTGCGATTGAAAGGTTCAGCACACCTTCTATTATGCCTAAAGCCTTATTCCCTGCAATTTTACCGAGCAGATATTTATTATAAAACGGAATCCAAGCTGTACCGCTGTGCTTATAGTACAAGTTCTTGCACATACCCATTGCCGCAATGCTCTCAAAAACATAGCTTACTGCAAAATAAATAATCAGCACGGCAATTACTGCTATAAAGAACACATACATAGCCGAAAGCATTCCCATTAAAAGCATAACACTTATTCCGCCCATAATTATCGCCCTCCGAAATATACTAAAAAAGGACACTAACTCTATGAGTTAATGTCCTTTTGGTGCCGGTGACCGGACTTGAACCGGTACGGTATCGCTACCGGCGGATTTTGAGTCCGCTACGTCTGCCAATTCCATCACACCGGCAAATGCAAAACATATTATACAATACAAATCAGGAAAAATCAAGTTATATTTTTAAATTTTTTGCCTTAATTACTACGCTGTAAATAGAGGTGAATCAATTTGTGTGAAAATACAAACAGTTTTTCTTCTTTGGCGTTGATTTTGGGTGAATTTATTATACTGTATTTTAAAGTTACTTTTTGTCGGGTTACATCATTTTAATCATGCAAATACTTTATACGGATGTTTTAATCCTTGAAAATAATATGCCTCTATGTTAGAATAGCTTTGAGGATGTGATAATTTGATAAATAACCAGTTTTCGGGTAATAATATGCCGTTTTACGGCAATAACCTTAATTATAACCGCAATTTCAAAAAAGAGTTCCAGTATGATAATCTCAAGCAAAGATCAAGCGGTTTAGGTTTTTTTGTATTTGCGTATTCGCTTACAATGACAGTAAGCGCAATGATAGTTGTAGAAGTTTTCAAGGCTTTTGGTTCGGCAAAATATATTTATTCTGACAATTATTCAATACTGACTTACTTTATGGATATATTTATTTCCGTATTTGCCGTTGTTGTTCCTGCATTTTTTTATATAAAGCTTTCAAGAAACAGTTTGAATGATATTATCAGCACAAAATATGTAAAACAAAAAAGTATGATACCCATTCTGTTTCTCGGAATGGGGGGTGCGATGATAGCAAATGTTGCCACGAGCGTTATCGCAGACAACTTCTCGCTTTTCGGAATTGAAAACACATCTTCGGGATTGACAATCGGAGATTCAAGTGTTTTGAGTATTGTTCTGAACATAATTTCAACAGCAATCGTCCCCGCTTTTGCCGAAGAATTTGCTTTCAGAGGAATAGTTATGGGTTCTCTGAGAAAGTTTGGTGACACAACAGCAGTTATAGGCTCTGCAATTTTGTTCGGTGCAATGCATCAGAATATATCACAAATTCCGTTTGCGTTTATTCTCGGACTTATTTTTGCGTATGTCGATTGCAAATTCAATTCCATTCTTCCGTCAATTGCAATCCATTTTCTTAATAACCTATATGCTGTTTCCATGAGCATTTTAAGAGATGCAAACATTGTTTCCGATTATGCGGCAACAATAATCAGTTACAGCCTGATTATTTTCTTCTGTATTGCAGGCTTTGTTTCATATATCGTACTTGCCAAAAATGATAAGAACTTTTTCAAAATGTCTGATAAGAAAGACGAAATTGTAAGTGAACTTAGCTTAAAAGAGAAAATGACTGCATTTCTTGTGAATCCCGGTATCATACTTTCACTTGTACTTTTTCTGATAACTACAATCACAAATTTAGGATTAATTAACAATGGATAAAACTTTATACTATATGCAAAAGGCTATTGAACAGGCTGAGATTGCCGCTGCGGAAAACGAAGTTCCCGTCGGTGCGGTAATTGTCAGAAATGATGAAATTGTTGCCACAGGAAGAAATCGCCGTGAACAAGGCAAGAACGCTCTTCTTCATGCCGAAACAGATGCAATCTACAATGCCTGTCAAAAGCTTGGCGGTTGGAGATTGTGGAACTGTGAAATTTATGTAACACTTGAGCCTTGCCCTATGTGTGCCGGTGCAATAATCAACGCTCATATTCCAAAGGTATATTTCGGTGCTTACGACTTAAAAAACGGTGCTTGCGGTACAATTACGAATCTGTTCCAAATGCCGTTCAATTTCAAACCCGAATCAGTCGGCGGTATTATGCAGGAGGAGTGTTCAAAACTTCTCACCGACTTTTTTAAAAACTTACGCAATAAAAAATCATAGCAAAAATCCCGCTTACAAAAGCGGGATTTTTTATTTGCTGTTATAATCAAAGCAACAAGATTATATTAATTTTCATCTCTTAAAATCTTACTTGCCGCAAGCATTACACCGAGCTTACCGCTGTGGAAGTTAAGACTTCCCTGCATCCATACTGCATACGGTTCACGCAACGGTGCGTCTGCAGAAAGTTCAATAGATGAACCGAGAGTAAATGCGCCTGCCGCCATAACTACCTGACTTTCGTAACCCGGCATATCCGACGGAATCGGAGATACAAAGCTGTCAACAGCCGAACCGCTCTGAACACCCTCGCAAAAACGGCATACCTTTTCTGCATTACCGAGCATGATAAGCTGAATGATATCTCCTCTTGCATCATTGTACTTAGGACTTGTTTCATAACCGAGAATTTCAAAAAGTGCCGATGCAAATACTGCAGTTTTAAGTGCTTCACCCGTAACATGAGGAGCATGGTATGCACCCATAAAAAGTTCTCTGTTTGCGTTAAGAGTAGCACCGATTTCTTTGCCTGTACCGGGAGTAGTAAGTCTGTAGGCACACATCTCTACAAGTTCTTTCTTACCTGCAATATATCCGCCTGTAGGAGCAATACCGCCGCCCGGATTCTTGATAAGAGAGCCTGCCATCATATCAACACCAACCGACAAAGGTTCAACCTTGTCAATGAATTCACCGTAACAGTTATCGAGCATAATAATACTTTCGGGCGAATTGGCTCTTGAAATTTCACAAAGCTTTTTGATTTCTCTCCATGTGAGCGTAGGTCTTGTGCTGTAGCCTCTTGAACGCTGTATGTAAACCATTTTAGGCTTTTTTTCTGCAATGTCGCTTGCGATTTTGTCATAGTCAAGTGTGCCGTCAGGATTAAGTTCGGTCATTTCAAAATTGATTGAAAAGTCCTTGAGTGAACCGGGATAGTCACCCTCAATGCCTATAGCAGAACGGATTGTATCATACGGCATTCCTGTTATGGAAAGCATTGTATCTCCAGGTCTTAAAACGCCGAAAAGTGCAACTGTAAGGGCATGAGTACCGCTTACGAAATTATGACGGACAAGTGCGTCTTCTGCATCAAAAACATAGGCATAGACCTTGTCAAGAGCCTCTCTGCCTGCATCGTCATATCCGTAGCCTGTAGAACCCCAAAGGTGGCTTTCACGAACATCTGCAAGCTGAAAAGCCTTTATCATCTTCTGCTGGTTGTATTCCTGAATATCGTCAATCTCCGCAAGCTTGTCCTTGCAAAGCTCCATTGCCTTTTCGGATGCTTTTATAACTCTTTCATCTATATCAAAAAAACTCAAATATATCACCTTTCAAAATAATATTCCTGCCATGATCCGCACTGTTCAAAACCGAGATTATCATAAAACGACTGATTTGCATTCTTGGCTCTGTGAAGATACACGGTCTTGTTCTCGGCAATCAGTCTATTGGATATGTACTTTACAACAGTTGAACCGTAGCCGTGCTTTCTGTAGTCGGGATGACACGATACCGCACCCAACACGGCACCGTTACTGCTTTCGGCAACGGTCATAGCCATTGCAACAAGTTTTGTGCCGTCATAAACACCGTACATTCTCGTTGCATTATGACGAAGCTTGTGATTCACATCAACATAAAAATCATCAAACGGCGGCGGAACAAAATTTTCATCGGCACAGCTTACGATGAGATTATAAACCTCTTTAATATCGGGAACATCAAAATTTATACTTTCGTCAACATTTTTAAACGGTTCTGATTTTTTCAGAATAACACCTGACACAGATTTACTGCCGTATAAATTAAGGTTAAAATCTCCGCTGCATATTGCACTTGACGCACCCGCAACACGCATAAATGACGAAACTTCTTCAAGATTTGTTTTATCTGTGAGAAATAAAATGAAGTTTGTTCCGCATCGGGAAATTGCACCTGTACACTCATCTGTTTTATCGTCAATTATCGTCCAGTAGTCAACGAAAGCAAGCGATGAATCGTAACTGTTGTACTGAGAAATTATTCTGCACGCAAACGGATCTTCCGCCGACAGGTTCATAATTACATTTATATAATTTTCATTGGCGGTTACTATCATTCAGACCGTCTTTCCTTTCGCTAAATTTCCGCCCGCAATATAATCGGATAATACTTCTGCAAGTTTTAAAACGCTTTCGCAATCATCAAGATTTGCCGCAGTTGAAGGAGCATGAATATACCTTGACGGAAGTGATACCGCAAGAGTTCTCACTCCGCCTCTGCTCTGATGAATTGCACCCGAATCATTACCGCCTGCAACTGCTCTCTTATACTGAACAGCTATGTTATTCTTTTCGGCAAGTTCAAAAGCGGCACTTATCATTTCTTTATCATAAACTGTCGCCCTATCCATTACGGTAACCGTTGCGCCTTTTGACAAATTGCATACCTGATGAGCTGCATCAACCTCTGCAACATCAGCGGCAGTTGTGCTTTCAATAACAAGAGCAAAATCAGGATTAACCGTAAAAGCCGCAGGTCTTGCACCACGCAATCCCACTTCTTCCTGAACAACAAATGTGAAATACATATCATATTCGGGTTCGGATTTTATGAGATTAATAAGCACATAGCAGCCGAAACGGTCGTCAAGTGCCTTTGTAACAACAGTTTTGCCGTTAATCTTAAAGTCACCCTCAAAATTAATGCCATCACCGTAGTTTACATATTTAAGCGCATCTTCCCTGCTTTCGGCACCGATATCAATGTACATATCACTCATTTTCGGAACAGCAGTTTTTTCATCACCGTTTGTAAGATGAATCGGTTTCACACCGATTACACCGTTAAAACCGTTTCTGCCAACACATACACGCTTACCGGGAAGAACTCTTCTGTCAATTCCGCCGACCTCGTCAAATTTAAGGTAACCGTCAGGTGTTATATCCGTTACCATAAGACCTACTTCATCCATATGTGCCGACACCATAAGTTTGCTTTTTGCAGACTTTTTTCCCTTTTTAAACACAATAAGGTTGCCGAGATTATCTGTTTTAATATCATCGGCACAGTCTTTAATCTCGTTAATTATAAGATTGCGAACATTCCCCTCATCACCCGAAATACCGTTGCAAAGGCAAAGCTGTTCAAGCAATTTTATGTCAATCATTGAAAGCACCTCCGCATTTAATGTATTCGGCAATAAGCTTTGCCGTATTGTCAACATCAGCTACAGAAATAACTTCATTCTGTGTATGCATATATCGCTGTGGGATTGATACAACAGCAGTTTTTACACCTTTTCCGCTGATTGAAATATGGTCGGCATTTGTACCTGTTCTGCCTGCTATCGGTTCAAGCTGATACGGTATATTTTTATTCTTTGCAACGCTTTCAAGCGATTTGCTCATTTCTTTGTTGAGAATTGAAGAAATGCAAATCATTGGTCCTTTGTCGAGTTCAACCGAAGAATAGAACCCTGAAACATCCGGCTGAGATGCAAAGCTTACATCAACAACAATTGACTCGTCTGCTTCAACTGTAAAAGCACCTGTTTTAGCGCCTGTGCCAAATGTTTCTTCCTGAGAGCTTAAAAGGATAATTACTTTATAATCTGTTTCATTGTCTTTCAATAACTCTGTACACTTAACAAGTGATGCAACACCGCATCTGTTATCAAGGCAAGGCGCAACAATTCTGCCGTTCAAAAGATTTGCCGGCTTTGAGGCAAATGTCAGCATATCACCGAATGAAATGAGTTTATTAACTTCATCATACGGCAGACCGAAATCAACCCAGATTTTGTCGGTTGGCATAGCCTTGTCCTCTTTTCCGTCGGAAAGATGAGGAGGCATACAGCATACAACACCTGTTACATCAGGATTGTTCTGCAGACAAAGCAGAGTATCGGCAAGAGTTCTTGCGTCAATTCCTCCGCACGGAGAAACTTTTACAAATCCGTTTTCATTTATTTCGGTAACCATAAATCCTATACGGTCAATGTGAGCGTCAAGCAATATGGTTTTATCTGAATTTTTGTTACCGCAAACAGCCATAAGACTGCCGTTTGATATCTTTATGTCATCCGTGTAGTCCGATAAAAACTTTTCGGCAACAGACAAAGCGGGTTCTTCCCTGCCCGACACACCCATTGCACAACAGAGTTCAAAAATAAGTTCTTTTGTGTTCATTGTATATCTTACTTCAAAGCGTTCACAATTGACTTGAAGTGATTACCTCTTTCTTCAAAATTCTTGTAAAGTCCGAAGCTTGCACTTGCGGGTGAAAGCGAAACAATATCTCCCTTTGTTGAACGCTCACGGGCAACAGCTACAGCCTCTTCCATATTTGTTACATTGACGATTTCAATTTCATCTGCATCATAGTTTGAAGCCTCTTTAACGGCTTTTTCAATTTTCGGGGCAGTATCACCGAGAAGAATAAGGAGTTTTACTTTATCGTTGATTACGGGACCAAGCGGCTCATAAGGAATATGCTTATCATATCCGCCTGCAATAATGCAGATTTTCTGCTTGTAAAGCGAAAGTGTGCCGAGTGCGGTTCTTGTAGGACTTGACGCAATTGAATCGTTGTAATACTTAACACCGTCAACCTCTCTTACAAACTCTGCACGGTGAGCAACACCGCCAAAAGTCTTTGCAACGGCTGTCATTGTTTCTGCATCAACAAGGCCCCACACGGCTGAAATAGCGGCAAGATAATTTTCTACATTATGCATACCGGGAATTTTGATGTCATGAATGTTCATAATACGGGTAATTTTTCCGTAGTCATTATAGCAGATTGTATCGCCGTCAAGAAAAGCACCGTTTGAAACATTTTCTTTTACGGAGAACTTTGCAAGCTGACCTCTTACGCTTTCGGAAAAGCCGTTTGTAATCTCATTATCAAGGTTGAGAACAGCCTTTGAAAAAGCATTCTGATGAAGAATGATATTTTTCTTTGAATCAATGTACTCCTGCATATCCTTGTGTATATCAAGATGGTTAGGAGCAAGGTTTGTTACCACGGCAATATCCGGACTCTTTCTCATAGAGATAAGCTGAAAACTTGAAAGCTCAACTACTGCACAGTCATCGTCATTCACGCTTTCAATCTCAGGAAGAAGCGGCTTGCCGATATTACCTCCAAGGTGTACATTAAAACCTGCCGCCTTTAAAAATTCAGAAATAATCGTTGTTGTGGTTGTTTTGCCGTCAGAACCTGTCACAGCAATAATCCTGCACGGGCAAAGGTCGAAGAAAACTTCCATTTCGGATGTAAGAACAACGCCCTTGTTACGAAGCGCAACAAGCTCATCCTTGTAAAAAGGTGTGCCCGGACTTCTGAAAACGATATCGGCATCAATCTCGGAAAGATAATTTTCACCGAGTAAAAGTTCTGCACCGTACTCTTTAGCCTTAATACCGTTCTGTCCCAAATCTTCAAAATTCTTCTTATCGCAAGCAGTAACTTTTGCACCCTTTTCAACAAAAAGTTTTATAAGCGGAAGATTGCTTGTACCGATTCCGATAAAAGTAACTTTTTTCCCTTTTATACTGTCAAAAAATTTATCAGCCATAGCATTCATTGTAAAATCCCCTCTGCAATTAGTATTTTATGCCATTTCAGTGACTTTATGCCATACCATACAATTATACATTTTAACGGAAATAATTTCAACCGTAATACACTGATATTGCAATAATATTTTCAAAATGTTAAAATACGGTAGGTGATGTTATGCTGTACGATTTTATAATTATCAATAAAAAAGATAAAACTCCGCTTTACAGGCAGATTTATATATCGGTCAGAAAATCAATTGAAACGGGAAGTTTGAAAAAAGGTACAAAGCTTCCGTCAATAAGGCGATTGAGTACCGACCTTGATGTTTCAAAAACTACTGTCAACGGAGCGTATGAACAGTTGTGTGCAGAGGGATATATATCAAACAGGCCACGAAGCGGATATTATGTTGAGGCACAGTTCAGCGGTACACCGTCAAAAAGCGATAAAATGTCTTCAAATATCAACAAAACAAAAAGATACTATGAATATGATTTCAGCAGTAAAAGCATTGATGACGGTATAATCAACATAAACGAATGGAAAAAATATGTTAAAGAAGTTTTAAATCAAAACTATCTGCTCACTTCCTACGGTGAAGAACAGGGTGAAGAAATTCTGAGAAATGCTCTGCAAAAATACAGTCTCGGCACACGGAGTGTAAACACCTCATACGAAAATATTATCGTCGGAGCAGGTACTCAGACGCTTTTGCACATACTCTGTTCACTTCTCGGAAATAATAAGAAAATCGCACTTGCGGATTACAGCTACATCCAGAGTGAATATGTGTTCAACAGTCACGGTTACGACATCAAATATTTCAGATGTGATAAATACGGAGCCTGTATTGATTCACTTGAAGAAATCAAGCCCGATATAATTCTTATAAATCCTAATTTTACCGTAAACAGCAACATTACAATGCCTGTTACACGCAGACTTGAGATAATCAAATGGGCAAAAGAAAATAATGTTTTGATTATTGAGGACGATTACAACGGTGAGCTTCGATACAGTACGCACCCTATGCCGTGCGTACAGAATTATGATACCGAAAACACAGTTTATCTCGGCTCTTTTTCAAAGATACTTCTTCCCTCTGTCAGAATCAGTTATATGGTTCTTCCGCAAAGGCTCACCGATGAATACAACAAAATCAAAAAATACACAAATCAGACTGCGTCAAAAACAGAACAAATTGCCCTTGCAAAGTATATTAATAACGGTAAGCTTGATGTTCATCTGAGAAAAGCAAGAAGAATTTATCTTGAAAAAAGCAACCTTATGCTTTCAAACATAAAGAAATATTTCGGAACCTCCGTTAAAATTGTGTTTAACGAAACTTCGCTTTATGTTTCGCTGATTTTTAAGGATAAAACGATTGACGATTCTGTTATAAAGAAAATTGACGACGCATTAATTAAAACTATGCAGTTCAACAAAGCCGAAAATATGATTGTGTTAAGCTTTTCGGGAATAAAAGATGTAAAAATTGAAAGCGGAATAAAATTACTTTATGAAACAATTTCAAAATAGCATAACAAAACGGGACTGAAATCAGCCCCGTTTTTCTGTATAATCAGTTTTCACAACCGCATTTAAAAGAAGATGTATGAGAAGAGTCACGGTCGCCACGGTGTATTGCGTTCGGTGGAAAGAATGAGTCTGTAGGAAAATCAATTTTGCTGAAAACTTCGCACGGATCATCGGGCGCTGACGGACATTCCTTGCGGGGAACACAAAAATCATAGGACGGAATCATAATCTGTACATCTCTTTCAAGCCTTGTAATCGTAAAAATACCGATTGTAACAAGCACTCGCTGTGTTTCAGGCTGTGCAGGTTCTCCGTCAAGGTAATCAATAACACAATTTGGAAATGTTCTGCAAACAGTTATCGGATTCGCATTATTGTAATCCTGTAGATTTGCAGACAATGCCATTGGATTTGAAATTTGAACCGTTGCTCTCGGCAGGCAATAGGGATATTTGCACGGACAATCCGAATCTGATGTATCGCAAACAACATCTTTGTCACTGGAGAATGACTTTACGCAGCCATCACCGCCGTAAAGCACAACTCTTTTGCCGTACATTGCAAGACCTGTGACAGTTTCGGGAATCGCACCTGCGGCTGTATAGGCTTCAACGGTGACGGCAAAATAGTACATCATATCAACCGAATAAAAGCCACGATGGAACGCAACAGGCTCAACCTCTACCGTAGATGTAATTATGCGCACATTACTTATCTTTACGGAACAAGCCCCATCAATAATTTTCTGGTTTGCTTCGGTAAACATAACAGGAAGATTTGAAAGGCAATCTTTTGCTCCGCAACTGTCATAGATTCGTGAAACATTGATACAAACAGGTTCACAACCGTTAGTTTGCTCGCCGCCTTCGGTGCATGCATTTTCCGAGGAACAGAAAGGTACATCTGACATAAAAATAACCTCCGTAAAAGTATTGACAGTTCAATTAATGCACTGTAACAATACATTTTATGGAGGTTTTGATTTTTGGTGATTAACAGCCGAAAATTAACCGTAAAACGGGGCAAGTGTTTTATTAATGTTATTAAACAGATTAATCGGACTGCTGTTTGAATAATTTGAAAGTGCTATATAAATTTGATTTTCGTCTTTTGTAAAAACGAGAGCGGCATTATATTTGTCGATTTTTCCTGTGTGAGAAACCGCATTACTTTCTTCTGATACAACAAAACCGTAGCCGTAATTGCCCTTGTACGGCGTTGTCATTTCTTTAAAAGATTTTTCCGAAATGAGCTTGTTTGTACAAAGAGCGTCAACCCATTTGAGTAAATCGGGAACATTGGAAATTAAACCGGTTGCAGAATATCCTACTCCGGGATACAATGTCCATGCGTTATCATAAATATCCTGATATCCTACAGCGAGCTTATCTGTGCCCTCAAAGCCCGTGTTCATCATTCCCGACGGTTTAAGAATATTCTCTTTAATATATTTTTCGTACGAGGTTTTGCTGACCTGTTCGATGATATCACCGAGAAGAAAATAAGCACTGTTTGAGTACATATACTTCTCATCGGGTTCAAAATTAAGTTCCTGATCAAGTATCCAGTCCATTACGGCTTTTTTATTTTTCTTTGCGGAATTTTCGGCTGAAACTTTATATTCAAGCTGAGATTCGTTATATGCATAAGTATTGGTATCGCCGTCTTTGTTGATGTAATCCTTTATGCCCGCTGTCATTGTAAGCAGGTTTTTAACGGTAATTTTTTTGCCGTATTTATATGACGGAAAATATTTGTCGATTGTATCATCAAGTGAAAGCTTTCCCTCCTCAACAAGCTGCATAACCGCAACAGCAGTAAACTGCTTTGTGAGCGAAGCAATTCTAAAGCATGTGTCCGTAGAATTCTTTGTGTGCCTGTCCTTGTCGGAAAATCCGTTAGTGCCGATATACTCAAGAGCATTTCCGATTTTGACATAAACCGTTCCCCTGAATTTGTTATCGGTTATTATTGCGTCAAGATTTTCGGAAATATCGGAAGATTTTCTTTTGAGTTCGGAATAGTTCCATGTGGGTTCTTGTGTCTGCTCATCGGACGTTGCCACCTTTGTTACAGGCTGTGAGGCAGCCACGGCGGTTGTTTTCTCGGTAGCAGATACAGAAGGCTGCGTGTCTTTTCCGCAACCTGTAAGGCACACAGAAAAAGCTGTCAATGCAGACATTGCAAGACACAGAACCTTTTTTGATGATATAAGCACTTTAATCACCTCAGATTTTTTTCATATTACTGCAATAGTTCGCCATAAGAGTTTTTGTGCCGGCTTTATCAAAGGCAATTTCAAGCATAGTATCATTACCCATTTTCTCGGCTTTCATTACCATGCCCTTGCCGAACACCTTGTGCTGAACACAATCTCCGACATTGAATACAGCACCGCTCTTAACAGGAGGTTTTGTAAATCCAAATGATTTATTCGGTGAATACGAGTTACCCGACGATTTGCCGACGGAAACTTTTTCACCTGTTCCCGATGCAAACCCGGAAGTCGCCTGTGTGAACATCTGCTTTCTTCCGCCGCTGTATTCAAGAAGATTATCGGGAATCTCGTTTAAGAATCTTGAGCCCTTGTTGTAGCTTGTTGATCCGAACAGCATTCTCGAATTTGTTTTTGTGAAATAGAGAATTTCCTTTGCTCTTGTAATTCCGACATAAGCAAGTCGCCTTTCTTCGTTGAGTTCATCGGGATTCATCATTGTTGCAACGGACGGAAACATTCCTTCTTCCATGCCTGCGATGAACACAACAGGAAATTCAAGTCCCTTTGCCGAATGTAATGTCATCATTACGCAGGTATCTGCATCTGCATCGTAGTTATCAATATCGGTCTGGAGAGAAATTTCTTCAAGAAATGCAGAGAGGTCTGCCTCATCGCCGTAGTCCTCTTCAAACTTGACGATATTTGAAGAAAGTTCTTCAATGTTTTCAATACGAACTTCAGGGTTGTCCTTTTCGGTTTTAAGATACTGTTCGTATGATGTGTGTTCAATCACAAGGTTATATAATTCTGCAAGAGAATATTCGCCACTCTGCTCGGCTTCAATAAGTCCGTCAATAAGTGCAACAAAAGCTTTGAGTTTTGCAGAGGCACGGGAAAGCTGCGGATAGTTTTCCGCCTCCTTGATTACATCGTAAATGCTTTCGCCGAGTCCTGCGGCAATGTCTGCGGCATGGGAAACGGTTGTCGCACCTATTCCCCTTTTAGGAACATTGATAATTCTTGAAAGTCTGACATCATCATGAGGATTATTTATAACCTGAAGATATGCAACCATATCACGGATTTCTTCACGGTCATAGAATCTGTGACCGCCGATTACACGGTGCGGAACACCGCTTCGTGACAAAGCCTGCTCAATTGCGTTTGACTGTGCATTCATTCTGTAAAGAATTGCATAGTCGGAATATTTTCTTCCGTCGGCAACACCGTCAAGAATAGTCTGAGCAATGAAATTAGCCTCGTCACGCTCATTCTCGGCTGTATGTACCTTAATTTTCTCGCCCTGACCGTTTTCGGTCCACAAAGTTTTACCCTTACGCATTGTGTTATTTGAGATGACCTCGTTAGCGGCATTGAGGATATTCTGTGTACTTCTGTAATTCTGTTCAAGGCGAATCATCTTTGCGTTCTTAAATGTATTTTCAAAAGAAAGAATATTTTCGATTGTAGCACCACGGAATTTGTAGATACTCTGGTCATCATCACCGACAACGCAGATGTTTCCGTATTTGCTTGCAAGCAGGCTTACAAATTTGTACTGCACCTTGTTAGTATCCTGATACTCATCGACCATGATGTACTTGAACTGATTTCTGTAATAGTCAAGTATATCGGGTGCTGTTTCAAAAAGCTTTACGGTATTGCAAAGCATATCGTCAAAATCCATTGCGTCGGCTGTTTTAAGCTTTGTCTGATAGATTTCGTAAACCTTTGCAATCTGTGCTTTTCTGCTGTCAAATTCAGCCTCCTTACGCATTTCTTCGGGAGTAAGCATTTTATCCTTAGCCTTTGAAATTTCGGAGAGGATTGATTTTACAGGCAAAGTTTTTTCGGCAATATTGAGTTGCTTTAAAATATCCTTGACGAGTTTTTTCTGATCGTCAGTCCCGTAAACCGTGAAATGACTTGTATAACCGATTCTGTCGCCGTATCTGCGAAGGATTCTTGCACAGGTTGAATGAAAGGTAGCCGCCCAGATGTCGGCACCGCCCTCGGGAACTGCCGCACAGATTCGTTCTTTAAGCTCTCCTGCGGCTTTATTGGTAAAAGTAATGGCAAGTATCTGCCATGGTTTACAAAGCTCACACTGCAAAATGTAGGCTATTCTGTTAACAAGAACAGTTGTTTTGCCCGAACCGGCACCTGCAAGTATGAGCAAAGGACCTTCTGTGCAGAAAACAGCCTGTTTCTGCATATCATTCATATGTGAAAAATTTTTTTGAATCTCAGTCTGTACCATTTTTAACCTGCCTTAAAATATTGCAAAAGAAAGGGGCGAACGATGTTCGCCCTCAGTAAATTTTAAATGAATTATTTAATGCTGTCATTAAACATTGTAAGCATATCGGATGCCTTTTCTCCGATAATCATTGTAACAAAGTTACCGTCTTTTGTAACCTTACAATTTTTCACCATATCAAGCTCTTCAGCTGAATAGGAAGCATTCTGCTGGAAGATTGAATTATAGCGGTTTGTAAGAGCAGTTTCAACTCTTGAAGCGGCATCTGAATCAGTTGCCTCAACAAGAACTACCTCTGTGTTTTTGCTGTCTGTATCAGACTTACCGACCTCAGCAGCAAACTGCTTGATATCGTCGGCATTGATATTGTAATATTTGTACATATCATCCTTTGTTTCATACTTTGTTGCATCTACGCTGTACTCGGAATTCATCTTATCCATAAGATCAGCAAGATTAACTTCCTTTGCACCGCAACCTGCAAATATCGAAAGGCAAAGAACAAGAGCAACCGCAATCGAAATTACTTTTTTCATAAAATTACCTCCAAATTTTTTTAAAAAGAAAACGCGCCGAACTTAAAAAAGTTCAGCGCTAAACTGGTCGAGGTGACAAGATTCGAACTTGCGACCCCATCGTCCCGAACGATGTGCGCTACCAAACTGCGCTACACCTCGAAATAAAAGAGCCCCGAATAACTTCGGGGCTGTGGCTGTGGAATAGGGATTCGAACCCCAACAAACAGAGTCAGAGTCTGTCGTGCTACCGTTACACTATTCCACAAGATGTAATTGCTACCGAACTTGCAACGATATGAATTATAAGACATATCGTTCAAAAAGTCAATACTTTTTTTGAAATTTTTTCAAAAAAGTTTTCAGACCTTCAAAACAGCCGACAGCAACAGGATTTTTGACGATAATATTTTAAAATTATTTTCGTCTGATCCTTATATCTCTGCCCAAAAAATCAAGCTGACGGGCATTTCCGCAGATCCTTGAAACAAATCTGTCAGTATAATTCTCCTGCAAATCTCTTATTGTCAGATTTGTATTTATAATTACGGGCTTGTTTGACAACATCCTTGAGTTAAAAATGTTGTAAAGCTGTGATACAGAAAATTGAGAATGAAATTCCGTTCCGAGGTCATCTATAATAAGTAGGTCGCATTCAACAAGCATATCAAATGTTGAATCATCTTCCTTGTTTGAAAAATATATTTTTTCAAGCTTTGAAACAAGTTGCGGAGCAGACGCATAAATTACACCGTAACCCCTCTTTATTGCCTCGTTTGCAATTGCAAGCGACAAATGAGTTTTGCCGAGTCCGGTTGCGCCTTTCATAAGTATACTTTCCGAATGTGAGTTAAAGTTATCGGCATAATTCTGACAATATCTTAAAACTCTGCTCATATGGTCGTAAGGAGATACCTTAAGCTTTGGATCAACAGTCTTGTCATAATATTCAAGATTAAAGCTTTCAAATGTAGAAAGTGACAGCGGAGCGTTTCTGTTAAGCTCGGCACATGCACAGGCTATGAGTGCAGACTTCATGCATGAACATCTGACAGTTTTGCCGTTTATGTCACAATAGCCCTTGTCATTACATTTCTTACAAAAATAATCGGGTTCAAAATAATTTTCGGGATAACCGTTATCTGTAAGGATTTTCCTGACCTCTGCCTGCATTGCAAGATTCTGATCACGAAGCTTTGAAACGGCGTCCTTCACATCTCCGCCCGCAAGAACTGCTCGGGCTGTTTTGATTCCGCCCACGGAAATCTGTTTTTCAAGTTCTTTCACACGGGGAAATTTTTTATAAACCTCTTCTTTTCTTCTTTCCGCTGCCTTTTCGGCGTTAAGTCTGCGTTCATGTAATGTGTCCGAAGCAGCCTTATAAACACTATTGCTGTATCCCATACCAACCTCTTAATTAAAAATTATCAAGTGAATTAAATTTGTCGAGTTCATTAATATCATAAGATGACGACTGTTTCTGCGACGGCTTTGACGCTGATTTTTCATACTTATGAAGTTCGTCAAGCGTGTGCAGATTGCTTGCATTCCAACGCTTTAAGATTCCGTCAATGTAGCGAAGATTCATTGTTCCCTTTGTATCAACGCATCTTTCATACGCCTCTCTGAGCATTTCGGGCGAAAACTTCCACTCGCTTACCCACTTGTCACCGTATTCAAGCTGTTTCTTTGTAGGAGAACCGACATTTTTAAGTCCGAATGCTTTTGAAACAATTGAAAAGTTTGCCGTTGTTTTTTGAATCTGCTTAATCTTGTTATCAGCCGCCTCGAGCGAATAAACACCGTCATTTGCCCATTGAATACCGATATTTTCAATCGTTCTTATATTGCCCTTATCAATGCTTGCACAATAATGTATAAGCATAAAGATAACATCAAGCGGAAGTCCGCAGGTGTCCTTGAGCATAAGCAGAGTTGCAATATCGGAATTTGAAAGGACCTTTCCGAGTGTTGTCTGCGTTTCTTCAACAAGCATTTTTAATTCTTCATCAACCGCAAGCCTTTGTGCCGTAAATACAAAATCAGGCTTTTGCGGTCTTGTAGCCGTAAAATGTTTTTGCGGTTCTTCTGCGTTTTCCTTTGGTGACTGTTCTGTTTCCTGTTTTACAGGCTCTTGAACCGCTTGAACAGGCCGTGGCACTGTCTGTTGTGGCTGTAAAACAGTCTGAACAGGTTGCGGTGTCTGTTCCGTTTGAACAGAAGTCTGCGGTGCAGAAACAAATTCCTCGTTATTTTTTACGGGAGTAAAGGTATTTTCAATTCGATTAAACACACCCATACTTACCCAATAGTCAAGCGCCTCGGGAATATCGGTTACATTGACACCTGTTGCCTTTGAAATTTCAGTGTCGTCAACGGAACGACCGGCATTACGAAGGACAAACAAAAGGACTTTAAGCTTTACGCCGTCAGAAAATTTTAATCCTTCATCGACTACTTTGGAGGGAACTGCAAAAATTGAGTTCCATGCTCCCAAATCTATATTAATTGACATTATATCCTACTTTCTGTGATTTGCTTCTTGTAAATGTCTGTTACAATATTTATAATAGTTTCATTCTCTTAAAGTAATGAAACATCTGCACTTGGATTTCAATTAAAACAACGCTCTGCTTTCATAACAGGGAGCAAGGTTTGTAACAAAGTGCAATCTGTATTTAAATTATAACATAGATTTTCAATTTTAAAAACAAAAAAATAAAATTATCTGGATTTTTTTCTGTTTCTGTGATAATATGATTTCAAATTATGAAAAGAGGTATTACAATGAAATATTCATATTTCCCTACGGGAGTTTGTTCCAGACAGATTAATCTTGAACTTGATGACAACGGCAAAATCACAAGCTGTGAGTTTGTGGGCGGCTGTTCAGGCAACACTCAGGGCATTTGTATGCTTGTTAAAGGTATGGACGCAAAAGACGCTGTTGACAGATTAAAAGGCATTGACTGCCGTGGCAGAGGCACATCTTGCCCCGATCAGCTTTCAAAGGCTCTTGTTGAAGCATTAAAACTTATCTAAATCGTTTTTGCGTATAAGTTTAATTATTATTCCGATAAGGAATTTTACTGCATAAGAAAGCGCAATTACAAACAAGGTAATCACACTCATTATTGTTATGATAATGAACAAACACAACATAAAAACATCCTTACAGATTTTTAATTTCATTATATCTGCAAGGATGTTATTTTTTTGGTTTATTATGTAGTACAGAGCAAAAAATTATTTAGAAAGGAAGTAATCCATCATTGTGAAACCTTTTTCAATATAGTTGCCTGTCTTTTTAGCCTCTTCTTCACAGAATTTGCTTACGCCGCTGTCAACTTCGTTCTTGCTGTCATAGATAAGATACGGAACAGGATTTGAAGTGTGCGTGCGGATAGAAAGAGGTGTGGGATGATCTGGACATACGAGTACGGCAAAATCATCAAATGTTCTGAGAAAATCGGTTACAGGCTTGAGAATATGCTCATCAATGAGTTCAATAGCCTTAACTTTGTTCTCAATCTCTCCTCTGTGACCGCATTCATCGGGAGCCTCAACATGGATATATACAAAATCCGCACCGTTTTTGAATTCATCAATTGCGGCTTTACACTTTCCGTCAAAGTTTGTGTCAATATAGCCTGTTGCACCTTCAACATCAACACTCTTCATGCCGGCACAAATTGCAATACCTTTGAGAAGGTCAACAGCAGAAATCATACTGCCCTTTTTGCCGAACTTGCCGAAGAAGCTGTCAAGAGCGGGTTTTGTACCCTCGCCCCAGAGCCAAATTGAGTTAGCGGGACGAAGTCCTTTTTCAATTCTTGCCTTGTTTACAGGATGATCTTTGAGCAAATCATAGCTTTTCTTCATCAAATCATAGAGAGCGGCAGTATCGTCACCCTTTGGAATGTATTCTTTAATTACACGACCTGAGATATCGTGAGGAGGTGTAAGTTCGCCCGGATGAGGATTGCCGTTTTTCCATACAAGACAATGACGGTATGCAACACCCGAATAGAACTTAAAAATATCGTTGCCGAGCTTTTCCTCAACATAATTGATAAGTTCTCTTGCTTCTTCTGTTGAAATGTCGCCTGCACAATAGTCAACCATAGACTTGTCCTCGTAGTTTTCTTCATCGGACAGAGTTACAAGGTTACATCTTAATGTTACATCGGTGTCTTTAAGGTCAATACCGATACTTGCCGCCTCAAGCGGAGAGCGACCGCTGTAATAAACAGCAGGCTCATAACCAAGAACCGAAAGGTTTGCAACATCGCTGCCGGGTTTGAGTCCTTCAGCAACGGTTTTAACCATTCCGACCTCACCCTTTGAGGCAAGGTAATCCATACAAGGCTTAACAGCCTTTGCCATAGGAGTTGAATTATCAAGCTGTGCGTTTGGCTCATCAGCCATACCGTCACAGAGCATTACTAAATACTTCATACTAATTCATAGCCTTTCCGTATAATATGAAATTTATTTCTGAAGTGTGCCGAGACTTGCACACTTTAAATATGCGTTGATAAAGCCGTCAAGATCGCCGTCCATAACAGCCTGAATGTTACCTGTTTCAAAGCCTGTTCTGTGGTCTTTTACCATTGTATACGGCATAAATACATAGCTTCGGATCTGTGAACCCCAGGTAATTTCCTTTTGAACACCCTTGATGTCCTCAATCTTTTCAAGATGCTCACGCTCTTTGATTTCAACGAGCTTTGAAATAAGCATATTCATAGCAACATCACGGTTCTGATACTGACTGCGCTCAACCTGACTGGCAACAACGATACCAGTAGGAATATGAGTAAGACGAACAGCAGATGAAGTCTTGTTGACCTTCTGACCGCCTGCACCGCTGGCACGGTAAACATCCATTTTAATATCTTCGGGCGGAATGTGAACCTCTGTATCTTTTGCAATTTCCGGCATAACCTCAAGAGATGAGAAGCTTGTGTGTCTTCTGCCTGCCGAGTCAAACGGAGATACACGAACAAGACGGTGAACGCCTGCCTCGCTCTTTAAGTAGCCGTAAGCATTTTCACCTTCAACAAGAAGCACGGCACTTTTAAGTCCTGCCTCATCGCCGTCAAGGTAGTCAACTTCTTTAACCTTAAAGCCGTGAGCCTCTGCCCAACGGGTGTACATTCTGTAAAGCATTTCTGCCCAGTCCTGAGCCTCTGTTCCGCCAGAACCTGCGTGAAATGTAAGAATTGCGTTATTTTTATCATATTCACCTGTGAGCAAAGTCTGCAAACGCTGTTTTTCAAGATTTTCCTTGACAGCCTCAACTTCGCTTTCTGCCTCTTCAAGAAGAGATTCGTCCTCTTCCTCATTTGCAAGTTCAATCAAAGCGTGAGTATCCTCGTATTTGGCAACAAGGCCTTCGTAAGCCTCAACCTTGCCCTTTAAAGAACCCGTACGCTGTAAAACCTTTTGCGATTTTTCCACATCGTCCCAAAATCCCGGCTCGGTTGCCTTGAGTTCAAGCTGTTGAATCTCCGAGAGCATGCCCTTCATACCGAGTGCATCGGACAAATCGTCTATTTCAGGCTTGAGAGCCTGAAGCTTTAAAAGTAATTCCTCAAACTGTACCATAAACATGTACCTTTCTGAATATAGTTTATCCTTTCACAATTTAATATTATAGCAAAAACATCCACAAAAGTAAAGAAAAACAGCTATTTTATTCATAAGTAAACTTATACACAAAAACAAGTTGCATTTGTCAATACTATTTGTTATAATTAAAGCGTAAAGGTACACTATATCGTGTATTCTTTGGAGGTTTATAATGGAATTTACAGAATACAAATGTCCGGTATGTGACAAACAGTTCAAAAAGGGTGACGATGTTGTAGTCTGCCCTGAATGCGGAGCACCGCATCACAGAGAATGTTATGAAAAAGAAGGTCATTGTCATTTTGCAGACAAACACGGTGCTGATTTTTCTTTTGAAAAAGAACAGCTTGAAGAGGCCGAACAACAGGCAGAGCAGGACGCTAAAGACGGTGTAGTTCTTTGCAAGCGCTGCGGAGCGGAAAATCCGAAAGAAATGTTCTATTGCTGCAACTGCGGCGCACCGCTTTACGGTGATGACAAAAACAATCCTAACTTTCAGCAGAATCAGAATAACGGTCAGCCAAACCCGAATTTCAATCAGAATCAGGGTATGCCGCCGTTCGGTGTTCCTTTTGGTCAGGCAAATCCGCAAATGGCTGCCGCTTTTGATCCTATGGCAGGAATGAAGAGCGACGAACCGCTTGTTGACGATATCACTGCAGGTGAAGCCGCAAAATTCATTGGTAAGAACACCCCTTATTATCTGAGGGTTTTCAGCTTTATCAATAAGTTTAAAAAGAGCAGATTCAATTTTTCCGCATTTATTTTATCGGGAATATATTTTCTGTACCGAAAAATGTACGGCTTAGGCGTATTGTTCTCAGCTCTCGTACTCGGTTCAATGGTAGGTTCTGCTTATATTTCATCGCTTCCGGCTTGGAAATCTATCTACACAGGCATAGTACAGGCTCAGCAATCTGGACAGGTACTTTCGCTTAGTAATTCTTTCGGTCTTTCACCGACTGAGTTTTTACTGTTTCTCTCTCCTCTGCTTGCAAATGCGGTTTCACTTATAGTAATGGTTATCAGCGGTTTAATTGCAAATAAATGTTACTACAATCACTCTGTTAAGAAAATTAAAAAGATAAAAAGTACAACAGATAAAGAGCTTTTGAATGAGGCACTCGAAACAAAAGGCGGAGTAAATCTCCCGATTGCTGTTTCTGTAGCTTTTGCTTTCCTTGTTGTCAATTATCTGCCGATGTTCTTAATGTAAACGACAGAAACACCGTAATAAATGTATAGAAACATAATAAGTAAAAAGTTTAATGAGAAAGAAGGAATATTATGCGTATAACAAAGGCGGTTATCCCTGCGGCGGGACTCGGTACAAGAGTTCTTCCCGCAACAAAAAATATGCCGAAAGAAATGTATCCTATCGTTGACAAGCCAACTATCCAGTTCATAGTTGAGGAGGCTGTTGCGGCAGGAATTACAGATATTCTCATCATCACAAACCGTGGCAAAGGACTTATGGAGGATCATTTTGACGCTTCTCCCGAACTTGAAAGTCTGCTTGAAAAGAGCGGCAAAACAGAATTTCTTGAAACAGTCAGAAATATTTCAAACCTTGCAAACATTTCTTTTATCAGACAGAAAGAAATGAAAGGCCTTGGACATGCCGTTCTCAAAGCAAAATCTTTTGTAGGCAATGAACCTTTTGCCGTTATGTACGGTGACGGCGTTATTACAGGCAAGGTTCCTGCAATCAAACAGCTCATCGATCATTACGGTGAATACGGTGAAGGAGTTGTAGGTGTTAAAAAGGTTGACGCCAAAGATATTCACAAGTACGGTTCGCTCAAAGTTGAACATATGCACGACAATGTTTTTGCCTGTACGGACATGAAGGAAAAGCCGCAGACTCCCGAAGAAGTTCTTTCGCTTTATTCGATTCTTGACAGATGCGTGCTCCCGGCTGAAATTTTCGAAATTCTCGAAAATACAAAACCCGGAATCGGCGGAGAAATTCAGCTTACAGACGCAATGAGAGAGATTGCAATAACAAAAGGAATGACAGCCGTTGAGTTTGAGGGCAAGAGATACGATATGGGCAATAAATTTGGAATCTTGCAGGCTCAGATAGAAATTGGGCTTGAACACCCTGAAACAAAAGATTTATTGAAGGATTACATAAAAAATCTTGCAAAAACTTTGTAAAAAGGTATTGCAATTTTCAGAAAAGTGCAGTATACTGTGCTACAGTTAAATATTGGATTCAAAAAAAACAAGGAGGATTTCACATCATATCAGTGCGAAATCCTCTTTTTGCTTTTAAGAACTATTTTAATTCTTTGTTATTCAATTGTTATTTCATAAGGGCAACAGTTTTCATATATATAGTATGATTTGAACCCGGCTTTAAAAGCAAGCTCTATTCCCTTTTCAATATCTCTGCCGACATCATTTATATTATGTGCGTCACTTCCGAGGGTTATGTACTTGCCTCCAAGGTCGTGATAGCGTTTAATTTCATCAAATGCAGGGAGAGTTTCACCGAGTCCCTTGAACAGTCCCGAAACATTAATTTCAAGAGCCTTATCCTTTTTAATAAGTGTTTCGTAGATAAGGTCAATCTTATCTCTGTACGGTGAAAGATTCGGAATAACGCCCGTGTCACGCTTAATATATCTCAACGGATATGTAAGGTGTGCAAGAGTGCAAAAGCTGTCAAAAGAGGCGGTTTCGAGAAGTTCATCAAAGTACATATCGAGAATTATATGCGCATCTTCTTTTTTGAAATCCATATAATAAAAATCCGGTCTGTTTCTCAGGTTATGCACGGATGCGATTATTATGTCAAAATCTCCAAAACAAAGTGCTTTTTTTGTACATTCGTCATTGTGCATCGGCTCACCGAGTTCAATGCCTCTCAGTATTTTGATTTTACCCTTGTATCTATCTTTCATAATCGAAGTTTCATAATTCGATTTTGGAATTAATTTGCTGAAATCTCCGTACTCACTTTCAGAGCCGAGCAAAATCTCGGGAGCTTCGCAGTGGTCGGTGATTGCAAGTGCAAAAAGTCCCTTATTACAGGCACTGTTGCACATTTCTTCAACTGTATTTTCAGCATCAAAAGAGTTGCTTGAATGGGTATGAATATCACATATTTTCATTAGTAAAACACCTCACAAAAAAGATGATAACATATGAAAAAAATTTTTTCAATATTGCACTTTACTTTATTAAAAATTAGTTATATAATATGCACAAATAAAGAAAAGCAGTTTTATGCAGAATTCCAACGAAAATCTGCATAAACAGGAGGTAAAAAATGAAGGCAGTTATCACAGTAATCGGTAAAGACAGCGTTGGAATCCTTGCAAAAGTTTCAGAGGCCTGTTCAAAGGCTGATGTTAATATCGTGGAAGTAACACAGAGTGTTCTTCAGGATATGTTTGCTATGATTATGCTTGTTGAAATTGACAAATCCAACATCGGATTTGAGCAGCTCCGTACAAACCTCAAAGCAGTCGGAGAATCAACAAATACAAAGGTTCATGTTATGCACGAGGACATCTTTAACAGCATGCACAGAATTTGATCAGTGCTACCGAATTGAAAGGATATACATAATATGTTAGAAACAAGAGATATACTTGAAACCATAAATATGATAGACAATGAAAACCTTGATGTAAGAACAATTACAATGGGTATTTCATTGCTTGACTGCATTGACGAGGACATTGATAAGGCTTGCACAAAGGTTTATGACAAAATCTGTCGAAATGCAAAAGACCTTGTTAAAACAGGTGAAGACATCCAGAAGGAATTTGGTATTCCGATTATACATAAAAGAATTTCAGTTACCCCTATCGGTATGGTAGCCGCTCCGTGCCAGAGCAAGAATGTTGTCAAGTTTGCCCACACTCTTGACAAAGCCGCAAAGGAACTCGGTGTAAACTTCATCGGCGGTTATTCCGCTCTTGTTCAGAAGGGTTTTGCAAGCGGTGACTACGCTCTTATTGAGAGTATTCCACAGGCCTTGAGCGAAACCGATTTCGTTTGTTCATCCGTAAATATCGGTTCTACAAAAGCCGGCATCAATATGGATGCTGTTAAGATGATGGGTAAGGTCGTTAAGCAGGCTGCAGAAGTTACAGCCGACAGAAACTGCATCGGTGCCGCAAAGCTCGTTGTATTCTGTAACGCTCCCGAAGACAACCCGTTTATGGCGGGTGCTTTCCACGGTGTCGGTGAAGCCGATACTGTTATCAATGTCGGTGTATCGGGTCCCGGCGTTGTAAGAGCCGCTCTTGCAAAAGACGGTGCAGGAAAAGACATCACGGAAATTGCAGATATGGTTAAGAAAACTGCATTCAAAATCACCCGTATGGGACAGCTTGTTGCAAGAGAAGCAAGCAAGCGACTTTGTGTTCCCTTTGGTATTGTTGACCTTTCACTTGCCCCGACACCTGCTGTCGGTGACAGTGTTGCATATATTCTTGAGGAGATGGGACTTGAAGTGTGCGGATGCCACGGTACAACCGCTGCACTTGCACTTCTTAATGACGCTGTTAAAAAAGGCGGCGTTATGGCTTCTTCCCATGTCGGCGGTCTGAGCGGTGCTTTTATCCCCGTTTCCGAGGATGCAGGTATGATTCATGCCGCTACTGAAGGTTACCTTGATATTACAAAACTTGAATCAATGACAGCCGTATGTTCGGTTGGTCTTGACATGATTGTAGTACCCGGTGACATAACTCCCGAGGTTATCTCTGCAATTATTGCAGACGAGGCTGCAATTGGTATGGTAAATACCAAAACAACTGCGGTAAGACTTATTCCGGCTATCGGAAAAAGTGCAGGCGAAGAACTTAATTTCGGCGGACTGCTCGGCAGAGGTCCCGTTATGCCTGTAAGGAAAGGTTCACCGGAGGCATTTATTAAGCGTGGCGGAAGAATTCCGGCTCCGCTTCAGGCGCTTAAAAACTAATTTTTCACGGGGGTGGTTTTATGGAGAATATGATTAAAAAAATCGTTGATGCCGACAACGAAGCCAAAGCCATGGAAAAGGATACTCTTGAAGAAAAAGAGGAACTTTCCAAAACTATTGAAGCCGAAACGAAGAAAATTTATGACGACTTCATGGCAAAAGCTGAAGAGGTTGTGAAACGCAACGACATTCAGGAAACAAAGAAAGCCGAACAGCAATGGGAGGAAATTCAGGGCAAGCACAATTCAGTGCATATCAAGCTTGACTCTGATTTTAAACTCAACTGTGACAAGTGGGTTGACGAAATCGTCAAAAGAACGGTTGCACAGTAACATTCCATTTACTGTTTACAAGGAGGTGTATGCGGATAATGTCAAAAACTTCGTTTGCAGTTCTGACAAAAGCAAGGTCAAAGTTCGGCAACAGACTTACCGAAAAGGATTACCAGAGTTTGCTTGCATGCCAGAGTGTCGGAGAGATTATGTCGTATCTTAAAAATAATACGCATTACTCCAAGGCTCTGACGGATGTCAGTGAGCGTGAAATTCACAGAGGACGGCTTGAGGCTCTTTTGAGGCAAAACCTTTTCTATGAATTTGACTCTTTGTGCAGATACGATTCGAGCGTAAGCTCGGGTTTGTCATCGTACATTATCTCGACATTAGAGGTTGAGCAGATTATAAGATTCCTTATCCTGCTCAGTTCAAACTCGACTGACAAGTTCATCTATCAATTCCCGGGGTATATTTCAAAGCATACGGAAATAGATGTTAACAAGCTTGCCAACGCAAAAAATTATGAAGAGTTTCTGAACGCCACACAGTCCTCCCAATTCTACGATATTCTCAAGCAATTTTCTCCTGATGAGAAAAATCGACTTCCAATATCGGACATTGAGAACAAGCTGTATAACTTGGTGTTCGGAAAACTGACAAAACTGATTAAAGCTACAACAAAAGGACAGGAAAAGCACGAGCTTATCAACTTTTTCTTTACGATTAACGATTATAATATTTTCTCGAGAATTCTGAGATTGAAAAAGTATTATAAGCTTTCTCCCGATGATATCAAAGCAAACCTCTTGCTTAATTACACAAATCTCAGCGAAAAGACCATTGACATGATGTGTAAGGCGGAATCTTCGGGCGAGATATTCTCAATTATGCAGAATACGCATAACGGAAGATTGATTGATAAAATCGGATATGTTTATGCAAGCGATATTTCACCGAGAGTAAAATACAGGCTTGCAAGGAAAAATATGCACTTTTCCAACAACCCTTCGGTTGTAATGATTTCATATATTTTTGTTGCCGAAACAGAGCTGATGAATATTGTCACTCTGATTGAGGGCACAAGATATGAACTTGACAATAAACTTACGCAGTCATTGCTTATTAAATAAAAAATGTGATGACTGTTAAGAAGAGGTGATTAAAATTTGGCTGTTTCAACCATGCAGGCCGTAAGCATTATCGGGCTTACAAGGGATATTGATAATGTAATATCGGTACTTGGTGAATCAGGTGTGTTCCATCCCGATGATGTTTCATCCTTTTACAGCAACACAAAGGATTTTACGCATCTGCAATCAAAAAACATCTATGCTGAACCTCTTAACACTCTTAAGGCAACATTAAGTCTTACAAAACGCAAGTTTAATCTTGTTGATGTAAGTGACTTTAATCCGACCTTTAAAGAAATTGAACTGTTTACAAATCAAATAAACAGCGACATTGAAGTTCTTGCAGATGACAGGCTTTTTGTTGAAGAACAGCTGATGCAGGCAAAGGAAAATCTTGTTGAAACCACACACTTTGTCGGACTTGGGGTTGAAATTGAAAAGGTTTTAACCTTAAAGTATATCAGTTCACGCTTTGGCAGACTGCCTAAGGAAAGCTTTGAAAAGCTTTCAGCCTATAAAGATAATCCTTATGTAGATTTTATTGTCTGTACCGAAGACAAATCACACTATTGGGGTGTTTATTTTGCTCCGATTGATAAAACCGAGGAAATTGACAGAATCTTTTCGGGATTATATTTTGAAAAATGCGATGTTCTCGGAATTAATGACACACCGAGAATTCATCTGAAAAAACTTGAGAGTCTTATCCCCCACCTTGAGGAAAAGCTTAAAGAAGCTCAAAAGCGGGTTGACGATTATGTTGACAAGTATGAGGTTAGAATCTGTAAATATCTTTCTAAGCTTGAAGAGCTTAATCTTTATGCCAAAATCCGCACAAAAGCATTGCAATACAGCAAAAGCTTTATCATTGTAGGTTGGGTTCCTACAGAGGACGCTAAGCCTCTCAGACGCAGACTCAAAAAAATTGCCAGCGTCAATGTAGATTTTTCAGACGGCAAGACGGAGATTGCAAAATCGCCGCCTGTCAAACTCAAAAACTGTTTCCTTGCAAAACCGTTTGAATTTTACACGGAGATGTACGGTGTTCCGAAATATAACGAAATTGATCCGTCACTCTTTATCGCTATCACTTATGTCGTTATATTCGGCATAATGTTTGCTGACCTCGGTCAGGGCATTTGTGTATCAATTGTCGGTGCGCTTATGTGGAAACTCAGGAAAATGAAAATCGGTAAGATTCTTGTGCCGTGCGGAATTTCTTCTGCGATATTCGGCTGTGTGTTCGGAAGTGTGTTCGGATTTGAGCATGTCCTCGATCCTCTTTACAAAGCACTCTTCGGACTTGATGAAAAACCGATTGAAGTAATGTCATCAGGCTCAATTGTAATGATTCTTCTTGCGGCTGTTGCAATAGGTATTTCGCTTGTTGTGGTTGCTATGGGACTTAATATTTACAGTTCCTTCAAGCAGGGAGATGTGGGAAGAGCCTTGTTCGGATCAAGCGGTTGTGCAGGTCTTGTATTCTACTGTTCAATTATTTTCGGTGTTGCAGGACAGCTTGTGCTCGGTCTTCAGGTATTTTCCCTTGCATACATTCTTTGCCTTATCGTTCTCCCCTATCTGCTCATCTTTTTCGGTGAGCCTCTCGGACTTCTTATCGCCGGTGAAAAAGACTGGCAGCCCGAAAGCTGGGGCGGATATATTCTTGAGCATGCTATCGAGTCAATCGAATTTTTGCTTGAGTATGTTACGAACACGGTAAGCTTTTTAAGAGTCGGTGCATTCGTTCTTGTACACGCAGGTATGATGACGGTTGTTTTCGTACTTGCCCAAACAGCTCCCGCAGTAGCATACTGGCCCGTAGTTGTTTTAGGTAATGTTTTTGTAATGGTTCTTGAGGCACTTCTTGTTGCAATTCAGGTGTTAAGACTTGAATATTACGAGATGTTCAGCCGTTTCTATTCCGGTGAAGGCAGACCTTACGAACCTGTTAAATTAAATATTGATTGATAATTTTTTGGAGGTATTATTATGTTATTCAATTTAATTATGTTAGCTGTTCCGGTAGTATTCCTTTGTGCGTCTGCAATTCTTGCAGTAAAGGCTTTTGAGCATGGAAAGAACAGAAAGAAAACAGTTCTTACTCAGATTTGCTCATTCGCTGCTGTATTTGCATTCTGCATGGTATGCCCTATCGTAGCAAGCGCTGCTACAGGTGACGCCGCTACCGCTACATCGGGTATGGCTGACGGTCTTGCATATATCGGTGCCGCTCTTGCAACAGGTCTTTCATGTATCGGCGGCGGTATTGCCGTTGGTAACGCTGCTCCTGCCGCTATCGGTGCTACAAGTGAAGATCCTAAGGCATTCGGTAAAGCAATCATCTTCGTTGTACTTGGTGAAGGTATCGCTATTTACGGTATGCTCGTTTCAATTCTTCTTATCTTTGCAAGATAATTTAAGCGATTTAAGTTTCGTTAAGGATTGATTGTTATGAAATTTTTTCTTATAAGTGATAATGTCGATACCAAAATGGGTATGAGATTTGCAGGTATTGAAGGCGTAGTTGTTCATCAGGAGGATGAGGTACGCAGTGAGCTTGAAAAGGCTGTGAACAGGGATGATATTGCAGTTATTCTTATTACGGAAACACTTGTTTCGCTCTGTCCCGACCTTATTTATGATCTCAAGCTTAACCGCAAACAGCCGCTTATTGTTGAAATTCCCGACCGTCACGGTAACGGAAGAACCAAGGACAGTATTACAAAATATGTTCAGGACGCAATCGGCGTAAAGCTGTAATTATCACATATCTGAATTTATTCAGGGAGGTTATTTTTAATGGAAAACTCCAAAAACAAAACAGATAACTTTCTGAAAGCCATTAAAAAATATGCTGATGAACAAAGAAGTGCCATGCAGACAGAGGTTGCTCAGCTTAAAGAAGAAAAGCTGAAAGAGGCAACCGAAAAAGGCAGACATGACAGCGAAAAATATATCAAGGACAAACTTGAAGAATCAAGAAACAGACAGACTGGTATTCTTGCAAAGAAAATTCAGGAAGGTCAGAAAAAACTGTTTCTCGAGAGAGCTGAAATGACTGAAAGCGTATTTAAAAAGGCTGAAGAAAAGCTTGTTGAATACACAAAAACATCAGATTACTCAAACAGCCTTGTAAAAAGTGCAAAGGAAGTTGCTAAGCTTTTTGCAGACAACGACTGTGTTGTTTATGTCAACGAAAGAGATATGAAGAACTCAGACAAAATCAAGGCAGTTTTTGCAGGAAGCACCGAGGTTGTTGCCGACAAATCAATTAAAATCGGCGGAATCAAAGGCTTTTGCAAGGCAATGAATATTGTTGCCGATGAAACTCTTGACAGCAAGCTCTATGCACAGAAAGAATGGTTTATTGAAAATTCCGGACTGAGTGTGCTTTAATCTTGCTGACTGTTAATTTCTTTTGAAAGAGATGGTAATAATATGGAAAACAACAATGTTATATATGGAATAAACGGACCTGTTGTTACCGTAAAAAATACCGACAGCTTTGAGATGATGGAAATGGTTCATGTAGGCAAGCAAAAGCTTGTCGGTGAAATCATCGGTATTACAGACGACATCACAACTATTCAGGTTTATGAGGAAACAACAGGACTTAAACCGGGCGATCCCGTTGAGGGTACCGGTGCTCCTATGAATGTTCTTCTCGGCCCCGGTATTATTGACAACATCTTTGACGGTATCGAAAGACCGCTGAAGGCTATTGAAGAAGAAGCAGGTGCGTTTATTAACCGTGGTTCTTCAGTTTCTGCTCTTGATGACAAGAAGCTGTGGAATGTTACAATGAAGGTTAAAGTCGGTGACAAGCTTGAGGGCGGTCAAATTTACGCTACTCTCCCCGAAACTCCTATCATTGAACACAGACTTATGGTTCCGCCTGAGCTTTCGGGCGAAGTTGTAAAGGTTAATCCCAACGGCGACTACAAGCTCTTTGATACAGTTGTTGTAATCAAGGATGACGAAGGCGTTGAGCACAACCTTACCCTTTGTCAGCAGTGGCCAATCAGAACTTCCCGTCCTGTTAAGGAAAGACTTACATCATCTGTTCCGCTTATCACGGGTCAGAGAGTTATTGATACTCTCTTCCCTATTGCAAAGGGCGGTACAGCAGCTATTCCGGGCGGTTTCGGTACAGGTAAAACAATGACTCAGCACCAGCTTGCAAAGTGGTGCGACGCCGATATCATCATCTATGTCGGTTGCGGTGAGCGTGGTAACGAGATGAGCCAGGTTCTTGAGGAATTCTCAGAGCTTATTGACCCAAAGTCACAGCGTCCTATGACCGACAGAACCGTACTTATCGCCAACACATCAAATATGCCTGTTGCGGCTCGTGAGGCTTCAATATACACAGGTATTACTCTTGGCGAATATTACAGAGATATGGGTTACCATGTTGCCATGATGGCTGACTCAACATCCCGTTGGGCTGAGGCTCTCCGTGAGATTTCAGGCCGACTTGAAGAAATGCCTGCCGAAGAAGGTTTCCCTGCGTACCTTCCTTCAAGACTTGCCGAGTTCTATGAGCGTGGCGGTCGTGCCGAGGTTCTCAGCGGCGGCGAAGGTTCTGTAACGCTTATCGGTGCGGTTTCTCCGCAGGGTTCAGACTTCTCTGAGCCTGTAACACAGAACACAAAGCGTTTTACAAGATGTTTCTGGGCTCTTGATAAGGCTCTTGCTTATTCAAGACATTATCCTGCCATTAACTGGATGGACAGCTACAGCGAGTATTTTAATGACCTTGATCCGTGGTTCAGAGAAAATCTCGGTGAGGATTTTATTGAATACAGAAACAGAATAAGCGCACTTTTACAGGAAGAAAGTTCACTTATGGAAATCGTAAAGCTCATCGGTTCGGATGTACTCCCCGATGACCAGAAGCTTGTAATTGAAACAGCAAGAGTAATTCGTGTAGGTTTCTTACAACAGAACGCCTTCCATGCCGATGATACTTATGTTCCGCTTGAAAAGCAAAAGCTTATGATGAAAACCATTCTTCATCTTCATGCCAAAGCTAAGGATATAGTTGCTCAGAATATTCCGCTTTCCAAGATTCTTAACCTTGGTCTGTTTGATAAGCTTACAAAGATGAAGTATGATATTCCTAACAGCAAGCCTGAAATGTTTGACGATTACATTAAGGAAATTGACGAAAAGCTTGCTGCAATTTCTTAATAAGGAGGGAACGCAATAATGATTATAGATTATGTAGGCGTTAAAGAAATTAACGGCTCTCTAATAGTTATGGACGGTGTTAAGGGCGTTTCCAACGAGGAAATTGTTGACATTCGTCTTGATAACGGTACAATGCGTCAGGGTCGTGTCGTTCAGATTGAGGGCGAAAGAATAGTTGTTCAGGTTTTTGAGGGTACAAGAAGAATCAGCCTTAAAAACACAAGAACAAGACTTACAGGTCATCCTATGGAGATGCCTCTTTCCCCTGAAATTATCGGCCGTGTACTTGACGGTGCGGGCAAACCTATTGACGGACTCGGAGATATTTTCCCTGTTAAAAAGGCTAATATCAACGGTACTCCTATCAACCCTGTTTCCCGTGTTTATCCTAAAAACTACATCAACACAGGTATTTCAACCATTGATACGCTTATGACTCTTATCAGAGGTCAGAAGCTGCCTATCTTCTCCGGCTCAGGTATGAAACATAATGACCTTGCCGTTCAGATTGTAAGACAGGCTAAAATCAGCGGTGCAAACAGCTCTAACTTCGGTGTTGTATTTGCCGCAATGGGTGTTCAAAAAGATGTTGCAGAATACTTTAAGAAGAGCTTTGAAGAAAGCGGCGTACTTTCAAGAGTTGTAATGCTTTTGAACCTTTCAAACGATCCTATCATTGAAAGAACTCTTACACCGAGATGTGCTCTTACAATTGCTGAATATCTTGCATTTGAGCTTGATATGCACATTCTCGTTATTATGACCGATATGACATCTTATGCCGAGGCTCTTCGTGAGTTCTCGTCATCAAAAGGTGAAATTCCGGGCAGAAAGGGTTACCCCGGCTATCTTTATTCTGACCTTGCATCACTTTATGAGCGTGCAGGTATGATTAAAGGTCACAGCGGTTCTGTTACACAGATTCCGATTTTGACAATGCCTAACGACGATATTACTCATCCTATCCCCGACCTTACAGGTTACATTACAGAGGGACAGATTGTTCTTGACCGTTCACTTCAGGGACAGGGACTGTATCCGCCTGTTAATGTTCTTCCTTCCCTTTCCCGTCTTATGAAGGACGGTATCGGTGAGGGTTATACAAGAGCCGATCACCAGCCTCTTGCAAACCAGCTTTTCGCTTCTTATGCAAAGGTAATTGACGCAAGATCGCTTGCATCTGTTATCGGTGAAGAGGAGCTTTCTCCTACTGATAAGAAGTACATTGAGTTTGGCAGATTGTTTGAATCAAAGTTCGTTAATCAGGGCTTTAATGAAAACAGAAGTATTGAACAGAGTCTTGACCTTGGTTGGGAATTGCTTTCAACATTGCCGAGAGCAGAACTTGACCGTGTTGACGATGCTTTACTTGATCAGTACTATAAGGGTGACAAATAATCGTTTGAAGAAAGGAGTGTGAGCATTTATGGCAGTACAGACAGTACCTACCAAGGGTAATCTTATGAATACTAAGAAATCCCTTGCACTCGCCAAAAACGGCTATGAACTGTTGGACAGAAAGCGTAACATTCTCATCAGAGAAATGATGACGCTTATCGACCATGCAAACGCAATCCAGCAGAAAATTGATGACGCTTATGCAGAGGCTTACACAGCACTTCAAACGGCAAATGTTACCAACGGCTTTTGTGAAGATATTTCTAACGCTATTCCCTATGAGAACGGCTTGAAGCTTGATTCAAGAAGTGTTATGGGTGTTGAAATTCCGATTCTCACTATTGAAGAACGAGAGGACCATCACTACCTACACTACGGTCTGCGCACAACAAATTCGGCAATTGATAAGGTTTATACGAAATTTACCGAAGTTAAAAATCTTACAGTTGAGCTTGCCGAGATTGAGAACAGCGTTTACCGCCTTGCCGATTCAATCAAGAAAACTCAGAAGAGAGCAAACGCTCTCAAGAACATTATGATTCCCCGTTTTGAGGAAACAGTTAAGTTCATTTCTGACGCACTTGACGAAAAGGATCGTGAGGAATTCAGCCGACTCAAGGTAATCAAGAAGAAAAAGCAAAAAGATGCTGCTTTGAAAAAAGCTAAAGAATTAAGTGCTGAAAGCGCATAAATTATCAGCCCGACCGTAATTTGGTCGGGCTGTTTTAATGCAAATACAGAAATAAAAAACGGGTTGACAAGTTTTCAGCAAGTCAATCCGTTTTTTGTTTTTGATTTTTAATCACTTTCGGTCAAGTTTTCTTCCGTGCATTTTCTCTTTTGTCTTTGTGCCCTTTGCTTTGAAAATAATCAAATATCCTGCAAGAAGTGCAAGGAATGTTGTCTGAGTATAGAACAAGGCGTAATCTCCGCTTGAAAAGCCCTTGCCGTGCTTTACGGGCTTGTCCTCGGGCTTTTCTGTGGGAATAGGCTCAATGCCGTCATAATTGCCCGAAATCACCGCCTCATCGGGCGAAGACGCCGCAGATACACTTACACAAAAGGCTGATGAAAAAGTCATCAGAACAGCCATTAACAAGGTGATTATAAATTTAGTCTTTTTCATAATATTTCCCTTTGTAAAAATTAAGATTTAAAATAACTACAGTTAATTGTATCACAAGAGAAATATATATGCAACTGCTCTTTATTCTTCTGTCCAAACCTCTTTTGCCATATTGAAAGCTGCCCAAGCTTTTGACCATCCTGCATAGAATGCGGAATGAGTGATGATTTCTGCAATTTCTTCCTTTGTAATGCCGTTGTTTTTGGCTGACATAAGATGATACTTAAAAGAAGAATCTACAAGTCCCTGTGACATAAGTGCAACAACTGTAACAAGTGAACGGTCACGAAGTGAAAGTTTGTCTTCCCTACTCCACACTTCACCGAAAAGCACATCGTCATTAATTTCTGCAAATTTCGGTGCAAACTCACCGAGTTTATCTCTTCCTGCTGTCTGTTTTACCATTGATATTAACTCCTAAAATTCGTTTATAATAGTTATTTTTAAATTATTTAAATCAAAGCGACTGCATCTTCTGCAATCTGTTCGGGTGTGAGGCGGTTTTCTTTGAGGACATCGGCAGGATTATATCTGTCAAGAAATTCCTTTTTAAGGCCGAAATTGATAACCTTTACATCTGACGGACCGTAGAAACGGGCAATCTTCTCACCAAAACCACCGTCAAGCACTCCGTCTTCAAGTGTCACAACAACATCATGGTCTTTCTTGAGGCTTTCAAGAAGTTCTGTGTCAACGCCTGTAATGTAGTAAGGATTGATAAGAGTAGGCGCTGTGCCTGTTTTTTCTTCAATAAGCTTTGCAGCCTGTTCGCCCATTCCATAGAATGAACCGAGTGCGATTACGGCAATCTTACCGCCCTGCTGAGCAACTTCATATTTATTAAGTTCTGAAAAATTCTTTGTGCAAGGCTTGCCTGTTGAAACCAATTCTGCAACAGGAACACGAATTGCAACAGGGTAATCTGTCTGCTCAATACTCCAGTCGAGGACTGCAAGGTAATCTTCCTTAGTTGTCGGAGCGATATAAACAAGGTTAGGAATGTTTGAAATCATGGGAATATCAAAAATTCCGAGGTGTGTAACATCTGTCATACCGTTTACCGACGCAGTCTGAACAAGGATTGTTGCAGGGTTTGAGTCAATGCACAAGTCCTGTGAAAGCTGATCGTAGGTTCTCTGTATGAATGAGCTGTAAACATTGAATACGGGCTTGCCGCCGTTCTTTGCGATAGCAGATGCCATTGCAACAGCTGTCTGTTCTGCGATACCTACATCAAGGAACTGTCTGCCGAATGCTTTTCTCTCATCAGGAGTAAAGCCGTAAAGTGCGGGAGTGCCGGCTGTAATCGCCACAACCGACTTGTCAGACTTCATCTTATTTCTAAGATAATCTGTTGTAATTGAGCTGTAGTCCTCCTCATCAGAGAAATTAACAGTAGTTTTGCCTGTTTCAATATCAAACGGCATACACCAATGCCAGCTTTCTTTGTCAGTTTCAGCAGGCTTATAACCTTTACCTTTAAGAGTGTTAATATGAACGACAACAGGATGATCAATGTCTTTTACAGACTTAAAAGCCTTGATAAGCTCTTCAATATTGTTGCCGTCCTTGACATATACATAATCAAGCCCCATTGACTTGAAAAGATTACATTCAGCCTTGCCGTCTGTGTCACGAAGAAGTTTGAGATTTTTATAAAGTCCGCCGTGATTTTCTGCAATAGACATTTGGTTATCATTTGCAACAATAATCAGGTTTGAATCCATTTCACCGGCAACATTAAAACCTTCAAGAGCCTCACCGCCGCTGATTGAGCCGTCACCGATGAGTGCAATAACATTGCCCTTGCCGTTTGTTACATCTCTGCCCCTTGCAAGTCCGCAGGCAAGGCTAACAGAGGTTGATGTATGACCGACAGTAAAAATATCGTGTTCGCTCTCTATGGGGCTTGTATAGCCTGTTACATCATCGTAATGCTCCTGCGCAATATATGCCTCTTTTCTGCCTGTGAGGATTTTATGAGGATATGACTGGTGTGAAACATCAAACACAAACTTGTCCTGTGGTGAATCAAATACATAATGAAGGGCAATTGTAGCCTCTACAATACCGAAATTCGGGCCGAAGTGACCGCCGTGAACACTTGCACGGTGAAGTAAAGCGTCACGCATCTCCGATGCAAGAGCGTTAAGTTCATCAATACTGAGTTTCTTAACATCCTGCGGTCCGTTTATTTTTTCAATATACATCGTAATCAGAGCTCCTTATCATATAAATTTCAAATATAAATCAGAGATATCTCTCTTCAGCTATATTATATAACCTCAAGCTAACTTTAGGTCAAGAGTATTTTTAAAAAATTTATCTTTTGTATTCTTTTTTATGTATATCGTTGCAACGCAATAGCATAACCCTCGACAGATAACTATAATTGAAACAGGCACTTACATAATTGCAAGTGCCTGTTTCATGGCTGAGCCGGCGGGATTCGAACCCACGGGTGACGGAGTCAAAGTCCGTTGCCTTACCGCTTGGCGACGGCTCAGTATATTCTGCTTTTATTGATTATTAAAAAAACAAGCCGCCAAAGAATTTCTTCAGCGGCTGTTGGTGACCCATCGGAGATTCGAACTCCGGACACCTTGATTAAAAGTCAAGTGCTCTGCCAACTGAGCTAATGAGTCAAATGGGGTGGAATGCCGGATTCGAACCGGCGGTCTCCAGTGCCACAAACTGGCGCGTTAACCAACTACGCTAATCCCACCATAAGTGGCGCGCCAAAAGGGACTCGAACCCCTGACCTACTGCTTAGAAGGCAGTTAGTCGGAGTGCCTACTTTTGGCTTAAACACTACATTTTTTGAATTCAAGATTTGAATTTGACAACAGTTTGACAACAGTTGTGACTTTAAAAATGTTGTCTGTTCTCAACTCAACAGTGACTATTATAACGGATGGAGTGAATAAAGTCAAGAGTTTTTGAAAAAAATTATGGTAAAATTTTTTGTAATTTCAAATTTTTCTTTCAAGTAAAACAAATTCTCGGCCTTCGTTCGTTTCAATCCATTTCTCAAGGGAACTTTCTCTAACAACATACCTATTCCCCACCTTAATCGAAGGAAAGCCTTTTTGTCTAACCATTTTGTATGCAGTGTTTTTACTGACACCAAAAATTTCCATAATATCCTTTGGAGTAAGCATTGGTTTCATATGAACACCTACCTAACTAATATTAAATTGTTATTATCTATATTTACTTTTCAATCAATTTCAATACGCTTTTTCGCGTTGCTTTCTTGCCGTTTAACTTAAATTCATACCCGTCTTTGTTCATGCTTTTAAGCTGATTTTCCGTTGGTAAACAGCTTGTATCGCTACACATAAATTTGCCTTGTCCGTCTTTATAAACCTCAAACAACATTTAATCCGTTCCTTTCTCTATCCTCTTTAATAGCATCCATTTTATCCTCTCGGTCAATGTAATCCACAATTAGTTGTACGGCTTTATCGTACCCCTTTTGGTTGCCTCTAATAATTTCATATGGGATATTCTTGTCAATTAGCATTGATTCAATTCGTGTACCTATATTATTGGCTTCAATTTCGGTTTGTAATCTGCCATTTGGATTATATTTTTTAACAGGTTTAACAAAGAAATTTAAGTTATCAAAGAGAGAACTAAATGCTTCGGCGGTATCATTTACACACTTTTCAATGGATTTTGAGGGGTGAAAACCACACTTTTCAAATGAGTTATAAATTTCGGTCAACAGGATTGGTGAGTCAGTTACAATTACTCTAACCTGATTTCTCAGTCTCCAAAATCTTTGTGAGTGTAAGCCCAATATGTATAGCTGATTTGTCAAAGCGTCATCGTTATGTTCCCATACCATATCCTTAACGGTTTCAGTTACAAGTTCCGTTTCAATACCCCTCATTTTCAACTGACTAAATATATAAGCAGCCCCTGTGGATTTACCACAGGAAGGCTGACCATAAAGATTAACTACAATCGTTTGTTTACTCATTTGACGCACTCTCCTTATAGAACGGATCATATTCTTCTGGCTTTGCTTTATTTGCCCATTCTACCCATTTGAGAACCTTGTCACGCAATTCATCGTCAAGTAAAAATGGTTCTCTTACTAATATCAAGTTTGGATTTCGTTTCATTATATTTGCGTTATCTAATATGTCCTCATAATCTACAGGACGAATCAATATTTTGGAGTATACTCTATACCCATGAGAGGTAAGCCTTTTGGTGCAACTTGCTTCTATGAAACGAAATGGTTCTGTTAGATGCGGATTAAGTTTTAAATCATACTGTGCAATATATCCAATTTTCATTATATTATCTCCTTTTTGCTTGTATTGATTCGGCGTATGCGCTAACTTTCCAACCATTTATTATTTAGATAATAAAACCCTATTGTGAGACCTACTATAACAATAATCCAAACAACCCAAAACAGAATCAACTGCCATTCGGACTTCAAACTGTTAATTGTCTCTTCAATGTTGCTATCATAGTAAAAGTGTACATTTGAGATTGAATTATTTTCAAGCAAAGCATAAAGTGTACCTCGACATTCGACAGGAGAACCATAATACACATATCTGACATCCCCTACTGAGTACCACCATTCGTTGCCTTGATATACAGTCGTAATTTCTCGTTCACTTGGAAACTCAATTGTGCCGTAATCGAAATGCGCACCACAAAAGCTAATTGTAGTGGCATTTTTCACTTCTCGATTTACATAATCCCAAGTATAATATGTTTCCGTTTCGGTATATGTTTCAGTCTTGCCTTGAGCGTTTATACGAGTTTTGGTTACTGTACGGGTATGCCGTGTATATCGTTCTTTGACTTTTTTGACATGTGAGTAACTTCCTTCAATCTCATCAAACGATACCGGATCTAAAGCACAAAGGTCACTATATATAAAAGCATTGCCTATGTTTGTTTTCATGCCGTGACGAAAAACATTTTTATCATTATTAATTTGTAGTGCTGTGTTGTATTGTTGATAATCGTCCATCAAAGCATTGCTTATGTTCGACGAAATCAAGAAGCCTAATGTAAGCATTACAGATATAATAACCACGCTGAACAGAATTTCTCTTTTAGTTATAAGTTTATTAGCCATGTATTATTCTCCAAACAAATTGGTAGGGACGTTGTCTGATACTTGATAGTCTAAATATGTATAGTCAACTGTGTCATATCCAAGGAGAGTAAGAATACTTTTATTAGGGAATCGTCTTACATATTGCTTATAGCTTTTAACAAACTTATTATAATTACTGCGATAATTCGCTATTAAGTTTTCGGTGGTTGACAATTCTGCCATTAAGTCGTTGTAGTTTTCATTGCTTTTAAGTTCAGGATAATCCTCAGCGATAGCTGAAATCATAGTTTGAATTTCATCGACACTACTATCGGATGTAACTCCTCTTGCTTTAATTACATCCATTAGCGTATTGTACTCATGCTGATCGTATTGCTTAACACAGTCCACCAAATTAGGGATAAGGTCTGCTCTACGCTTCTCTTGTACTTTGATGTCTGATTGAGCTGTGCTGATTTGTTCTTCATACGAGATTGCTGTGTTTTTGACGCTATTCAAGCCAAACACACACATTATGCCAACAGCTACAATAATAGCAACAATAATCAAACCAAGCTTTATATTTAATTTCTTTTTCGTTTTTTTCTGCATATACATATCTCCTATTTCCGCTATATTATTCTGGCTTTTTGTCGTGGGCTAAATTAACTTTTTCCATCTCTTCTGCATAAAAATGACTCACCGAAGGGATTGCGTTAAATTTATCCACAAAGGCATTCCAATTATTCTGAATCTCCCATTCGACAACTTTCCATAAGTTAGCAATTTCAGCGATATTCACTTCTTTATTGTCAATTTCTACAATTGTATTTCTTTGACCACAATCTGTCTCCCAAACCCAATACGATATCCAAGTCTCACCGTATTCATCAGGCTTAAGGTTTAAACCTTTTTCGAGACAGTCAATAAGTTCATCTTCCATAGTTACACCGTGGTATGCAAATGGCGATACATACTCTAAAACCAAATCACTATACTCATCACCAAGATTCAAAATCTTATCTTCAAGTTCATGGATTCTTTGAATTTTAGTCAAATATTTTTCAAAATCATTATATGTAATCACAGTTATCCCTCCTTACTGCTTGCCTGTTGAGCCAAAGCCTCCACGACTTTTTGTGTCAAGACATTTTACTTCTGTAAACTCAAAATCAGGCTGTTTCTGTGTGATACGAAACTGACAAATTCTATCGTTTTTATGTATGGTTGTATCTCTCATTGCAATTACAGGCATACCCCATTGGTCATTATCGCCCGAATAGGAGTTGTCAATTACTCCCATGTGATTTGTCTGAATAATGCCATAATTTTTGTAAGTGCTACTTCTTGGCACAATGTGAGCTTCATAGCCAAGCGGCAACTTCATTCCTACTCCGAGTGGAATAATAGTAAACTCACCCTTTTTGAGTGTGACATCTTTGGCTGACCTTAAATCAACCCAATCTCCGTTAGGGATTTGCTTAATCTTTTCGACATCTGTAAAGTATTTAATTTTGACTTCCATATTTGTTCTCCTTAATTATTTTTTATCGCTAAACGCTTTGACAATTGCAGATATTATACTGAGTAGTGAACTAAAAATTGTGAAACCCCATACTGCAATAAAACATCCGTTAGGCACTACAACGCCATTTGCGTTGAGTAAATAAAGCGATATAAGAAAAAATATCATTCCCATATATTTGTAATCCTTTCTGTGTTAATCAATTACATATACATAGTTATATAAAATATGCTTTTGCCTTTCTGAATCCGAACCAAATGTAACATCAATGTGATAATGCCCCATATACCAATGCTTATAATCCAACTTGTCATCAATGTGCTGTAGGTATTCGGTTAAAGTGTCCGGACTGTACTTCATATTGATATAACTGGCGATAAATTCGGTTGGAGCACAGTGCGTAATTAAATAATCTACCTTCCAGTTATGCTTATCAAGATTTGCCAACCCTTCCTGCATTTCAGCTTCATTGGGTAGTTCTTCTTCCCACCAGTCAACATTCTTTGTGCGATACTGTATATCGTGGCTCGATGCACCGCCCATTGTAAAAAATGTTTTGCCGTCAATTTCAAATATTTGTCCACGCATTAGATGATAGATGTTATCTTCAATCTGATGCACCTTTCCACCCCACTTTTTAGTTATAGGGTAATAATTCAGCAAGGGGAATTTTTCGTGGTTTCCATCTACAAACAAGGTTGTCCACGGTTTGTTATTAAGCCAATCTCGCCAATACATTTCAGAATTTCCATTATTCCACACTAAGCCAAAGTCACCACAAATAATTAGGTAATCATCTCGTGTTAGATTGTTACCCATTGGAAATCGTTTGGAACTCAGTTTGTGTATGTCGTATTCACCATGTAAATCACCAGTAATATAAAACATATCTTTCACCTCTTTCCTTTTAAATCCTAAATTTTATTTTTCCACCGCCATATATGTTTCCTCAAAGATGTCCTGTCTACAAGCATAAATCTCACCTCTGACACCCTGAACTATGTAGCTGTTAAAACTGCATTTCATTTCACCTTCAAGCGTATGGATATATAAATCTCCTTCATCTTTATAATAAAGCAAGCCATCCTCATACGCTTTAATCGCCCATTCAGGAATACAATATTCCCCATTTTCAATAAAATCTCCTTTATACTGAAAGGCTTCAATCGGCATTGCTTTCTTAATGTATTTCATATTATATTTGCTCCTTAAATTTTACTGATAATTTGACCACATAGTCTTGCGAATGTTATAATTAAAGAGTACCACACAATCGGCACTATAAAATCTTGAATGTTTTGTAATTTTGTTGTATTTTTATTTGGATTCTTTCGTATATGATTGCACATCATTGCGTTAAGTGTTAAACCAAATATGTAGATATATGCACAGACCACATAAAACAGTAAATAATCATCCATAGTTTCACCTCAATTAATCCATTTAACAATTGTGTTGCCTTTATATCCCTTTTGCCACACATACCAAGCATAAGCTACAGCACTACCACCACCTGCTCGCATTTTATCAAATTCTCCATTTTTGGCACACAAAAGTCTTGAGCTTGATACATAAATTGTTTGTGGCGGATTAGTGTCAAATAATTTTCTTCGTTTTTTGTCCTCAAGAAATTGCAGTTTAAGAAACATTGCCACTTTGTTGCCTTCTGTAACTGTATCTAACGCTTTTTCTACAAATTCATAAGCATATTTATAAGGTGGGTTTGTAACAATACTGCCGTTCCACGAATTAGGTTTTGACTCTGCTAAAAAATCGAATGTTTCAGACATTCCTCCGTCACGATAAATTAAATCTGTTGACTTAACATTGTAACCGTGAGCCTCAAATACTTTAGACAAATGGCATTCTCCACAAGCACATTCCCAAATGTCAGGAGCGAAATCTTCTACTTCAAGTAGAAGTTCAGCAGCTTTAGGTTCTGTGGCATAATAATCATTGGTTTCTCTTACTTTGTCTGTATGGTTAGAAGCACCTAATGTTGTATAAATGCTTTTACTATTTCCTGTCCAATCTTTCAAATAATTCCTCCTTTTAAATATTTAACATAAGTTTTCAATGTGTTTTCAAAAAACCTATCCCATTCGTTTGATAAATTGTATATGTTTGACTTCTTCATCAAGTCAGTGTTCAAAAACATATCTTCAACAAAAACAACTGGTGGTATTTTATCGACCAACACAAAATTCTTGATATTGTGAAACACAATCCAAGCTTCATTTCTTAACACAATACTTCCCCAACTGTCAGGATACATAAATTTATCTAAGTAATTTTTGTCGCAATTAAAATATTTCTGTAGTCTGTATGTAAGCGGTGTACCTATGTCTTTAGGAGTAGGTTTATGCGATTTAGAAAAGAAATCCCTATGCTTTATCCATAAGTCATTGTCCTTTACAAAACAATGACACTTGCATTTATTCGGTATAAAGTCAACAATAAAACTCGATTTAATACCTTTTAATTCTACTGGCTTAACAAGTTTTGGTTCTCCGTATAACCTATATGAATGAATTTCGCAATAAGGCGAGCTGGAAAAGTATTTTTCACAAACTTTCTGTGGTGTTGACATTTCATATGTACAAGGTAACACTTTACAATCATTAGAAACGAACTGATAGTCGGTATAATCAAAATAACTGTCATCATCGCAGTCTTTAATCAAACGGAATCTCAAAACCCCATATGCTGTATCTGTTTTGTACCACTCACGATCACAATTATTGTTTCGATGTTGAATGCCTTCTAACATTGCATTTTTCAGCATTTTGTTAATATACGATAAGTAGTCCCTATTCTCATAAAGTGTTACATTCTCAACGGTTTCATCTTTAAAATAAGTTATTGCATCTATTGTGTTTCTGGCATACACAATTGGCTCATACTCTTTATCTTTTAGTTTTAATTTCCATCGTTTCATTGATTGCTATTAATTGTTAAGTTCCCTTTCTGACAGAATTTCTCTTGCTAATCTCATTGCGGAACTGTGAGCGAATTTACCAAAGTCGTGACCAACCATTTCAACAACATTTTTTTCTTCTTTAAGACAATCATAATAAATGTCTTTTCCAATATTTTTAGCAATTATTCCCATTTCTGTATTGCTCCAATTTTCAGGTATAACTCCATTATCAACCATTTTATGTATAAGTTTACGAACTCTTGCTTTAGTAACAACCGTGCTTACTAAACGCTGATTCTCCGCTTTTTTGGCTAATGCGTCTGTGTCAACCATATGACTTTGTTTGTGTCCTTTCGTTTCACAAAACTGTTCACATACAAGCTTCACATAAAACGGTAATCTTGTGTTTGAATTATTTAAAGTTGTTTGGTTTTTTACAACTACACCTTCTCCGTATTCGCCACCCATTTGTGTTTTACCGATATAAGATTTCACATCGTCCCAATTCGTAAATCGACCTTTATAAAAGGCAGGAACAAATGTAAGATTAAGTTCTCTTACGATTTTTTCTGTTTCTGTTTGTTTTAAATACTGTTGTGTGTTGGTATCATATACATCATAACAATATGCTTTATGGTATTTGTTGTCAGGATATTTTACAGTATGGGGTACAAGCCACTCCATAAACAATATAAGATTACTCCCCAATACCGTTTTAATTAATTCTTTGTTAAGTGTTTGAGACCAATTCCAAGCCCCTCTTAGAGTGTTGATTTCGCTCAATTCCTTTCTACGACTAAATGCTTTGATGTTATCACTTTCGGCATCGTAACGAATTGAAAAGTTCGCTCCATCAATTTTCTCTTGAATTACAATTTCATCACCTTCCGAAAACGCATCTAAATAATTAGGTTTAAGTCTCTCAATATCTAAATAATGCTTCTGCTGTATAATAATCAATCCTTTCTTGGTTTTCTTCCACAACTGTATTTCTCAGGGCAATATCCAAGTGTTTCACATTTTGGTTTTACAACCATAGGAATTAGTGTTGCCCACTCTTCTGAATAGAGTCTTAGCTGCTTTATGTATTCGTTAAAGAGTTCTCTATACTCCCAATACGCTCTCGAACACATTCTCTGTTCTGCCATACTAATAACATTTCTAACATTTCGCTTGTCTACAATTTTAGTTGCCATACCCAACGGAAGTAACATTGCAGCATCCTCTCTCTTGACACCACTTTCTTCAAGATTTTTAAGTGCTTGGCTTATAGTGTCAATAGCGTTGTTGTACCAAGTTTTCTGTTCTTCAGTCTGTACTGTTTTGGGAACTATGTATTCAAAGTTATCGTAGTTGACATATCTTGTACTACTTTGAAGTCGTGTAGGACTGCCACCAATATGTGTGTACCATTCCCTAATTACTCTTGCTGAGTAACCTTCAATAATTGCTTCAATGTTTACAAATTCAAACACTCTACCGTGATTAGATTTAATACAGTCAAGACCTCGTTTGTAGTTTTTTTCGCTGTCTGCAATATCTGCTCCCCAACATATACCTGCTCGTCTACCCATTAACGAAATTGGATCAATGGTTGTTTCTGGTAAGATTGTGATTTTACCCATTCTCCACCTCCTCTGTATCTGATAAATTGGAAATAATAATTGTGTTCGTGTCTTTATTATGTATAACTTTGGCATCGGTGTCTAAATGCAAGATTAGAGATTTACTTTTTGCTCTATAAGGATGAAGAATAATCTGTATAACAGTATCGGCAAATAACTTAAAACGAGAACTTTTGTGTTCGAGAACTGATAAATCAATTGCCTTAGTTTCAACATAGACTTCATTGCACCAAATTAACCCATTATCAATATCAATATTGTTTACCATAACAGTGCTGAGTTGCGACAACTCAAAATCTACTGTTAAGCCATTTTCCCCAATAACCGTTATGTATGGTTTAAATTTAAACATTTTCAACCTCCTTAAAGGATATTTTGTCTGTCAGCATTCTACTTTCAAGACACATCTTGTAAGTACACATTGCTTAAAGTTGTCTTGAATAGATTGCCCTTGAGGGCTTTGGAACAAACGAAAGTTGTCCGTTGTCCCATTTATTAAGAAACACCCTCAGTTTACTAATCCTATCTACGAGTTCTTTGTACTCGGATAAAAGTCTGGTTTTATAGTCGTTCATTTTCATCTCACCCCTCAATTGTCTTTATTTCAAGCGTTGCTTCGTTAGCAAACTCAATGTAAATATAATGAGCTCTATATTCTAAGTAGCTAACTAATTGTGTTGGTGGCGTTTCGTTGGTAATCAATGCCGATATAATAGTCTTAATTGCTTGGTCAAATTCATTCTCTGATATTGTCAGTGATATGCCGGCGTTAGGGTTGTCCTGTACAAAACTAAGTAAGGACTCATAATCAATGTTCTTATACAAAACTAAGCTCCTCCTTTGACTTATACTTCTCTTTATATGAACCGTGCCTGTTTGTATGCTTGGCAAGGATTTCCCATTTACTATCTTCTACCAATTCGTCAACGAGTATTTCGTCATAAACGCCCCTAAAATCGTTTGTAATTAACGAATCTTTATAGATGGTGATTGTACCTGTTTTAAAAGAAATATGGTCATAGGTTAAATATGACGAAGTATTTAAGTATGTATCGCTCATAATCGCCTGTTCGAGAATTGAAACAGAAATTTCGTCAAAATCTTTGTTATCCTTAAGTACAATAAGGTAGTTGTAATTTTCATTACTGCAACGCTCAATTGCTCTTTCAAGAGTTCTATTTGTCAAGTAATAAATCATATATGTCTCCTATCTGTTATCATCATACGAGCCACTCTCTTGTGGCAATGCGGACAATCTGTTATATACGCCAAATCGTCTGAAGTTAATATCAGTTTGTAGTCATCCTTATCTGCATCAAAAACACACTTACATCTAAGACAATTAAATCTAATTACTGGTGATTTAAGATCGCCTTCTCTAATAATTTGAATCATTTCATTCGCTCCTGTTTGCAAGTTTAGCTATCACGCTCAACAGTTTACGGACACAATAGCGATCGTAAACACCTTCATTTGCTGTATAAAAATAATCTTCTCTGTATTTGCGAATAACATCTTCTACATTGTTTCTTTGCACACCTTTTGCCTGTAAAAGCTTTCTAAGTCTCTTGTGTGTCATTACGACCTTCCCTCCCGTTGATTTTATTATTTCTTGTCTCTCTTGCTTTAGCAAGCTGTTCTGCTAACTCTTTTTTTCTTTTATCTGACATTTTATGTTTTCGTGGTGGTGAAATCTTTAACCAACTAACAGGAATTTCAAACATTGCAGATCCATCTGTATTTTTATGTGTAATAATTATATTGCTATCTTTCTCGTTTGCATATTTAAAAAGTTTATTTAGCCATTTTCTTTGAGAAGTAAACACAGTCATTGTTTTATCTTCTTGAAGAAAATTAATTGTTGTTTCTAAATCACTCATTCAATTTTCCACCATTCCGTTGCATTTGCAACATATTAAAATCTTTCTTTTAAAAATATTCTTTAATTTCATGTCCACACCACGGACACCGAACATACATGCCGTTATCATATATAAGGTCTCCAAAATGTGTGTCATTCACATTAAAACGAAATTGACAATAACATCTCGGACATTCTTTTTCATACATTGTTTCAATCACTTGCAATTCAGGTTTGCCTTGTCTAATAATTTCCATAGTTACACTCCTTTATTACATTGTGTTTTATATCACTCTCTATCCAATCATATTCTTGAATTTTGCAAGGCAAGTTTTTGCATACATTACACATCTAATTCTCCTCAAAATTAAAAATTCCATAAATTTCTGTGTTACACCAAGGACAAACAATCCATTCATCCCAGTCCTCGTCCTCCCAGTCGTGACTTATGCTTGTGGCATAATGTGTGTCATAATCATCATATTGAAATACACATCCACATTTTGAACAGGACATTATTTTTTGTTTTGATGGTTTGATTTGCAATTCAGGTTTGCCTTGTTTGATGATTTTCATTGTCACACTCCTTCATCCAAGTAGATAAGCGTTGCTCCAGTTCAAAAAGTATAATATCTTCAAGTTGTTGAAGTTTGTTATGCAAGAGTTCTTTACGCTCGTCATAATCCTTAGCATTATTATCGTCAATCGCCCAATAAGCCCAGTCTTTCAACTCCCGATAAATGTCATTCCACATTTTCATACCCAGTTCCCTGACGCCAACATTCTGACGACTTACACTGTATTGACAATTTTCATCTTCCGTTATGATAATCGTGTCTAACAAATCAAACACAATCCAATAATTCATACCCTCGGCATCGAAACATACAACTTCGGGTTTTTGATTGCTAAAAACATTGTAGAAGGCATTCAGTAGAACTACAGGCACATCGTCTATATAGCTCAATTTGCCTGTCCAATCGCCAATTGTAATATCTGTCCAACCGAATTGTGGTTTTGAAAGCATTAAATCACTCCTTTGTATTTGCGGTCTTGATAGCTTCTAACAACCAAGCAATAACATCTACCGTCCAACCATTTCCTAAGCATTTATATGCTTGATTATCACTAACGACACTAAAGTCAAAGGTGTCTGGTACAGTTTGGAGTTTTTTACATTCTGCAATAGATAACTTTCTAAATTGATACAATCCATCGCTGAGGTTGATTGGATATGTATTTCCTTTAATGTTTACAGTTTTATCTGAAACGCTATAACACAAAGAATTTTGGTTATGCTCTTTTTTTGAATTGAATGGTACTGCATATAACCCTGTTTTAGTTCCAACACCACCTCCATTAGCAGTTAAAGACACTCCTTTATTATCAACCGAGTACAAACGAAAACCTTGACTATTACTTAATTCCCCATTTGGTCTTGGCAAAGCACCAATTTTCTTAGGAGTGAAATCTGTTTCTAATGGTTCTGCTATCATAGTCCTTTGCTTCCTCTCAAGCGTATTCCAAATGACAGCTCCATTGTAACTTTTAGTCAAACAATAAGACTTATCTGTCCATGCTTTTCCGCTATCTAAAATATCCTTTACTTTAATTCCAAGATTTGGTGGTTGGTTTATTGGCACTTGCCGATAAGTACCATCATCTTGTCTGCAACCTACCCAATATAATCTCTTTCGTTGTTGTGCCGATAGTAAAGCTGAATTAATCATTATAGCTTCAATGCCAAATGCTTCATCAATGCTTTTGTGTATATCTTTACTCATCGAATAGTTGTTTTCATAGATGAAATATTTGGGTTTAACTGTATTTAATGCCTTTATGTATTGTTGAAACAAATCCCATCCAAGACCGCTGGCTTCGGTTTCACGGTTTTTTCGTTGTGCAATTGACCAATAAGTACAAGGACTCCCCCCCATAAGAATATCAATATTTTCATATTGTTTATAATCAGTATCAAAAACATCACCGTGTTGTTTTATATTAGGAAAATTATGTTTAGAAACTTGAATTGCGTATTTATCTATTTCGTAGGCATCGTAATTTTTCACTGTAATGCCTGCTCGTTGCAAAGCAAGCATACCACACGACATTCCATCAAAAAGAGACAACACATTGATATTATTTAAAACTCGTGTTTTATCTGCCATTTTTACACCTCTGGATTTGTTGCTGTATGATATTTTGCTATTGCTTGTGTGTATTCACTTGCGGTATTTTTCAAATCTATTTCGGATTCAGTTTTAAACTTACAAAATTTATATATTCCAACAACTTCACTCATCACTTCAGCACCACACATAATCATATCAATGGCATTAGTCGAAAGGTTTTCGTTATCTGTAACACAAATCGCAACACTCTCTTTACCATTAACATTTCGTGTTAGAACCATATCTCCTTTATTAAGAGATTCATTATCTGGGACTTTGTATGTATATCTTTTTGCGTTTTTATCCTGTATGTGTCTTACTTGTACAATATACATTTATCATTCTCCTTCTTAATTCCATTTTTTCTTTGTAAGATAGGTTGGACGGAGCACAGAAAGTTTTAATAAGCTCCGAGTCAATGTTTTTGTCTATAATCATACTATTGCATTTCTTACCTTTACCTTTGTATTTGTCTGTAACCACCTCAATCTTACTATTATTGCTAAATACAAACGAAGCATATCCTTTTGTTATGTGTGTGTAAATCAAATCATCACAATGCGATACAATATGATCACACACAACAGTAAAACCACTTCCATCTTCTTGCATTACGACAAGTACCATTAGCTCATCTAACTTTTGACACTCTTTAATGATGGCGTCAATCTGTTTTCTGCTCACAAAATGAATCATTTATCATTCTCCTTTCCATTTAAACAAACATTCAGTTTTATATTCTTTATTTTGAGCGTTAATACTTCGTAATACAGGCTTTGACCATACTGTTTCAAAGTCATTTGGAGCATATTGTTCACTTATATATACATAATTATTTTTTGACAATCTTCTTGCAAAATTCCAAAAATCAATATGATCAAAGTTTGTTGCAATTCCAAATTCTTTCGTATGAAAGTATGGCGGATCAAGATAAAAGCATACACCTGAATAGTCTGTTTTAAGATAACACTCATAAGATATGCAATCCAACGATACTGTCGATAAATCGCCTGCTTGTTTTTCAAGATTGCGCTTGCTTTCTTGATAATAGTCACGGATTTTGTTACCGTTAGGTGTTTTTATACTGGTAGGCTTTGCATACCCGCCATCAAACCATCTGCCATTATACGAAGCAAGAAAACCTACATTTCCAACATACCAATATTCGTATTTGTCTTTATCTGTCCCGTTTTTCCAAGCTTCTCTCACAAGGTTGTATGTATCTCTCGACACTTCATCAAGTAAAGGTTTTCCTTCTTGTACTCTTTTGAGCAATGCTATCAGATACGGATTTATGTCAGAGCCTATACGCTCTTGACAACGAATCTTATCAATTACATTACCCCCTCCAACAAAGGGTTCTATATATGTAGTCACATGATTACTGTCAATACATTCCTGTAATATTGGAGCAATATATTTAGCAATACGAGACTTGCTTCCCATATACTTCATTGGTATCTCCTTAATCTGTATAAATCGTAATTAAGTTGCCCAATTTACGATAACCGAAACAAAGATTGCCACCATCGCAAATCAGAGCCTGTTCATCTTCTGTAAAATTGAACGGATTACTTAACACCTTGTATGTAATGTTACCGTAACCATATCCCTTCTGCGTGTAACACATATAATTCTGCAAATCGTCTTGTGTAACATCGTACTTCTTTGTGTAAAAGTTCAGCCAAATCAATTTTGCTTTCGGTACAAGTTTCTTGTATATTGCAAGATTTTCTTCATGAAGTTCATTCTCATTAGGCTTAAATGCCCACCCTGTATTTATCAATGAATTACCTCCTCAACAATCTTCGTTCTTGGGACATACATTCTTCTACGCTGTTTGTCCTCAATTTTTCTGGTTTCTCCAAGAACTTTCTGTAATGATTTCAACACATCAGAATGTAACTGAATCCATTCTGCTAATGGAGCATTAAGTTCTACACTATCTTTTGCTTTTCTGCGGTTCTCTCTAACTTTCATTAGGGCTTTTCCAAGTTTGGCAGTGTCGTGATACGACACATCTTCAAGTTCAAGTTTATGTAAGATATCTTGTGTTTCGTAGTCGTGTAATGATTCATTTTCAGTATTGTTTTGATAATCTTCTGTTGCTTGTGTGAAAAAGTTGATTGTATCTTCTAACTCTTTAGCTGTTTTGATTTTTCGTCATCTCCTTAGTGTTACTACTTGTCTTAATTTCAAACTTTCTTGAACTTTGATTACCCTTTGATTTGATGAGCCACACCAAGCAAGAGAAATATCTCTTTGTGACTCATCATATTTACCATCAACAAGGATGTCTATATAAGGTAAGATTTCGTTTACAATAAACTTAGATTTCAATATCTGTTCATATGTATAACCTGTATATAGCCATATTGTTTTGCTTGGTAATTTGGTCTTGACCGTTTTTACAATATTAGATATTTGTTGTTGATTTGCTTGCTCTAATGGATGCCCACCTGAGAGCGTTAGCCCCGATATATAATCAGGACTTAACGCTTCAAGTAATTCAGTCATAGTGTTATTAGTAAATGGTTGTCCGGCTGTAAAATCCCAAGTTGAAGGATTTTGACAGTTGTAACAATGAACGGTGCAACCGCTTACCCATAGCACAACTCTGACTCCAATTCCATTGGCAATATCGTGTTTAGTGATTTTGATGTAATTCACTCGTTGCCACCTAAATGCACATATCTTTCTTTGATTTCTTGTGTTCTTCCTTGATTCCAGAAGTTAGTTCCTATATACCCACAAGTTCTCCGACAGATGTTCAATTTACTTTCATCTGTATTGCCACAGTTTGGACACTTCCAAATAAGTTTACCGTTTTCATTTTCTATTACATCAATCTCTCCGTCATATCCGCACGCTTGACAGTAATCACTTTTAGTGTTGAGCTCAGCATACATGATATTGTCGTAGATGAATTGCATAACAGACAGGACAGCTTCTGTGTTATTTTGCAAATTAGAAGTTTCAATATAACTAATTGCACCGCCCAAACTTAATGCCTGAAATTGTGATTCAAGTTTCAGTTTTGCAAAGGCATCAATAGGCTCTCTGACATTTACATGATAACTATTGGTAATGTAGTTCTTATCTGTAATACCTTCGATAATGCCAAATCTTCGCTGTAAACATTTTGCAAACTTATATGTTGTACTTTCGATTGGAGAACCATACAACGAAAAACCTAAATCAAGTTGCTTATTCCATTCATCACACTTTTTGTTCATATATCTCATAACATCAAGTGCGAACGGTGTTACTTCCGGATCTGTATGGGATTTGCCTGTCATATACTTTACACACTCATACAATCCTGCATAACCAAGTGATATTGACGAATAACCACCGACAAGCAACTTATCAATGGTTTCACCTTTCTGAAGTCTTGCTAATGCACCGTGTTGCCAAATAATCGGAGCTACATCCGACACTGTTCCTTTCAGCCTCTCATATCTGCACAAGAGGGATTTATGACACAACTCCAATCTCTCATCGAAAATCTTCCAAAACTTCTCTTTATCTTTACCTGACGATAAGGCTACATCAACAAGATTGATTGTAACTACGCCTTTGTTGAATCTGCCATAAAATTTGTATTCACCATTTTCTTTGTACGGTGATAAAAAGCTTCTACAACCCATCGAAGGGAAACAATTTCCTTCTTTTAGCTTTTTCATCACCTTTTCTGAAATGTAATCAGGTACAAGTCGTTTAGCTGAACATTTTGCAGCAAGCTCTGTAAGATACCAATACTTGCTGTCCTTTGTAATGTTGTCCTCTTCAAGCACATAAATAAGTTTTGGAAACGCAGGTGTAATCCACACACCCTTTTCATTTTTTACGCCTTTATATCTTTGATTAAGTGTTTCCTCGATAATCATAGCGAGGTCGTGCTTTTCCTGCTCGTTTTTAGCCTCGTTAAGATACATAAACACTGTGATGAAAGGGGCTTGTCCATTAGTTGTTAAAAGTGTTTCTACTTGATATTGAATTGTCTGAACACCTTTGTTTATTTCTTTCTGAAGTCTTTCTTCTGCTATCTCGGCAATCTTATTTTCGTCAGTGTTAAATCCACACTGACTCCACTCTCTTCTCAATTCATCTTTAATGTGCTGTCGGCTAATATCCACAAACGGTGCGAGAGCAGTAAGACTGATACTCTGTCCACCATATTGACTGCTGGCAACCTGAGCTATAATCTGTGTTGCAATTGTGCAAGCCGTTGAAAAACTGTGTGGTTTCTCAATCATAGTGCCACTGATAACCGTTCCGTTCTGGAGCATATCATCGAGATTACACAGGCAGCAATTATAAGTGTGTTGTGCAAAATAATCCTTGTCGTGGAAATGAATAATTCCTTCTCTGTCAGCCTCAACAATATCTTGGGGAAGTAAAACTCTATCAGTCAAATCTTTGCTGACCTCACCTGCCATATAGTCACGCTGAGTAGGAATAATAGTGGGATTTTTATTTGAGTTTTCCTGTTTGATGTTCTCATTGCTTAAATCAATCAGTGAAAGGATCGTATCATCAGTAGTGTTCTTTTTACGGATTAAACTCTGCTTGTATCGGTAAAGAGTGTATCTTTTTGCCAAAGGGAAACAGCCGTATTTATCTATGTATTCTTCAATTAAGTCCTGTATATCTTCAACTGAGTAAATTCTCTTACTTCGTCTGAGCTTATCATAAATTCTTGTAGCAATATTTTTAATTTCTTCGGCTGACAATGTTTTTTCGTGGTTTGCATGGGATTCACTATTTGCTTTTCCAATTGCAGAAATAATCTTATTGCGGTCAAAATTAACTTCTCGACCATCTCGTTTAATTACTTTCATACCTATCACCCATGCTTCCTGAGGATATCACCACATGTAAGATGACTAAAGTCAAGCAGGTTATGACAATTGTTACAAGGTGTGCTTACTGGACTTCTATCCTTAAGTGTGATTTTATTTACAGATTTGCAGAAAGGGCATTTGGTGAGAATCTGCACACTACGTATATTCATAAAATTCCCTGCAAAAGGATCAACAACATTATGAGCTATATATGTACGAATAATATTGTCCTCATTTATGTATGCACTTTTAGTGTTCTCGCATGCATTGTCATATTTGTGTATAACCGGTGCTGTTGTTGTAGATGCTTCATCGTTGTCAACTTTGTTTGCCTTTATTCCATCAATCAAACCTTTGACATAATCATAACCTTCAACTTTGTGCGGATTATCTTCTGCATTTTTTACGAATAAAACATCAAATTTATGTGCGTTTGCGTACTCAATTTCCTTAATAACACCTGTTGAATCGTACCATTTTTCACCTGTCACCCATATTTCATCACACTCTGCAAGCTGATACAAACAAAGTTCAAGCCCATCTTCATAAGACATATCGTTGTACAGAAAGCTAAACATATGTAACGGCGAAATAAACATATAATTCGGATGTTTCTTTTGCTGTGTTTTAATTATTTCTTCAACCTCTTTGAGATTATTTTTGTCGCCACCGTATTTGTGGCTGACATACACTGTTTTTTCATATTTCTTCATTCAATTCCTCCTAACTTTATTTATCAGCGTTGTTGTTTACAAGCATATACATCACCACCTTTCAAAATGAAATCTCTTTATTATTATTATCTATTTCGATTTCATCGTCAGTGCCAATAGTAAAAGCTTCACAAGTGACCTGATAATCGCCTTTCCCATCAGCCACCAAATATTGTAACAAATGGTACAATTCAGAAACCGTCATTCATCTTCCCCCATTCCTTTCGTTTACTTCTTATCCATTTTTTTTGCACCGCCACTCTGACAGGACTTGATTTTTAGTTCAGGTGTTTTCATCATACGCCTCATCTTCGTATTCTTGTTTGGTGCAGTTTACAGCGTGATGTGTACTAATTTCAAGTACATCACAAAGGTTTTCAGGAATTATATACACAGGACTTTTTATATAACACTCTATTTCATTTGTCTCATTATTTATCAGTTTATAATAATATTTCATTAAACATCACCCATTATAAATACAATCTTTTAAATCACCAACGGGACAATAAAATGTTCGTCCGTCAGCGGTTGCAATAAAGGCAGTCAAACCATAACAACCACTTTTTACGGCTATCAAAATACCGTTAATATCGTGAATTGTTGCTACAAAATCTCCTATTGTAACTTCTCTCATTCTATATCACTCCTTTATAAACGCCCTATTTCGCTGTATTTAACTTCTTAAACATTGCACATGATTACTTTGTTAGGCTTAATTTTTAATTCAGACATTGTTTTTATGTTCCCTTTTTTTCTGCAATAAGATTTAAGCCTTTGTAACAACCATCGCATAGCTGTATTTTAATTTTTCTCTTACTTTTGACAAGAGTTTTAATCCGAGTAAAGTATTCAGTATCGATCCCTACATAAAATTCCTTCATTTTAACTATGTACGGATTTTCGATAATTTGGTGACAACTATCACACTGATAAATTCTCATTTACTTTCACTCCTATTGAATATGATTTCATAAATAACTTCGTTATGGTATTTCCCGTATCTATCCTTAAAAGAGTCTGTAAATACAAACTTTTTGCCATTATAGTGTTTATAATAGTTATCATAATGCCTCTCAACAGGATTTCCTTGAATCATTCTCCACTCCATTCGGTGAATATGATAGTCGTTGATTATCTTTTTTAGCTCCTTGTAAACATCAAATCCAATTATGGCATTATTTTCATCAAAAGCGAACAATCCAAAATTATAAACACAAGAAGAATACCAATCAATACAATATGCAAAATACCCTATTAGCTTATTGTCTTTACCGATAATAGCGTATTGATAGATATTTCCACTACTATTTTTTTCGATTTTAGGCATTTCATTATCCAAACATCCCGTATAAAAAAGCATATTGTCGGTATAACTGTATTCTAATAGCTTTGCAAATATTTCATCTCTGTATAATATTGCAGGTTTAAGCATTGTTTTTACTCCTTATCCATTTTTGCACCGCAATAAGGGCAATAGTTGCTGTCCACATATTCCTCGGCACCATTGAGCAATGCGTTTCTGCCACACATTGAGCAAAACGGTGTACCGTGTAGTCCATCATACGGATGTATATATTCTTCAAGTTCCTTCAAATCAAACTCTTTCACAAGCCATTTTCCGTGCTTAATCTCTTGCATATCACACACGGTTGCTTCGTTGGGGTTGCTACCGTCAACTTTGATAATACGCTTAACCGTTTCGGCATTTCGTTTTGAATTAAAGTATATCGTGTTTACACTACCGTCTGCGAACGGTATATCCAACGCATAGTCACCGCAAAAATCACGAATTTTTAATTTATTATCCATTTTCTTTTCACCTCATTTCAGCAGTTCGGGATTGTCATAGATATTGCCGATTACCGTAGCGTGAGTATTGATGATTGTGGATTGCGTTGCTCTTGCGTTGAATCTTCTGTTCTTACCATAAAAATAATATCCGTTACCTTGCGAAAACCTCTCTTTGTATTCAACTGTCCAAATGGCTTTACATCGGTTAAGATTTTTAAAAACATCTGCTTCTAAAATATCACCCTCGAAAATCTTTGTGCCATTCTCATCTTTAAGACCTGTGTACTGTCCGATTGTGTCAGCGTCAATATGCCACACATTTGAGCTTTCGTTCTTGTATGGCTCTTTGATTACCAAGCCTTTTGGTTCAATACTTAAAAATCCGTACTTCCATTCGTTTCCGAATTTCCCTCTGAATAATATTTCTCTCATCATTTCTCACTTCTCACTTTCCTCAATAGGCTGATTCCAACATTTAACACATCCATTGTTGCAATTATCTATATTTTTCAGACCTAAGTAATGTGGGCACGATACCCATTTGGGTGTTCCAGCATCATTAAGCTGGGCATTAGGGTAATGTTTAAGGAATTCGGTCATGTAAGTCCTTTGTGGATTTGCATTGCCCCACCGCTGAACTATTTCTATTGCCTTTTCGGGATATAATATTTCAAAGTCCGAACACACAATATCTTCTCCATTATTCATACTACCTAATGGACACTCTTCACACGTAATTCCGCACATTCCTGATTTCGTTGCTTTCGACATTCTCGCTTTTTCAGTAAGGTAATCTATAGTTTTTGAATAATCAATCATTTTTTTACACCTCTATTAACTTCATTGTATTTTTTCTTTATCATATTTTGCCTCCCATTCTGTAGTTTCTGGCATTGTTTTGAGCAAGAACACACAGTCTATAACATCTTCCTCAGTGCAATTTGAGATTACATAGTCAACTTTTTCTTCAATATCTTTAAACTCTTTACGGTCGTTAATAATACGCTCCATAGCTTTTACAGTTCCCGTTTTACTGTCTTTATACCTTTTCTTCATTCTCAAGAATCTTTCAACGGCAGGACAATCTATCAGTACAGATTCAATTAGTTTATCGCCTTTGTAATTATTCTTGAAATCTTCAAATCCTCTCGGATCAATTATGTAAAAATCAGCGTCATCAATTTGCTGTTGAGTTGCACAATATCTATAGCCATTAAATTCGGTATAAGCCACGATATTGGTCAGTTTATCAAATTCCTCATCTGTCACAAAAATATGTGAGTTTGGAGACTCATTATCTCTTTTTGGTCGTGTCGTATAAGATACAACCTTTTTGCGATTATATTCCTTACAAACTTTGTCTACTAAGTAATCCTTACCAGAGCCTGAAGCTCCGAGAACTAATACAATTGATTTAACAGCCATTATTGCCTCCTTTTAATAACTGCTGAAATAAACATTATCTACCACTGCATACGGTGTTCCAAATGAATGATAATAACTCATTCTGAACGCTTTGACATTATAATCTCTATCACCGCTCAATATCCTTTGAGCAACTGAATAAGACAACTCACTCGGATCTCTCGTGTAAAGAATACCTGCCACATTGAATGTATTATAATCAAAAGCTACTGCTCTCAATCCACCGTTGCTGTCGGCTAAATTCATTGCCGTTGAACCTACCAACCACTGACAATACTCGCTACAATTACCCGCTTCGCAATAAATTACTCTTGCCAACAAATCTACCTCATCTGACAATATGTTATATGTATTATTTGATTTTGTAATAGTTTTTGTTTCTGCTTGAACTTCAGCTTTTTCTGTTGGCGGTTCTGTAGGAGGAGAGGTTGTTTTAACCTTCTTCTTGTCTTTTTTAGTTTTCTCAGTTGGTTTTACTGTTGTTGGTTCTGTTGTGACTTGCACGGTTGTAGGTTGCGTTGTTGATTTAACTGCCGTATCTTTAGTGGCTGTATCTCGTGTTGTAATGTCAGAGGTGGAGATGCTTGGTTCTCCACAAGCCGAAAAGCCAAACATCATACCTAACATTACCCATAAACTTGCTATCTTCTTACCAAATCGGATATAATCACCCTTCCTTAATTTCCCATTTTCTAAATTTATCCACATAATCATCAGTGAAAAAACCTCTGATAATAAGTGTTTGTGGCTTATTTGTGTCTATAAGCATTAATCCAAGTAGACTTTTACCCGACAACACTTCCTTGCCTTGTGCTACTTCAATAATTCCACTCATTAATTCATCTGCTATGTGAAGAAAATCGTCAAAATCATCTCGCTGAAGCTGAATGTGTAACATTACTGTTCTATGTATTTTATTTTCCATAGCCTACTCCATAACCGAGCCTACTGCCCATTTACTAATTACTGAGTAAATGTCCTTGTCGCACACACAAGTAATGGTATTCCAATCGACATTATGTGCTGCTTTGGTTTTTGCTCTTTCAACACCGTTTGCAAGAACAAGACTTGCAAGAAATGATTTACCACTGATAGACCAATCTTTGCCGTTTTCGTCTTTACCGATAAGAGTTACTTCTTCGTCAATCTGACTTACAGCCTCTGTAAAATCAGACACGTCCTTAAGTGTAACAAGTTCAATTTTTTGCCTCATTCAATCACCTTTCTTAATTACATTTTTTAATTTATGTTCCATAATACATTTAGCCTAATTACAAGTGACGGTTAATATAGGTAAAATAATACATCACATATCGTTTAAGATCCAACAATATGTGTATTATTCGTTCAATATTTAAACGCTCATTATCAATTTAATCAAGATGTGACCGTCATTTGTATTCTTGTAATCTACAGTATATATTGTACACCATACATATTAATTTGTCAATAGATTTAGCCATGTTTTTCTACTTAATGAATGATTTTTTCTTAATGCCTGTTTATATGCTGATGGTTCTGCTAAAAGCATACATCTCTTTTTAGCTCTTGTAAGAGCAGTGTACAATAAACAATTGTCTAATAAAATGTAATCGGTATTGTCTATAATGACAATTACACAGTCATAACCACTACCTTGACTTAAATGCACTGTTAAAGCATAAGCAAGTTGCACTTCATTCACTTCTGAATCAATGTAATTAACCGTTTTTTTTAAGTTTTCATCTAACAAATTATTGTATTCAACTGACACACATATACTCTTACTTTGTTTTTTCGTTATATGCGTAATACTTGTAACATAGCCAATTTCACCATTAAAAACATCTTTGTCGTAATTATTAACTCTTTGAATCACCTTTGCACCCACTTTTAATATACCATTAATAGTTTTAACGCTGGGTGCATTTGGTAATAAATTATTTTGAATAATTTGATTAATTTCGGCAGTGGAGTTAATACAATCACTCTTTCGTGGGGTGATTATCACTACATTGTCAATTCCAAATTTATTAACAGCGTTTAAATAAGACTTTATGCCTATATCCCTTAAACCTTCTCTATTGGTACGGAATTGATAAATTAAATCTTTATTGTCGCCAACTACCATCCGCATTTCTTTACGAGGAATAGGATCAATACCATCTCTTATCTTATTGGCATTAGTTAAAATACCAGACTTTTCAGCCTGCCTATGTACTTTATGTAGTTTATAAATAGTGAATTTATTTGAAAATTCTAAAAGGTCATTAAAAACATTACCGTAGCCAATTGGAGGAAGTTGTCGATTATCACCACAGATAATTACTCTTGTACCTTGTTTAACGGCTGACAATATTGACAATGCCAATGGCACATTAATCATAGAAAACTCATCAATAAATAAAACATCAATTGGCAAAGGATTATGTGAATTATATTTAAACTGCTCTTCTATTGAAGAATCACTATCTTGTTGATATTTTAATAAACGGTGAATTGTACATGCTTTATACCCTGTAGCTTCTGTAATTCGTTGAGCTGCTTTAGCTGATAATGCACAACATCTAATTTCCATATTATTATATGTGTAAATATCAAGTAAAGCTCTTGTAATACTCGTTTTACCTGTACCTGCTTTACCTGTAATTAGCACGACAGGCTTATTTAATGAACCCCTAATTACATCAAGTTGTGTTGCATCAAACTCAAATCCTTGTGATAATTCAGCGTCCCGAATTACTTTATCCACATAACTTTCATCAATATTCATTACAGTTCCATTATCTAAATTTACAACAGTTTCAAGAACAGCCATTTCTTTATTGTAATATTTCCTCAACCCTACATTGTTATTATCAATCCATAAAAAGTTTTTAGACTGCCTTTGTGAAGTTATAAAATCATCAAATTCATTAATGCACTCTGGGATATTGTCAATGACATCTTCTCTTAATTTTTGAAAATCTATATAAGTATCACCACTTTCCTCGCCAAGTACACTAAAATAATATTTAAGAAATGCAGTAACTCTTTCAAGTGATTTTTTTAAATCTGGTCTTATTTTTAGAGCTACTCCATCAGCCCTTTTAAACCCTAACCCTTTTACTTTGGTAATTACATAAGGATTTTTAAATATCTTTTGTTTTAACAATTCAGGCTGATTTTCAAGAGATATTAATTTTTGACATATAGTATTGCTAATACCATAAGGAGATAATAGTGCCAAAATATCTTTCATACTATAATTATTTATGATTTTCTGTTTACATAGTTGCCATTTGTCATCATTAATACCTTTAACTTTATTAATATCAACATCTTTATTTTCCATCACCCTTTGTACAATATCAGGATATACCGAAAGTAAAGAATCTGCTTGCTTTTCAGATAAAATTGATACAAGAAAATTATATTGGTTTTTTTCTGAACATTGATTAATTTCTTTAACTGACAAAGGTTGATATTGCCAACAATTATATTTTTTATTATATACAGGAATAGCTTCAATGCTATATATGCATCCACCAAACAATTGCTGCATTTCACCACATAAAACAGAATAATAATATGTTGATTTACCTTCATCACTTATATATTCTTTTGGATTTCCGTTAAAGTATTTAATTTCGTCTTGTGTCTTAAATGTATAAACTCCCCAACAAGAATTTTCATTATAATATCGTTCTTGACATATTTCAGCTTGAAAACACATAACATCTTTGTTTGACATTAACTCACCTCCTTCTTATCTAATGTATTTCTTTTCTCAAATAACCATCTGTTATATGATTTAACAGCTTGTACTTCACAACAATCCTTTGATCTTTTACAGCACTTTAAAACTACTCTCTCACCTCTATTGAAAAAATCAATATATCTTTTATATACTGAACTCCAAACAGTCACCTCTATAATACCATTTGTTGAGTATAAATTGATAAATGCGAATTGATTTTTATATCGGTCTTTTTTCTTTTGAATTTTAGCAATAACACCAACAAGCGTACATAAACATCCTTCTTGTACATTATTGTATATCGTATTACAATACTGATAACTTTCGTTAAATGGGTTGTCCGTTAAGAAAACTGACAAAGCACTAAATTCCCAGAATTTTTCATCTTGACCATATTTATCAACATAAATTAACAATTGTTTTTTTTCTTTTTGTTCTTGTTCAATATTAAACTCAATTTTTTTGCGTAGATTATACTTTCTTAACCTTTCTGCTTTGTCTTTAATAGTATCAGTATCAATACCCATATTTCTTAATATTGACAATGAGGGTAATGTTTTTACAGGTTTGTATTCCTTGTGTCCTATAATATATTTAAAATATTTAATTAGCAAATTTTTTTTATTATTACAAGGAATTGCCCCAGCTTTAATTAAAGAAACCATCTGAGTTTTTGTTGGTGATACTCTTTGTAAAAAATCATAAAAATTATGGAATGTGCCATTTGCTTGTCTTTCATTTAAAATTACAGAAGCTATTTTTTCGCCTATACCATTGATGGCAGATAACCCAAACATAATTTGTCCGTCATACACAGAAAATCCGCTTTTTGATTTATTTACATGAGGTGGGTTGATTATTACGCCAAATTGTTTTGCATCCATAATGTATTTATTAATTGCACCATAATCATCTTTATTTTTATTAAGCAATGCACAAAAAAACTCAACAGGATAATGAGCCTTAAGATATGCAGTTTGATAAGTTAGCATAGCGTAAGCAATACTATGAGCCGAATTAAACGAATAACCACCCATTTCAGCCAGATTATTACTGATTTTGTCAGCTAAATCTTCATCATAACCATTATTGATGATTTCATTTTTTAATTTTGCTGATTCTTTTTTTACAAGTTCAATATTTTTCTTACCAATAGCTTTACGAAATAAGTCTGCTCCACCATAAGTCCTGCCACCAAACACTCTTGTGATTTCCATAACTTCTTCTTGATATATTAAACAACCATAACTATTTTTTAAAATAGGTTGCATATCAGGATGTATGTAAGTTATATCTTCAGGATGTATTTTATTATGAATAAATTGGTTTACCATTCCCATACTGTCAGGACGATATAAGGCTAATACTGCCGAAACATCATCAATGTTTGTTGGCTTTAATCTCATTAAAATATCTTTCATTCCTTGACTTTCAACCTGAAAGACACCATCAGTTTTACCACTGGCAAGTAAATCATATGTAGCTGTATCATTCATAAATTCACTATTACTTGCACTGAAAAAATCTGGATTTAAATTCAGCGAATTAATAACTTCCTGAACTATATTTAAAGTTGTCACACCGAGAAGGTCAAATTTAATGATACCAATTTCTTCAATTACTCTTTTGTCAACTTCTATAACTCTTGCATCATCTTTACCTCTATGTATAGCCATATAATCGGTTATTTTAGTATCAACTATTCCTACACCACCAGCGTGCATTGATACAGTTTTTACTCTTCCACTTATATGTTTTGCTATATCAAACAATTCAGAATATTCACCATATTCTTCTATGATTGACGGATCATTATCTAAATTTTCTTGAAAATCGCTATACACAAACTTCTTGCTTAATTTATCAGTAACTTTATATGGTATACCTAAGACCTTACCAACATCTTTAATAGCCCCTATAGGACTAATATAACTAAAGTTGATAATTTGACATACGCTATCAGAACCGTATTTATCCATTAAATAAGCCAGAACTTCTTCTTTTTTATTAAAATCAGTGTCGATATCCACTTTAATGCTTATTTTCATAAGCCTTTATAATAATAAAGTTTAAAGTTAGACTATATCTTGATATTACATATATCTTGTTGCACTTCCAGCAGTAACTCATCCTCTGCTGTACAATTTAGTCGTTACACTTTTTAATTTACATATCTTAATTCATAATTTTTAACTATTTTATACTTGGAAAGGCTGCTACCACTTATTTGTAAATATGCTGTAGCAAATCTACTCGCCTCTGCAATGCTTTGAAATTTTTTTATGAAATGTCCATCTTGATATATAGCACATGGTTTATAATTTCTAACTTGAGAATGTTTTTTAAAACAATGTTGCATATTATATACTCTTGTACACCACTCAAGATTGCTTACTGCATTATTTTTGCAATTGTAGTCAATATGGTTTACTTCTGGTAAATTGTTTGGATTAGATAAAAACGCCTCGGCTACCAAACGATGAACTAATGCTTTTTTAGTATGCTTTGTTCCATTACATAATGTAACCATATAATATCTACTTTTGCCATCACTCCACAGTTTTAATTTTTTAAACTTATTATGACAAATGCTATATACATCTCCCATATCCGACACATAATAATTAGAATAATTCTTTACTTGTTTTATTCTTATATAAAACACACTCCTTTTTATAAATTTTATGTAAATTAACTTAGCACGGTATTGCCTGCTATCTTATCAAAGACCGTAGGTTCTCTTAGTCAGCTACTTCGTCTATATTATGTTTTCTACATATCTGCTTGTAAGCCTTGATGTAGAGTCTTATTCAACTGATACCGTTAGCATCTATTTTTTATAGACACACCTTTGAGTAATAAAGTTCACAACAAATGCCCAATATTGTTTAGGCATCGACACTCTTTCCAGATTTAAAAATCTTTCAAAAATCAAATTATGCTCTAATGGATTGATTGTAGATATGCCAAGTAACCAATTAACTATTGAGCCTGCACCTGATCCTCTGCCATATCCTACTGCTATGTTGTGAGATTTAGCATAATTAATGTAATCCCACACAATTAAGAAATAACCACTAAAACCCATTTGATTAATAACAGATAATTCATATGATAATCTGTCTTTATATATTTTTTCTTCCTCAAAAGGTAAATTATTCAATCCAAATTCTTGATAACCCTGTTCACATAAATACGATAAATATTCATAATCATTTTTATACCCTAATGGAATTGGATATGTAGGCAGTTGAGGTTTTTGAAATGGCATATTAACTATATCTATCATATCAGCAATTTTAACAGTGTTAGCTAAAGCAATACTCACATTATCTTTACCTATCTGTTTGTCCATTATAGTATGTATTTCGTCAACAGATTGCATATAGCAATCTTTATACACTTCTGATGCAGTTTCTGTATCATGAGCTATTTGTACAAAATAACTTTGATAACGCAAATCTTCCTCAGTTGCCACATGGGAATCACAAGTGACAATAAATTCTGTATTAGTTTTGTGAGCAAGTCTTAATATTTTTTGATTATACTCACATTGTTCAGAAACATCGTGTGATTGCATTTCAAGATAAAAATATGGGAAAATTGATTTATATTCGTTTACATATTCAATACATTTATTAAAATCTTTTTCTCTTGACAGCTTGGAAGCAAGACACGCTGATGTAATAATTAAATCGTTTGCATATGGTTTTATAGCATTTAAATCTACTCTTCCATGATAATAATAACCTTCAAATTCTCCTTTTGTAACAAGTTCATTCAGGGCAATTCTACCTTGCTCATTTTTTGCTAAAGCAATCAAATGAAAATATTTGTTGTTCGGATCATTAACTGTCATATTAAATGCTTCATATAACTCAACACCATATATCATTTTAATATCAGGATATTGAGCTCTTAATTTATCAAAATACACCCAACTATATTCATTACCATGCTCCGTTATTGCAAACGCAGGACTTCCGATTTCTTTCGCCCTCTTTAAATAATCTTCAGGATGACCGTAACCATCCAATAAAGAAAATTCTGAATGGTTATGTAAATGTACTATTTTTTCCGTCACTGCTCATTATCACCTCCAACTACTTCATAATCGTCTACTATGAATTGACAAGTAATAATACCATTGAATACATTAATATTTGTCTTACCGACTACATTTAACATTACTTCTTCAGTATCACTAAAATCATCAAAAAGATTACATAATGAATCGCTTGCATTATCAACACCAAACTTAACAAAAGACACTCCGTTATCAGTTTTAATACGCCAATTATTGAACTGCTTACCCATAAGATTGAACTGGTTTCTTTTCACTAATAAATTAGTTACTAAAATAATAGGCTCATCTATATTCTGTCCATAAATATCTGCGGAATCATCTATACGCTTGACGACACCAGTGTCCATAAAGTCGGCAGTGATAATAAAATCACATAATATAACTGAGTCATTTTTAATTGGCAATGAGTTTAATTCACATATAGTTTTCTTAACATTTTTACCGTATATTTCAACACCAAAGGCATTATCGTGTCCCTGTACTAATTTAAAAGTATCTGTTTTAGCCAATAATTTTTTCAAACTATCACAACTACTATTTTTATAATTTCGTCCAGAACCTCTAAATAAGCCATCTTCTTGTGCTTTTCTTAAACATAAAGTCGGTTTTTTATATTTTTCTGCTATCTTCATAGCCATAATACCTGTTAATGATTCGTCAATCCCCATATGTGTTGTATTAACGAGTAATACTTTGTCATTTAAAGAGGAACTATTGTCAATTACATTATATACATTTGATAATGCTTTATTAATTGCGTTTCGTTGCCTTGCTTTAGCGTTATTGCAAAAACGAGCAACTCTATCATAAATAGATTCTTCTATTGCTGGTTTATTTCTTGGCTTATACTCAAAATATTGAGTCTGTTCAATAAATGCCTGAAACATCAAATCCTTTTCTTCTTGTGAACCCATTCTTATTAAAGCATTTATTAATGGAACGATATAAAATTGTACATTATGAATATTAACCCTGTTATGTATTGAATCAAATTGTTTTTTGATTAATGCTTTAAAAAGAGGATTGCAAACGCTTGATAATCCTTTGTCAATAATTCTTTTAGTCTCATAGCTCCTAATATCCATCATATCACCTATATTACCTAATGCAACAAGGTCAAGATATTTCTCGGATTCAAAATTAAACCATTCATCATCAAGTGCTTGTAAAAATTTATATGTAATGCCTACTCCCGACAGTTCTTTGTTGGGATAATTACCTTTTTGGTTATTAACGATAATTGCATATGGATTATCAATTTCGATAATATGATGGTCTAATATAATAATATCAAGAAGTGCATTTTCTGCTTTTAGCTTGCAACATTGTTCAACATCATTACTTCCAGCATCGGGAATAATTAATAATTGAGTATCTTTTGGAATTGTAATATCTTCCGATAAGCCATGTTGCTTTTTATCATGCAACGAATATGTCAATTCCCACATTGGACATACCGTTTTAAGATACATATACATTATTGCTGACGAAGTATATCCATCTACATCAGAATCAACTATAATGTGAACTTTCCTTGATTCTTCAGGTGCAACTTTGCAAAAGCATCGTACTGCATTATCAATGTTATCTAACAATTCATAAGAATACACAACATCATCTGTTAAATGTAAATATTTACAAGGATTTTTTATTCCTCTATTATGTAAAACTGTCCCAGTTATATTGTTAATATCATTAGGACTGCTATTGATTAATTTACATTCCATTATATCACCTCAACCTTGTCATTCCATTTTGGATCAATGTTTTAAATTTTTTAGGATCATCACACGGACTTTCCTTTTCAGATAATATATTTTGCTTATCAATAACTGCAAAGATATTGAGATAATTCATAAACTTATCAGCAATATGATTCAATTCTTCAATTTGAACATCTTTGTCATAAACAAAAATAATATTCTCGCATATCCTTGATAACTTATTAACTTGAATTTGTGTAATTTTCTTGCCACAGGTGGCTACTGTGTTTGTGTAGCCACCTGAAAACATCTGCATAACACCTTTTTCAGATTCAACAACATATACAGAATTATTTTGTTTAATTGAATCATAAGCGATATTCAATCCATATAAGATTTGACCTTTAGCACAAGGTTCAATATATAAATACTTATTTATATAGTCAGGCATATTGGTAGAGAAATATCTCCCTTTAACACCTACCAAATTACCTAATTCATCTCTAATTGGAATTGTAATCCTGTTTGTTTCTTCATCATATCCAACTTCAAACATTTTTTGTATTCGATAATCAATATTATCTTGATAAAACATATCGTTCAAATATGGTTTATAATATGATAAAATATGTTCACTGATTGGCTCAATAGGCTTTTTAATACAAATGTCCCCGTCGTTATGTATGCTAAGCTCCGTAAGTAGTTTTGTCAATTTAAGGCTTGCAGGTAAATTTTTATTAAAATCATAATAATAATCAATGCCTATACACTGGCATACATATTTTAATGATTGAAAAAAGTTACAATGCTGAAAAAACATAACCAAATTAAATATATCTGAGATATTTTTTTGTTCTATGTTGCGAGTATAATCTATTGTATGTAAACTATTTTTATATACAGTAATAGCATTAAGATTATCTCCGTCTGGATTAGCACACTGATAATACTCCCCTTTGTCTTTAATATCATGGCATTTCAAATATTCTAAAATCTGTGGAACAAAATCATTATTGATTATATGTTCTTTTAAGCGTTGTACATCCATTTTTACCTTCCCCTTGCTACAACTACTAATTCACCTCGTTCATACCATTCATTGGTATCAAGATTAACTTCATAAACCATTTTATGCTTATTGCCAAATCTATTCTTGTCCGTAACCCCTATGTAATATTTTTTACTATTATCTAACGATTCTTCTCCATAATCTCCCCATTCGGAATCATAAACAAGATATTTATATTTAGAATAATCTTTTAAATCAACAGATTTGAATAATACCAATGTATCAAGTACATGTTTTAATTGCTTACAGTTAGCGATATTTGATGAACACAAATCTTCAGGTTTAACAAAATTAGTGTCGTCTGTCAACTGAATAGAACAATAAATAAAAATATTCAACTGCCTTGTTAGCTCTGACAACATTGTTGTAGTAACTTTTAATCCAGTCCAATCACCCACTGTGCTATCAGTATCTTTTAATGTATCATAAAAGAAATATTGTGTTTGGCTAATCATATGTTGTTTTCGGATTTCTAACTCTAATGTCTGATTATCATAAGCAGAAACCATATCAACAGCAAAAATCAATCCCTTAGTTTCTTTTTCAATCCATTCAGCTACCTTAATAATGTTTGCATACTCATCTGATAATTGCGAGACTCTGGCATAATAGTCATCGAACGATTCAATAAATTCACCTTCGGCATTTTGTTTACGGATAATAAACTCCCCTTTATTATCCTTGTATAACCCAAGTGTAATTTCTCTTTCTTTTTTACTTAAATGAATACCATGCAATTCTTCAAATTCTCGATTATTAATAACAGTAGTTAGTAAACAAAATTTCATATTCTCAATTGACATTTCATTTAACAACACACATACTGGCTCTTTCTGATACAATGCTAAGTATGCAATCAATTTAAACATAAATCGTGACTTACCGTCATTTGACCTCATGCCAACACACATTAAGCATTCTGTTTTTAACCCTTTGAACATTTCATTCCACATCGGATAAGGTGTTGAAATTCCCATATCAGGTGTTTTAAGTCTGTCAAGAATCATGTCTGTCATCTTATTATTTAAGATTTCAGTATCAGCATTACCTAAAATAACAGTTTGAACCCTGTCAATTTTGCTCCTAACTAATCGTGGAATGTCACTTGAAGTCCACGATTCAAATTTCGGATGTGTTACGATTTTACTAACATTAAATCCCTTACGAGAATACTCTCTTAGTAAAGAATATTTTTTTAATACTTCTGCATACGATTTTACATTCTCAACTAAAGCAAGTTCCATCCATTTAGATACAGTTGACCAACCACCATAATTAATATAAGATTGATACCTTTCTTGATCTTCGGTCATATATGTTGTTATGATAGATGAATTAAAAGATTGACTACGATTTTGGTAAATAGAAACAGCATTATCATAAAAAAATCTTGTCACTTCGTCTGTAAAATCATATTTACTTCTTATTTGCGAAGCATATTCTACAAGTAATGATGGCTGTTTATATATAGCTCCAACAAATAATATCTCATTTTGAACATTGTCAAGTTTAATTTCTTGTTCTTCTATAAAATATCACCACCCATTTAATTTAAGTGCCTATAATCATATATCATCTATAATGTCAGAAATGTCAGCACCTTTATTCTCACTTCGATGATATTTTTTAAAAATAGTATAATCTATTCGTGTACGCCGAGCATTAAGTGATTGTTTTTTTAACACAGACTCTTCCAACGCTGCCTGTTTCCACTCACAATAATCGTTATAATCATTTATGATGACCGCTATGTCATACGCAAACATAGATTCTACAGTTAAAGATTGTCCTGTTCGTATTTTTTTTGTCTCAAGTTGATAATTAATTTTTTTTAACTTATCCTGATTACGAATAAACATTTGGTATAAATCTTCAACTGGTATCTTTATTGTAATGTCTTTATACCTACCATCGGCAATCATATTTACCAATTGCTTTGCCTTATTAGGCATTATTTTTTGTCCATAAAATTGACAATACCATTCTGCTAATTGACCTAAATAATATGCTTTATTAGTTATTTCTTCGGTCTTATTTTTTAATGGCTGTAAATATTTTATTGCCTGATCTTCTGTCCACGGTTTTCTTTTTAAATTTGTTTTATATTGAATGAAACATGCACAATGGCAATAATGATTTTGATCTATCACATAACTGCCATCGTACATTTTTGTAATATCTATAATGTTTTTACAATAAAAACATTTCATATTTCATCAAACAACAGATTCAAGAATAGATAGATATTTCTGAAGCGTAGCACTATCTTCAATCTGTTTGTATGTAGGGGAAAGACCAGCTTCAATAATTAAATTCTTTGCTTTCGCTTTCTTTGTACTTACAAGACTTTTCAATGTAGTAGAAATTTTACTCTTCAATTCTTCAATACTACTATCAATTACTTTTGATGAAACTTCATCATCATCCTTAATAGCTGTTTCTTCAATGTTTTTAGCCTCAATATTAACGCTATTGTTAAGTGAAGAGACAACCTTAATTTCCTTTTTATTTTTATTTCTATCAATAACTTTTTGCCAAGCGAGAAGAGAAGGATGTTCAATAAACTGATTTTGTGGATAAATATTTGTTCTATCTTTTCCCTCAACAATAGCTACAACTTCACCACTTTCTTCATCCTGTATCATGTGAAGTACGGTCTTTACATTATATGCAACATCTTTAAAGCCCTGTGGTCTTTTCTCACCAGTGGCAACCATCTTAAACTGACCATCTTTATCCTTCATATTTTCCTTTACATCTTCTTCTCGACAAGTTACAGCAAAATGTTTGCCACTTGCAAGAAGATCAAGAATGAATGACTGACCATCAAATTTAAGTGTTTGATAATCTTTAACTTCAAGACCAGCACCCTCAATGGCAACAAATTTTTCGTCACCAACCATTTCTTTCTTTTTGGCTCTTACTCCTGCTCTCTTTTTTGAGAACTCTACAATACCTTGCTGACGAGCTGTATAAAGAAGTGACAGTCCATCAACAACAATGGCATCTGCTACAAATTTATCACCCTTAGAGTCTACAGCAAGAACATTATCACCATTATCATCAGTCAAATAAATTTCTTCATTTGCTGAAGCTGTCTTAATTAAATTTTCTGCCTCAGTAAGTGACTGTGTGTAAGCAATTAAAATATTATTTGTATCTACGCCTTGTGCCTCATAGCCTTCAAGATATGAATCAATAGAGCCTGCCTCAGCATCTATATACAAAACTCGAAAAGGTTCACCATCTTCTCTCTTAAGCTTTGCAAATTCCAAGCAAAGACTTGATTTCCAAGTACCCTGCTTTCCATAAAGAAGAAAGCCAAGTTTTTCTTTTACTGCTGTTGCTTTTCTGATATTCATTAATCCCATTCCTCGCCTTCGTAATTTTCGCCCCAGTCATCACTGTCGCTTGTTGTTTTAAATTCACTATTTGCCTTATCATTAGCTTTCTGCTTGTAAAGAGCTTCCTCAATAACTTCTTCTGAATAAGTATCTGTGTCAATTGTATCTTTGTCAGCACCATTGATAATCAGTTTACGAACAGTTGGAGCTTTCACTTTTTCCATCTCAATACCAACACCCCAAGCATCATCAACTTCGACTTCTGCAACAGGTGTTTCGACAGAAATATAACCTCCTACTTTAATCATAGTATAAGGCTTAAGCATTTTCTTAAAAGTCTGAGCTATTTTACTGTTCTGAACATACATTTCGATATCTTCAATAGAGTTATAATTAACTACTTTAGCCGAAACAATAAATTCATTATCATTTTCCTTATTTTTTTCAATACCCATAAAAATAATTTCCTGCTTAAACATATTTACAGGCTTAAATTTTTCATCATCAAAATCAATAGGTTTCTGACACAGTGATACTTGATCAAAGTCAAAAGAAGTGTTGTGTTTGCCATTATATGTAGAAAACTTAATATCGCCTTTCACGAATACACTATCATCATCCTGAATATGCTCGGGAATTTCCTTACAAGCATCAAAAGCAACAAGTGTCTTTTTATTATTCACAATCTTACCGTCATCATCAACAATTTTTTCAACTCCACAATGAACGCCAACAAGATTGTATTCTTCAGATGGAGCTTTATGTCTGTCTGCCCACGCAACTTTCTGTGTATCACTTACACGCTTACCATTAATAACCTCTGACTTGTTAAAATATACATAATCTTGCTGAGAACCAGTCTGCTGAACATAGGCAACTGAATCAGGCTGATACATTACGCCAAAATTAACTCTACGCCAACTCTTACCAGTGTTTGATGACTTACCTTCTTTATAAAATCCATCTTTCTCAACTCCGGTAACTTTACCCATTATCTGAAATTTACCTTTTGTCTGTCTTAATCCAAGTCCTTTATTGCTCATTTGTTGTATCAACCTTTCTATCATCTTTTTTATTTGTATTTTTAGCTTTATATCCTACACATTTTTTATCCTTAAGAACTGTAATAAAATCACCTTCATCACAATTAGAAGGAACGGTTACACAATTTAAATTTTTACAAATGCAATATGTAGTCAATTTGTTTCCGTATTTATCGTAGACACAATGCTGTTCTTTTAATGCTCTACATTGCTTGTATTTGAAATCTAAATAGGTACAACCATTGCAAGTTAATTCCTTATCAACTAAATAATTTTTGGATGTTTTTAACATCTTAAAATCCTTTCTCTATAATCTCTTTTTGCTGTTTATCATATGACTCAATATGTTTATTTGACTTTAAAAACTTAATTGTATTAGCTACAGCTAAAGCAGGGTTTTTACTTCCTTTAAGCTTCCTCAATACAATTGTAGAAATTGAGTATGCTCCAATCATAAGACCTTTTTTGTAAGCAGCATCATAAACATTTTTAACAGCTTCTTTAATTTTTTCATCAGGAAATGAATCAATTATTTCTTCAACTGTCATATCGTTTACTTCTTTTGAAATTATTTTCACCACCTTTCGATTTAAAGTCATAATAGACATCCTTCATAGCATCACCACCTTTAATTTTATATTTTATTTTTTGCAATTACAAATGACGGTCAATAGTGTTAAAAAAATAAAACACACTTCCACCTCTTTGGTTAATTACGCAATATCTGTTTTTATCTGCTTATTTTGCCACTATAAATGCAATTATTAAAGGATAAAAACGGGAATCACGGTTTTAGCTGTAAACCTATACTTTTATCGTTTCCAAACTTTCCAAAAACTGCTTCATAAAATGTTATAATCTTCGACTCGTTTGATTTCTCTGTCCAAATCTGATTTAGCTTGCCGTATTTCATCCTTTAACGACTTCAAAAAGTTTTTCTTATATTCTTTGACACTTTCTGGAGTATCGTCAAATGTCTTGTTTATAATTCGCATATAATAATCATAGTCTTGATCTGTACTTATACACATGTCAATCTGATTTAGCGCAAATGTCTTAATGTTTTCATGCAGGTCAGTCGGTGGTTTCCATTTCTCCACTTCTTGTTTGATGCGTTGATACACTTTATCTGTTGCAATCATCTCATTCAAACACTGTTTGGCTCTATCTATACATGAATCATGTTCTGTACGCACATATTTAGCAAACTCTATATCTGTCATTTGAGAAAATTTCTTATATTTCTCTACAGATTCTTCATAATGTTTTTGATAAAAGTTACCATGTGTGAAATGCGTTGGTATAGGTGCTCTCAATCCTTTATCTCTGCTTATTTCTGCTGCTAAACCAAAATTGCGAGAACAGAGTAAAAGAAAATCTTTTCCCGTTGTTATTTTTCCATTTTCAATAAAAGATGTAAATCCTGTTGGCATATTTAAAACTCCTCTTTTATTTGATTATTCTTACGCCTGAATGAACGATTTAAGTATCTTTTACACCAAACAAGATGTTTATTTGTATGACAAACATATCGTTTATCACGCACATCTTCTTGACACCATTTACCTTTATCATTCACCCTCTTGTGGAGACTTTTCTTCATTGTTATCATCACCATCTTTTACATATAAGTCAGTGTGGGCGAAAATCAGTGCCATTACAGTAGCCGCAAAACAACCACCGAATATCGCCCCAATGACAAAACATACAAACTGTAACATTATTCCACTCCTTTATTAACAATACATTACTTTCGAGGCTTTTGTAAAAATTTTTGAAAACCCTACTGTGCAAGTAACTGCGGCTCTTTCAAACTGACGGTCAATAAGCTTATCGTAATCTGTAACAACACCGCCTGCCTGAACCATTTCAAGCG
>UMIB01011195.1_pt1 | contig 174138 bp, 209 predicted proteins | sample 1965641 | NCBI WGS metagenome assembly UMIB01 (sample SAMEA4836110, study PRJEB28245) | human gut metagenome | biome: gut microbiome; material: fecal sample | place: Denmark | collected 2008
TCCTGACGCTATCTTTATCGTAGATCCTAAGAAGGAGAGAATCTGCGTACAGGAAGCACAGTCTTTAGGAATCACACTGATCGGTATCGCTGATACAAACTGTGATCCGGACGAGTTAGATTATGTAATCCCAGGTAATGATGATGCAATCAGAGCCGTTAAGCTTATCGTTTCCAAGATGGCAGATGCTGTTATCGAGGCAAAGCAGGGAACTGAGGAAGTTGCTGCAGAAGCTGCTGAGGAGACAGTAGAAGAATAATTTTTGCATAATCATTCGAGAATTGGAGGAAAAAAAGATGGCAATTACTGCTGCTATGGTTAAGGAACTGCGTGAGATGACAGGCGCAGGCATGATGGATTGTAAGAAAGCTCTGACAGAGACAAACGGAGATATGGATGCCGCTGTTGACGTTTTGAAAAAAAGCGGTGCAGCCAAGATGGAAAAGAAGCAGAGCAGAATCGCTGCGGAAGGTATCGCAAGAGTTGCAGTAAACGGAAATGTTGCTGTTGTAGCTGAGGTTAACTCAGAGACAGATTTCGTTGCTAAAAATGAAACATTCCAGGAGTTTGTTCAGACAGTTGCAGATACAGCACTTGCTTCTGATTTAAACGGTGGAGCAAACGGCGAAGATATCGAGGCACTTCTTGCTACAAACGGACTCAGTGATCTGCTTGTTGAGAAGACAGCAACAATCGGAGAGAAGTTATCTGTGCGCAGATTCGCAAAGGTAACCGGTGATGCTGTTGCTTCTTATATTCACGGTGGCGGAAGAATCGGTGTTGTTATCGCTGCAGACGGTGCATCTGATGATGCTGCAAAAGAGGCTCTTACAAACATTGCTATGCAGGTTGCTGCAATGAACCCACAGTATATCAGCAGAAACGATATTTCCGCTGAGGAACTTGCAAAGATCAAAGAGATCACAATTGACAGCGCATTAAATGATGCAACAACTCTTCCAAAGCCTATCTTAAACAAATTACTGGACAAGGCAATCGGTGAGAAGGTATGGAGTGATGAGGATATCAATAACTTCGAAGAGCATAAGAGCAATATGAATTATGTCTGGAATTTCCTTTCCGATGCTGCAAAGGTTCAGCTGGGTGAGCTGGCTATGGCAGATAAGGCATCTATCACTGCTGAGAAGATGTTCGGCGGTCTTGTAGAAGGTCGTGTATCCAAGCAGTTAAAGGAGATCTGCCTTCTTGATCAGACATACGTTAAGGCGGAAGATGGCAAGCAGTCCGTAGCTAAGTATCTTGAGTCTGTTTCCAAGGATCTTAAAATCACCAAGATGATTCGTTTCGAAGTTGGCGAGGGTATGGAAAAGAAACAGGAAGATTTCGCAGCAGAAGTTGCTGCACAGATGAACGCATAATCCGTTCACAGAGTCAAGCTGTGTGAAAACACAAAAGGAGTCGTGGTTTTGGAAAAATAAAGAAACCGTGGCTCCTTTTTTATAACAATTTTACAACAACAGGGAATTAAATCTTTACAAGTTTTCAAAATATGTTAAAATAGAAAAGGATATTTCCCAGTGGAGGAACAGGATGAGTACAAAAGATTCAGAAGCTCTGGAGCAGCAGCGCCAGAGGAGAAATCGCATCAACCGTATGAAGACGGGAATCATTGTGACGATTACGGTATGGATGCTTGTCTCACTGTTGGCAATTATCCTTCTGACGGTGCAGGTAGCACGTTTGAGCAGCCATGTAAAGAGACTGGAGAAAGCGGGACAGACAACCGTTTCGCAAAATATTCCGGATTCTGAAAATGTGCAGGCTGCGGATACAGAAAGCAGTGGGCAGGAGACACAGAAATCTGCTTACGATAAAGTTGTGACGGGGATTGATTCCGAGGACAATATGGCAAAAGAGGGAGATGCACATAAAGTATATCTTACTTTTGACGGCGGACCGGATGAAAATACGGACAAGATTCTCGACGTATTGGATAAATACGGAGTAAAAGCAACTTTTTTCGTAGTAGGGGATGATTCCAAGGATATGCAGGAGGTCTATAAGAGGATTGTAAAAGACGGACATACACTTGGAATGCATTCCTTTTCCAACAAATACAGTACAATATATGCCTCCACAGAGGCATTTGAACAGGATTTTGATAAGATTTCCTCATATCTGAAAGACGTTACGGGAGTCAATAGTCTCTATTATCGTTTTCCGGGAGGAAGCAGCAATGAGATCAGCAATGTAAATATGGCTGAATTCGTTCGTGTCTTAAATGAAAAGGGAATTACATACTTTGACTGGAACGTTTCCGCAGGAGATACTTCATCGGATTATACGGTGGATGATGTTGTGACAAATGTGACAGAAGGAGTAAAAAGATACAAAACCTCGGTTGTGTTATTACACGACGGAGATGACAAGTCAACAACGGTAGAGGCTCTGGAACCTTTGATTCAGAAACTGCAACAGATGAAAGCTGAGATTCTACCGATTGATGAAAATACAAAAGTCATTCAATATATCAAGGCAGATAGTGTTGAATAAGTAGTATGAGTGGAGGAAGCACGATGGGATTATTTAAAGATTTTAAGGATGATTTTTCTCAGGCGGTCAATGAAATGATGCCGGGAGCAGACGCTCCGGAAAAAGAAAACAAAGCAGAAGACCTGGTAGTTAACACTCTGGGAGAAGATGTGGATGTAAAATCCGAATTATCCAAACTGGATGGTTTACTGGAGCAGGTACAGAAGGACGGCGGGTCTGATACACAAAAGTTAGAGTCGGAGCTTCCACCAATTCACAAAGAGGATAAAAAACCGGTGATCACACCAGCTGTGGACCCGGTAATCAATACATTTAATGAGGAGAAAAAAATTATGAGCGACACAACAATGGAAACCCCAAAGCCAACAGCACCAGTGATGAATAACAAAGTGAATCCGGATGCAGTTTCAGATGAGACATCTGTTATAACCGCAGGAACTGTTCTGACCGGTGATATCGCGTCTGACGGATCATTTGATATTCAGGGAACCATCAACGGAAATGTAACCTGTAATGGTAAGCTGGTTGTAACCGGAACCATTAACGGAAACAGTGCAGCTTCAGAGTTTTTTGCTGATGTGGCAAAAGTTGAGGGAGAAGTTGTAAGTTCCGGTACAGTTAAGATTGGAGCCGGTTCTGTGATCATTGGTAATATTGCAGCAGCTTCTGCAGTTATTGCAGGTGCAATCAAGGGTGATATCGATGTACAGGGACCTGTTGTTGTTGATACATCTGCAGTAGTCATGGGAAATATCAAATCCCGTTCCGTACAGATTAATAACGGTGCAGTAATCGAAGGTTTCTGCTCTCAGTGTTATGCTGATATTGATGTACAGGGACTTTTTGACGGAAAGTAAAATTAATCATAGGAGACAGATACGATGAAACGTATTTTATTAAAACTCAGTGGAGAGGCACTGGCCGGGGACAAGCATCATGGATTTGATGAGCCGACAGTTACGGTTGTTGCAAAGCAGGTAAAGCAATTGGTAGATGCAGGTGTACAGGTTGGTATTGTCATCGGAGGAGGCAACTTCTGGAGAGGACGTACCAGTGAGACGATCGACCGTACAAAAGCCGATCAGATCGGTATGCTTGCTACGGTTATGAACTGTATTTATGTGTCAGAAATTTTCCGTTCCGTTGGAATGATGACTTCCGTGCTTACCCCGTTTGAGTGCGGATCTATCACAAAGTTATATTCCAAGGATCGTGCAAATAAATATTTTGCACATAACATGGTTGTATTTTTTGCAGGTGGTACCGGACATCCATATTTCTCAACAGATACGGCAACGGTACTTCGTGCGGTAGAGATTGAAGCAGATGGAATTTATCTTGCCAAGGCAATCGATGGTGTATATGACAGCGATCCGAAAGTAAATCCATCCGCTAAGAAATATGATCAGGTTTCCATTCAGGAAGTCATTGATAAAAAACTTGCGGTCGTTGATTTGACAGCATCCGTAATGTGCATGGAAAACCACATTCCAATGTATGTATTCGGACTTGGTGAAACGAACAGCATTGTAAACGCGGTAAACGGCCAGTTCAACGGAACCGTCGTTACTGTGGACTAGGAGGATATAGTATATGGACGAGAGATTACAGATTTTTCAGGATAAAATGGAGAAATCCCTTGCCAATTTAAATGAGGAGTTCGCGGGAATCCGTGCAGGACGTGCGAATCCGCATGTGTTGGACAAACTTCGTGTTGATTATTACGGAACACCGTCTCCGATTCAGAGCGTTGCAAATGTCAGTGTTCCAGAGCCGAGAATGATTCAGATTCAGCCATGGGAAGCATCTATGGTAAAAGAAATTGAAAAAGCCATTCTCAGTTCGGATCTGGGAATTAACCCGACGAATGACGGAAAACTGATTCGTCTGGTATTTCCGGAACTGACCGAAGAGCGAAGAAAAGAGCTGGCAAAAGATATTAAGAAAAAAGGTGAGGGTGCCAAGGTCGCTGTGAGAAATATCCGCAGAGATGCGATGGATCATTTCAAAAAAGTAGGCAAGGCGGAGGATATTTCCGAGGACGAGATCAAGGATCTCGAAGACGGAATCCAGAAACTGACCGATCAGTATGTTGCACAGATTGACAAGGCTGTGGATGCCAAGTCGGATGAAATTCTTACAGTATAAGATGTTTAAGGGACATAAGCCTGTGGCTATGTCCCTTTTTCACTTGCAGGAAAGAGGGGAACAAGATTGATGAAAATTCCAAAACATGTGGCGATTATACTCGATGGGAATGGAAGATGGGCAAAAAGCAAGGGTATGCCACGCAATTACGGACATACCGTTGGCGCAAAGAATGTAGAAACGGTTTGTCAGGCTGCAGATGAGCTTGGAATTGAGTACCTGACACTGTATGCATTTTCCACGGAAAACTGGAATCGTCCGGACAGCGAAGTGGCTGCACTGATGAAACTGCTGGAGAGTTATTTGAAAAACTGTATCCGCACAGCAAATAAAAATAATATGCGGGTACGTGTGATTGGGGAACTTTCCAGATTATCCGAAAGTTTTCAGAAAAAGATTCAGGAACTGGAAGAAGTTTCCGCGGCAAATACGGGATTGAATCTGACCATTGCCATCAATTATGGAAGCCGGGATGAGATGCTTCGGGCCATGAAGCATATGTTTACTGATATAAAGAATGGCAGAATCACGGAGGAGGAAATCAATGAGAAAATCTTTTCCGGATATCTGGATACAAGGGAACTTCCAGACCCGGATTTACTGATTCGTACAAGTGGAGAGCAGCGGCTTTCCAATTATCTGCTGTGGCAGCTTGCGTATAGCGAATTTTATTTTACGGATGTTCCGTGGCCGGATTTTCATAAAAAAGAATTGGAATTAGCTGTGGAAGCGTATAATAAACGAGACAGACGCTTTGGCGGACTTAAGGAGGAAGAATAGGATGTTTAAAACGAGACTGTTAAGCGGAATCGTGCTGGTAATTCTGGCTCTGTTTTTGATTATTTCAGGCCATGAAATTTTATTATTTGCAACACTTGCCATTTCCTGTATCGGAATGTTTGAATTATATCGCGTGTTCAAGATGGAAAAGACCGTTCTGGCAGGCGTTGGATATCTGGCGGCAATCGTTTATTACTGTAATTTACAGTGGAAGTTTTTGCCGGATCTTATGATTTTATTTATGGCATTTTTGATTCTGTTAATGTTTGTATTTGTATTTGCATATCCGAAATTTCATGCAGATCAGGTGATGGCAGCATTTTTTGGATTCTTCTATGTAGCGGTCATGCTTTCTTATGTATATCAGATCCGTACGCTGGAGAGAGGGTTATATCTTGCCTTTCTTGTATTTTTATGTTCGTGGGGATGCGATACCTGTGCATATTGCGTCGGAATGCTGATTGGAAAGCACAAGATGTCGCCGAAACTCAGTCCGAAAAAATCGGTAGAGGGTGCAGTGGGAGGTGTGGCAGGTGCTGCGCTTCTGACCGCTTTATATTGTTTTATTTTCCGTAGCCCGATGCATCTGGAACGTGGAGAAATTGTAATTCTTGCTGTGATTGCGGCAATTGCCGGACTGATTTCCATGGTAGGGGATCTGACAGCTTCTGCCATCAAAAGAAATTATGATATCAAGGATTACGGAAAGTTGATTCCAGGTCATGGAGGAATTCTCGACCGGTTTGACAGCATGATTATTACTGCACCAATCATTTATTTCCTGGCGCTTCATATGCTGTAAGAGGTGAACGATGAAAAAGATAGCAATTTTAGGATCGACAGGGTCCATTGGAACACAGACACTTTCTGTGATTGAAGAACATGCAGATGATTTTGAAGTGACCGCACTTGCCTGTGGAAACAATATCCGTCTGCTGGAAGAACAAATGCGGAAATTTCGCCCAAAGCTTGTTGCTGTGTGGAGCAAAGAGGCAGCAGCTTCCCTTCGGGTCCGCACGGCGGATCTGGGCATTCCTGTGGAAACCGGAATGGATGGATTACTTGCGGTTGCAACTTATGAAGAGTCGGAAATTCTGGTGACGGCGATTGTCGGGATGCTCGGAATCCGGCCGACCATTGCAGCCATAAAGGCAAAGAAAACGATTGCCCTGGCAAACAAAGAAACGTTAGTTACGGCAGGACATCTGATTATTCCGCTTGCAGCGGAGTATGGAGTGTCCATTCTTCCGGTAGACAGTGAACATAGTGCCATTTTCCAGTCTTTGCAGGGAAACGAAGAAAATCCGATCAGTAAAATCCTTCTTACCGCATCCGGAGGACCGTTCCGGGGCAGAAAGAAGCAGGATCTGCTCCATATACAGGTGGAAGATGCATTAAAGCATCCGAACTGGTCCATGGGACACAAGGTGACCATTGATTCTTCGACACTTGTGAACAAAGGGCTTGAGGTTATGGAAGCAAAATGGCTGTTTGGCGTACAACTCGAACAGATTGAAGTTGTCGTGCATCCGCAGAGTGTCATTCATTCTGCTGTGGAATATGAGGATGGTGCAGTGATTGCGCAGCTTGGAACGCCGGATATGCGTCTGCCGATTCAGTATGCACTGTATTACCCAAAGCGGAAACATTTATCCGGGAAGCGTCTGGATCTTTTTGCTCTTCGTGACCTTACGTTTGAGCGCCCGGATACGGATACCTTCCGTGGGCTTTCCCTGGCATATGATGCTGCCAGACGGGGAGGAAATATCCCAACGGTTTTTAATGCCGCAAATGAAAAGGCAGTGGCAATGTTTCTGGACAGAAAAATCGCTTATCCGGAAATTACGGAAATGATTGAAGCTGCAATGGAAGAAGTCAGCTATATCGCACATCCGGATTTAGAGCAGATCTTAGAGACAGAGCAGGCAACATATGAATATATAGGGGGCAGGTGGTAAAAAAAATGAAAATTGTATCATTTCTTATCGCATTTGTAATATTTAGTATTGTAATTTTATTTCATGAACTGGGGCATTTTTTGCTTGCAAAGGCAAACGGAATCCGGGTAAATGAATTTTGTTTCGGCCTTGGACCGACTATCTGTGGGATACAAAAAGGCGAAACCAAATACTGCATTAAGGCATTTCCGTTTGGAGGAGCCTGCATGATGGAAGGGGAAGACGAAGATTCGACGGACAATCGTGCATTTGGTAAAAAGCCGGTATGGGGACGTATGAGCGTCGTATTTGCAGGACCTTTTTTTAATTTTATTCTTGCATTTATTTTCGCGTTTATCCTGATGAGCTGTGTGGGATATGATAAGCCGGTTCTTTCCGGGGTAATGGAAGGATATGCCGCAGAAGAGGCAGGTCTTCAGGAAGGGGATGAGATTATCCGGATGAATCATTTTTCGGTTCATTTCAGCAGAGAAATCACTGCATACGGAACATTTCATTCCGGGGAAACCATTAAAGTCACTTATGCAAGGGATGGGCAGAAACATACGACAACACTGGTTCCGAAACTGGATAAAGAGACCGGAAGATATCTGTACGGATTTCAGACCATGGGAAATGTCCGGGTAAAGGGAAACGTGCTCACAAACCTAAAAAACAGTTTTTATGAGGTGCGATACTGGATTTATACCACTATCCAGAGTCTGAAAATGCTTGTGACACGTCAGGTATCTCCAAACGAACTGAGCGGACCGGTCGGTATCGTAAAATCAATCGGAGACACCTATCAGCAGTCTGTAAAAAATGACGGGTATTACTATGCACTTTTGAATATGCTCAACTGGACGATTCTTTTATCTGCGAATCTGGGCGTTATGAATCTGCTGCCGCTTCCGGCACTGGACGGAGGCCGGCTATTATTTCTGATTATTGAGGCGATCCGCAGAAAGCGGATTGATCCAAACAAAGAAGGCATGGTAAATCTGGTTGGTATTGTATTGTTGTTTGGACTGATGTTTATTGTTATGTTCAATGACATTCGAAAACTATTTATCTAAGAGGCTAGAGGCGTTATGATGGAGAGACATATCACAAAGGAAGTACAGATTGGAAACAGATGGATTGGAGGAAATCATCCGATTGCGATTCAGTCTATGACAAATACAAAGACAGAGGATGTTGCGGCAACGGTGGCACAGATTAAGCAGCTGACAAAAGTCGGTTGTGAAATTATCCGCTGCGCGGTTCCCACCCAGGAGGCAGCTGCGGCGCTGACGGAAATCAAAAAACAGATTACCATCCCGCTGGTTGCGGATATCCATTTTGATTACCGGCTTGCGATTGCAGCCATGGAGCACGGTGCGGATAAAATTCGTATCAATCCCGGAAACATTGGAAGTCGTGAGCGTGTAAAAGCGGTTGTGGATGTGGCAAAAGAGCGCCGGATTCCTATCCGTGTGGGCGTCAACAGCGGATCTTTAGAGAAGGGTCTCGTGGAAAAATACCATGGTGTGACCGCAGAGGGAATTGTGGAGAGCGCAATGGACAAAGTGAAACTGATCGAAGATATGGGCTATGATAATCTTGTGATCAGTATCAAATCCTCGGATGTCATGATGTGTGTCAAAGCACATGAGCTGATCGCAAAACAGACGGATCATCCGCTGCATGTGGGAATCACAGAGGCGGGAACACTGATCAGCGGGAATATCAAATCCGCAATCGGTCTGGGACTGATTTTAAACCAGGGAATCGGGGATACCATCCGTGTTTCTCTGACCGGGGACCCGTTGGAAGAGATTAAATCCGCAAAACTGATTCTTCGTACCCTCGGACTTCGCAAAGGGGGCGTGGAAGTGGTTTCCTGTCCGACCTGCGGAAGAACCCGCATTGATCTGATCGGGCTTGCCAATCAGGTAGAAACGATGGTTTCGGAATTTCCGCTTGATATCAAAGTGGCGGTAATGGGATGTGTGGTAAACGGACCGGGAGAGGCAAAGGAAGCCGATATCGGGATTGCCGGAGGTGTCGGCGAGGGTCTGATTATCAAACATGGAGAAATTTACAAAAAGGTACCGGAAGCAGAACTTCTGCCGGCACTGCGTTATGAATTGGAACATTGGAGTGAAGACTGATGTCAAAAGCATTTCGTGAAGCCTTTCCGACACTGAAACTGGAGGAAGAACTCGAAGGGCTGTTAGATATAACTGAAGTGACAAAAATAAGTGCGAATCATGAACATACTCATATTCGCATTTATTTGCGTGCAAAAAGACTTATTTTCAAAAAAAACATATGGAAACTTGAAAAAGCGATTACCGAACAGATTTTTCAGAACCGGGCCATACAGGTAAAGATCATAGAGTCTTATGAGCTTTCCGAACAGTATACCCCGAAGTCTCTGATAGAGGTGTATAAAGACAGTATTTTAGATGAACTGAATGCCTATAGTGTGCTCGAATATAATCTGTTGCGGACGGCGGACATGGAATTTCCGGAAGAGGACCGTCTGATTCTGACGATGGATGAGACTATTATTGCCAAAACCCGTACGGATGAGATTATCGAATTTTTAGAGAAAGTGATCTGTGAGCGCTGTGGAATGAATCTGAAAATATTTCCACAATACCGGAAACCGCAGGAGAGCAAATACCGGAAAAATTCCGAAGAACAGATCCGGCAGGAAGTGGCAGGAATTGTTGCGCGGACGAAGCTGGTTATGGAAGGAAAATCTCAGGAAACGGAAGAAAAAGAGAAAACTGTCGAAACAGAAGAAAAAACAAAGACAATTGCAAAAACGGCAGGAAATCGTGCAGACGCTTCAAAAAATGGTACAAATTATGCAAAACCAAAGCAGAAGTTTGAAAAGCGGGGAGAGTTCCGCCGGAAATTCGAGTCGGATAACGGCAAAAAATCCATGAATCCGGATGTAATATACGGAAGAGACTTCGAAGAAGAGAGCATGGAGATTGAGAAGATTGACGGACCGATCGGAGAGGTTGTGATCCGCGGAAAGATTCTGTCGGTAGATACCCGTGAGATCCGCAATGAAAAGACCATCATTATTTTTTCCGTGACGGATTTTACCGATACGATTGTTCTTAAAATTTTTGCGAGAAATGATGATGTACCGGAGCTGTTAAAAGAAATCAGCGGGGGAAAGTTTGTGCGTGTCAAAGGTGTTGCAACCATTGATAAGTTCGACAGTGAACTTACCATCGGTTCTATCGTCGGAATCAAGAAATGCGCCGATTTTACAACGGTCCGTATGGATACCAGCGTAGAAAAACGCATAGAGCTGCACTGCCATACCAAAATGAGTGATATGGATGGCGTTTCAGATGTCAAGGATATTGTCAAGCGTGCCATGAAATGGGGGCATAAGGCGATTGCCATTACCGATCACGGGGATGTGCAGGCGTTCCCGGATGCCAATCATACCGTACCGTCCGATTCGGATTTTAAAGTCATTTACGGCGTGGAGGCATATCTGGTCGATGATTTAAAGGGGATGGTGACGGACAGCCAGAACCAGGATCTGGATGCAGATTATGTGGTATTCGATTTGGAGACAACCGGATTTAGTCCGGAGACCAACCGCATTATAGAGATCGGGGCGGTGAAGGTGCAGAACGGAAAGATCGTGGACAAATTCTCAACGTTTGTCAATCCACAAGTGCCGATTCCGTTTCGGATTGAGCAGCTGACGTCGATCAATGATTCCATGGTGATTGATGCACCTGTTATTGCAGACATTCTTCCGGAATTTATGAAATTCTGCGAGGGATGTGTTATGGTTGCCCATAATGCCGATTTCGATATGAGTTTTATCAAGAAAAACTGCCAGAGGCTGGATATTCCATGCAAGCCGACGATTGTGGATACGGTTGCCCTGGCGCGTGTCCTGCTTCCGAATCTGAACCGTTTTAAGCTGGATACGGTTGCAAAAGCGCTGGGCGTATCCCTGGAAAATCACCATCGTGCAGTGGATGATGCCGGATGTACGGCAGAGATTTTTGTGAAGTTTATCGAGATGCTCCGGGAGCGCGGTATGTCTACCCTGGACGAAGTGAATGCAATGGGAACCTCATCGGTGCAGAATGTACAAAAGATGCCGACTTATCATGCGATCATTCTTGCCACCTGCGATCAGGGGCGGACAAACCTGTATAAGCTGATTTCGCTGGCGCATATCAAATATTATCACCGGCGTCCGAGGATTCCGAAGAGTGAATTTATCAGGTACCGGGATGGACTTCTGATCGGGTCTGCCTGCGAAGCGGGAGAGTTGTACCGGGCAATTTTAAATGGCCGTCCGGAGGAAGAAATTTCTAGACTGGTAAACTTTTATGATTATCTGGAAATCCAGCCGCTCGGAAACAATGCATTCCTTGTAAGAGATGAAGATTCTCCGGTTGCGTCCAATGACGATCTGATTGAGATCAATAAAAAGATTGTCCGGCTCGGTGAACAGTTCCATAAGCCGGTGGTGGCAACCTGTGATGTGCATTTTTTAGATCCGGAGGATGAAATTTACCGGAGAATTATCATGGCAGGGCAGGGATTTAAAGATGCGGATGAGCAGGCTCCCCTTTTTCTGCGGACGACGGAAGAGATGCTGAAAGAATTTGCCTATCTTGGAAGTGAAAAAGCAGAAGAGGTTGTTATTACAAACACAAACCGGATTGCGGATATGTGCGAAAAAATTTCTCCCGTTCGTCCGGATAAGTGTCCGCCGGTCATTGAAAATTCGGACCAGATGCTGCGTGACATCTGTTACAACAAAGCACATAAAATGTATGGAGATCCACTGCCGGAAATTGTGCAGGAACGTTTAGACCGGGAATTAAATTCCATTATCAGCAATGGGTATGCTGTGATGTATATCATTGCGCAGAAGCTGGTTTGGAAATCCAACGAAGACGGCTACCTGGTCGGATCGCGTGGATCGGTCGGAAGTTCTTTCGTTGCGACAATGTCCGGTATTACGGAGGTGAACCCGCTGCATGCGCATTATCTGTGCAAACATTGCCAGTACAGCGATTTTGATTCGGATCTGGTAAAATCTTTTTCCGGCCGAAGTGGATGTGATATGCCGGATAAGCTCTGTCCGCGCTGCGGAAAACCGCTTTCCAAAGAAGGGTTTGATATTCCGTTTGAGACGTTCCTGGGATTTAAGGGAAATAAAGAGCCGGATATCGACCTGAACTTTTCCGGAGAGTACCAGAGTAAGGCACATAAATACACCGAAGTTATCTTCGGGGAGGGACAGACCTTTAAGGCAGGAACGATCGGTACGCTGGCGGATAAGACGGCATTCGGTTATGTCAAAAATTATTATGAAGAGCGCGGCGTACATAAGAGAAACTGTGAAATTGACCGGATCGTGCTTGGATGTGTCGGGGTGCGTCGTACTACGGGACAGCATCCGGGTGGTATCGTTGTTCTTCCGATGGGGGAACAGATTTATACATTTACCCCGGTTCAGCATCCAGCAAATGATATGACGGTCGATATTACGACCACACATTTTGATTATCACTCGATTGACCATAATCTTTTAAAACTTGACATTCTCGGGCACGATGATCCTACCATGATCCGTATGCTGCAGGATCTGACGGGCGTAGATCCGACGCAGATCCCGCTGGATGATAAGGCTGTCATGTCGCTGTTTCAGGATACTTCCGCACTTGGCATCACGCCGGATGATCTGGTGAACTGCCAGCTGGGGGCATTGGGTATCCCGGAGTTTGGTACAGACTTTGCCATGGGCATGTTAATTGATACACAGCCAAAAGAATTTTCGGATCTGGTGCGTATTGCAGGGCTGTCCCATGGTACGGACGTATGGCTTGGCAATGCACAGACACTGATTCAGGAAAAGAAGGCAACGATTTCTACCGCCATCTGTACAAGGGATGATATCATGATCTATCTGATCAGTATGGGACTGGATTCCGAGGAATCGTTTAAGATTATGGAGAATGTCCGGAAGGGAATTGTGGCAAAAGGAAAATGTGACAAATGGCCGGAATGGAAGCAGGATATGATCGATCACAATGTACCGGACTGGTATATCTGGTCCTGTGAGAAGATTAAGTACATGTTCCCGAAAGCCCATGCAGCCGCGTATGTTATGATGGCATGGCGCATTGCCTACTGTAAAGTGTTTTATCCGCTGGCTTACTATGCAGCATATTTTTCTATCCGTGCGACCGCTTTCAGTTATGAGCTGATGTGTCAGGGAAAAGAAAAACTGGAAGGATATATGCATGAGTACGAAAAGCGCAAGGACGAGCTCTCCAAAAAAGAGCAGGATACCTACAAAGATATGCGTCTGGTACAGGAAATGTATGCCAGAGGATTTGAATTTCTTCCGCTGGATATCTATAAGTCAGAACCGCATCATTTTCAGATTGTGGATGGAAAACTGCTGCCGGCGCTCAATACGATTGACGGACTTGGCGATAATGCGGCAGTTGCGATTGCAGAAGCGGCAAAAGACGGAATTTTTCTGTCCAAAGATGATTTTAGGGAACGGACAAAAGTATCAAAGACAACCATAGAACTGATGAGTGATCTGGGATTGTTTGGCGATATGCCGGAATCCAATCAGCTTTCCCTGTTTGATTTTGGCGCGTAATGTTATGGAAGTTTTGAAAAACAAAAGAGGAGGAACCGCATTTTTGGGTTCCTCCTCTTTTACAGTCTTATAAATTTATTTTTTGATAACGCCGGGATGGAAAGCGGTGAGTGTTCCTGGATGATCGGTCGGTGTACAGAACACTTCTTTTGTCTTAAAATCGGTAAAATAGATGTAACTGGAAGTGACGTTGATATTGGAGTAATTGCCCTGTGCCAGTTCCTGATATCCACTGCCGTCATTTTTGATCATACAAAGGGCCGGATTGTCTTCGGAATAGCGCTGATAAAAAATACTGCTTCCGTATACATTGTAGAGATCCAGACTGTCCTTGGTAAGTGTAACCGGATGACCGGATTTCATATTGGTATGTACCAGGGCGTTGTTCTGATCCACATCCATATAATAGACATTGTCATCACTAGTTACAATCGGTTTGAAAGAATTACATTCATAGACTTTGCTTAAACTGTCACTGGCGGTATCCAGCTGATAGATGGCACCGTCACTTTCGGTTCCGCTGGTATAAATATACTGACCCAGCGTGCTGCATGTAAAAATGTAAGGCGAATATACTTTTTTGCGTCCTTCGCCATCGATTCCGATCTTGTAAAGCGTTGTAGCATCCTTGTCATCATAGTGCAGATAATAAATGTAGTTTCCGACAAGCGAGGCATACAGGCAGGGATCTTTGTCTAAAATTTTAGTGTTTTCTCCATTCTGGTCAATTCTGCACAGACTGTTTCTTGCGTAGGAGAAGAAATCAAATCCGGTTCCATTATTTTCATTATTGCGTACATAGTATACATAATGGTCATCGGCGTTGATATACATGACACGGTCATAACTGAGTTTTTTCAGATGATTGCCGTTTGTATCCATGGAATACAGCCGGTAATCGTCATCCGGATTGGCAAAATAAACGGTTCCGTTTTTCTCACAAAACAAGCCGGCATTGTAAAGGTTTCCGGCAGTATTTCCGTTGACATAGCTTGTGTTGTATTTGATCTTACTTTTCTGATGGCTGTAAAAGCCCAGTCCTGCAAATACTACGACCAGAACAGCAATTATAATTATGGGCAAACGTTTTTTCATAATATCGAGTCCTCCTTGGTAAGTTGTATCTTGCCTTTTATACCTTTGTGTTATAAAATTTTATCATAAATCATGAAGGAGCGCTATATGAAAGATTTACTAGATATCCGAAAAGATATTGATAAAATTGACGAACAGATCGTAAAACTCTATGAGGAACGGATGAAACTGACCTCGGATGTGGCTGAATACAAAATAAACACCGGCAAGCAGGTTTTTGACAAAGAGAGGGAGGAATCCAAGCTGGCAACGCTGCAGAAAAAAGCGGAAAGTGATTTTACCAGACACGGAATCCGTGAACTTTTTGAGCAGATCATGGCGATGAGCCGTAAGAAACAGTATAAACTGCTGACGGAGCATGGAATTATGCCTCCGCAGGAGTTTGAGCCGATTCACACGCTGGATTATTCCAATGCAAGGATTGTTTTTCAGGGACTCGAAGGTGCCTACAGCCAGCTTGCCATGGAACAGTTTTTTGGAGAAAACTGCAATAATTTCCATGTGGAGAGCTGGAAAGATGCCATGGAGGCCATTAAGAACGGGGAAGCGGATTATGCGGTACTCCCGATCGAGAATTCTTCGGCAGGAATTGTCTCGGAAAATTATGATCTTCTGGTGGAATATGATAATTATATTGTCGGGGAGCAGATCATCCGTATTGATCATGCACTTTTAGGACTGGAAGATGCAGATGAGAGAGATATCCGTACCGTGTATTCGCACAAACAGTCACTGATGCAGTGCAGTGAATTTCTGGACAGTCATGCGGACTGGGAAAAATTCAGTGTCAGCAATAATGCCGTTGCAGCCAAGAAGGTCAAAGAGGATGGGGAGATTTCCCAGGCGGCGATTGCCAGTGCAAAAAATGCCCAGATTTATGGGTTGAAAGTATTACGCAATTCCATTCAGAATAATAAAAATAATTCGACCCGGTTTATTGTTGTGACAGGGAAAAAAGTATATACCGATCAGGCAGACCGGATCAGCATCTGTTTTGAGATCAATCACGAAAGCGGTGCTTTATATCATGCACTGTCGCATTTTATTTATAATGGACTGAATATGACAAATATCCAGTCACGTCCGTTACAGAATAAAAACTGGGAATATCGTTTCTTTGTTGATTTTGAGGGAAGATTTGAGGATCATGCAGTGCAGAATGCGCTGCGCGGACTTCGGGAGGAAACAATTGCATTCCGGATTCTTGGTACGTATTAGTCAGAATTGGTGAAAGAAGGTGGGCGTATGGCAATTCACACATTTGCAGCAATTTATATTGGCACATACGATGTGAGCCTGAAGGTATTTGAGTTTACAAACAGAAAAAAGTTTCATGAGGTGGATCACATCCGGTCCCGGCAGGAACTGGGGAAAGGTGCTTACGGCACCGGGACAATCGGATATGAGCAGGTGGAAGAACTCTGTGAAACACTGGCGCAGTTTAAAGAGATTATGGAAAGCTACAAGGTAGACAGTTATGAAGTCTGTGCCGCAGCCGCACTCCGGGATACCACGAATGAGATATTTGTTCTCGACCAGATTTATCTTAGAACCGGATTCCGGGTAAAGGTGCTCAGCAATTCGGAACACCGTTTTATCAGTTATAAAGCGGTGGCGGGAAGTCCGGTGTTTGAGGAGATGATAAAGACGAGTGCAGCAGTCGTGGATGTCGGCGGAGCGAGCGTACAGATTACGTTATTCCGCAACGGAAAGATGATCACGACACAGCACATGGAAGCGGGCATCATGCGCCTGCGGAATCTGCTTGGAGACCGCGGATATTCCCTGAAAATGTATGAAAACCAGATTGAGGAATATGTCAATAAAAAACTCGAGGGATTCCGTGCCATGTATATGAATACGCCGGTGGATTATCTGATCCTGATCAGTGACTATGCCGACGGCCTGGTCAAAAAGATTGAGGAAAAAGGCGGTAAAAGCCGGCAGGTAAAGCTGGATAAATTCTCTAAATTTATCGATAAACTGCTCAAAAAAACACTGGAGGAAATTACAGCGGAACTGAATCTTTCGGATGAGAGGGAACCGTTAATTATTCCGGCACTTGTGCTGTATAAGATGATGGCACAGAATGTGAATCCAAAAGAGGTATGGGTGCCGGGAGCAAACATTCAGGATGGTATGGCATTTGATTATGCACAGCACAATAAACTGCTGGCATCGACACATGATTTTGATGCGGATGTCATTTCGGCGGCCACATTTTTATCGGAGCATTACCACAGTTTTTCTCCACACATTCAGACACTTTCCAAGCTATCCATTAAGATTTTTGATGCGATGAAACAGGAACACGGACTTGGAAAGCGGGCGCGTCTGCTGCTTCAGGTGGCTACAATCCTGCATGACTGTGGAAAGTATGTCAGCTTTGCGGAAGCGTCGGAGAGTACGTATCATATTATCATGTCCTCAGAGATTATCGGTCTGACCCATCAGGAGCGCGAGATTGTTGCACAGATCGTGCGCTACAATACTCTTCCGCTGGATCCGTATGAGGAAGTCGCTGATGTATTGAGCCAGGAAGAGTATCTTTGTGTGGCAAAACTTTCGGCAATTCTTCGTGTGGCAAATGCGCTGGATCAGAGTCATAAACAGAAGTTTAAAAATATCCGGATCGCGGTAAGGGAGAGAAAACTCGTGATTACGGTCGAGGCATTTGAGGATATTGCGCTGGAACAGGCATTGTTTGACGCAAAGACCTCTTATTTTGAAAATGTATACAGCATGAAACCTGTTTTAAAAGAGAAGCGTATTTATAACTATTAGATCGGAGGGCTTTTATGGACACAAAAATAGATTTTAAAGATCCGGCATATTATGAAAACCGTGAGCTCAGCTGGATTAAGTTTGACCAGCGTGTATTAAGTGAAGCAAGAGATAAATCCATTCCGCTTTTGGAGCGGTTGAAATTTGTCAGTATTACTTCTTCCAATCTGGATGAATTTTTTATGGTAAGGGTGGCATCCTTAAAGGATATGGTACACGCAAAATATAAAAAGCGTGATATCGCCGGAATGACCGCCACGGAGCAGCTTTCCGCCATCAATAAACAGGCGCGGGAACTGGTCAATATCCAGTACAGTACTTTCAGCCGTTCCCTGATGCCGCTTCTGCGTAAAGAAGGAATTTATCTTCTGGATGCACATGAGGATCTGAACGAGGAACAGGCGCGTTTTGTGGATCGCTATTTTATGGAAAATGTATATCCGGTACTCACCCCGATGGCAGTGGATGCGTCGCGTCCGTTTCCGCTGATTCGCAATAAGACACTGAATATTGCAGCACTTCTGACCGGAAAGAAAACGGAGGATGAGACTGTGTTTGCGACCGTGCAGGTGCCAAGTGTTCTGCCGCGTCTGGTACAGATTCCAAGCGAAGGGGAGACAAAATCGTTTATTCTCCTTGAGCAGATCATAGAACGCAACATCGGCATATTGTTTTCCAATTACAAGGTATTGTGTGCATATCCGTACCGGATCATGCGAAACGCAGATCTGACAATTGATGAGGATGAGGCATCAGATTTGCTGAAAGAGATTGAAAACAAATTAAAGATGCGTCAGTGGGGAGAAGTTATCCGTCTGGAAATTGAAGAGAAGGTAGACAAAAAACTTCTGAAATTTTTAAAGACGGAGCTGAAAGTATCGGATGAGGATATTTTTCAGATTGCAGGACCGATTGATCTGACTTTTTTAATGAAAATGTATGGGATTGACGGATATGACCATCTCCGCTATAAACCGTATACGCCGCAGCAGGTGCCGGAAATTACACCGGGAAGTGACATTTTTGCCGCAATCCGCAAAGGGGATATTTTTCTGCATCATCCATACGAAACCTTTGATCCGGTTGTGGATTTCATCCGGCAGGCATCCAAAGATCCGGATGTCCTGGCGATTAAACAGACACTGTATCGAGTCAGCGGAAATTCCCCGATTATCAGCAGTCTGGCACAGGCAGCGGAAAACGGCAAGCAGGTGTCGGTTCTGGTTGAGCTGAAAGCCCGTTTCGATGAGGAGCACAACATTGTATGGGCGAAAAAACTGGAACAGGCAGGCTGTCATGTGATCTATGGTCTCGTTGGTCTTAAAACACACAGCAAGATCGCACTGGTGGTCCGCCGGGAGGAGGATGGAATCCGCCGCTATGTTCATCTGGGAACCGGAAACTATAACGATTCGACGGCAAAATTATATACGGACTGCGGAATCTTTACCTGCAAAGAGTCAATCGGGGAGGATGCCACAGCGGTGTTTAATATGTTATCCGGATATTCCGAACCGCTGGCATGGAATGAGCTGGTGCTGGCACCATACTGGCTGAGGGATAAGTTTTTGCGGCTGATCGGCAGGGAAACGAAAAATGCACGGCAGGGTAGAGAAGCCCGTATCGTGGCAAAGATGAATTCCCTCTGTGATCCGGGCATTATTGCGGCGCTGTATGAGGCATCTGCAAGCGGTGTAAAGATTGATCTGATCGTGCGCGGAATCTGCTGTCTGCGCGTTGGAATTCCAGAAGTGAGTGAGAATATTTCCGTGCGTTCCATTGTGGGAAATTTCCTGGAGCACAGCCGTATTTTCTATTTTTATAATGACGGCAATCCGGAAGTATTTATGGGAAGTGCGGACTGGATGCCGCGAAATCTTGACCGGCGTGTAGAGATTGTTTTCCCGGTGATTGAGGAGGAACTCAAAGAAAAAGCACTGCATATTCTGCATGTGGAACTGGAAGATAATGTGAAAGCGCGTGTGATGCAGCCGGATGGTACGTATGAAAAACTTGACAAGCGGGGCAAGGTTCTGATAAACTCACAGGAGCAGTTTTGTGCGGAGGCAAAAGCAGCAGTGCCGGATCAGAATCCGGGAAACAACCAGCGGCTGTTTATTCCGGCAGAACCGGCGGAATAAATTTACAGAAAACAGTTGACAATACCGTAATCAGGTGGTATAGTCAAATGGTTGTTAAGAAACAAGTAGAGTATCCACTCTCACCTAAGCGCAATCGGGCGACTTAGTGTTCATACTTTTAGCATGTTATATGAATGTTAGATGTAATAGTGGATAGTCTGCCTATCCACTATTTTTTATTGGAGGTACAAAACCATTAGCGAATTAATGATTAACGAACAGATCAGAGACAGAGAGGTTCGTCTGATCGGACCGGATGGCGAGCAGATTGGTGTTGTCTCATCCAGAGAGGCACAGAAAATTGCAGATGAAGCCGGTCTTGACCTTGTCAAGATTGCTCCGAATGCAAAGCCGCCTGTATGCAAGGTAATTGATTACGGTAAGTATCGTTATGATCTTGCACGTAAGGAAAAGGATGCAAAGAAGAAGCAGAAGACAGTGGAATTAAAAGAAATCCGCCTGTCACCAAACATTGACACCAATGATTTGAACACCAAGATGAACGCTGCAAAGAAGTTCCTCGCAAAAGGCAATAAAGTCAAGATCACACTTCGTTTCCGTGGTCGCGAGATGGCACATATGAACAGCAGTAAGCACATCTTAGATGATCTTGCTGAGCAGCTTTCCGATATCGCAGTAGTGGAAAAAGCACCGAAGATCGAGGGAAGAAGCATCGGTATGGTGTTGGCAGAGAAGAGATAACATTTATTAAGGAGGAATACACAATGCCAAAAATTAAGACAAACAGAGCAGCAGCAAAGCGTTTCAAAGCAACCGGAACCGGAAAGTTAAAGAGAAACAAGGCTTACAGAAGACATATCTTAACAAAGAAAACAACAAAGAATAAGAGAAATCTCAGAAAAGCAGCAATGATGGATCAGACAAACATCAAGAACATGAAGAAGATTTTACCATACATCTAAGATTTGTTAAGGAGGATATAGGAAATGGCAAGAGTTAAAGGCGGATTAGGCGCTAAGAAAAGACATAACAGAACTTTAAAGTTAGCAAAGGGATACAGAGGAGCTCGTTCCAAGCAGTATCGTGTAGCTAAGCAGTCCGTAATGAGAGCCTTAACAAGTTCTTATTCTGGACGTAAAGAGAGAAAGAGACAGTTCCGTCAGTTATGGATTGCTCGTATCAACGCAGCAGCTCGTATGAACGGACTTTCTTACAGCCAGTTCATGCACGGATTAAAGGTAGCTGGAGCTGATTTAAACCGTAAGGTATTAGCTGACATGGCTGTTACAGATGCAGCAGGTTTTGCAAAGCTTGCAGAAGTTGCAAAGAAAGCATTAGCTTAGTCATCGGAAAAATGTTGGGTAGAAAACTCCGGACAAGTTGTTTGTCCGGAGTTTTTTGAAAAATATACGGGGAAAGGTATTGGAAACAATGGAAAAAAGAGAACAGCTCGGAAGCAGACTTGGGTTTATTATGCTCTCGGCAGGATGTGCAATCGGATGCGGAAATGTATGGAAGTTTCCCTGGATGTGCGGACAAAACGGCGGTGGCAGTTTCATGCTTGTCTATGTGATCTGTCTGCTCATTTTAGGGCTTCCGGCAATGGTGATGGAACTTTCCGTAGGACGTGCGGCACAGACAAGTCCCTTGTATATGTATGAGAAACTTTCCGGAAAACGCAAATGGAAAATTCCGGGGATTGTGTGTCTGATTGGAAATATTGCACTGATCGCGTTTTATTCCGTTGTTGCAGGCTGGATTATTTATTATTTTGTGAAGTTTCTTACCGGTCAGAATGCGGATTTGGGATTTGAAAAAATGATCACAACACCATCCGTAAATGTTGGTTACCTGTTGATCACGGTTGTGATTACATTTGTGATTTTGAGTTTCCGGCTGCAGGGAGGCCTTGAACGCATTACCAAATATATGATGTCGGCGCTTCTGGTGCTGATGCTGGTGTTGGCGATCCACAGTTTTACGCTTTCCGGCGCAAAGGATGGGCTGGCTTTTTATCTGATTCCGGACCTTTCCAAAATATCAGGTACAATGATTGTAAAAGCAATGAATCAGGCGTTTTTCACGTTGTCGGTCGGTATGGGTGGCATGGCGATCTTTGGAAGCTACATCGGGAAAGAGCGTTCCCTTTTGGGAGAATCCGTAAATATCATTGTTTTAGATACGTTTGTAGCAGTTGTTGCAGGCATGATTATGTTTCCTGCCTGCGATACCTATAATCTTGAAGTGACTGCGGGACCAAGCCTTTTGTTTGATACGATGGCGAGTGTGTTTAACCATATGCAGGGCGGACGCTGGTGGGGTGCGCTGTTTTTCCTGTTCATGGTGTTTGCTGCCATGTCAACGGTATTTGGAGTATGTGAGAATCTGCTTGCCATGATCCGGGAACTGACGGGCTGGTCACGTCCGGTGGGATGTATTGCCTGCGGGATTGGGACGTTTCTTGTGGCATTGACAACGGCGCTGGGGTACAGTCTGATTCGTTTTCAGCCGTTTGCAAAAGGCACGGCATGGCTGGATTTGTGGGATTTTATTGTGTCTAACAATGCGATGCCGCTCGGCTCACTGATACTGGCGCTGTTTTGCTGTACACGCCGGGGATGGGGGTGGAACAATTTCCTGCAGGAGGCCAATGCGGGAAAAGGCTTAAAAATCAAGGCATGGATGAAACCGCTGTTCTGTTATTTTGTGCCTGTAGGGATTTTATTTATTTATATTTATGGAATGTTCACGTTTCCGTGGCATTAGAAGAAAAGAGGGGCAAAAATTATTCTGTCCCTCTTATTTTTATGCGATAAGCTTTGGGAGAGACCCCTTTTTTCTTATGAAAGGTTTTTGAAAAATACAGCCCATTATCAAATCCGACGGAATTTGCAATGGCGGTGATCGAAAGATTTGAGTGTTCCAACAGATAGCATGCCTGTTTCATGCGAAAATCCGTGAGGTATTCTTTTGGGGACTGCTGCAGCACCAGTTCAAAGGAACGGAACAGATGGCTGCGGCTTAAACCGACGTAGGCGGCAATATCTTCCACTGTGATCGGGTAGGAGTAATTGGCGCTGATATATTCGATACTTTTCTGGACGTAGGTTGCGGCTGTCAGCTGCGTTTCTTTTTGGGTGGAAGATTTTAGAAAGAGCGCCAGCGTGGTATAGAGCCGGCCGGTCATTTCAACGGCATGTTCAAATCCGTTTCCTCTGGCATCATAGATATGCAGAAGCTGACGTTTGACTTCTTCGCCGTTGGGAACTGCATGAATACATGGATGTTTGCGGGAAAAATCGGTTGCCTGCAGAATTGTGGCAGCGTCACTTCCGGTAAATCCGACCCATGCATATTCCCATGGCGTTTTCGCATCGGCACGGTAGATGATTTCGGTATTCGGATATACCAGAAAGGCGTCTCCGGCAGAGAGGGAGTGGGTTTCGTGATTGACTTCATAGGTGCCTTTTCCGGAGATCACATAATGAATCAGGTAGTGGTCGCGGATTCCGGGACCCCACTGATAGCCGGCATCGCATAGCTGGTATCCGACATTATAGACAGACAGGGAAACAAGTTCTTTTGCGGTTGCTTTGTAGGAATTTTTATATTGATCATTCATTGGAAATGCTCCTTACACGATTCTAGTATTGAGTTTATACGTTTTTTTATGCACATGCAACATTTTTACATGTTTTTTCTACATTTGGTTCTGTACATTAAGAGCCGGGAGCGATAGAATAGGGGTATCAGAAGAAAACAAAAGCACAGAAAGGGAGAGTGGAATTATGGCAATTTTAGTTACTGGTGGAGCAGGCTATATCGGAAGTCATACCTGTGTGGAACTGCAGAATGCGGGATATGATGTCGTTGTTCTGGATAATCTGTCAAACGCTTCAGAAAAGTCACTGGATCGTGTGGAGGCACTGACCGGAAAGAAAGTTACATTTTATAAAGGAGATATTCTTGATCGTGACATCTTAAATAAAATTTTTGCAGAGCAGAAGATTGACAGCTGTATTCATTTTGCAGGACTGAAGGCTGTCGGAGAGTCTGTGGCAAAGCCTTGGGAGTATTACAATAACAACATTGCAGGAACTTTAACACTGGTTGATGTTATGCGTCAGAACGGATGCAAGAACATCATTTTCTCTTCATCTGCAACCGTATACGGCGATCCGGCAGAAATTCCGATTACCGAGAACTGCCCGAAGGGACAGTGTACCAATCCTTACGGATGGACAAAGTCCATGCTGGAGCAGATTTTATCAGATATCTACAAGGCAGATAATGAGTGGAATGTGATCCTGCTTCGCTACTTCAATCCAATCGGAGCACATCCAAGCGGAACCATGGGGGAGAATCCAAACGGCATCCCGAACAACCTGATGCCTTACATTACACAGGTTGCAGTTGGCAAGTTAAAAGAACTCGGTGTATTCGGAAACGATTATGATACTCCGGATGGAACCGGTGTGCGCGATTATATCCACGTTGTTGATCTGGCAAACGGACATGTAAAGGCATTAAAGAAGATCGAAGAGAACGCCGGACTTTGCATTTACAACCTTGGTACCGGACACGGCTACAGCGTGCTTGATATCGTAAAGAATTTTGAGGAAGCAAACGGCATTAAGATTCCATACAGCATCAAGCCTCGCCGTCCTGGCGATATTGCAACCTGTTACTGTGACCCGGGCAAGGCAGAACGTGAACTTGGCTGGAAAGCACAGTACGGAATTAAGGAAATGTGTGCGGATTCCTGGAGATGGCAGAAGAACAATCCAAACGGTTATGAGGATTAATGAAAAAAGAGGGAAAAGTCTTATTTTCGAATTTGTTTGAATATTTTTGAAAAATATGAAAAATATGCTTGACGAAGCGTGGGGTGTATGCTATTATAATACACGGTTCGTTGGTCAAGCGGTTAAGACGCCGCCCTCTCACGGCGGAAACACGGGTTCGATTCCCGTACGGACTGCTGAGATATAAATCCAGTGTTTATACAGATTCTTAGGAAGCTGTTGTAGGCACTGGATTTTTTGTTTTCTTATATGGTCATATATGAAACCGAAACGTCGGGTTAGAATGTCGAAACAAGATTACCTATGAGATAATGGGGATAAAAGTTATGCACTTAGTAAAATTGGAAGAGATTCCTGGTGCTAAAGAAGAATTGAAAAAAATTCGCAAACGATTCTACGATTGGATGAAAGATCCTTCTGCATTTTCAGAGTAATTCACAAAATACCCAAGAAACCTTGCAAAACAGGGCATTTCTTGTCAGCAGGAGGTATATTATGACATCAATTCGTGTTTTATTCGTATGCCACGGCAGGGCTATGGAAAGTCAGTAAAATCAAGGCTTTAGGGGGCATTACTTGGGTATATCGTGGCAAGTGTAGTAGTAAGGGACTACGGTAATACTACGAATGAGGGAATGCAAACAAGCCGATGTAGAAGTACAAATTTTAACGGTAGTAGCAATCGTTAGAATGTAAGGGCTATCGTTATATAGTGTGCAATCGTTGAAATGTTCAGCAGTATCGTGTAAAATGAATATCTAATTGGATATGAACATATAATATTAATGCAGCCATAAGCTGCGATTTGAACTTATTTTGACATTGACAAGCGGCTCATTTGGATGTATATTTTAAGTACAGTAAGAGATTACTGCAAATGTTTGTTGCTACTCGATATGCAACTCAAACAAGGTCGAGTTCAAATGTTTGTCGCTACTCGATATGCGACTTAGAAAAGGTCGAGTTCAAATGTTTTGAGGTTCCATTCGAGAGGATGGGGCCTCTTTTTAACGATAGGAGAAGAAATGGAAATAGGACATTTTTATTATATTGATGATCAGTACTTTAAGGATTTTCCAGATCCTTATTTGATGCAGAATAAGGAAAAAGTAAATGGACAGTTGCATGACAGACCATGTTTTTACGCATTCCAGGATAGTAATACTCAGCTATTTTGGATGATTCCGTTTTCGTCACAGGTTTCTAAATTTAAGGGGATTTATAATAAGAAAATGCAAAAGTACCATAGGTGCGATACAATTGTTTTTGGAGAAGTACTTGGTCATGAGAAGGCTTTTTTGATTCAAAATATGTGTCCGATTACAGAAAAATATATGAAAAATGAGTATTTGGACTCTGCTGCCAATATACCAGTTCGTGTTGATGGTAGATTGGAAAAGGAATTGAAGGATAAGGCAGGGAAAGTATTAGCGTTGCAGAGAAAGGGCGCAAAGCTGATTTTTCCAGATGTCTTTAGTATAGAACAGGAATTATTATAATAGATGGAAATATCTATCGAATATAGAGACAGTCTGTCTGATCAAAATCAGGATAAGGACAAGTATTCGTTGGTACTTGCCAATCCACCTTTTAAGGGAAGTCTGGATGCAGAGTCAGTTTCCGGAGATTTGCTTAAGGTATGTAAGACAAAGAAAACAGAATTATTATTCCTTACCTTGTTCCTTCGTATCTTAAAGATTGGTGGAAGATGTGCTTGTATTGTACCGGATGGAGTGCTTTTTGGATCTTCTAAAGCGCATAAGGATATCAGAACAGAGATTGTAGAAAATCAGAGATTGGAGGCTGTTATTTCCATGCCTTCCGGTGTGTTTAAACCATATGCCGGTGTATCTACCGCTATTCTGGTATTTACTAAAACAGAGCATGGTGGAACGGATAATGTGTGGTTCTATGATATGAAGGCTGATGGCTTCAGTCTTGATGATAAGAGAGCTGTTGTGTCTGAAAATGATATCACTGATATCATCAAGAGATTTAAGAATCGTGAGCAGGAAATTGATAGAAAACGTACCGAAGTAGAGTACCGCGCTCTAATATATCAAACTCAAACCTATAGAAAGTGCCTGTATCTGTTGAAGAGAATGTTGTCAACTCTTCATCAGTAAAAGTGACAGAAAAGATAAGTGGTGTAGATAAAAAATGAGCTCTATACCATTATAAACTGTGTTGGAAAAATGAACCATCATATATTCATCTTGCGCTTGTACACTTTTATGGCAACAAAAATGGTGAGAATATTTACAAGGCTTTGAAAAAAGAGAAATTCGAAGCACCTGCGGTTCGATGGAAGAAAGATACTAAACTAAAGAAATTTATTGAACTTATCTTGATTCACACGAATACAGCTAATATTGATGTTCCAGAATCGTTTTCAGGGTATCTATCAAATAACATAGTAGGCGATAAGAAGTCTATGAGTGCTAAAATCACAAAGCAATATCCAAAGAATGGAACGCAACTTAACAAGATATTCAAGCCATTTTATAAGACACTTGCAAAAATAAAGAAATAACAAGAAAGAGGCCAGAACGATAAAGGATGGCACGATATCGCCTAAGTCGAAGGCAAGTTCTTCTAACTCTGGCAATATAAAGATAAAAATATGAAAAAAGTATTTGACAAAGAGTATTGTGTATGATAGTATAATACACGGTTCGTTGGTCAAGCGGTTAAGACGCCGCCCTCTCACGGCGGAAACACGGGTTCGATTCCCGTACGGACTGTTTTAAAAGTCGCATAAACACTGTGTTTGCGGCGTCTTAAAAAAAATTGGTACTCAAAATGGTACTCAAAAACTGAACACAAAAGAAAGGAGTCTGCGCAAGTGCTTTAGATTCTTTTCTGAAAATGGTAGACTTGGAACGCTTTTGGCGTTCTTTTTTTATGCGGTTTTTCTGCTTATTTTTTGCGGAAGAACCGTATTTTTTTATGCAAAAATATAAGCATAGGAGGGATGCGGAATGTTATTTACAGATGAAATTCTTGAAAAAATCTTAACAAGAGAAGATGTGTCAAAGGTTCCGCTTGTGTATCAGTCAGCAATGATTCACGCAATCAAGGAAGTGTTGGAGGAAGAGAATGTATCAGATGCAAAATCAGAATATGGCATTTAACCCAAACCCAAGCTATGCCGCTTATCAATACAACCCAATGCAGAGATTTCAACAACCAGAGCCACAGATTCCGCAGATGCAACCGCAGTTTCTTGGAATCCAAGGAAAAGTAGTGCAGTCGGAATCAGCGATCATGGCGAATGATGTACCTATGGATGGAAGTGTTGCGTTTTTCCCGATGCAGGACATGAGCGCAATCGTAGCAAAACAATGGGATGCCAATGGAACAATAAGAAAGACCGTTTACAAGCCTTTTAATGAGCAGATGGCAGATTATTCAAGTGATGATAAAAAAATCGAAATAGGGCTGTCTGACGATGCGACAAAGGCTATTACTGACAAATTGGATTGTTTGTTTGGAAAAATGGAAGAGTTGGAAGATAAGTTATCTTCGCAAACGCAAAGAAAATCTTCGCGGACACAAAAGGAGAGTGAGTCTTAATGAATCCTATGCAGATGTTACAGGGAATGAAAAACCCGCAGCAGTTTTTACAACAAATGATGGGGAATAACAGCGTAATGAGTAACCCCATGGCTAGAAATGCTATGCAGATGGCACAGAAGGGGGATTCCAAGGGCATCGAGCAGATGGCTAGGAATTTGTGCAAAGAAAAGGGAATTGACGCAGATAAGGCTTTTGAGTCGTTTAAAAGCCAATTAGGAATGTGATACTAATTCTTGCAAGATTATGTATATAAAAATGAATTATGGAGGTAAATTCTATGTTTAACACAGGTAATTGTGCATCCGTTCCGCTTGTTGCGAACATTGACGGAAACGGAAATAACAATGGATGGGGCGCAGAAGGCTCATGGTTATGGTTCATTATCGTTATCTTTGCCATTTTCGGATGGGGCGGATTCGGTAACGGATTCGGAGGAAACGGAATGAATGGTGGCGTCGGAAGCGAAATCCAGCGCGGATTTGATAATCAGGCGGTTGTGTCAAAACTTGATGGCATTACAAACGGACTTTGTGACGGATTCTATGCAGTGCAAACCGGCATGAATGGCGTCAACACAAACATTTTGCAGACCGGATTCGGCATTCAGCAGGCTATCAATGCTGATACAGTCGCTAACATGCAGAATACAAACGCATTACAGTCACAGCTTGCAAACTGCTGCTGCGAAACAAGAGAAGCTATCCAAGGTGTAAACTACAACATGGCAACTAACACTTGCGCGTTGCAGAACACCATGAACAGCAACACGAGAGACATTATCGACAGCCAGAATGCAGGAACACGCGCTATTCTTGATTATCTCTGCAATGAGAAAATCTCTAGCTTACAGGCAGAAAATAATGACCTTCGCAGAGCAGCTTCACAAGATCGTCAGAGCGCACTGCTTACAACTCAGATGGCGGCTCAGACACAGCAGATTATCAACGCGGTAAATCCGTCTGCTATTCCGGCATATGTTGTACCTAACCCAAATGCTTATGCATATGGATGCGGATGCAACACAGGATGTGGCTGCTAAAACTAAATAATTGAGTATCTTAATTGAGTTTAACTCAATCATGTCTGCTATGCAGTATTACTTATAATCAAAGGGCAGACTATAATGTTTGCCCTTATTCTTATGAAAGAGAGGTAAAAATAATGGAAGTAACAGGAATTGCATTACAAACCGTTGCCGCTGGAGAAGATGTGGCATTCACAGAAACAGCAGTGAACGGAACAAAATGTATCGTACACAGACAGGGAAGTGGAATTATCAAGCTAAGAGGTATCACCAATCAGTGCAAAGCTAGATTTTTGGTATCGTATTCCGGCAACATTCAGATTCCGACAGGCGGCACAGTTGGAGAGATTTCGCTTGCCATTGCAGTAGACGGAGAGCCTTTACAGTCAACAAAGATGATCGTGACCCCTGCGGCAGTTGAGAATTTCTTTAATGTATCAGCACAAGCATATGTTGATGTGCCATGCGGTTGTTGCAGTACCGTAGCCGTGCAGAATGCGTCCACACAGGCTATCGAGGTTCAGAACAGTAATTTGATTGCAGTAAGGGAGGCTTGATATTATGCATAAGTTTGCGAAACAGATTATGGATTGCGTGAAAGCCCACGTTGACGGCATTGGAATTGAGAATTTTGAGGGACAAAACCTTGATGATCTCAAGGATTGGACGGAGATTGCAAAGAATATCGTATGCTTTGACAAGGACTATAACATTGTTGAAGCAATGAAGAAGTCTGAAGATGAAGAAATCATGCGCATGGTGGAAGAATTTGGGGATTATCCGGTAAGAAGATACTACAATGAGTACCGGTACTCAAATGGCAGATTCGCACCGAAAGGGCGTGGAACACGCAGAGGATATGTAGAACCACCGTATTATCATCAGATGCCAGAAGATTACCACGAATGGGAGAGAATGCCGGAATACGACCGAATGAGAGACCTTGACAGAATGAGTATGGGAAAGATGTATTATTCAGAGCCTATGAGCGGAAATAACGGCATGAGTACCGGTACTCACGATGCAAGAGAGGGCAGAGCCGGTATGAGCCGGAGAAGCTACATGGAGACAAAGGAAATGCATAACGGAAATTCACCGGAAGATAAGGACGCAAAGATGAAAGAACTTGAAAAGTACATGAAATCTCTTTCGGAAGATGTGACAGAACTGTTTTCCGGTATGTCCCCAGAAGAGAAACAGTTGACCAAGACAAAGCTGACTACGCTTGTCACGAAAATGTAATAGAGAGGGCATTTTGCCCTCTTTGTTTGCGAGGTGGTAAATTGTTCACAATAAACAATGAAATTTGGAATTTGGTCAAAGTATCACGTTACAGCGATATGCTACAGAGAAGTGATGGAAGCAGAACAGTAGGCATGACCGACAGAGACACGAAAACGATATATCTTGCGGATGATCTACGCGGAAGATTCCTTGACCGTGTGTTATGCCACGAATTATGTCATGCGTTCTGTCTTTCATATAATGTATACATGGATATTGATACCGAGGAAATTGTAGCAGACTTCTTGACTACATACGGAAGAGAAGTATTTGAAATAGCGGACAGACTATTGATTGAACTTATGGAGGTTGTTGCATAATGGATAAAATTTCAGAACTCTTACAGTACGTGCACCGGACGAATCCGGAAATGACTAGGGAAAGGCTGATAGAAGAGTTGAGCAAAAGTGATTATGCTGCGCGGTCTTTGATTTTTACGAAAGAAAACATCGTTGCGCTAGGGCAAAAATAAATCCGGCGGTTTGAATCGCCGCCGGAATTGTGTCAGACTTTCGGAATGTAAGAACCTTTCATTATTTCTATAGCGAGTTTCGCGCCTTCCGTCATGTAAAAATCATTATTCTTTGCACAGCAACTAAAAAGCAGTTCCTCGAACTCTGAATATAAATTTTCACTTAATAACCCTTTTAGCTTCTCTGTTAAGGGTGAGAAGTATTCAACAAAGGCATTTCCGGTTTCATTGTCAAGCTGACTTGAACATACAATTTTAATAAATTCATCCATTTTAGTAGTCTCCTTCTTCTGTTAATAAATAGTTGATATATCCTGTCGCAAGTCTGGCAAGGCTTTTACTGCCATCCAACAAATCCAATTTGTACTCTGGCCTATAGCCAAACCTCTGCACATAGAACTTTTCTTCAAGTTCTAAGTCGTAAATGTCAGATAGCTCCACGAGAATCTTGTGATATAAAAATTTTCTCGTCCACCCAAACTGTTCCATGATAATTTTTAATTTCCAATTATTTTTTCTGAACCACGCTCCGCGTGATGCGTCCAATTGCTGTTTTGAAATGTAACAATCTGCAAATAGGTCATCATTTTTCGGCAATGCCGCCTGTGGTTTCTTTATGGCTTTCTCCATGTCGGTAAAACGTTTCACGTATCGGGCAGTAAATACGATGCCTTTTTCTCCGTTGAATTTGTTCGCAAGAAAATCACATCCTAACTTGGTTACTTTGTAGCACTTGTTTTCTTTTCCGGATTCATCTTTGTAGGTAGATGGAATGAAATAATCACTCGCACCTAAATTGTGGTGAGTCAAAATTTCAATGATTCCTTCAGTATGTTTTCCCTTTACATCCTGTCCTTCCAATTTTCTTAAAACTCTGTCGTGACGCATTTCCATCATTTCTGCAATCTCTAAAGTAGTGATGGTTTGTTCTATTTGTGCCATATTTGTGCCCCTTTCTGTAACTTATCAATTACTGTTGTAACTCTTTAATTACATTATACGGTTTATTTTGTGATTGTCAAGTATTGTTTGTAATTAAATAATTGAATAATAAATTTATTTATGATATTATTGAAACACGTCAAGAGAGAGGAGGCGGTACATTGTTTGCAAAAATCGTAAAACATACGCTTATTGAAAAGGAATTAAGAGTGACCGATCTAGCAAGACTTATTGACACCAGCTCACAAAATCTTTCGCAAAAAATGAAACGTGACAACTTTTCAGAAAAGGAAATGCGGCAGATTGCGGATGCATTGGGGCTTGATTTAGAAATTGCAATGAAAGAGAAGAAATAAGAAAACCCGCCAGTTAGGCGGGTTTTTGATGAAAGAAAATTTTCTCCGCGCGCCAAAAAATATTTCGTAGTTCAAAGCCCCTCTTTCTTATCTGTTTACGATTTCGTAAATCTGTGCCAATTTGCAATATTCTTCACATTCCTTCTGTTTCGGGCACTTGGAGCAATCATTTTCGTAAGTGCCGCAGACCCTTGTTAATTCCTTTTCTAACTCTTTAATTCTTTCCATGTTATTTTCCTCGCTTTCTGTGCTTCATTTGATACTTGTATTATATATAAATTAGGCACTAATGTATATTGACAAAATACACAATATTAAGCACTAATATTATATTATGAATTGTGCATTATTATTAAGCACTAATTAGGTATTGACAATTAAGCACTAATTATATATAATGTAAGAAAAAATACGGAGGTGCAGGAATATGGACGAAAACACAAAAGCGGAAAAGAACAGGCAAGCGGTAAAGAAATGCATGAGCAATAAAGATAGAATAAACATTATATTGCCACTTGGAACAATAGAGAGAATCAACTCATACGGATTAAAAACAAGCGCATTTGCTAGAGAATTGATTCTTGCGGAACTCGATAAAATGGATAGAATGAAAAAATAATAAATTAAGCACTAATTAAGTATTGACAATTAAGCACTAACTATATATAATGTAATCAGATCAAAGAAATAGAGCAAAGGCGAAAGCCAGGAAAGGGGAACATGCCATGAAAAGAAACGAGTTCAAGAAGATCATAAAAATCAGAAGCGAATGGCAATTTACAGGAGATAATTATAAGTTGCCAAGCGGTGAGCCGATTTCCGTATATGTTAGAAAATTGGTCGAATCGCAGATGAATGTTGATAGCTTGGCAATATTGAAAAATGGGGATTTGTCTTTTGCGACCGGAGGAAAGTGGAACGACATAACAAAAGCGTTTGAAAGTTATGTACTAATGCCAGCGTTTCAGGAAAATGAGACTTGCGAGTTTGACGAAATGGAAAAACGTATTGACGCCTTGGTTTACGAGCTGGTACAGAAGCAATAAGAACGTAATTGAATATTTTCAAACAAAGGGTAGCTTTTCCGGCTGCCTTTTCTTTTTGCCATGTCCAAAATCAGCAACGCGCCCGGGCATATCTTACAAAATCTCCGAAAAATCGTAAACAAACTATAAAACTTTTCTTAAATTTTTATAAACAAGGCTAGGTTCATTAGGTCTTTGACAAGTCCCAAAATGATAGAATAGTATTAGTTTTTGGTAAAAATCGTCTGACAATCGTCTGACATAAGGCGACACAATCGTCTGACGTCGCTTTTTCAGAACTATGTTTCTCTTTCTCTCTCTTTTTCTTAATCTTTTTTGATTAATAATAATACACTGTATCTAAAGCTTATAGGTTGTAGAGTAAGTGTATATCCGCATATGCGCGCGGCGTAAGTATATAATGCCACTGTAAAAAATTAAGCCTTGACTTTAAGCCCGAAAATAGTGTATACCAAAAGCAGAGAGAAATAAAACGGATTGGAGGTGCGAAAAGTATATGCAGGATGTAAAGAGTGTAGAGAATGTAGATCTTACAACCCTTATAGTGGATCTAGGTACAGTACAGATATATACATCAACTGTGCAAGATTTAATAGACAACGCTTGTATAGAATTTCACATCGAAGATTTGTTGAAAGCTGGGCAGAGACAGTGGAAAGCTGTTATGCAGTATGTTGGTATGCATTTATTCCCGGATACATCGGTACTAAAAGACAAGAGTTTGAAACCTCTTGGTAATGCAACTATACCGACTAACTGCAATAGATATGATAGAGAGGTATTATATAAGCTTTGTGATTATTATATATATATATCCAATGTGTACAGTAAACTAGTGAGTACAGTAGCATTCAGTTATTTTTGTAATATACCTACTACAACGTTTGACCTATGGAAAGACGAGGAATCAAGTTCGGTGGCTTTTAAGATTTGGCAAAAATTGCAGCGATCTCGTAAAGATTGCATCCTCGATCGTGCGTATGACTCCAACAGCCCTGTAGGCACTATGTTCGTGGGCAACAACGAATTCGGCATGAATCAGCCGGGAATTGGAGATAATGCCACCCAAAGAAGGGCAATCACAGCGCAGGAGCTGCCAAGATTGGACGAGAAAAAGAGTCAAGAATTGCACGCAATTGACACACAATTCACAGATGCAGTGGCAAATAATACAGTTTAAATTGTGTGTGTTTATTCTACAATTCACAAATGCAGTAATACCAAGGGTTGTAGCGTTTCAACTATTCGTGAACTATTCGGAAAAGTTAGGTTTTGCGAATAGTTGCAAGGGTATGACATGAATTGTATTAAAACAATTTGATTTTCACACAATGACAACAAAACGAAATGGAAAATATTTTAGATTCCCATGTTTGCAAGAAAAGGATGGGGAGGGGGTCTGACAGAAAGACCACCGGGCGTCTACTAAGTTCCTCAAATTCCTCAAAAAATAAAAAGCCACTTACAACAACACCCATTGACTTTCACCGAAAATAGGCTATAATAAATTTATAACAATTCACTTTCACGTTGCGAATCGCAACTAAATTTCCAAAATTTTTTTAAAAACAAAAAACATAGTAAGAGGTGAAAACGTATGTTGGTACCTGCGATACTATACAGAGACCAGATTGAAAGAGAGTTTCAAAAGCTTTACTACACGAAAGACATGTTGTTTGAAACCGGATGTCTAGGACAATGGACTCCGGAAATATCAGATAATCCAGATGATGGAAGATTCGATTTTGCAATCGTGAGCAACAATAAGTTGATAGGGTATCTTTCATACCAAGTTGATTACTATGTATCCAAGGCTTACAATTTTGGGTTGATGTCTTTTGACCGCGGAAATCCTGTTGTCGGGAAAGACGTGTTTGAGAAGCTAGAAGAGCTTACATCAACTTTACATCGGGTTGAGTGGCGTATGATCGGTGGCAATCCGGCAGAACGCAGTTATGATAAATTCTGCGAGAAACATAGCGGAAATAAACACGTTCTGAAAGACAGCGTTAGAGATGCTACAGGCAATTATCGTGATGATGTTATTTACGAAATTGTGAACTCGGATTGAAAGGCTGCGTCAAAGGTCAAAGTTGTAAATCCAAACGAAGGGCGGAGGGTGATGTGTAATGGCAGAGTGTAAAGAATGTTGTGGCACATGTAAATATGGCTTATGCGTCAAGGCAAACGGTTATGTTCGTTCAAACGAAGAAAGCGAGATTATGTTGCTGATTTTGTAGAATACGACCATTCATGCGATTTTTGGGAACAGAAACAGGAGAAACGGAAATGAATGAAACATTGATGAAAACCGAGTATTCCACGGCTTTTGATAAAAAGCGCAAAGGTTTGATTGAGCAGTCGTATTACAAATACGGACCGGCAAGAATGAACTTTTCCACAGGGAATGTGGATGCAATCGAAAGTTTGAAAATGCGCCTTGCCAAGTTTGAAGAGACCGGGAATCTTGAATATCTGTGTGATGTTGCAAACTATGCTATGTTCCGGTTCATGTTTCCACAGCAGGGCGAGTATTTCGAACATACGGACTCTGATTCATCTGCCGGGATCTTCGGTATGAGTGTAAATGAAATGGAACGATTCAAACAGGAACACAGCTTTGAGGATGGGGGATATTGATATGATTTTAAATATAATCGCTACGGCGATAGATGCCCTTGTAATACTTGGACTTATGGGAGGACAGGTAAAGCAGACAGACAATTCAAACGCAATGGGGTATTTGCTTTCATACGCGATTTTTGCCATGAATATTATGGTCATTTGGAAATGATGGGCTATCGCCAAGCGGTAAGGCACAGGATTTTGATTCCTGTATTCCCGGGTTCGAATCCCGGTAGCCTAATTGGTTACATGCTGACGTTCCATGTAGCCACGTATGTTTTTCATATGTACTTGAACCCTTGGTTGAGTGATTCAAGCATTTGGGTTCCTCCTTTCGCCACTAGGACGATTCTGTTAAGGACGGTGCGAGACCGTCCGGTGGTATTCTATCATGCGTCTATCCCACGGCGCATGATCGTGTAACGCATAGCACGTAAAACATATTGCTAACCGTCTCGTGGCGGTTATGATCGGTTAGTCGAGCGGTAAGACACCACCCTTTCACGGTGGTAACACGAGTTCGAATCTCGTACCGATCACTGTATTGGGATTTAATTCAGTGGTAGAAGACACGGCTTATATCCGGGTTGTCGCGGGTTCGATTCCTGCAATCCCAACGAGAGGTCTTGCGCATTCTTTAGCGGAGTATGCGAGTGGTTATAAAAGAAACGCACAACAAACAGGCTGTGAGTAGGAAGTACAACAAAAGCAGTTCAGACAGGACACTCGAAAATATCCCTATGCGTTTGGTAGCCTTTGATCGAGTGCATCTTGTCAATTCGGCAGTGTTCCCATAATGGAATTGGAGCCGGTTGCTATCCGGTCGGGCGTTTATTCGCCTTGTAGGTTCGAATCCTATACACTGCGCTTGCGGAATATTTATATCAAACGAAAGAAACGGAACCTCACGAGGATTCCGTTTTTTGCTATGATTGGGGTATAATATGACAAACTGCGTGAATTGTGGCACACCGATCGAAACCGATAAAAAGGCGTGTCCTTATTGCAAAACTCCATATGAAAATGCAGGAAATTATAGTTTAGGTCTTATAGGATCAGCGACGCAGAAATTGTCATTAGATGATTACATAAGATTGTCAATGCCCGAACCATGGGCGTGTCATTGTGAAGAATCATATTGCGATGCGGACGGCATTTTGCATCGTATTGTTCCGAAAAAATTACTTTGATTGAGGTGTAATATGTGTGATTTTTGCAAAAACATAGCAATGAACAATGATGAATATTATGAAAAAGATACGCTGGTGGAGATTTTATTTTCAAAGACGAAAATGGATTTGGCGTGTTAATCGACACAGGAGACAGTGGTTGCCTTGGATATATAAAAATCAATTATTGCCCTATCTGCGGAAGAAAGTTGGTGGAAGAATGAAAGAAACTATTTTATATATTTCCAAAACGGAAAAAGATATTGTTAGTTTTTTAAAATATCTTCAATCAAAACTAGAAGCAGAGCAAAAGGAATGTACCATGGATGAAGAACATAACGTTTTAAAAGTACCAAAATATTACGATATTGTCGGAAAGAGCATTCACGGAAACATGCTTGGTACAGGCTATGGATATTGCAAATATTATTGTTTTTCGGAAGCGTATGATAGAAATAAATACAGCGATGCAGAAAATGAAAAACTTAAAGATATTCTTATGCACACAAGAGAGGGTGCGGAGAGAATATCAGGACTTGATATTTTATGTATGCTAGGGTTAGTTTGAAAGGCGGTGGAATGATGAAGCAGGAAAAAGAAATTTTATGCACATGTATTAATCATGAAAATTGTCCATTAGACCCGGTTAGTTGCGGATGTTCAATAGAAACTACGACTTTTGAAGATGCTTGTATAGGTAAAAGAACATTTATTCCGGGAATCGAATGTGATAAGTGAGGGTGGTTTATATGAAACATCAAAAAGAATGGCTCGCTTGCGACAGGTGCGGCGAAGAAATAAAAGTAAAACCAATAAGTGAATTTGAATTTATGCCGATTGGTGATTATTTTACTCCAAGTCCCATTTTTGAAGATGGAAACGTAAGGGGAGAAATCAAAGAGATTCATTCAAACATATTATTTCCGTTTGGTCGTACATATGACTTATGCCCTAAGTGTAGGAAAGATTTTGAGAGGTTTATGAAGAATGAATAACATTGACAATCCCTTATCAGAGTATCAACCGACATCTAAAGAAGTGATGATAAATTTTGGAATAGATATTTCAAGAGAAGTGGTAGAAAATATGCTTTGGAAAAGTTTGGCAGACTGCCACAAAGCCATATTGAAATGACTTCCGCTAGAGACTCTAAAATAATTGAGGAAACAAGGAGGTTTATGAGAAATGACAGTTAATATGGGAACCCAAACCTATGAAATGAGCCGCAAGCAAGCAAAAGCTATTCTTGGAACGGCTAAGAAACTTGCTAATTGCAACATATACGGCATTGAAAAAGATAATGTGGTGATTATGTTGAATGAAAAGTATGAGGACGATATGAGCCTTAAAAAAGCCGTAGAAGAGTATAAAGCGAAAGGGTTTAGGGTGTATTGGAAATGAGTATGGCAGAAGTAATTGAATCAATAGAGCATGGCGCATTTGCGCAGCGTATGAATCCACCGGAGGGATTGACAGATGCGCGTTGCGGCAAATGCAACCGTCTTTTAGGCAAATTCAACGGACAGGCTGAAATTAAATGTCCGAAATGCGGGAAAATCAATAGAATTGGAGAGAGATAATGAGTGATTTGAAAATATTTACCAAGAACGTTGAACAGGAAGCGGTAGATCAAATTGAATTATTGCTTGCACAGGATGCATTCAAAGATTGTAAAGTTCGTATCATGCCGGATGTTCACGCGGGAAAGGGATGTGTTATTGGATTTACGGCAGACCTTGGGGAAAAGGTTATCCCGAACATTGTCGGCGTTGATATTGGTTGTGGCATGCTTTGCGTAAGCCTTGGTCAGGCAGATATTGACTTCGAAAAGCTGGATAACGTGATTCGTTCTTATATTCCAAGCGGAAGAGATGTGCATGAGGGAAGAATCATCAGATTTGAGGAATTACAGGATTTGAAGTGCTACCGAGAATTACGAGATACAAAACGGCTTGAGCGGTCTATCGGCACTCTTGGCGGCGGGAATCACTTCATTGAGATTGATATTGCGGAAGATGGAGAAAAGTATCTTGTTATTCATACCGGTAGCCGTAATCTCGGGAAACAGGTAGCTGACTATTATCAAAACCTTGCATTTGAACTTATGAGCGGCAAAGATAAACTGTATGAAGAACAGGACAGACTTATCAAACAGTACAAAGCCGCCGGAAGAAAATCTGAAATTCAAAGTGCGATAGCAGAGTTGCACAGGAATTTCAAGGCAGTTAATCCGAAGATTCCAAAGGATTTGTGCTATTTAGAGGGCAAATACAGGGAAGATTATCTGCATGATATGAGAATTTGTCAGAAGTTTGCATATATCAACCGTGTCATGATTGCGCAAATTATATGCAACCATATGGAGTGGGGCGTTGATGTAGATATGCCGGATTACTTCGAGTGCATTCACAATTATATCGACCATGATTCAAATATTGTCCGCAAGGGTGCTATTTCTGCAAAAATGGGGGAAAGGGTACTGATACCGATAAACATGCGTGACGGTTGCATTTTGGGAATTGGCAAGGGAAATGAAAATTGGAATTATTCAGCACCGCATGGAGCAGGTCGAACAATGAGCAGATCAAAGGCAAAAGAAAGCATTTTGCTAGAAGAGTATCAAAAAGCAATGGATGGAATATTTACAACATCTGTAAATACATCTACGATTGATGAAAGTCCTATGGCATATAAAACAATGGATGAAATAATTGGAAATATAAAAGACACTGTTGAAATAGTTGACATTATAAAACCGATTTACAATTTCAAAGCAAACGAATAAAAACAATTACCGGCTAACAAATGGAGTTAGTCGCTACCCTAAAACAGTTATAGGCAGAGGTCAAGGCACTTCTGCTTTTGCGGAGGTGCTTTTTATTTGGCTTCAAAGCAGTTAATCAATGCAGTAAATGGATATGAAAACTACATAAAGAAAAACGGAATAGATGAACAAGCAATTAATGCCTATGTAGATGCTTGTAGCGTAGCCATAAACGGAGAGAAAGATGTTGAGTATGGATTACAACTTACAGAAAGGGCAAAAGACATTATAGAGCGTTTCTGCAAGGATAAAACAGGCGGTACGATTTGGGATTTGGAAAAATACGCATTCGACCACAAAACCGCATATGATCTGATAAACAAAAAATATGAGATTTTGTTACTCGAAGCCCAAAACAAAATAGTTGACAGCTATTTTCAGTACATAGAGAAAAAGCGTGAGCCTAAAGACCGATTTTATATGCCACGTAGGAAACAACTAATCAAAATCGGACTTGTGGACGCATTACAAGGCATGATTGATGATAAATACGACATATTGTGTGTGAGTCTAGTGCCAGGAGCTGGAAAGAGTACGATTGAGAAATTTTTTCATTCGGCAGTTGCCGGTTGGTTCCCAAAAGACTACAGCCTATTTTATTCGCACAGTGGCGATATTACACGAATGTACTATGATGGGGTATACGACATTGTTACCAATGATGATGATTATGCATGGCATGACATTTTCCCTAATCTATCAGTTACAAGCACGAATGCCAAAATGGAGCAATTCAATATTGGCAAATACAAACCTTTTCCGTCTGTACAGTGTACTTCTGTAGGAAGTAAGAATGCTGGTAAAGTCCGTGCAAGTAAATTTTTGCTAGTTGATGATATGATAGGTGGAATTGAGGAAGCCTTAAATCCTACAATACTTGATAAATTATGGAATAAATACGCAGTAGACGCAAGACAGCGTAAGACACAAGATACAGACGGAAAGCCGTGTAAAGAGATACATATTGCCACTCGTTGGAGCGTACATGATGTTATCGGACGTATTCAAAATATGTATATTGGAAATCCGAGAGTCAAAACAATATCGGTTCCTGATGTAGACCCAGTGACAGGGGAAAGTAATTTTGATTATGAGTATGGCGGTTTTACGAAAGAGTTTTTTGCCGACCAACAATTACTCATGGACGAAATCTCTTACCGATGTTTGTATAAACAGGAGCCTATTGAACGTGAGGGATTACTATTCCCGGATGATAAAATCCGCAGATACCTCAATCTGCCACACGGAGAACCAGAAATTGTTACAGCTCAATGTGATACTAAAGGCAAGGGAACAGACTATTTTGTTATGCCTGTGCTTCAAAAATATGGGGACGACTATTACTGCGTTGATTGCGTGTGCGATAATACGGCAGACTATGAAATGCAGTATGAAAATGCGTCAAACATATTGGTCAACAATCAGGTACAAGAGTGTGAGTTTGAACGTAATGCCGGTGGTGACAGAGTGGCTATGGAAGTTAATAAGCGAGTTGAAAATAAAGGATGGATATGCAACATCACTGATGTACCGACAGAGACAAATAAGGAAGCACGTATTTTTCAGTGTTCTAACTGGATTTTACAACATATTATTTTCAAAGATCAATCACTTTATAAGCCTAATGAGCCATATGGAGTGATGATGTCATTATTAAAGCAATATTCGGTATCGGGCAAGAAACAATTAGATGATGTGCCGGATGTTTTCTCAAACTTTGCGTTAAGAATTACAAAAGGAAACAGGATAAAGAAGACAGTAATAATATCAAGTCCGATATAAGAGGAGGGTTTGTATGACAACCAAGGATTATTTGAACCAAATAAGCAGACTCAATAGAATGATAAATAATAAGCTGGCAGAGATATCACAGCTTAGAGAGCTTTCCCACAGCATATTGGCGGTAAAAAATGAAGAAAGAGTAATGGTTTCATCTGACCCAGATAAAATAGGCTCTACATACGCCAAAATTGACGAAATGGAGCATAATCTTGACAACATGATAGATGAATACATTGAAAAAAAAGACTTGATTATAGGGCAAATAGACGGCATAGAGAATGAAGATTGCTATAATATTTTGTTTTCAAGATATATCGAAAAGAAAACTTTTGAAGTTATCGCTACAGAAATGAAATACTCATGGAGACAAATTATCAGACTTCACGGAAAGGCTCTTAAAGCATTTGAAGAAAAATATGGTAACACGTATTTAAAGATGTCATAGAATGTCATATTGCTTCAATGATATACTGTATTTGTAAGAAGTTACAAAGATGTTTTTCATAAACACATTCTTCATCAAAAGCACCGTTGCTTAATTGTGGCGGTGCTTTTTGTTATGCAACGAGGTAAAAATATGAATTTTTATATGAATAAAGATAAATCAATCATGTGTCCGAACTGCCATAAATTTTTAACAAAAGCAGACAGCAAAGACCCACGAACACATAAACTGGCTTGTAGGCACTGCCACAAGTGGATTTGGTATGTACCTAACGATGATGACGATTTTCAGGTTAAGGAAATACCGGACAGAAGAAGTTCGAATGGCATGAGATTTTATTAGAGGTGTAGACAATGCAGGCAGGAAGAATTGTCATATATACAGGCGCAAAAGAAATAACGTCTGACAACATAATACCAATTTTGCGTGAAGCAATTTTGGAACATGATATTAATTCTAACAGAATACAGTTTCTTCTTGATTATGACGCAGGAATACAGCCAATAGTTAGGAAGAATCCAAAGACTTACAGACCAGACATTGACTGTGAGTGCTGTGATAATGTGGCTAATGAAGTCACGGAGTTTAATTTAGGTTTTAAGTGGGGAAATCCTATAACGTTAGTTCAAAATGGCGACAATGAGGATTCTAACCTTACAAAAGCTATAGCGGAATTAAACAGTTGCTACGAATCACAGAACGCAAGACAGAAGCAGCAGAAACTTGCAAGATATGTTGAAATCGGTGGTGTTGGATATGTCCTCATTGATGTAAATACAGAATACGAGGATGGGGAAAGCTATTTCACATATAATGTATTAGATCCAAGAACGACATTTGTTGTAAGGTCAACCGCCTACAGCGACAAGAGAGTTGTTCTTGCTGGGACATATATAAAAGATAAGCACAGCGGTACCAGGTATTACACTTGTTTTACCAAAGATACGAGATATGAAATTACCGACGGAATAAAAATCACTAACGGAAAAAATAAAGGGAAAACAAAATGGGGGTTTTTGGAGAGAAGCGGAGAAGAAAACCCACTGCATAAAATTCCTATCATTGAATACACAAGGTCATTTGATAGAATGGGCTGTTTTGAACGGCAAATATCTGAAATGGATAACTTGAACCTACTCATTTCAGATTTTACAAATGATGTCGAACAGAATACACAGGCAGTATGGCATACAAATGATGTTGATTTCCCAGTTGAACAGGAAACAACAGTTGATAAAGATGGAACGCAACGCATTACTGAAAAAGCAAGGAAACCAAAATCTGGAGAATGGATGCAGACCTACACATCAGCAGATGGCAAAACTCCAATAGTTGAACCACTTGCAATTAATTATGATTACACAGGTATGCTTAATAATATCCAATCAAGGCGGCAGATAATCTTACAGAAATGCAATGTACCACAACGAAATGATAACAGTGGTGGCAGTACAGGAGTTGCAATGTCAGACGCAACAGGTTGGTCACAGGCTGAGACAGCGGCAGCAAAACAGCAATTAATTACTGATGGCTGCAAAATGGAAGAAATAAAAGTTGTTCTTGCGGCTATTAAGTTTTCAAACAATGTTAACAGCAGCAACCCATTACTTAAATTAAGGGCAAGAGATGTAAAGCCTAACATTAAGCGACAAAAAACTTATGAAATGTCAACCAAGGTTAATGCCATGGCAACATTGATAAGCCACGGATTTAGCCTTAAAGATACAGTTGATGCAATTCCATTCTTTGATGACCCTAACGATGTTGTAGCGAGAAGCGGAAAGATGGTTAGAGCATATCAAGACAGTATAATCAACAAAGATACACAGAACCAAGCAGAGGGTGGAGATGGAGAACAGCCACCTAATAAAGATCGCACAATGCAAGACTTATCAGATCAGACAGAAAATAGTCCGGTTATAGATAAGAGCAGAACAGATAAATAATTGATATTGAGCCACAAGGTAGAAAATGCCTTGTGGTTTTTTATATGCCCTAGAGAAAGGGCAATACAAATATCGCAAGAAGTTGAGAGAACAACAAAAAACGCAGAAAGCAGAGGTAAAGAAATTATGGCAGATGTAATTAACACAACAACAGAACCAACAACTAACAATGAACCACAGAACGAAGAGCATACACCTAGCGTAGAAGAACTTATGGCACAGCTCGCTAGTGAAAGAGCTGAAAAAGAGAAGTATAAGAACGCTTCCGATAAAGCCAGTTCAGAAGCAGCTAAGTATAAGAAAGAACTTCGCTCGAAGCAGACAGCAGAAGAACAGGAAGCGGAAGCAAAAGCGGAAGCTGAAAAATTGCAGGCTGAAAAGTTCGAGAACATGAGCAAAGAACTTAATCATATGAAAGCTGTCAATGCTTATCAGAAAGTTATAGGTGATGGAAAGGATATTGATTCTTTGATTGAGGCGGTTACAGATGCAGACCATAGCCTTATAGCAACTGTAATTGCTAATGAAGTGCAAAGACAGGTTAAAGAAGCAAAGGCAGAGTGGCTTAAATCAAGACCGGCTATTAATGCAGGCGGTGGAGAAGAAAGCACGATAACACAGGAACAGTTTAACAAGATGAATTACCACGAAAGAGTGGAGTTCAAAAATAAGAATCCAGAACTTTATAAAAAGTTCACAGAGTAGAAAACGGAGGTAAAGAAACTATGCCACAGACTAAGTTAGAAAATTTAGTAGACCCACAAGTAATGGCTGATATGGTATCAGCTAAGTTACCAAAGAAAATTAAGTTTTCGCCTATTGCAAGAGTTGATACAACACTTGTAGGCAGACCGGGAAGCACAATCGTTGTGCCAAAGTATGCTTATATTGGTGACGCAGAAGATGTAGCAGAAGGTGTTGCTATGGGTACAACAGTACTTACAACATCTACAACAGAAGCAAAGGTTAAGAAAGCAGGTAAGGCTGTAGAGCTTACAGATGAATCAGTATTATCTGGTTATGGCGACCCACTTGGTACAGCTATCAATCAGATTGCTATGTCAATCGCTGCAAAAGTTGATAATGACAGCTATGACGCACTTTGCACAGCACCTATTGATTACGATGGAACAGCAGCACCTATCAGCTATTCAGCAGTTGTAGCGGCTAATAGCAAGTTTGATGATGAATCAGATTCATCACTTACAAAGATATTGTTCATTAATCCGGCGCAGGAAGCTACATTACTTAATGACGATGATTTCAAGAGCAATGACAAGTACCCACTTAATGTAATTATGAATGGAACTATCGGTTCTATTGCGGGAGCGCAGGTTGTTAAGTCAAAGAAAGTTAAGTTAGTTAAGTATGAGCTTGATGATTCAACAGGAACAATCAATGTTGTGGCTGATACAACAAGTGAGGATTCAACCAATGTTCATCTTGACACAGCACTTGCACATACGCTTAAGCCAAAGGGCAAAGAAATTAAGGTAGGTAGCAAGTTAAAGGCTGTTACAACAGAGTTCTACGCTTGCCCTATTGTTATCGTGTCAGCAGATGACCCTAACGAGGACGCAGGTGCAGATGGCGCATCAGAGGAAGAGAATGCACTTACAATCTATATGAAGAGAAGCGTTGAGATTGAATCAGACAGAGATATTCTTGCAAAGACAACTGTTATCTCTGGTGATGAACACTATACAGCAGTCTTAAGCAATGATTCAAAGGTTGTTCTTGCTAAGTTCGGAAAGTAAGAGGTGTTTATATGTTATTAAGACGACATAAAATCAACGCCGCAAAGCAGAGCGAAGAAGTAACAGCAGATAATGTAAGACAAGAAGCTGTTTATGGAGATGAGCTTAAGTATGAGGAAGAGCAGGACAAGTTCCCTGCTCAACCTACAAGCGACTACACAAAGACAGATATTAAGCGTATGTCAACAGCGGACTTGCAGACACTTGCCTTAGAACAAGGTATTGAGAACGCAATGGAGCTTACAGGAGCAGAACTTAAAGAACTGTTAATTGAGAAATTAGGGTTATAGGAGCTGAAATTATGGAATACACCACATTAGAGCAAGTTAAAATCAGACTTAAACAATTTCATATTGATACAGTCACAAATGATGATGAAACAACATCTGATGTGGTAGTGTTCGATAACAAAGAAGATAATCCGGTAATCGAACAGCTTATTAAACAGGCTGCAGAAGATGTAAAGGCAAAGAGAAATTATCCAGACAGCTACACAGATGAAATGATAACTGAGGACTTGAAAAAATTTGAGAGTGTTATTGTTAATCTGGCTGTCTACGACCATTCGCAGGCAGGTGAAACATTTATGGCAAGCTACAACGAGAATGGCGTTAACAGAGCTTGGAGAGATAGAGGCAGCTTATTTGTTGGGGTATTTCCATTTGCTAAAGTTTTATAAAGAAGATTGAGCGTGACCATATTGCCGATGTCGGTAAAATGGTTGCAGGCGGCGCACATTAAGCGGTGGTGGGCAGTGCGTCAAAAGGAGATTCAAATGAAAAGTATTTTGATTCAAACTTATCTTGTGGCACTTCCGATAGTGCTTGGGTATATAGTTTGGCTTCTTAAACAGCAAAAGAAAAGCAGGGACGCGAACAGTAAAGGAACAATGCTTCTTTTGCGCGTCCAGCTCATTGAATACCATGCAAAGTACACCAGAATCGGAGAAATACCGTCATATGCCTATCAGAACTTCTGTGAGATGTATGATGCGTACCATGCGTTAGGTGGAAATGGCATGGTTACGAAAATGAAACATGAGATTGAAGAGATTCATATAGGGAAAGGAGATAAAAGCCATGAGGAATTGGAAGGATTGGACTAAGAAAGCCGGAATCCGAGCAATCAAGACTGTTGCGCAGGCGGCAATTGCCGGAATTGGAACGGCGGCATTTATGGGCGCGGTGGATTGGAAATATGTTCTTTCTGCATCAGTCCTTGCCGGAGTGTTATCACTTCTGACAAGTGTTGCCGGAATCCCAGAGGAAAACACCAATGCTTGACATTAACAAGCAGGAAATGAAGTATTCACAATCCGGTCAGAGGGTATTTATCCCACAAACTGACGAAAATGGAGATATTGTCTATGAAGGGTACAAGGATTCCGATGGAAACTTTGTACCTTATTTAGATTCCGAAGGCAACAAGATTCCAAAAGGCGAGGAAATTGAAGGGTTTTCAGAACCTACGACATTCAAAGCCAATATCAGCAATAAGTTGTCAGAAGCCCTTGTGAAAGAATTCGGAATTGATGATAGTACATCATACTGTCAGCTTGTCACGGATAAAGGATATTTGCCACTGAAAGCCGGTGATGTGGTGTGGAAACGTTCGGAAGTCAAACGCACTGATGATGGACTTGTGGATTCAGAAACCGCAGATTACATCGTAAAAGGCGTTGCCGATGAAGGACTGACCACGGATTTGTTTCTTCTTCGGAAGAATATTAAGTAGGTAATCACATGGCAAAGAAAACTATTTCAATGACACTATCCACTAAATCCATACAAGCCGCCATAAAGGAATTAGAAAAGTACCGCGATAGTTTACAGGCTAAATGCGATTTACTTGTTTCTAGGCTTGCACAGATAGGTCAGACGGTGGCAATACAACACATATCGGAATCACCATTAGGAAACACGATAACGGTAAGGGTAGATAAAGCACCGCAGTTAATGACCTCGAACGCGATTCTCATTGCGACCGGAAAAACGGTAACGGCAGAAGATAGAGAACCGTTCTATACTTTGTTGGCGGTAGAGTTTGGAGCCGGTATTTTTTATAACTCCAAAGAGAACCCAAAAGCACCCGAACTTGGATTCGGTGTCGGAACGTATCCGGGACAAATACACGCTTTTGAAGATGGTTGGTACTATTGGGACGATAAGACCGAAACATGGCGTTATACCCACGGTATCAAAGCCACAATGCCTATGTATAATGCGGAGCAACAGATTATTCAACAGTACGTAAAAATTGCAAGGGAGGTATTCGGTGGAAAATGAGTTAAATAGTTGGGCACTTGATTTTGAAGACACCTTATGTTCCCTTTTGAAATCGTACATGGAAAGCAAGGTAAGAGGAATTAAAGTGACGCAAGAAGAAGAATCGGGCGGCACCGCAGTATTCCCGACGCTTTTAGTCAGACAAATCGGTGTCACAGAAGCCGGACGAACGAATGAAGCAAAGACAATCAATGCAATTCGCCCAACATTTCAGATCACAATTACAAACAAAGGTTCAAGAAAAGCAACTAAGGACATCGCAGCATATGCGGTGTCTTTTTTTAAACAACAAAGTTTTGAAGTATCAAATGTAATCACAACAATTTCCAAGCAAGTGCGAACGGCTACATTCCGCGCAACTCGCGTAATTGGAAACGTTGAGCATTTAGATCAGCTATAAGCAGAAAGGAAGTAGGAAATCATGGCATCAACAAGTTATAGAACGCGTGTCATTGTAAAAGAGCACACGGAAAAACAGGCTGACTTTGCAGGAACATATAATCTTTTGGTTGCGGCTAAGTCAGTTCCAAGTCCTGCATCACCACCAAACACTGTTGAGTCGACCACAATGGAAGATGACCAGCAGACTTTTGAAAAAGGAATTAAAACTTCTGATTCAAGAGAAATCACAGGAAACCTTGAAAAAGAATATCTTTCAAAGGTGGATGGATATGGAGATAAAAAACTTGATATTATCCATCTGTATGGAACGGACGGTATTGGCGGCGTAGCGAAGTACGCATATGTAGGAACCGCAACTGCCACACCTAACGATGTAGGTGGAAACGATGAAATCCTTGAAATGACGGTAACAGTTATTCCAAACACGGCATCAGAGCTTGTTACAGATAAGCTGACTGTCGTTGATAACAACGATGGAACATTCACTGTAACAGTGGTGGGGTAAAAAGCCTATCGGACGAGCAATCGACCGCACCGGTAGGCGAGGATGAACGGTCGATCGCAGAACTTGAAGCAATAAGATAAGCAACAATGGGGCGGTGGCAACACTGCCCCTTGCCAATATAGGGCAGAAAGGCAAGGTAAAACATGAAAGTAAAATTAGGTGGAAAAGAATATACAATTCAGTTTGCAACAAGACCATCGTTAAAATCACATATCTTACAGGATATTATGAAAACGCAGGACATGAAAGATATTTCTTCTATGGAAGATATTCTTCTTGAAACACTTCCTAAGACGCTTCTTGTAGGATTGCAGATGCATCACAATGAAGAATTTGGATATGATTACAAAACAAACGAAGGCTACGATGAGCAGCTTGAGAAGGTGTCTAACATTCTCTATGACGCGATTGACACAAACGAGATTAACTGCATGGATTTATTTGATGATATGCAGAAGGAAATGGTGACAAACGGTTTTTTAGCGCAGATGATGGAGTCGTTGAAGAGAGCGCAGGAGCAGGAACAGGAGAAGAAAAAGACCCCATCCAAAGCGAAAGCCAAGAATTAACATGGGAATATTACGTTTCGGAAATCCGTCCGTTTTACCTTGTGGTAACGAAAGGCTACGGATTTTCCGTTGATGATATAGATATGATGAATCCAGAGTTGCTTAAGCCTTATGTGGATGCATATAAGACAGAATGGAAGCAACGCGATATGGAAATGTATATGTGGTTTGGCAGATATGCAACGTCAGCACTTGTGACAGCAATAGATGCTACATTCGGTAAGGGTAATAGTAAGTACGTGAAAGAAACTTGCTATGATTCCATCGAAAAGCATAATACGGACGATCCCGATGCTGAGATACGAGAAATGCTTAAGGCGGAAGAAGCATGGGCGGCTGAATCAAGGAAATCACATTTACCAAAGCCAAAGATAGTTTAAGAAAAGAGGTATTACCATGGCAGTAATTATCGGAAGTGCGCGACACGATGAACACGGAAACTGCTATTCTGGCGGAAAAGCCGGAGACCAGACCGGACAGGAAGTGTCTACGCAGAAGTTTTACAACCATTCTAAGGGATGGAATGTGTTAAGAGCAAAGGATAATAAGGTTGCGGAGAAGTTAGCTGAAGCTATGAAGATTGCGTGTGGCAACAAAAACATCGGCTATGACCAATCGGAACGCTACGGAGTCATTAAACATGGCATTAGCGCAAAGGTTAAGACGGAATGCGATTGTTCTTCTCTTGTACGCGCTTGTATTATCCATGCATTCGGGAAGGATGTAGGAGATTTCAATACTGCAAACGAAAGAATCATTCTTTTGAAATCCGGCTTGTTTACCGATGCTGGTTCTTACCGAATCGGAGAACTGCTTTACAACGGGGACATTCTTGTGACGCGTACAAAAGGTCACACTGCAATCGTTGTAATTGGAGCAAAGAAAAATGCAAGCAAGTATTATTCGATGTATACCGGAAAATCTGGATCAATCGTTGAAGCATTAAAAGCGGTTGGAGAAGATGATGTATCGAAAGAACATCGCGCGGAAATCGCAAAAAAGAACGGATTTTCCAATTTTAAGTTTACATCAGAGGAAAATTCAAAGATGATTTCTCTTCTGAAAAAGGGAAAACTGAAAAAGTAATTCAAGGGCGGTAGGGGTCAAATCCTACCGCCTTTTTCTAAAACTACATAAAGGAGGTGGAACTGTTGGAATTAGAAACCTTAGAGGTCAAGATTCAAGCACAGGCAAGACAGGCTAATGGTCAGATTGATGCGCTGATAACAAGGTTGGGAAAGCTATCTTCATCCTTGCAAAGCATAGATTCTAGCGGAATTAACCGGTTATCAACCGGAGTAAACCGATTGTCAAACTCAATGAGTGCCATGCGCAGTGTTGATTCAAGGTCATTCTCGACTCTTGCAAGAAACATCAAAACGCTTAGCAACATTGACACAGGAAAGATAAATGCAGCAGCCGGAGCAATGCGACAGATTTCAAAGTCGGTAAGCTCGTTTTCCGGTATGTCAAAATCGGTGCAAGGGTTATCGGAATTAGCCGGAGGAATCAAGCAACTTGGTTATACAAGCTCAACAAAGGCTATCGAGAATATACCAAAACTTGCGGTTGCAATGCGTCAGCTTATGTCCGAATTGTCGAAAGCCCCTAGCGTAAGCCGGAATATTATTGACATGACAAACGCATTGGCAAAATTATCACGTACCGGTGGAGCGGCAGGAACAGCGGCAAAAAGCATCACAAGCTCATTTAGTGGATTTAGTTCCGGTGCTTCTGCGGTTACCAAGAAGTCATTTTCTCTTGCGTCTGCAATCGGAAAAGTGTATGCAACGTATTGGGCTTTATTCCGCGGATTTAGGCTACTTGGAGATGCCATTGACATATCATCCTCACTGACAGAGGTTGAGAACGTTGTAAGGCAGACATTCGGGCAGTATGAAAACCTAATTAACAATTTCGCAAAAACATCAATTGAAAAATTTGGTATGTCCGAACTGTCCGCGAAACAGTTTGCAAGCCGTTTCCAAGCAATGGGAACAGCCCTTGATATTCCACAGGGGCAGATGGCAAAAATGTCTATCCGGTTGACAGAATTAGCCGGAGATATGGCTTCATTCTATGATGTGAGTCAAGAAGATATTGCCAAGAGTCTGCAATCTGTATTTTCCGGTACTACGGCACCTATGCGGCGTTATGGTATCGACTTGACACAGGCAACATTAAAGGAATGGGCGTTAAAGCAAGGGCTTGATGCGAACATTTCATCAATGACGCAGGCTCAAAAAGCCATGTTGCGTTATCAGTATGTGCTTGCGCATACAACCAATATTACCGGAGACTTTGCCAGAACAGCCGATAAACGAAACTTTTGTTTCATGTGTCGCGCGGCATAGCAATATGTCGATGAAAAATCGGGTAAAATCGGTGAAGGCTAAGTTGACTTAGCACGAACATTTTTGTATAATATGTTTGAGGTGATTTAATGCGAACATATTATATCTACAAAGCAACAAATAAAATAAACGGAAAATCTTATGTCGGTCAAACTTGTGATTTTCATAGCAGAGTGTGGCAACATCAAAGGTGCTACGAAAAAGAAGATTGCGACTTTCATAGAGCAATTAAAGAATTCGGGTTTGACAACTTCTCATGGGAAATCATCGAAACGTGTGAAAGCGAAGATGGAGCCTGTGAGTTGGAAAAGTATTACATTGAAAAATTTAACACCTATCGAGATGGCTATAATATGACCAAAGGTGGGAAAGGCGCGCCGTATCATAACGCCAGGGCAGTTGTTTTGCTGACGCTTGACGGACGGTACATTAAGCGTTATGATAGTGCAATGGATGCAGAAATTGACGGATTTAATAATACGGATGTTCTGCTTAATTGTAAAGGAAAAAGGCGGCAGACAAAGGGCTATATGTTCATGTTTGAGGATGAGTATGAATCAAACGGAGCGAAAACCTATAGAAAGCCGGAACCTAACGGAATGAGAAGCATTATTCAATGTGATATGGAAGGAAATTTTATACAGAAATTTAAAAGTTTGCAGGAGGCGGCTAGGATTACCGGAGCAAATAGAACAACTATTTCCGGTGTGCTTTCAAATACCTATAAGTCGGCAAATGGATATATTTTTGTATACGAAGAAGATTTTCCAATAAAAGATTTGAGCATCTATAAAAAGCGCAAAAAAGGAAGAAAAATTGCGCAAGTGGATGCGAAAACCAGAGAGATTATAAGAGTGTTCGATAGAATATCCGAAGCAGGGGAATCTCTTGGAGTTAATTACAAAGCAATACATAATGTAATTGACCAAGAGGGGCGAACTGCTTATGGCTATAAGTGGATAAGTCAATAAGCTAATACCGAGATAAGGCTATAAAATAAAAGTTATAGCACATTGTAGAGCGTAGGGATTGAACCTATGCTCTTTTCTTATGGAAAGAGTGTAGAATATAATATCCCCAAGAGTATCCGACAGCCACAATGCTGTGGTTGAAAATGTACGCCGAACTTATGGGAAACCATAAGAAGTAGAGGATAAAAAGCCTTTACGATAACATATTGACATGGCATAACCAGATAACCATGCTTAAAGAGAACTTCAAAGCACTTGGAGCGGTTGTTGGTGGTGGTTTAATCAATGCATTTAAGCCATTTATCAAGGTACTTAACGCGGTTCTGCAAAAGGTGATTTCTTTTGCGGAAATGGTAACAAATGCTTTAGGTTCTATCTTCGGATGGAAGTATGAAGCAAGCAAAGGGGCAGGAATCAGCGGTCTTGCTGATGATATTGGAAGCGCATCTGACGGCATGGACGATTTAAGCAATGCCGCAGGAAACGCAGGGAAAAACACAGGTGGTATCGCAAAAAATGCCAAGAAAGCAAAAAAGGAAATCCAACAGGCAACTCGTGCATTTGATGAATTAAAGGTTATTTCAAAGCAGAGTAAAGACAAAAAATCCGGTTCAGGAAATAAAGGTTCTGGCTCTGGTTCTGGCGTTGGTGGTTCTGGTGGTGGAGATACCGGAAAACTAGTTCAGACTGACACGATTTTTAAGAAATTCAAAAGCGACATCAAAGACCTTGAAGGACTTGGAAAAGCAATCTCCGGCGCGTTAATTAAAGCAATGAAGAAAATTAAATGGAAAGAGGTGTATGCAAAAGCCGAAGGATTTGGAAGAGGATTGGCTCAATTCCTCAACGGACTGTTTAAAGGGCAAAAAGGTACAACATTATTCGGAGAAACCGGAAAACTGATTGCCAATTCACTAAACACAGTGCTTCACGGATTAGATTCATTCGGCACAACTTTTAATTGGAAACAATTTGGAAATTCAATCGCAGACGGAATCAACAAGTTTTTCCAAAACTTTGACTTTGCGTTATTGGCTAAAACGCTTAATTCGTGGGCGCAAGGGACATTTGATGCAGTTACGACAGCATTAAGTAAAATTTCCTGGAAGGATGTTTGGAACGGAGCAAAGGAGTTTTTAAGCAACTTAGACGTAAAGACGGTTGGAATTATCATCGGTGCGTTGACAATCAAAAAAATCCTTGGATTGCATCTTGCAAAAACCGCACTTGATATAATCGGAACTTCCATTTCAAAAGCAATAGCGTCTTCTATTGCATCTAAATTAGGTGTTGGAATTGCGGCAAACCAAGGAATTGGCGCAGCTTTGTCTACCGCATTATCCGGAAAAATAACGACGGCATTTGCGACGGTTGGAACAACCATTTCGGCAGGATTTAAGGCTTTGTTTGGAAGTAAAGCGGCAGAAGGTGCGCTTGCATTTATAAGCCCTGTTGCAAAAGCAATAACCGGAATAGGCTCCGTTGCGATTGGTGCATTTACTGCAATATCAAACTTTGTGACCATGTTAAAGAACGGATTCAGTTGGCTTAATGAAGCGCTTATGCTTGTCGGAGTTACGATTACGGCAGTCGGAGCGGTTATCTTAGGGGTAGCGGCAGCACCGGCAGCTATTATCGCAGGAATAGTAGCTGCTGTTGCAACGGCAACTGTAGTAGTCAAGGATCATTGGAAAGAAATAAAAGGAATTTTCTCAAAAGCCGGAGATTGGTTTAATACTAATGTGATTAAGCCAATAAGCGGATTTTTTGAGGGATTATGGAAATCCGTTTCCGGTTTTTTCTCTTCTTTATGGAAAGATATATCCGGTGTATGGAAAACAGTTTCTGGATGGTTCAATACTAATGTTATAACTCCTATTGTTTCATTTTTCCAAGGATTTTCGAAAAGAGTTGGTCAAATCTTTCAAGGATTGTGGATCATTGTCAAGGCTGTATGGATTGTTGTTTCTGATTGGTTTAAATCAAAGGTAATAGAGCCAATAAAGAAGAATTTTGAATTATTGAAATCGGCAGTATCAACCGCATTTAAGGTTCTATGGACAACTGTGAAATCGGTATGGGCTGTGGTTTCCGGTTGGTTTAAGGAGCATGTTACAACACCTATTAAGAATGCTTTTAGTTCAGCAAAAGAATCTATTCAGAAAGCATTTAGCGCGGCAAAAACAGCGGTAACCGGGGCGTGGAACAGTGTTTCTAGTTGGTTTAAAGAACATGTAACCACCCCGATAAAAAATGCTTTCTCGAAGATGAAAGAAAGTGTAGCTGAAATATTCAGCAAATTATGGAATAGCGTGAAAAGTGGCGTTGCCGGGGCAATGAACACCGTAATTTCAAGAATTGAAACAGCAATAAATTCATTGATCGGTGGAGTGAATACCGTTTTGAGAGGGTTCAACAGTGTTGTTTCTGCGGCGGCTAAAGTAGCAAAGGTAAAGTGGAGCGGAGTCGATCTTGTGCCGAAAGTGAGCCTACCTAAAGTAAAGGCTTATGCAACGGGCGGTTTCATGGATAAATATAGCATAGCAACGGTTGGAGAAAACGGTCTTCCGGAACTTATGGGAACGGTCGGAGGTAAGCCGGCGGTTGCAGGAAGCCAAGAGATTACCGGAATCAAAGATGCCATCAATTCAACATCTGCGCAAGAGGTTTCCTTACTGCGACAACAAAATCAGTTATTACAAGCTATTTTACAGAAAAATTTCGGAATTACTACAAACGACATAGGAAAAGCTGCAAGGGATTATGGTAGAGAACATTACAATCGAACCGGAGACAATGTATATGTTTTTTAGTGACTTCTATAATAGAACGTGATATAATTCTAAATAAATCATATCACAAGAAAGGAGTCATTATGAGAAACACAAAAAAATTATTAGTAGCGATGGGATTGGCATTTGCCGTTTTGATTTCGGCTATGCCAATCCAAAATGCAAATGGGGAACAGATTGTTGCACAGGCGGCAACTATCAAATTAAGCAGAAAGACTCTTAATTTAAAAATTGGAGAATCCGCAACATTAAAGATAAGCGGAATGAGGAAAACTGCTAAATGGAGTAGTGGCAATAAATATGTTGCTTCTGTAAACAAGTCTGGAAAAGTTCTGGCGGTTGGAGAAGGAACAACGTACGTAAAAGCAAAAATTGCAAAGAAAACGCTTTCTTGCAAAGTTACCGTCACTTCTTCCTTTAATGCGAACAAGGTAAAGAAAAACATCTCAATTGAATACCAAGATAGTGGTCATGGAGTTGTTGCTATCTTGAAAAACAACAACAAGGTAAATGTTGATCTGGACGCAAAACTTGTATACTACAAAAACGGTAAAATGCTGGATAGCAAAAGCGATTGTAACAGAGCTTTTGAATCCGGTAAGGAATGTGTTCTTTATTTTGACGCACCGAGCGATTCTGATTATAACGATGTTTCTTATGATAACTATAAAATGTCGTTGAGTGTTGATGAAGCAACAAATGCTGTTTGTGATGTTCGCAATATAATGGTTCAATCGGACATTGGAGCAGATAATGTTACGGTTGAAGCTACAAACGATTCCGGAAAAGATTTTTCATTTGTGAAAATTTCTTGCTTAATGTATGATGCATCTGGCAACTTGATCAAATATGATTATCATTATGCAGAATGTGAAAAGAACGGAGACACCGATTATTTCTCGTTTAGTTTTCCGTACGATTCAAATTACGATACGATCTATCCGAGCAGTTATAAGATATATGTTGATGAAGCATATACATATACTTGGTTACAATAAAAATTGAAAGATAAATGATACTTAAGCCGTGGAAACACGGCTTATTTTAATTCCAAAATCGGATTGACACAAAATCAAAAATAGTCTATCCTTATTACTAAGGAAACAACCTTATCCGTGAAGAAGCGGATTACTTACTTGAACGCCATACTGTACGAAAGAGGAAACCAATGTGATTTCACAACCGGTTTCCTCTTTTTTATTCAGATAAAAATGTATGGAGGTAGACACGAATGAAAAAATCACAACTTATGCTTAAGATTCAAAACAGCATTGAGGTATTTGAGAATCCAATATTCGGACAGATTAGAATGGTCATGGTCGATGATGAACCATGGTTTGTTGGAAAGGATATATGCGAAGTATTCGGAGATACGAATTACAGAAGAAGCCTTTCAAATATTGATGATTCTGATAAGGGTGTGTCACAAATTGATACTCCCGGTGGAAAACAAAGAATGACGGTTGTTAATGAAAGCGGTTTGTATTCCTTGCTCTTTCAGATGCAACCACAGAAAGCAAAGGGTGTGTCACAAAACGACTCCCTTATAAACGAAAGAAAAGAAAAACTTCATAAGTTCAAACGTTGGGTAACATCCGAGGTTCTCCCTACAATCCGTAAAACAGGTGGGTATGTCAATAATGATGAATTATTTATTTCCACTTACCTGCCGTATGCAGATGAAAACACTAAGCTGATATTTTCACAGACATTAAAAACTGTTAGAGAGCAGAACGAAACCATTAAAAGGCAGCAGAAAGAAATCATCCATAAAGAAGATGTTATTATCGGACTCGTTGATGATATTGACTTGGCAACTAAGAGACAGCGGATAACGCAGATTGTCCGTTTCGGTGCCGATGGAAAGTATCAAGAACGCTATTCATTGCTTTATGGAGAATTTGAAAGGAAATATCACTGCAACCTTAAATCAAGGATGGAAGGGTGTACACTCAAACCGAAAGTAAGAAACAAGATGGATTATATCGACAGGGAAATGGGAATGATTCCGCAGTTGTACGAAATCGCTTGCAAACTTTTTGAAAACGATGTAGAAAAGCTGAAATCTGAATGGGAATCAGTAGTAGCTTAAAATTTAATTAAATGGATAGCATCTACCAAAACGGTAGGTGCTATTTTTATACCCATTTTTAGGAGGTAAACGATGGGATATGGCGGATATTTAGTAAAGTTTGGGAATTATACCATACCGAACAATTTAATAAAGCAGGACACGTTTAGTTCCTATGTAAATATGCAGGACAAAGACCCTTGGACGGATGAAAACGGATATGAGCATCGTGATGCCGTGGAACTGAAAGCCTTAAAGGTCGAGTTTGAAACCAAAGCCATGCTGACCGAAAAGCAGTTTGATGATTTTTGGAAAAATATTGAAAAGAACTATACCAAGGCAAAGGAGCGCGGTGGCTATATCACGGCATACGTGCCGGAGAAACGTGGATATGTGACGCAGTACGGATATATCGCAGATATTCAGCCTACGTTCTATTCTGTGGCACATGGGAAGATTAAGTATGACGCAATCAAGTTTTCATTTATAGGCGGTGTGTATGATAAATAGTAGTTTGAAAGAAAAGTATTGGGATTCCTCGACAGATAAGCAGATGGTCATATCTGTTGTTGGAACGAACCAGAAGATAGACAATTCGATGCTTGAAATCGGTACGTTTGCGCTTGAAGAAAGTCTTTGCTCGGAATCAGAGTTAAAGTTTGGTGCGTGTGAAGCAAACTGTGTAAAATTCACAGCACGAAACACCGCAGGAAGCATTAACGGTAGAACTATTTCCATTTCGGAAACAGTTGACGGAGATAGCGAAAATCCGATGCCATACGGAGTTTTTAAGGTTGCATCCGATGTTCCTACGGCTGACCGAACAAAACGGCAAATTACGGCATATGATGCGATATATGACATTATCAATGCTGACGTTAAGGCTTGGTATGCAGGACTTGACTTTCCTATGACGCTTAAAGCATTTCGGGATAGCTTCTTTGCGCATCTTGGAATTGCGCAAGTTGAAACAAGCCTTGTCAATGATTCCATGACGGTCAATAAGACGATTGTAGCCACACAGACGGACGATTCAAGCGCGGTCACAGAAGAGTCTGCTATCAGTGGAAAAACCGTTGTAACGGCAATCTGTGAGATTAACGGATGCTTTGGAAATATCAACCGAGAGGGCAAGTTTGAGTATATCTTTCTGAAAGCAATCACAAGCGCGCTTTATCCGGCAGAAGATTTATTTCCGTCTGACAATTTATTTCCGTCTGACGCAAACACAGAGTCTATGACCGGACATTACATCACGTTTGATTACGAGGACTTCCAAAGCAAGGAAATCACACAGCTAGAAATCAAGACAAGCGAAGATAACGCTGGTGCTATTGTTGGAACTGCCGGAAACAACTATTCGATTACAGGAAACTTTCTTGTATCAGACAAGACCGGAGCAGAGCTGGAACAGATTGCAAATAACCTATTGCCGATTATGGCAAAAGCAGCATATACACCGATTAAAAGTTGCACCTGTGTCGGAAATCCATGTCTGACACTTGGGGAACCAATCCGATTCAATACCACGAGAGAGATTGTTGAAACGTATCTATTGCAACGCACTTTAACCGGAGTACAAAGCAAGAGAGATTCAATCTCGGCACAGGGAACGCAGACGCACTCTGCAAAGGTCAATTCTATCAGAGACACGATTGAAAGCGTGGAAAGACGTACCGGAAAGCTAGAGAGGAACGCGGACCATCTTCAATCCACGTATGAGGATTTAGAGGAACAGACAAATACCAAGTTTGAGCAGACCGCAAAAAGCATTTCTGCAGAAGTCAACCGCGCACAAAAAGCAGAGGGACAATTAGACGCATCATTGGAATTGAAACTTGGAAGAGATGAAAACGACCAAGTCGTTTCGATGATTAATGCAAGTGCCGACCAGATTACGCTTAGCGGAAACAGACTTATAATTGAAAGCAATAACTTCGAGCTTGATGGAAACGGAAGAGTAACGATCATTGATTCTCTAAACTTTAAATCAACAGCTCTTGGTGATGACCTTACAATTATTGGGCTTGACGGAAAAGGTAGACCTATGCTGCAAAACATACTCATTGACCTAGAGTCTGTGACAGATCAAGATGGAGTAGCCATAGGGGATCATGCAAGTACGGCAGATCATGCGACAACCGCAGACTCTGCAACAACTGCAGAAAGTGCAAGGCAGTGTATAATGGCATCAACCGCGCATTATTTGCAAGGTATTGGACTATCCGATTATGTACGAATTTCAGACAACGGAAATTTAATTCCAAGTTCTAGTTCTGTGTACTGTGGAACTAACCCCAATCCATTTGCCGGAGGGTATTCTTCCGGTGGTTGGAAAACAACGTCTGATGGCAGAAAGAAAAAGGATTTTCGAAAACTGTTAGAGGATGATCGGTTTGAGAGATTTTTCGAGTTGTTACAACCGATGGAATATCGGCTCATAGAAAATGACGAAAAAATGCACATGGGATTTGTTGCACAGGATGTCGAACAGGCAATGACGGATTGTGACATATCTGAAAATGAGTTTTACGGACTGGAACATGCGGTATTCTCCGAAAAAGATTTTGAATCTAATGAGGAATGGAAAAAATTTTTAGAGCAAAATGGTGGTGCAAATGATATGTATACGCTGTGTTATCAAGAGTTTATTGCTTTGAATACTGCCATGATACAGAAACTGCAGAACAGATGTAGAGATTTTGAACGCAGGCTATCCGCGTTAGAAAGGAAGTGAGCAGATGGCATATCAGAAAATCTATAGCCGCGAATATTGGGAGAACCTTCCAAGCGAAAAGACCGCAATTAATCGAAATAGGCTGAACAACATAGAGGGCGGCATTGATGCAATCGACGATCGTGTGTGCGCACTCGACACCACGAAAGTTGACTTGACCAAAGCTAACGAACTTGTAAAGGAAATCCTTTGGGATGAATCCAACGGAACGCTGACGGTCGTTAAGATGAATGGTTCCAAGGCGGTCATTGATACCAAGTTGGAGAAGCTGGCAGTCAACTTCAAGTATGATCCGGAAAGTCAGCAGTTGGTAATCACGCTTGACGATGGCACGGCGCAGAACGTGGACTTATCCGCGCTGATCACGCAGTATGAGTTCTTAGAGGGTGACGAGATTGCATTTGAGGTCACTTCTGATGGAAAAGTCAAGCCGATGATTAAGGGCGGCTCAATAACTGAGGATAAGTTGCAACCGAACTTCTTGGCGGATATTAAGGTGGAATCTGCCAAAGCTACAGCGTCTGCCAAAAGCGCAAAAGAGTCCGAAACCAAGGCGGCAACATCTGCCACAGATGCCAAGGACAGCGCAGACCGAGTGCAGGAAATCGAAAACGAGATTAACAAGAAACTCACAATGACAGAATTTGATGTGAATGAGGATGGAGAGTTGATTTACACGGACAATTCTGCTTATAACTTTGTCGTTGACAATGACGGAAATTTGAATTGGGAGGTGGCTTAGAATGGCTATAGCAGGAAGAGTGGCGATTGTACCAAAGGGCGATTGGAGCGCAGATGCTACATATAAGAGATTGGATGCAGTAACTTATAATAACACATTGTATTTTGCGAAAAAAGAAGTTCCGGCAGGAACAGCAACGAGCAATACGGAATATTGGTCGAAATCTATCGTGGGCGGTGCTAGTGCGATTGCAACAACAGAGGATGCCGGAGTTGTAAAGCCGGACGGAAAGAGCATGAGCGTAGATGAAAGCGGAACGCTTAGCATTAACTTGGATGGAACTACAATCACATTAGATGAAGCGAAAAACGTCATAAAGTTGGCAGATACACTAAAAGAAAAGATCGGAAGCGCACTGCAGCCTGAAAGCATTGCCAATAACCAGACAACAACTGAAGCAGGATTCGCCTTAGACGCTAGACAGGCTAATCCAAACGTGGATGGAACTTTGGCTAAACAGTTAAGTAATGCTGCTACTAAAACTGAAGTGAGAGCTTTAAATCCAGCCGATAGTATTAAGATATACAGCCACTTTTCAATTGGCAAACTTGGAGAAGGATGGTATAGATCTGCTGAAATAGTTTGTGATACTGATACAGCCGCCAAAGGAGCAAATAGTTTATTCATAGAAATGTTAATAAACCAAGTCTGGAATTTACAAGTTGGATGCTTTCAAAGGGTGCAAATAATTACAAAATACTCAGATAAAGCCAGCATTTCTAGCATAGGTCTTGGAACATCAAACATAACAAAAGTTAGAGTTGTTAGAAAAGTCAACATTTTATATTTGGATATATTCAGCAGAGGGTATGATGATGAAACTAAACTGTTAGTAAATATACCAACGCCTATTTACGTTACTTCGGCAAGAGCTTATGATGATATGAAAGTTGTTCCAGAAACTGCTGACGGAGAAACAATTGTGCGAAGTATCGAACTTAAAGATAACTTTACAGGTGCATAATCTAGGAAAACTAAAGATATACCTAAACCATTTCACGCATAGAAAGGAAGATATTATGGATAAAATTATTTTAGCTAACAAAACTGAATTTGAGATTGCTGATGGAGCTAGCCTCTCATCTATTAAGATCCAGGCTGAGAACTTCGATGCTATCAAGACAATCACTGATGCCTTTACTGAGGCTAATCTGAAGGAAGTGACGTTCACTCATAATGCTGCAGAGTCTGGAAAGTACGCAGATATGAAATCCGATGGGTTTACATATGTTCCGAATATGGGCGAGGATAGCGCAGAAGATGGCACATATACCGTAACGGTAAGACTTAGAACAAAGACGGAAATGGAAAAAGCAATTGATGAACTTAAAGCAGGGCACGAAGCAAACGCAGAAGCAATCGAAGAACTGGCAAGCATTGCCGCAGAAAGTGAGGTGTAAGACATGGTTAAGTTTTATGTGCGCAGAATCTTGGTAGATAAGAAAATGACAATTGATGAAGTGCCGATGCGTTGGCGCGCAAAAGTGCAAGAAGAGATTGAGAAACAGCTCTCCGCTTCTCTGCAATGACATTTTCTGTCGAAACTTGCGACCGAAAAATGTTGAAATCATGCATATTACAGTGATACTATGGACTTGTCCGAAAGGACACTTCAAGTTCTGGCATGGGTGGGGTTTGGCATGGCTCCGCCCATAATTGGGGATTGACTATAATATCTGTATCGCTACATAGGGCACACGATTGGGGGTTTTAGGTTGGGAAAAGAATACTACAAAAATGAAATCATTGAATTGATTGAAAAATGCGACAATTTGCATTGGTTAAAAACCATATATGCATACATAAGCAACTTATTAAAATAGGAAAAGAGCCAAGGGTCTGCGCATTGCCCTTGGCTCTTTTTTACTTTTTGTCTGAAATCATATCTACTAAATTTTCTAAGGCTGTCCAATCGCTTTCGCTTAATTTGCACAGTGCAGAAACAAGTCGATACTTAAAGTTTTCATCACCTAATCTTTGGATTTCTCCAAGCATTGCTGAAATCTGTTCGTCTTTTGATAATTCAACAAACATTTCTCCGTTTCCGGTGCGAAGCCAATCTTCATTGACATTAAACTCTTGACAAATCAATTTAACAGTTTGTTCTGATGGAGAATTTTCTCCGCTTTCCATTTTGCATACAGCAGATCGTGAGACTAAAATTTTTTCTGCAAATTCGGTTTGACTTAATTTTGTCGATAACCGAACTTGCTTTATTCTCTCATTCATCCTTTACCCTCCTTTCACAATTATATTAACATTAAATGTTCATTAAGTCAACAAAAACTATTGACAATGTATATTTAATGTGCTATTGTATGTACATCAAATGAACAGGAAAGAGGTGAGAACATGAAAGAGATTAAATCAGCAAATGACATAATTGTTGTTCCGGTTTCTTATTTTAATGGAATGGAAAAGGAATTGCAGAAGATTTTAAACAAAGTGGATATTCACGATATGGATGTCATGGAACAGGTTCTCCATATGCGGAAGTGGCTGAAAACCAAAACCGTATATGAAGAAACAAAGAGATTATATCCTAATCTCCGTTTGGAAAATATTCATTTGCTTTTACCACAAGAAGAAGAGAGTTCTTGTGAGTGTACTGATAAAACAGACAGTGAATAGATTCTGCTGTTGTGTTGCATAGCGGATTGCCAAACGTTTCAGGAACATTTAGTTCCCAACAGAAATTATTTATATTTGCGAACGTTATATCATTTTCGGCTAATATCTTTGCCATCTTTTCGCGGTCGCAGGATATTGTAGAAAAATCGCAAAACAAAAAGTATTTCAAATTGTATCACCTCCTTATTTGATGATAAGGGAATTATACCACAGAAAGGAGTGAAAATATGGATAATTTGGTACACATTGGAAATGCAGATATTTCCATCAAAGAGTACAAAGGGGAAAGAGTGGTCACATTTAAGGACATTGACATGGTACATGAAAGACCAGACGGAACAGCGAAAAGAAATTTTAATACGAACAAAGCACGCTTCGTTGAGGGAGAAGATTACTTCATTGTAAGCGCGGACGAAATTCGTACAAGCCGCATGTTTCCTATATCTGACAAGGATTTTATGAGCAAAGCACTCATTACCGAACAGGGCTATCTGATGTTGGTCAAGTCATTCACGGATGATTTGGCATGGGAAGTGCAAAGAAAATTAGTTTCTTCCTATTTCAATGTACATCAAAGTGTCAACGATCAGTTATCTCCAGAATTGCAAGCATTGCAAGGACTTCTTAATCAGATGGTTCAAAAAGAACTTGCTGACAAGGAGAGAGACAGACAGATTGCCAAGGCACAGGACACAGCACAGAAAGCCATTGAGACAACTGAACATATCAAAGAAGCGGTGAAACCGGTATTTGATAATTGGAGAAATGAAATCAATGCCAAGTTTAACCGGATTCAGAGAAATGCAGATTGTCAATTCAATGTATTGAGAACTGAAATGTATTCAGAACTTGAACACCGTGCCGGATGCGACTTAAGTAGAAGAATCAGAAACAGACGTGAGCGCATGGCAGAAAGCGGATGCACGAAAACAGAAATCAGCGCATTGAACAAAATGGACATTATTGAGGATGATAAGAAATTGCGTGAAATCTTTTCAAAAATCGTAGCAGAGTATGAAATCAGATATTGCGCATGAAAGGAAGTGATTGAATGAGCGAAAAGGAAAAACGAGTTGTTGAAAAACTTCGTGATGCTATTCCGAATATGACAGATTTTCAGAAAGGATATGTTCTTGGAATGGTAGAGAGTTCTGCTTCGAAACATAGTGAGCAGGGCGAGGAAAACGAAACACATAATGGAAAGGAGAATTAAAATGAGCAATTTTGAATTTCAGAAAGTTAATTCAAGGGTAATTCGTAGCGGTGATAACTATTTGGCAAAGGTAGACTCTGCGGAAAGTTTTTCAAGCATTTTCGTTGACGAGGAAACAACATATGGGGTTTCTGTAAGAGATGCACAGATACAGACAGGAGATTCGACTTACACACCTGCAATGGCTTTTACATATTCCATGGAAGATGGTTTCGTGCGTTTTATAGATGTTGTTGTATGTCCGTTACTCGGAACGTTTGTTTCTGACTGGTACTAAATTATAAAGTGGCAGAAAGGAGCATGAATGAAAAAAGTAATCCAATTCATCATAGGTGCGGTCGCAATGGAGTATTCATTAGTTGCCGCGTGCTATATGGATAGTGAGGGCGCGGTCGGGAATATGGCGGCTATTAAATTTGTAGCCGGGGCAGTAATTGCGGCAATCATGTATTACTGGTCGGAAGTAGACCGGAAGAGAGCCGAACTTGACAAGCGAATTAAGAGAAAACGCAGAATGAGAGAGGATGCATGGTAGGCGTTGTGTATATAAGTGGCACGAGATGTTCCACGGAAGAAAAGCGTATGCTTGCTGAACTTTTGGCAGGGAAACGAAAGAAACAGAATGATAAAGAGAATTTTAAAAAGGTTCTCGGAAGAGAAATGGAAAGGAGAAGCAATGGAGAACAAAATAACACTGATCGGTGATGTTGCATCAGCACCAAGGGAAAGCCATAAATCAAATGGTAAGAATTTTTATAAATTTTTTATCGGAGTTGAAAGAAGAAGTGGTGTTGCAGATATACTTCCGGTACTGTTTGACAAAGAAATCAGCGATACAGAAATTAGCGGAACGGTATGTGTCAAGGGAAAGATAATTACCCGGCACGTAAAAACCGGATCTGGAAAAGCAATTCTTATGTATGTTATGGCTGATTCAATCACAAAACCGGAAGACGATAGCCCTTTGAATGAAGTAAGCCTTGATGGAATCATCGAGGAAAAGCACCTTAGAGAAACACCGCTTGGTCGTAAAATCTGTGATGTGAAACTCAAAAATTTAAGAGAGAACGGAAAAGAGGATTTGATTACTTGCATTGCATGGGGAAAGAGTGCAGAGTATACGGACTCACTTGCTTTAGGCGATAGGGTGAGCACATACGGCAGATTACAGAGCCGGAGATACAAGAAAACGTGTAAAGATGGTCGTGTTGTGGAAAAAGTTACATATGAGTTGTCAATAAAAGGAATCGTGGGGGTGTAATAATGCGAATGATTTTAAAATCGTTACATATTGAAAATTTCAAAGGTGTAAAGGATAAGACATACGAATTCGGAAAGACAACAAGGGTTTCCGGCATGAACCGGAGAGGAAAGACCACAATCGGGGCGGCATGGTACTGGCTGATGTCTGATAAGAACTATGAGCTTGTCAGCAATCCAAACATTAGACCGGACAATGTAGAAGATTGCATTCCGACCGTTACTGCAGATGTTGATGTAAGTGGAAAAGAAATCACTCTTTCCAAGATGCAGAAGCGAAAAGTCGGAAAGCCGGATAAAAATGGAGTTTCGAAAATTACAATCACAAATACATATGAGATTAATTCTGTGCCTAAGACAGAACGTGATTTTAAGGCATATCTGGAAGAATTAGGGTTTGAGTTTGATAAATTCCTCATTTGTTCGCACCCGAATGTGTTCACTAAGGATTTGTCGTTAAAGAAAAAACAGGATGAAATGCGCAAATATTTATTCACTATGGCAAGCGAAAAAACAGATTTAGAGATTGCACAAATGGATAAAGAAACTGCCGATGTTGCAAAACTACTTGAATCTTATAAATTCGAGGAAATTGAAGCCATGAATAACGCTTCCAAGAAGAAAGCAGTTGAACAGTTAGATGCGATTCCTAATCAGATTATCGGTCTGGAGAAAGCAAAAGTTGATGTAGATGTGGCAGAGCAGGAACTTGCCAAGGCTGATCTGCCAAGAAGAATCGCTGAATGCGATAAGAAGATTGCCGGTGCCGATCATTCGCTTGACGAATTGCGCGATAAGGAAATGCGGTTACAACTTGATATATCCGGAATTACACAGACGATGAACCGCGAATTATCCAATCGTAGATACGAAATTGATGCTGATCTGTGCGGTTGCGAAGATGAATTAAAACATCTGGAGCAGACGATTTCTTTGAAAGAAAATCAGATTGTCGGTAATGAAAAGGCTATCACAGATGCGGATGCAGAACGGAAGAAAATTGGAGAAAAGTACAATGCAGAATATGCCAAGGCATTTGATGAAGCGCCTTACCTGTTTGACGAATCCAAGTGGGTATTTGATGAAAATAGCACTGTTTGTTCACTGTGCGGTCAGAAGTTGCCAGAAGATAAAATCGAGCAGTTAAAGGCTGATTTTGAAAGCCGGAAAGAAAAAGCCAAGGCGGATGCAGAAGAAAAACTGAAAGCAAAAAGATTTAAGTTTGACACTGACAAAAAGGTTGAACTGAATCGGTTGAATACTATTGGCACCGAGAAGAAAGAACTTATTACCGAACTTGCAAAGATGAATGCTGATCTGAATACAGAAATTGACGCTTTAAAGAAACAGGAACAGGATGCCATTGCAAAGAAAGAAGAACTTTCGAAGCAGTTATCCGAGATCCCGAGCGAAGCTGATTACACGCAGAATGAAGATTATGTGAAACTGAAAGCAGAGCGTGACAAGGTTCTCGCCGATATTGAAAAGCTGGAATCTGATGGTGCGGACAAGATTGTTACTGATTTGAAAGTCGAGAAAGCAGATCTGCAGAGCCAGCTTGATGAAGTAAATAAGATTATTGCACAGGCTGAAAACAATGTTCAAATTGATGACAAGATTGCAGATATGCAACATAAACAGAACGAGTATGGACAAGCAAAGGCAGATGCCGAGAGGATTCTTTATCAGCTCAAAGAAGTTTCAAAACGAAAGAATAAGTTACTTGTTGAAGAAATCAATCAGCATTTCGGTATTGTACGTTGGAAGTTGTTCGATTTCCAGAAAAACGGAGAATATAAGGAAGTTTGTATTCCTACGGTGCTTGATGAAGAAGCTGGCATTTACAAGGTGTTCGGTGACACGACTAACACTGGCAGGGAAATTGAAGCGAAGATTGATATTTGCAACAGTTTTCAGAAGTTCTTTAATATGTATGTTCCGATTTTCCTTGATGGTGCAGAAAGTATCAATGATGAATATGTACCGGCTGTTGATACACAGTTAATTCTTCTGACAGTATCAGAGGATAAGCAGTTGAAAGTGGAGGGTGTGTAAATGAAAGAAGAATTATTGAAAATAGCATCGGAAAGTTTATCTTCGGATGAAGTAAGTGAAATTGTCAAAGAAAAATTTATGAATGCATTGGTGGGAGCAATCGAAGATGCTTTTCGTTGGGGAGATGCAAAGCATGCCATTGAGGAAAAGGTAAAAGAAGTCATGGTTCCATACATTGAGAGTTATGATTTTTCAGAGTATCTTCCCAAACTTGATTCTGTTTTAACAGAGATTGTTAATTCGGATTTCTGTATTGGAAATAAAAAGATTCTGGAGAATTTTAAAGACCTTATGGTGGAGCCGGAGCAGAAAGAAATCAAACTTACGGATTTGTTCAAGGCATGGATTAAACAATGCGAAAGGGATATTGACACAGAAGATTTAGACATTGATTACGATGATGGCGTTTCTTATCAACCCGTGGAATGTGAAATGCGGTTTGAGCTGGAAGATAAGCCATCATGGAGCAGTGTGCAAAGAGCAGTTATCACATTTGAAAATGAGCATGATGAAAAACTGAATGTTGAAATTCCTGTGTCAAAGCGGATATGGGGCAACGGAAAAGAAGAACCATATACACTTTCTTCCTATAAGGATTTGACGATTTCGTCACTTAGAAACTTGAGTGAATTTGAGGTGCTACTCTTGAGATTATCCAGAGCTGGAACGGCTATCGTTATTGATAAGGAATATGATGACAGTTATATTCAACCGGAAAAAGAACCGGAAGCGGATTTTCACTAAGAAAGCGGGGATATTGAATGTCAAGAATAGGGACAAAAAATAACATCATACAGCCGGATGCACGGTGTATGTCTTGCAAGCGTTGGAAGAGTGCAAGTAAGGGGTTCTGGGGAAGAGCCGGACATTGTTCTCTTCCGTATTGCGAGAAAGATATGAGAAATAAAGGAAAGAGAGGTCGTGTACATGGATGATATTGAAAAATTGAAGGCTGAAAACTCGGATTTGCGAACAAAGGTAGATGAACTTACGAGTAATAAATATCGCCTTGAAGGAGAACTTAGAAAAGCCACAGAAACCAACGAAAGACTTTTGCGTATTCTTGAAAATTTGTCAAATGGATATGTGAAAAAGGAGGGTTAATGATGCATTATATTAAAGCAAAATTTCCTAACAGCACCAGAAGCTATACATACCGCACCGAGGATTCTGTAAAAGCCGGTGACATGGTTGTAAATGCCAAGGGTGCAAAGCTGACGGTCACGGATGAAACCGTGGATATGAAGTGGGTAGAAACCTACGGTGCTGATAAGATGGCGGTTGTGAAGAAGTATGAAGAAAGCGAGGAATAGATATGATTAAATCAGATTTAGGAACAATAGAAGTAGACGGAAGAGAGCCGGTTATCATGGCTGAATTTATAACTCTTTTAGTAGCATTAAGGAATGCTCTCGGAGAGGAGAAATACAACCGTGCTTTGCAGAGAGCAAATGATAGTGTGGAGTCCAAGAAAGACACAGAAACATTTAAAAATGAAGAAAAAGAACGCATGGCAGAAGTTATCAAAGCTATTTTAAGCGGAATGGAGGATAAGTAATTATGGCAGAAAACAACAGTTTAGAGGTACAGAAAGTCAACACTGCGGTCAGCCAGTGGACTAATTCAATCACGAATCTTGTTACAAAAGATTTCGAGTTATGCGGTGTGCCGTATGATGATTATTCAAAGCAGTGCGCCATGTCAGCTATGACAAGCATTTATCATCTTGTTAAGGATAGCGATAAAATCAAGGATTTAAACGGACTTGATACATCGAATCTGCGAGAGGTTGTCGGTCAGTGCGCAAGCCTTAAACTCAATGCTAATGCAGTGCCGAGAGAGTGCTATTTCCAGCTTAGAACAAAGAAGTCCGGAGACAACTATGTGCAGGTTGTAGAAATGGGAATTGAGGGAGACGGCAACGATGCATTACTTCGTAACTATGGAGAAAATGTAGATACCGTATATCCTTGTTGGCTTGTTAAAGACGGTGACGAGTTTTCATATCCAAAGCATAAGGGTATCGAAATGACACCGCCGGAATGGGAAGAAATGGGACGATCACAGAAGGTTGTCCGTGTTGTTTATCCTCTGAAATTAAAGGACGGCACATTTCAGTATCTGATCGCAGAGAGAGACGGTGTAAAGGTTAATCTGTTTGCTCATGTGCGCAACAATCTGATGAATGAGACTTTCGGAATTTGTCAGAATCGTTACAAGGCATCAGCCGAGCAGTTGAGCAAAATCAAGGCTAAGAAAGAGGAGATTTTCGATGCTTTGAGAAAATGCGCAACCGTTGATGAAATGTTGGAATGTGAAGTTGCAAAGCCTTATATCAGCGCGGCATGGCTCGACACACCGGAATCAATGATTGTTCGTAAAATGCGTAACAATGCAATCAAGAAGTATCGCAAGGACTTCAATAGCATGGCAAAGCAGTCCTTCAATCAGCTTGATGAAACCTATGTGCAGACACAGGAAGAAATTGCAGAAAACGCCAATTCAGAACCATTTGTTGTAGCTGAGTCCGAAGCGACCGACGGTGCAGCAGTCGAGCCGGAGAAAGCCGTTGAGAATGACGAGAACGTACCGGACTTTATGAAAGATTAGGAGGATATGAATTATGATTTTTGTTAAAATTGCAATTTTGTTATGGGTGTTGTTTTTCGTTATAGGAAAGTTTGTTGCTTCCGGCATTAGTCCAGCAGAAGAAATACGTCATGCTCTCGGCATTCCTTACAAGGTCACTTTTGGTAGGGTTGTTGTTGCAATCGTGTTTATAGCCGCACTCATTGATTCATTCGTGGCACTTATTTGGTTTCTGTTTTTTAGATGAGGAGGTTTTCTATGAGAGTTATATCGCAGGACGGAACGCTTGATATGCCATACGAAGAGGTGATTATTCAGAGATTCAGGTCAAGAATTTATTTCCTGAACAAAAACTTAATAGGTGTTGAGTCGCTTAATGAAGACATGCAAATTGCTGAATATCCCACCAAAGAAAAAGCGAAGAAAGCCATGGAAATGCTTAGGATTGCGTATGAAAATAATGAATTTTATCATCATACTGCCAATTCAGAACACTTCACGGAATTTTCCCAAGCGTTAAGCAAAGAAATGTTTCAGAAAGCTACAACAGAATATTTTCAGTTTCCGGCAGAGGAAGAATTGGAGTAGCCTATGAAATACTATTGGGTTCGCATCTATGATTACAAGGTAGACGATGAACTGAAAGAGTTTACAGATGATAACGTGTGGGATTCTCAAAAAGGCACTCTTCTTGATGAATATTATCTTTGCGGAGAAGATATGTCTCGTAGTGAAGCAAAGGACGAAGTAAAGAAGAAAAGCAGTATTTCAAGGTTTGCAAAGCCAAGAAAAGGTAGCGGAATATATGCTCTGGTTATGGAAAGCAACCAATTCTTCTATGAGCGATTCAATATTGAAGTTGATACAATCTGTTTTAACTGCCATAAGTCGATCAAAGGCAAACAAAAGGACTTTCCATACATTACGACAGATGGTGGAGAAAAATATTACTTTTGTTCTTATGATTGCCGAGCAAAAACCAGTAGCAAAATCAATCCCTACTACGAAGGAGAATTTCAAACCAGAGAGGGATATGAGAGTAACGGTGGCGTATATGGATATATCTATCATATTTACAACAGAAAGACTAATATGCACTACATAGGACAAACGGTATATATGCCATTCTTCCGGTGGCAGGAACACGTTAAGAGCGGTTTGAAAGGTAATATTACAGACCTTGTATTTGAGACCATTACAGAGGTTCGTGTTAAGTCACAGGAGTATCTGAACAACATTGAAGCATGGTGGATTAGGAAATACATTGATGAATATGGTCGAGACCGTGTTATGAATATTACAGTTCCAAAGATAACACTTGAGGACTTGGCAAAGGAATATTCAAAGATAGTTTCGGGACAGTTAAGTATTGAAACGGATGAAAGTGAGGTGGTTTAAATGCTTATGCGATGTTGCGGTTCATCATCAGCAGGCAACAGTTACGCTTTAATCAGCAGCAGTGGTGAGATTCTTGCCATTGAAGCAGGTGTGAAATTTATGGACTTTAAGAAAATGATTGATTGGAAAATAGCAAATGTTTCCGGATGCATTGTGAGCCACGAACACGGAGACCATGCACGATACATAAAAGATTTCATGCAGTCCGGTATTCCGGTTTACACGGCTTTTGAAACGCAGACCGCACTTGAAACCATAACCGGAGAACGTACAGCACCTATTCCACCGCGCAGAGTACGGCAAATCGGCAGTTTTACAGTAACACCCTTCAATGTACCGCATGATACAGAAATCGAGTGCTACGGCTATTTAATCGAGCATGAGGAAATAGGTAAACTGTTATTCTTGACCGACTTGGAATATTGCAAATATGACTTTTCCGGCATAAAGGTTGAGCATATCATGGTTGAAGCCAATTATAGCATGGACTTGGTAGACCGGAATGAGCCAAATTATGAACACCGTTTACGAGGGCATATGAGCCTTGATACGGCACTTAAATTTATTCAGACGAACGACAACCCTGCTTTGCGAAATGTCGTTTTAATACACTTATCGGACACAAGCGGAAATCCCGCGTTATTCCTACAACGAACGAAAGAAACAATTAAATATGGAGCGAATGTTTATGTTGCAGAAAAAGGGTTAGAGGTTGATATGAACATTTGTCCGTTCTGAAAGGAGAAAGCATGAAATTATACATTTACAGATTTTGGGGCGATAAATTTTCTTGTGGAGAAGTAGACGTAGAAGAAAAGCCAAAAACGTATATCATTACTGAAGAATCCGAATTTGAATATAAAGGACAGAGAATCCGCAAGGACGAAATTGGTGTGTTAAGCGGTTGCAGCCGGGATAGGGTCATTCTGACGGAGAAAAACAAGAAAAAAGCTGTTGAAATGCTTATTAGCAGGCAGGGCGCTATTGTTGAGAGTTGCCGAGTACGTCTTGAATATGAAGAGAAAAAACTTGAGACCATCAAAGCGGAACTTGAAAAAGAATAATTAGGTTGAAACACCTTGGCGAAAGCCTAAAAGAAACTATCTTGTTTGGTGAATAGTTATCACAAACCTTATTGAAAGCCATGTTTTGGCGGTGCGTTTACCGCACCGCCCTTACAAAAGATTGGAGGTAAAAATTGAAAATATGTGAATACTGTATGGCTGAATTTGAGCCGAAGCGACCAGATCAAAAATACTGCAGACCCAAATGTGCAAAAAGATACGCACAGTTTAAGAATTTTAAAAAGGCTGGAAGAATTGTGTATACAAGAATATGCCCGAAATGTGGCAGGCTGTTTATGACGATAGATGAACGCAAAGTTGATTGCCAAGACTGCATCGGCATTGACATTAAAGAACGATTGAGAAAGCCAAAGAAAAAGGATGATGCAATCAAGGCTGTGAATCATATGGCACGCGCTTCCGGAATGAGTTACGGAAAGTTTGTGGCTCAAATGAGCATGAAGCCATTGGAGAGGAAGTGATTGGGGTGGATTATAAGAAATTTAGACAGGCAAAAGCCATCGAAGCCAAAAATAAACAGAAGTGGCTTGCGTTGAATCCGAAACTGAATGATGAAAGCGGAATATACTTCTTACTTCGTGAGGATGAAAATGGTTTCCGGTATGCGTATATCGGGCAGGCACTGCATATAATCAGCAGATTGTGTAGCCACCTTACAGGCTATGAACAACACATAGACCTTAGTTTACGGAAGCATAAGTTGTACAACGAGAGCGACAATCCTTATGGTTGGCGAGTTGAATTTCTGAATTTCTCAGAGAGCCAGCTTGATAAAAAGGAGAAATATTACATCAAGTTATATGCAGATAAAGGCTATCAATTGCGTAATGTCAGTTTGGGCGGTCAAGGAGAAAATCGCGCAAGTGGTTCAATCGGAGAAAGAAAAGTGGTCAAAGGTTATATGCGGGGCGTACAACAAGGCAAAAAGACTCTTGCTAAGGAATTATCGCATATTGCTGAAAAGCACCTTGAAATCCGCTTGAAGCCAGAGAAACAGGGTAACAAAGTTTCTGAAAAACAGTATGAGAAGTTTATGGCTTTGATTTCTGAAAATACATATGAGGAGAGTGATTAAATAAATGGCAGAAGTCAAGTGGATTAAAATCACAACAGATGTTTTTGACGATGAAAAGATTCTTCTGATTGAGAGTATGCCGAGTGCGGATAGCATCATTACGATTTGGTTCAAACTTCTCATTCTTGCCGGAAAACAGAATAACAACGGTGTGTTTATGATGAGCAACAAATTACCGTTCACGGATGAAATGCTTGCCACCATTTTTCGCAGAGATTTGAACACGGTAAGGCTTGCGCTTAAGACCTTTGAAGAGTTTGGAATGATTGAAGTTGTTGACAACGTGATAACGATTCCGAATTGGAACAAGCACCAAACACTTGACGCTTATGAGAAGAAAAAGGAACGTGACAGGCTATATCAGCAGAACCGGAGAAAGAAACAGAAGAACCTAATTGAGCAAAAATCGCCCGATAAATCGTCTGACGTCGCTGTTTCAGATAAAGAAGAAGAAAAAGAAGAAGATAAAGAGAAAGAAAATATAAAAGAAAATTCGCTGTCGACCGATTCCGGAGAGTTGTTTGATTTTGACGATGCATGGAAAAAGACTTTTAGTATATACCCCAAGAAAACAGCGTACAGTACCTCTAAAACAGCTTGGATGGATAAGGTGCTAGAAGTTATCGAAGAGAACCAACCGGACATTGCACGGCTGTTATACAAAGCCACAGAGGCATATTTGAGTGACTATCAAGAAAAGAATCCAGACGATACGGATTTTCGGTACATTCCAAAATATGTTGATTGGCTGAAAAATGATTGCGACTATTGGTTGCAGATTGCAGAGAAACGAGGTGATTGCAATTGACAGAAGCAGAGTTCGGAGTGATCGGGTGCGTATTGATTGACAATGATGTGCTAAATAACATCTGGCGAACATTGAAGCCGGAAATGTTCAGTTCGGAATTTGCACAGGATACATACAAGGAAATGCTTGCTATGTATGACCGGAATGAAAGTATAGATCCTATGTCCTTGTCAATGGCACTTGAAAGCCACAAATACGCACAAGAGCAGATTAGCGAATTGATGAAATCCTGTATTACCGGAACAATCACTTCAACTATGGTCAAAAGTTATGCCGATGCGGTTGCGAAAGAATACAAAGTAAGAACGGTTCGTGACATGTATCAGAAATCCAGCTTAAAACCATGTGACATTGATGATACAATCAGTGATCTTCTTACAAGGCTTGAACATTTGCAAGAGGGAAAAGAAGTAAAACTAAAGCCAATTAAGCAGATTTCAGTTGAGAATAAAGACAAATATTTCAACGAAAGTGTTGGAGAGGGCGGTATAAAAATCGGGTTATCGCAATTTGATGATGCACTTGGCGATCTTGAACGAGGTGATGTAACAGTAATTGCTGCAAGACCGGCAGTCGGAAAATCCGCACTCACAACGCAGATTATTGGAAATATGGCAAAAAGGGGACTTAAGGTCGCATATTTCAATTTGGAGATGAGCGATAAACAGGTGTATGAACGATTTATTTCAAGACTTGCGGAAATCGGCTTAACGAGAATCAGAAGGGCAAAAGCGTTTCTTGGCGATGAGCAGGAAAAATTTAACCAAGCAAATGAAGAAATGAGCGATTATCAATTATGGATTGCATCCGGGACTGTATCCCCGAGAGAGATAAAGTCAGAATGCAGACACCAAAACTTTGACGTTATCGTTGTTGACTATCTGCAATTGCTTATGCCGGATAACAGATATTCGGGAAGAAACGAAGAAGTAGCATCAATTTCAAGAGGTTTAAAATCTGTTGCAAGAGACTTAAATACACATGTGATAGCACTTTCACAGATAACAAGAGCTTCCGAAAGCAGAGACACAAAAGAACCTACCATGGCAGAGTTGAGGGAATCCGGGGCAATCGAACAGGATGCGTCAAACATAATTATGCTGTGGAATCTGTCAGACAATGACAAGGGAGCCAAGGGTGTAAAAATCGAGAAGAACAGGCAGGGAATGACAATGCGTGAAGCAATGGAGTTTGATGGAGATCACATGAAGTTTGTTGAAATCGAAAAACCGCTTGATGATGTTGTTGCAGAAATCAAAAAGAAAGAGCGCGGCGACGGATTCAAGTCGTATGACGGCGATTGTCCGTTTTAGAGGTAGCAGCTATGGCAAGTGCAAAAATCGAAAAGGGTTCGGAAGAATGGCAAGTATTTATGGATTATTGGCAATTCATTCAGAAATACTATTCCCCGGACAACTCTGATTCTTGGTGGGATGAAGTTGTAAAAGCCGGAGAATCATTGATAAACAAATACAAAGGAATGGAGATTGAAGAGCGCGCAAGACAGCTTGTATTGAGTCATTTTGCATGGTTGGAAATCACATACAGAAAGGAGAAAGCAAAGAAATGAGCAACGCGTTGAGACGGAAGAAAAAGCCAACATTTTACACAAAACAGGAAATGCGGATTATCGGGCGAAATGATTTTGAAAAGAGAAATGCTGATAAGGTTATATCAAAATCGTACAAAGATTTTGTCGTGATTGGGTACATAATTTTGCATGACAAATTCGGTTTCGGGCAGACAAGAATCATCCGGTTGCAGGATTTTTTTGAAATCTTACTTAGATGAAGCATCGTCCGGCGGAAATACTGGAAAGGACTTGTCTGTTTATCTGAAAAGTAAATACGGAATCGACATCAAAGAAGAAGTCGGAAAAATTCCACAGAGACAGTTAATGAACCTGTACGCAAAGAAAGCTTTCTGCATCGAGCGTGAAGCATACAGGCTTTCCAGTGCATCTTTGTTTAACTATTTTGCACTGACACTTACTATTCTGAAAAATGAATTTAAGATAACAGCGAAACAGTTGCAATATTTCACGGAAAAATTCATCGACTACATTGATACACTGGCTAATTACAAGCAGTTTCAGTTGACGGTGCCGATGATAGCACAGAGTTTGGCGGATGAGATTAAGTTTGTGTGTGATTTGGGGGTTTAATATGACGAATAAAGAAAAATACGGAAATGAGATTATAGAACTTGCGGTAAACACAGGAAAGTTAGTATTAAAAAATGGAGAGCCTGCACTTTGCAGAGAAACTAAATGTGAAGAGTGTGATTTTTATGGGTTGGATTCGTGCAAAGGAAGTACGTATAATTTCCGCGAATGGCTTAATTCAGAGTATGTTGAGCCACCTGTTGATTGGACTAAAGTTCCGGTCGATACGCCGATTTTGGTAAGAAATAGCGAAAAAAATTCGTGGGAAAAAAGATATTTTGCAAAATACGAGAACGGAATAGTGTACGCATGGGGATACGGAGCAACATCTTGGAGTGCGCGCGGAAGTGGCGATATAAGCGATTGGAAAATGGCAAAGCTGGCAGAAAGTGAGGGATAGTCATGGAGAGATTAACAAAACGGACAGCGGATGGAATCTTAGTAAAAGAGAATTACGAGAAAAAATCCTTAAAAACCTTGTATTCGTGCTATGGCGAAAAGCCTAATTCATATTATTCCAACTGCGAAGAAGGTTATTGCGCAATGGAGAAGTTAGCGGATTACGAGGATGCAGAGGAGCAGGGATTACTTCTGCGGTTGCCGTGTGGAATTGGCTCAGATGTATATATAATTCCTAGCAAAATCAATTATGAATTAAATATTTTAAGTCTGCACCCGGAGAACAACAAAGTTTATCATCAGAAAGTAGCCTCGATTACTTTTACAGAAAAAGGATGGTACATGGAGTGTGATAAGGATCGAGAATATGCAACAGACCGAATCCTGTCAGAAAAAATGTACAAGGAAACCTGGTTTTTATCAAAAGAGGAAGCCGAAGCCAAGCTGAAAGAAATGAGAGGTGGAGAGAATGGATAAATTTCTTAAAAGCGTAAGCGAGCGAGACTTTGATAGAAGAATATCGGAAGTTGTTGAAATGCTTGAAGAAAAACAACTCTACGGAACTATCAGTTTGATAAAAGATTTGAAATATTACCTTGACTTAGCCACAAAAGAAAAAGCACACACTTGCGACTTCCAGCACAACAGCAATTCAAGAGATAATGAGCATTGTTGTGGATGCGATAGCAAAGTTTCAGAAAATGATGATACAAAAAACAAAGTTACATCTCTGGAAATTATCGTAAGGACGATAGACAACAAGCCATATTACGAAATCAAGTACAAAAAAGTCGGCGAAGATTATTACCATGTAGGTTACAGTTCATTCAATATTGATAATGTATTGAAATGGCGTGATGAGTGTTTTGAGCTTGTTGATGTGAAAGCGACCAATGCCGACAGGATAAGGAATATGTCGGATGAAGAAATGGCGGAACGTATTGCAGGCGGTTCGAACTTTAATTGTGCTGATTATTGCGATAGCTTTTCAGATGGGTGTGCTTTCAGATGCAATATGAAAGAAAGAGAGTTGGAATTAACGTTGAAGTGGCTTCAATCAGAAGCGGAATAGGAGAGAATATGGAAGATAGATATTTATTCAAGGCAAAGTTTGATGATTCCGACAGATGGGTTAAAGGGCAACTTGTTGAAGTAAATGACACTTATTTTATTATTCCGAATCATGCAATCAAAATATTAGCCGGTTGGTTTTCAACATCAAATATTGTAGAAGTAAAAAAAGATACAATCTGCCGATGCACAGGCTTGAGAGACAAGAACGGCAAACTGATTTGGGAGAATGATGTTGTTGATTTCTTAGGACATAGAGGGATTGTTAAGTTTGAGTGCGGTAGTTTTGGCATTGCATACGAAAAACATATTGATTGGGATGAAATACAAGCAAATATTATGCCACTAACAGGTTGTGAAAACACTTTGTATGCTTGTGAAAACGATAATTACATATCATTATGGGAAATTTATTGGAATTTCAATGATGAAGATGATTCCTTAAGTACAGTTGAAGTTATCGGCAATATATTTGACAATCCGGAATTGTTGGAGGTGTAACTATGACGGAGAATGAAGCAATTAAGATATTGAAGAAAGACAGTTGTTATGAATGCGCACAAGGCACAGACAGCCTGCTTAATTGTGAATATGGGGGATGCAGGGTTGCGAAAGCTACTAGAGTAGCAATACAGGCACTTGAAGAAGTACAACAGTACAGCGCAATCGGCACACCGAAAGAATGTAGGGCGGCGGCGGTTAAGCAGACGGCGAAGAAACCTATATTTAGTCATAACCTTAGCGATACTCTTTCTGTATTCCATTGTGAATGCGGAAACACAATCAAAGTCAGTCACGATATAGGAATAATGAACAACAACAATGTGCCAAATTACTGTAGTAAGTGCGGTTGCAAGTTGGATTGGAGTGATGAAGAATGATTTTTCAATCGTACATAAATTTCTTTCTACTAATACTTATAGCCGTTAGGTTAGATATTCTAACAGAATTTGGAGTTAATCTTTTTTGCATTCTGTCAGTTGTAGCGATGATTGGACATGAGATTTTTGATTATTTGAAAAGAGGAGATAAAAAACGATGAGACTGATTGATGCAGATACACTAAAAGAATATTGCATGCGTGCAAGTAAATCGGATGATGATTTTAGGAGAGCAAGTTTGGCAACATTGGCGAGCGTGATAGATGTACAGCCGACCGCCTACGATGTGGACAAGGTTGTGGAGCAGTTGGAAGAAACTAAGGCTTATATGCTATATGAGAATATGAACGCTGATGTTAAGTGGTTTAATAAGGCAATCGAGATTGTGAAAGGCGGTGGAGTAGATGGTTAATTTTGACAGATTTGACTTTCTTGTTGATACACAAGATGTATATATTCTCCCGACAATTAGGATAAGCACACAGCATGAAATGATTGATAAAAATTTCAACATTCAGATTCATTTTGCAGTATTTCATTTTAGATGGAGGTGGGTAGATGGCAATTAAACCGATTTTATTTAACACCGAGATGGTTCGGGCGATTCTGGACGGACGGAAAAGTTGTACTAGGAGAGTTGTAAAGCCACAGCCTACGGCGCGTTATGGAGCACAGTGCATAAAGCCACCATATCAATCGGGCGATATTCTGTATGTCCGGGAAACATGGAAAAGAGCACTGAATGGTTACTATTATTATGAAGATTGGCAAAGAGATGATATTGCCGATATTACGAAGTGGAAACCATCCATCCACATGCCAAAAGAAGCAGCGCGTATCTGGCTACGTGTAACGGATGTACGAGTGGAGCGGTTGCAGGAGATTACATCGGAGCAGATTGGCAGAGAGGGTGTAGAGGTGGAATATCCTCATGTGCTGAATGGAGAAAAAAGATATGCGTTTTCGACTCTTTGGAATAGTACCGTCAAGAAATCCGACGTAGATCGCTACGGTTGGAATGCTAACCCTTGGGTGTGGGTTATCGAATTTGAGCGGTGCGAGAAAACGGAAGGAGTGTGAGGTATGAGTAAAAGCAGAGCTAGTAAAATGAACGGCTATCGTAGCATGGTAAGCCGTCAGAAAAATGATGTTTTTAAGTTTAAGCCTAAGAAGAAAAAGAAAGGGTGATTGTATGGCTAAAGCAGTTTTAGTTATGGATATGCCGGAATCGTGTTTCGGTTGCAACTTTTGCCATATTAACAGCAATGGCGGAGAAGATCGTTGTCAGGCATTCGAGGTGTCAAGAGTAGTTAATTCTGAAACATACGAGAAGCCGGATTGGTGTCCGCTTCGGGAACTGCCGGATGAAAAATGTGGTGCATGGACAGATGGTATGATTGCAGCATATAACAAATATTTAAGTGAAGTTTTAGAAGGAAAGGAATAACGAATCCTCGGTAAACCGAGGTTATGCAACGGAGATTGGCGATGGTTGTATAGAAAAATATTCATTGTGGCTATAAGGCGCGGAACGGAAACTGACCGCGAGATGTAGAGCAATCTAAAAATTTATCCACGATTACAAAGCGATTTGTAGCGTGGTGTTATGGCAAAAAAGAAACTAAAGGTATGTTGGATAAGCGCAGGAATATCAAGTTTTATGGCAGGATATCTTGCCGGAAATGTAGATGAATGGATCTACATTGACGTTGCAGACCAACATCCGGATAGCATGAGATTCATTAAAGATTGCGAGAAAGCGATCGGAAAGAAAATCACAGTGCTACGATCAACGGAATATCGAAATGTAGAAGATTGCGTAAGGACGTTTGGTGGTTATAAAAATCCGGCTAACGGATTTGCACCATGTACTAATTGGATGAAAAAGCGGATTCGTAAAAAGTGGGAAGCTGAACATGCGGACTGTGAGATCACGTATGTTTGGGGATTTGACTTGAACGAGAAGAACCGAGCTGATCGAATGGTTGAGAGCAATCCGGAGTTTAATCACATTTTTCCGTTGATTGAAAGAAATTTAACGAAAGAGGAAGTGCATGGACTGTTTTTAATGACTTTTACTTTTCCACGTCCTTGGAATTATGAGCATGGGTATTCCAACAATAATTGCATTGGCTGTATAAAAGGTGGCATGGGTTATTGGAACCATATCAGAAAGGATTTTCCGGAAGTCTTTGAAAGTCGGGCGAAGTTGGAAAGAGAAGTCGGACACTCCATGTTGAAAGACAAAAACGGTCCGGTATATCTGGATGAATTAGACCCGAACAGAGGAGATATGAATACAGAGATTATGCCGGATTGTGGAATTATGTGTTATTTAAGTTTAAATTAAAAATTATCAGAAAGGAATAGGTTGTGCGCACATAAAACCGAGGTTTCCTTTTGGTAGATTTTATGAATTTTGAAAATTATTCTTGTGATAATCAAATGAGCATATTTGACTTCACAAGAGAACCAATCAGCATAACAAAGCCCATTCGCTTAATAGAACTTTTCGCCGGCTACGGCAGTCAGGCAATGGCACTAAAGAGAATAGGCGCTAAGTTTGAACATTACAGAGTTGTTGAGTTTGATAAGTACGCTATTGCAAGCTATAACGCAGTACATGGTACGGATTTCCCCACAATGGACATAACAAAGGTTCATGCAGAAGATTTGAATATTTGCAGCACAGAAACCTTTACTTACCTACTTACTTACTCGTTTCCTTGCACAGATTTATCAGTTGCCGGGAAACAAGCTGGAATGTCTAAGGGAAGTGGTACAAGAAGCGGTCTGTTGTGGGAAGTTGAGAGAATACTAACAGAAATTAGAGATAGTAACGGAGAATTACCACAGATTTTGTTCATGGAGAACGTGCCACAAGTACACGGCAAGAAAAACATCAATGATTTTGAGAAGTGGTTGGGTTTCCTGGAAAGTTTAGGGTACACAAATTATTGGCAAGATTTGAATGCTGAAAATTATGGAGTGGCACAGAACAGAAACAGATGCTTTATGTTTTCGTTCCTTGGCAATTACTCATATGATTTTCCGCAGCCTGTACCACTTGAAAAGAAGTTGAAAGACTATCTTGAGGATAATGTAGATGAAAAGTATTACATCAACAATGAAAAGGCTGACAAGCTTATAAAACAGCTTATTGACAACGGCACATTACCACAACACAATCTTGACATACAGACAGACAGACAGACTTGCGTTGACGGAACAATCAATAAACCGCAGCAAAGAGAAGTCGCAAACTGTATCAAGGCAAAATATGACTGCGGAATATCAAACTTGCGGTCAGACGGAAACCTTGTTGTTAAGCAATCAAGCAACTCAGATTGAAAAGCAGATTGATATTGCAACGACTCTTATGGCAAGGGATTATAAAGGTTTTGGAAATCAATCTATGAATGGAGTGATTGAATGGAAGTAATAGGTAGCATATACACCGGAGTGACAGCAGATTTTCAAAGAGGTGTATATCCGATTGCAAGATGCGTAAAGGCTGAAAACCACGATTTAGGAGTAATTATGGCAGATGTAAATGCAATAGGTTCTCTTGAAGCAAAATTTGAGAGTACCAACAGAATTTATGATGTAGGGGGGGGTAGTCCAACATTGAGTGCAATGCAAGGTGGAAATCAAGAGCCTAAAATACTTGAAGTAAAACAGTTGGGATTTATGGATAATGGCACAGGTAAGCACCAATCAAACACAGTATATGATGAAAATGCACTTTGTCCTAACATCACAACAGTTGAGGGTGGCAGTACACAACAGATTAAAATATGTACCGAAAGTCAGATAGTTGCTATGCGTGGCAGAAATCCCGATAATCCGTCAGATAGAACTGCGGGAAGCCCGACAGGACAGAGATTAGAGGTAAATATGCAAGGTACAAGTAATTGCTTAACGAGTGTGCAGAAAGACAATTTGGTGCTTGAAAACGTAAAAATTAGACAAGCCACAAAGGACGGCTCTATTGAATGCGAAATAGGCGGTTGCTTTGAAGCAAGCTATCCTAACAGCAAAACAAGAAGAGGTAGGGTGCAAGACAAAGGCAATACTTGCCCTACATTAACCGCGCAAAACCAAGAAGTTGTTAGAATTGAAAAGGTCGGTCAAATATCAAGTAATGGATCCCAATGCGGTACAGTTGTTTCTGATAACGGCATATCTGCTAATCTTGTAGCTGGCACACACGGATATGCAAATAGCCATATTGCTACAAAATATCGTATCAGAAAGCTAACACCGAGAGAGTGCGGACGGCTGATGGGTGTATCTGATGAAGATATTGACAAAATGGCAGCAGTGAACAGCAATACGCAACTATATAAGCAGTTCGGCAACTCAATAGTAGTAGATGTTATGTGTGCTATGTTTAAAAACTTAAATATCAACCAATAAAATAAGGAGAAATGGCTTATGAAATTTACAAAATTCATTAAGCCAGAACTTGAACAAATCAAAGAAAATGCCAATTTCACGGAAGAAGAGGAGAGAATTTTCTCTCTTCTCTGCCGTGGTTTTTCACAAAAGCAAATATCCACAAAAGAAAATCTATCACTAAGAACGATAGAGTACAGAGTGAGAGATATAAAAGATAAAATAGAAAGAACGGGGGTATTTGATTGGATGAAAAAGAACTGTTGAAATATGCCGTTGATAGTGGCATACTAGACATAGCACTTGTGCAGAAACAAGTCACTATGCAAAAGAGAGAAAAATTACTCAACAAAAACCCTTATAAAATCTATCAAGGAAAGGATGAGAACTGGTACTCATATCTGCCGGATGAAGTAAAAGGCAGACGTAAAATCAAGGCAAAGCGCAGAGAAGCGGTCGAGCAGAAAATCATTGATTATTGGAAAGAGAGAGAGGATGACCCTACAGTAGAGGAAATCTTCAACCGCTGGATTTCGCAAAAGTTGGAACTTGAAGAAATCAGCAGGGCAACCTACGACAGATACTTAATGGATTTTCAAAGATACTTTGACGGTATCAAGGATAAGAGAATCAAAAGTGTAGACGAATGCGACCTTGAAACGTTCATACGAAATAGCATCCATGACTTCAACATGACTTCCAAGGCATTCTCAAACTTCCGGACGCTAATATATGGAATCTTTAAGTATGCCAAGCGGAAGAAGTATGTTAAGTTTCCCATTACATACACGCTAAAAGATATGGATATATCGCCAAAAGCGTTTAAGCACGTAGTCCGGCAGGCAAAAGACCAAGTATATATGCCGGATGAAAAGGAACGCATGGAGATGTACTTGAGGAATCACTTGGATATCGTAAACCTTGGATTGCTATTCATGTTTAAGACAGGGGTACGTGTCGGAGAATTGTCGGCATTAAAGCGGAAAGATGTTGAAAACTACACGGTTGCAATCAATTCTACAGAAACACGTTATCGTGATGATGATGGTTTTCACTATGAGGTCAAAGATTTCCCGAAATCAGAAGCCGGATTGCGATTTGCCATACTGCCGGATAAGTACAAATGGATTCTTGATGAAGTACGAAAGAGAAATCCCTTTGGGGAGTATCTATTTGAAAGAGACGGAGAACGGCTGAAATCCTACAACTTTCGTGAACGTTTGCGGTATATCTGCGAACATGAACTGCGAATGAAAGTGAAATCTCCGCACAAAATCCGTAAGACGTATGGAAGTATCTTGCTCGACGGAAAAGTGAAAGAGTCCACAATCCTTGATACCATGGGGCATACAGACATTAGTTGCACAAAAGATCATTATTATTTTGATCGTACCGGAATTGAGGAAAAGAGACAGGAACTTGACTTAATCGAAGCACTATGAGTCCCTAGTACTCAAAGGTACTCAAAGAAAAATTGAAAGAATGGCTATTTTAAGCCATTTCAAGGCAATTACTTTAGGGTTCGATTCCCGTACGGACTGTTACTATTATAAATATAATAGCCCAACCCGAAAAAATGTTGTCGTATGACAGCATTTTTTTTATTTAATCATAGGAAATTCCTTCCTATGATTAAATAACGCTCCGCGAGCTGCGCATCCTCGCGGAAATAAAGTTTATGATGGAGAAACGGCGGCAGAGGCTTTGGAAAATGTGGAAACAGTTATTTCCGAATGGATAGAGACGGCAAAGGCTATTGGGCGGGAAATTCCAGTGCCAAAAGGAAAATTGATGTACACATAATGAAAAATCCAGTGTTTTCATGGAATCGTCCGTGAAAACACTGGATTTTTTACGAAATAAACTTCTTTACAATTCAATGGTCAGTTCCACCGGACAGTGATCCGAACCGAACACATCGGTATGGATAGCTGCTCCGGTGAGACTGGAATCGAGCCGCCTGGAAGTGATGAAATAATCGATCCGCCATCCGGCGTTTTTCTCGCGGGCTTTAAAGCGGTAGGACCACCAGGAATAAATGCCCTCGGCATCCGGATAAAAATAACGGAAGGTATCCGTAAAACCGGCGCTTAAAAGTTCGGTCATTTTTTCTCGTTCTTCATCGGAAAAACCGGCATTTTTGCGGTTGGTCTTTGGATTTTTCAGATCGATCTCCGTGTGTGCAACATTTAAATCGCCGCAGAGAATGACCGGCTTTTTGCTGTCGAGCTGAAGAAGATAAGCGCGGAAAGCATCTTCCCATTCCATGCGGTAGGGAAGCCGCGCCAGTTCGTTCTGGGAGTTTGGGGTGTAACAGGTGACAAGGTAGAAGCTGTCATATTCGAGGGTGATCACCCGGCCTTCGGTATCGCAGATTGCGGTGCCGATGCCGCGTGTGACCTGAAGAGGTTCGTGTTTTGCAAAGATTGCCGTGCCGGAGTAGCCTTTTTTCTCGGCATAATTCCAGTATTGGTGGTAGCCCGGCAGATCAAGTGCGATCTGTCCTTCCTGCAGCTTGGATTCCTGGATGCAGAAAAAATCGGCATCTGCGGCATGAAAATAATCGAGAAATCCTTTTTGTACGCAGGCGCGCAGCCCGTTAACGTTCCATGAGATAAGTTTCATTTCTGATGTCCTCCTGAGTTGCTTTTATACAAATTATATACATATGGGAAAGAAAGTACAAGTCTTGTTACTGCTTGCAGGGGAACCGGGGAACAATAACCAGGCTTCTGAAAAAAGTACTTGACGCATGGCCTGTGCTATGATAGTATAATACACGGTTCGTTGGTCAAGCGGTTAAGACGCCGCCCTCTCACGGCGGAAACACGGGTTCGATTCCCGTACGGACTGCTGAAGTTCTTACCTGATTGGGTAAGAACTTTTTGTTTTATGAAAGAAATACACAAAATCCCTTGAAATCAGGGAAAAAGAGTGATATGATAACAAAAGTAACATAGAAACTAAGGTTGAGAGAGGGCAGATGTCCTCTCTCAAATTTTTGTGAAAATGTGTTTTATGTCAAAGAAAAGAGGTGGTAATATGTCAAAGGCAAGTACTTATGAGGCAAAGACAGAACAACTGATTCTTCCGATTCTGGAGCGTATGCAGTTTGAACTGGTAGATGTAGAATATGTCAAGGAAGGCAGCACGTATTATCTGCGGGCGTATATTGACAAAGAAGGGGGCATTACAATCAACGATTGTGAAGCGGTGGCACGTGAGATGAATGAACTGCTCGACCGTGAAGATTTTATTCCGGATTCCTATACATTTGAGGTAAGTTCTCCGGGACTTGGAAGACCTTTAAAGAAAGAAAAAGATTATGTCCGCAATATGGGCAAAGAAATTGAGATCCGTACCTACCGTGCAATCGACCGCTGCAAGGAATTCACAGGAATTTTAAAAGCGTATGATGATACATCTGTGACAATTGCAGATGAGAACGACAAAGAGACCACCTTTTTAAAGACAGATATTGCACTGATCCGACAGGCAATTGATTTTTAGGACAATGACTTATAGAGCAGTTTATAGAAAAGCCCGTTTTGCGGAGGTAAACTGCGCAGGAGATATCGCTTATGCGATACCTCATATGTGGAAAATACGATCAATATATATGGAGGATAAAAATCATGAATAATGAGTTATTGGATGCGTTAACGATACTGGAGAAGGAGAAAAATATCAGTAAAGAAACGCTGCTTGAGGCAATTGAAAATTCCCTTTTAACTGCCTGCAAAAATCATTTTGGAAAGGCTGACAACGTAAAAGTTGTGATTGATCCGGACACCTGCGAATATCATTGTTATCAGGAAAAAACAGTGGTAGAGACTGTGGAAGATCCGATTGAGCAGATCTCTTTGCAGAATGCGCAGATGATCAATGGAAAATATACACTGGGCGATATTGTTCAGGTAGAAGTAAAATCCAAAGAATTTGGACGTATTGCAACACAGAATGCCAAGAATGTGATCTTACAGAAGATCCGTGAAGAAGAACGGAAAGTGATTTACGATGAGTATTTCAGCATGGAAAAAGAAGTAGTGACAGGTGTTGTCCAGCGTTATGTCGGACGCAATGTCAGTATTAATCTTGGAAAGGCAGATGCACTCCTGACCGAAAGTGAGCAGATCAAGGGGGAAACCTTCCAGCCAACCGAACGCATTAAGGTATATATTCTGGAAGTGAAGGCAACCTCAAAGGGACCGAAGATTCTTGTTTCCAGAACACATCCGGAGCTTGTCAAGAGACTTTTTGAGTCAGAGGTTTCCGAAGTGCGGGATGGTATCGTTGAAATTAAAGCAATCTCACGTGAGGCAGGAAGCCGTACAAAAATCGCGGTATGGTCGAACGATCCGGATGTAGATCCGGTTGGCGCATGTGTCGGAATGAACGGAGCACGTGTCAATGCGATCGTTAATGAGCTGCGCGGAGAAAAAATTGATATCATTACATGGGATGAGAATCCTGCAATTTTGATTCAGAATGCATTAAGTCCTGCAAAGGTTATTTCCGTTATTGCGGACGCTGACGAGAAAGCAGCAAAAGTTGTGGTTCCGGATTACCAGTTATCGCTTGCTATTGGTAAGGAAGGACAAAATGCCCGTCTGGCAGCCCGCCTGACTGGATTTAAGATTGATATCAAGAGTGAGACGCAGGCAAGAGAGTCCGGAGATTTCCTTGATTACGAAAATGATTATGAAGACGATGAGTATGATGATAATTATGAGTATGATGAGGAAGGATATTACAAAGATCCGGATGCCACAGAAGAAATTCCTACCGAAGCAGAAGCATCAACAGAAGAAGCGCCGGTAGAAGAAACATCAGCAGATGAGACTTCTTTTGAGGAGTAATTATGGCAAATAAAAAAATTCCATTGCGCAAGTGTGTCGCCTGTAATGAAATGAAGGAAAAAAAAGAAATGATCCGGGTAATTAAGACACCGGAAAATGAGATTATGCTGGATGCCACCGGTCGTAAAAACGGCCGTGGAGCATACATCTGTGCAGATCCTGGGTGTCTTCGCCTGGCAAGAAAAAACAAGGGACTTGAGCGCTCCTTAAAGACTGCAATTCCACAGGAAGTGTATGAGAGTCTGGAAAAGGAGATGAGTACACTTGCATGATAGCGTATTATCCATGCTTTCCATAGCCGCAAAGTCGGGAAATGTTGTAAGCGGTGAATTTTCTACAGAAAAAGCAGTAAAAACAGGTCATGCATATCTCGTGATTGTCTCTGCGGAGGCATCCGGGAACACAAAAAAGAGTTTTTGTAATATGACGGATTTTTACCATGTGCCATGCTACTGTTACGGAAGCAAGGAAGCACTTGGACGCTGTATCGGAAAAGAATTCCGTGCATCACTTGCCGTGACAGATGAGAATCTGGCGAGGGCCGTAGAAAAGAAGCTCAAAGAGCACACCGTATAAAAATATAAAACTGAATAACGGAGGTAAATTCATTTATGGCAAAAATGAGAGTTCATGAACTCGCGAAAGAGTTAAATATAAAATCACAGGATATTTTGGATAAATTAAAAAATACAAAGTTTGACGGAAAAAGTGCTTCCAGCAATATGGAAGAAGAAGCACAGGCACTGGTCCGCGGTGCTTTTTCGAAAGAAGCAAAACCGGCAGCAGATGTGAAAAAAACAGAAGTTGCAAAGGCAGGTGCAACAAAAACTGCGGATGGAAAAGAACGTCCAAAGAAGAAATCCAGCATCACAGCCGTATTTAATGCACAGTACAGCAAACAGTCCAGAAAGCCGGCAAACGGAAATAACAACAACCGTGGAAACGGTAATAACAGAAGACGGGAGGACAATAAGCGTCCGGCACAGCACAGCATCATTCGTCCGCGTCCGGTCGGGGAGCGTGCTATGCGTCCGATCAGTGAGCGTACGCCTTCGCCGACAGCGGATCTTGAAGTAAGTAAGCCGGCAAACAATAAACCGGCAGAAAACACAAATACCCGCAACAGCCAGGAAAACCGTGGAAACAATAATCATTCCGGTGGCGAGAGAAACAACAGACCGCAGAATGACAGAAACAATGACAGAGGCGGGGAGAGAAATAATAACCGTCATCAGGGAGATAGAAACAATAACAATCGTCCGAACGGAGACAGAAACAACAGCCGTCCACAGAACGACAGAAACAATAACGGCAGGAAGAACCGTTTCAGTAAAGAGCCGGCAGCAGTTGCAGCACCGGAAGAAATCCGCGGAAAGGACTCCCGTGGAAATAATGACCGCCGCAATAACAACAATAATCATCGGAAAGATCATGATAAACTCGGCGGAAAGAAACAGGAAAATTATGTAAACCTTGAGAAGCACGGCGGCAGAAAGAAACCACAGCAGCAGCCGAAGCCGAAGGAAGATGAAAATGTAATCAAGACGATCACACTTCCGGAAAAGATGACAATCCGTGATCTGGCAGATAAAATGAAACTGCAGCCATCTGCCATTGTAAAGAAACTCTTTATGAAGGGTGAAATGGTAACGGTAAATCAGGAAGTAGATTTTGAGACAGCGGAAGAAATCGCACTGGAATTTAACTTTATCTGCGAGCCGGAGGAGAAAATTGATGTCATCGCGGAACTCTTAAAAGAGGATGAAGAAGATCCGAAGAATCTGGTTCCACGTCCACCGGTTGTCTGTGTTATGGGTCATGTCGATCATGGTAAAACATCCCTGCTGGATGCGATCCGTTCCACACGTGTGACAGACCGCGAGGCCGGTGGTATTACCCAGCATATCGGTGCATCTGTGGTGTCCATCAATGGACAGAAGATCACGTTCCTGGATACTCCTGGTCATGAGGCATTTACCGCAATGCGTATGCGTGGTGCAAATTCTACCGATATTGCAATCCTGGTTGTCGCTGCAGATGATGGTGTTATGCCACAGACCATCGAGGCAATCAACCATGCAAAGGCTGCCGGTGTAGAAATCATCGTTGCTGTCAACAAGATTGATAAGCCGAGTGCAAACATTGAAAAAGTAAAGCAGGAGCTTTCCGAATACGAACTGATTCCGGAAGACTGGGGTGGAAGTACGATTTTCTGTCCGGTTTCTGCACATACTAAGGAAGGTATCGACAATCTTCTGGAAATGATCCTTCTGACTGCAGAAGTGATGGAACTGAAAGCAAATCCAAACCGTAATGCAAGAGGTCTGGTCATTGAGGCACAGCTGGATAAGGGACGTGGTGCGGTAGCAACGGTTCTGGTTCAGAAAGGAACACTTCATGTCGGAGATTCCATTGCCTGTGGAAGCAGCTACGGTAAAGTCCGTGCCATGATCGACGACAAGGGACAGCGCGTGAAGAAGGCAACTCCTTCCACACCGGTAGAGATCCTCGGATTAAACAGTGTACCGGCAGCCGGAGAGACATTTGTTGTCTGCGATTCCGATAAGGAAGCAAAATCATTTGCAGATACTTATATTTCAGAGGAAAAGAACCGCCTGATCGAAGATACCAAGGCAAAGATGTCACTGGATGATCTGTTCTCCCAGATCCAGTCCGGAAATATGAAGGAACTTGATATTATTGTAAAAGCGGATGTACAGGGTTCTGTTGAGGCAGTGAAACAGTCACTTGTGAAACTGTCCAATGAAGAAGTGGTTGTAAAAGTGATCCATGGTGGTGTCGGCGCAATCAACGAATCTGATGTTATTCTTGCTTCCGCATCCAATGCGATCATCATCGGATTTAATGTCCGTCCGGACCCGATTGCAAAAGTTACCGCAGACAATGAGGGTGTAGATATCCGTCTGTACAAGGTTATTTACAATGCGATCGAGGATGTAGAGGCTGCCATGAAGGGTATGCTTGATCCTGTATTTGAGGAGAAAGTTATCGGTCATGCAGAAATCCGTCAGATCTTTAAGGCATCCGGTGTCGGTAATATTGCCGGTTCTTATGTACTTGACGGCGTGATGGAACGTGGATGTAAAGTTCGTATTTCCAGAGAAGGCGAGCAGATCTTCGAAGGAGATTTAGCATCCCTGAAACGTTTCAAGGATGATGTCAAGGAAGTTAAGGCAGGATTTGAGTGTGGTCTTGTATTCGACGGCTTTAATGACATTCAGGAACTTGATCAGGTAGAAGCTTATAAGATGGTAGAAGTACCAAGATAGGATAGAATATGAGAAAAAACAGTATTAAAAATATTCGGATCAATGAGGAAGTGATGCGTGAACTTTCCAATATTATCCGCGGGGAAATCAAAGACCCGCGGATCAATCCGATGACCAGCGTGGTTGCAGTGGAAGTTGCTCCGGATCTGAAAACGGCAAAAGCCTATATCAGTGTGCTGGGGGATGAAAAGTCACAGCAGGATACGATTGCAGGTCTTCGCTCCGCGGAAGGATTTATTCGCAGAAGCCTGGCAAAGTCCGTAAATCTGCGCAACACACCGGAGATCAAATTTGTATTGGATCAGTCGATTGAATATGGAATCCATATGTCAAAAATGATTGATGAAGTGACCAAAGATATAAAGGAGAAACCGGATGAAGAAGCTTGATGAGATTCTTGCAGGGAAAAAATCGGTAGGTCTTGCCGGACATGTACGCCCGGATGGGGATTGTGTGGGCTCCACACTCGGAGTTTACAACTATATCCGGAAATATTATCCGGATGTGGATGTGCGATTGTATCTTGAGCCGATTCCCAATATCTTTAAATTCCTGAATTTTTCATCGGAAATCCGCAGTGACTATGAGGAATCCGTGGTGTTTGATCTGTTTATCGCCATGGACTGCGGAGATGAGAAACGTCTGGGGAATGCTGCACGTTATTTTCAGGAAGCAAAGCATACAGCCTGTATTGACCATCATGTCAGTAACCAGAGTTTTGCAGAGGAAAATTATATTTTCCCGGATGCAAGTTCCACTTGTGAGCTGATCTGTGAACTGTTAGATACGGAGAAGATCACAAAAGAAATCGCGGAATGTCTGTATACCGGAATGGTTACCGATACCGGAGTGTTTCAGTATTCCTGCACGTCTTCCTCCACGATGAATATGGCGGGCATGCTGATGGATAAAGGAATTGATTTCACAAAAATTGTGGATGAAGCTTTTAATCAGAAAACATACAACCAGAATCGTGCCATGGGACAGGCACTGCTTTCCAGCAGACTTCGTCTGGGTGGCAGAGTAGTGACTTCTTTTCTGACGCTCGAAGAGATGCATGCACTCGAAGTTCTTCCGAAACATATGGAAGGAATCGTGGAGCAGATGCGCAATACCAAAGATGTGGAACTTGCAGTATTCCTTTATGAGAATGAGGATCATACGTTTAAAGTAAGTTTTCGTGTAAACGGTGCGTTTGATGCGGCATCGCTTGCGATGCATTTTGGCGGCGGCGGACATGTCAAGGCTGCCGGATGTACCGTGGAAGGACCGGCAGAAGAGGCAATTGAGCGTATTCTTGCCGAGGTTGAGAAGAGATTATAATATGATAAACGGAATTATAAATGTTTATAAAGAGCGGGGCTTTACTTCCTTTGACGTGGTAGCAAAGCTCCGCGGCATTTTACATGAGCGTAAAATCGGACATACCGGAACGCTCGATCCGGAAGCGACCGGAGTACTTCCCGTATGCATCGGAAATGCAACAAAGGTATGTGAACTTCTGACGGATAAGGATAAAGTGTATCGTACGGTGATGCATCTTGGCATTACAACCGATACACAGGATATGACCGGAACGGTGAAAGAAGATCGTTCCAGAGAGGCTGCATTGCTGAAAGAACAGACCGTGGAAGCGGCTATTTTGCAGTTCGTTGGAGATTATGAGCAGATTCCGCCAATGTACTCGGCACTCAAAGTCAATGGAAAGAAGTTATGTAATCTGGCCCGCGCCGGAATCGAGGTAGAGCGGAAAGCCCGCAAGGTTAAAATTTTTTCCATAGAAATTGAAAAAATCAATCTTCCTTATGTGACGATGCAGGTGCACTGTTCCAAGGGAACTTATATCCGTACGCTGTGTGCGGATATCGGAGAGGTGCTTGGCGTAGGCGCGTGTATGGAATCCCTGGTCCGGACAAGAGTGAGTGTTTTTCCTCTGGAAGAGGCACACACGTTGGCAGAAATTGAAAAGATAAGGGATGAAGGAACGCTGGAAGAACTGATTCTTCCGGTGGACCGCGTGTTTGAGGGAAAGACGAAACTGACGGTTGTACCGGAAGCGTTTCGTTTTCTTCAGAATGGAAACCGTTTAAACGATGGAAATTTTACGGATGTTCCGGAAAAAATTGCGGATGGTGAGCAGGTACTGGTTTATGATCCGATGGGACATTTTTACGCTGTATATCAGTATGAGAGAGAAACAAAGGACTATAAAGTCCGGAAAATGTTTGGTGCATAAATATGATTTGCTGGAATAAGATAGAAGATTTTCATATAGAAGAACCAACGGCATTGTCGCTGGGAAAATTTGACGGAGTACACCGTGGACACGAAGCACTGATTGAACACCTTCTGGAAAAGAAGAAAGAAGGGTTAAAGGCCGTTGTTTTTACGTTTGATATTCCACCGAAAAAACTTACGGAGAATAATAATTACCGTGTCCTTTCGACCAATAAAGAAAAGCAGGAAATTCTCAAAGAGCGTGGAATTGATTACCTGTTGGAATGTCCGTTTACCAAAGAAGTCATGTGCATGGAGCCGGAGGCTTTTGTTGCATGGATTGTAAAAAGTCTGCATGTAAAGAGCATGGTAGTCGGATCGGATTTCCGGTTTGGCCATAACCGGAAAGGGGATCATATTCTGCTGGAAAAATTGTCCGCGACATATGGCTATACCCTTAGGGTGGTAGACAAGATCCAGTATGAGGGACGGGACATCAGCAGTACGTTTGTGCGGGAACAGATCATAAAAGGCAATATGGAAAAGGCAAATGATCTGCTTGGGTATCCGTTTTTTGTAAAGAGTGAAGTGATTCATGGAAGGCAGCTTGGAAGAACGCTCGGAATCCCGACGATCAATATGGAACTTGTGGCCGAAAAACTTCTTCCGCCGAAAGGTGTATATGCAACTGCGGTAGAGATTGGTGGAAAATATTACACAGGTGTGACAAATGTCGGATGCAAACCGACCGTCAATCATTCCAATAAAGTAAATGTGGAGACGCATATACTGGATTTTTCCGGTGATCTGTACGGATATGAACTAAAGGTCAGCTTTTATTCTTTTATACGTCCGGAACAGAGATTCTCGTCTGTAGAGATGTTAAAAGAACAGATGGAAAGAGACATTGAAACGAGCCGCAGTCGTATGATGTCGATAAACGGCGACATGTAAACATATTACATAAATATTACAAAATTATGTTGACATTGTAATTATTTGTTGTTATACTCGTTTTGTTATGAGATTTCATGAGACATGAGGGAGGAATCTGTGAAATGAATCGTATGACAAAAAAGAGAGTTGGAATGGTACTTGCTTTTTCTCTGACACTGACCGGTGCGGCAGCCTATATCGGGATACAGCAGGAAAATACAGATAAAACAGAGGCGGCCGGATCGCTCACAGCCGGTGTTTCCGCATCTTTGAATGCAAGCGAAGTGGAGGCGCTGGATGTGACGGCAGGAGTAACCAGTCAGCTGTATGATAAAACAGATGTTGCGGTGGCTGCGAATGAAAAGCAGATGGTTGCACAGGGAATCGAAGATACGCAGACAAAAGAAGCGGTTTCGGAAAATACCACGGAGGATACCAGCATCTGTGGGTATAAAAATCTTGGAATCGCGCAGGTGCAGGGAAGCTTAAATGTGCGAAAAAAGGCATCCACAGACAGTAAAGTTGTTGGAAAAATGACTGATAAAGATGCCTGTGAGATTGTCTCGGTCAAGGGAGATTGGGCAAAGATCACCTCCGGCAAGGTGGAAGGTTATGTAAAGACAGAGTATCTTCTGACAGGAGATGCTGCAAAAAATGTAGCAAAGAAAGAAATTACAAAAGTTGTTACCGTAAATACCACAACCCTTCGTGTAAGAGAAAAGGCTTCTGAAGATTCTGCAATACTTTCTCTGGTTGGAGAGGGAGAGGATCTTGTTGTGGAAGATACAAAAGACGGCTGGTATAAAGTGGAAGTGGATGATCAGAAAGGATATATTTCCGGAGATTATGTAGAGGTAACAGAAAAACTTCCGACAGCATCGACGGTAAAAGAACTGGAATACGGAGAGGGATACACGGATTCCCGCGTTTCTTTAGTACAGTTTGCATTACAGTTTGTAGGAAACCGTTATGTCTGGGGTGGAACAAGCCTGACAAATGGAATTGATTGTTCCGGATTTACGATGCAGGTATATGCGAGATACGGAGTCGGCCTCCCGCATCATGCGGCAAGTCAGCCGGCATACGGAAATCGAATCAGTGCATCTGAGGCAAAACCGGGAGATCTCTTTTTCTATGGAAGCGGAAGCAGCATCAGCCATGTGGGAATTTATATCGGAAACGGTCAGATTGTGCATGCCAGCAATGCACGTACCGGAATTAAAATTTCCAGTGCCTATTACCGGACACCAATCTGTGTCATATCGTATTTAAATTAAAAAAACTGTTTACAACGATACGGATTTATGATACATTAGATTAGTATGGTTTAACCCATATTCGGTGAATGGACACTCCGACCTTTTGCTGAGTATCGGGTGCAAAAATATTTTAAGGAGGATCATAAAATGATCGCAAAAGAAAAGAAACAGGCAATTATCAATGAGTATGGAAGAACACCAAACGACACTGGTTCACCAGAAGTTCAGGTAGCTGTTCTTACTGCAAGAATTCAGGAGCTTACTGAGCACTTAAAGCAGAATCCAAAGGATCATCATTCCAGAAGAGGTATGCTTAAGATGATCGGTCAGAGACGTGGATTATTATCATACTTAAAGAGCATTGATATTGAAAGATATCGTTCTTTAATTGAGCGTTTAGGACTCAGAAAATAATTGTAAACAAAGAGCGGAGTTTTATATTCCGCTCTTCTTTTTGTTGTATGGCAGAACTTTTTTCCGGGACCACTGAAGAGGACAAAACGCTGTTTTGTATTGTTCAGTAGTTTCGGGGTTTTGACATACCGTATTAAATTTTGAAGGAGAGAATACATGTACAAAAGTTATTCAATGGAACTGGCAGGCAGAACACTGACCGTTGATATCGGAAGAGTATGTGCACAGGCAAATGGTGCCGCATTATTAAAATATGGAGAGACTACCGTATTATCTACGGCTACTGCTTCCGACAAGCCGAGAGATGGCGTTGATTTCTTCCCGCTGAGCGTGGAATTTGAAGAAAAAATGTACTCGGTTGGAAAAATTCCTGGCGGATTTAACAAGCGTGAAGGAAAAGCATCAGAGAACTCTATTCTTACCGCACGTGTCATTGACCGTCCGATGAGACCTCTGTTTCCAAAAGATTACCGCAATGATGTAACCTTAAATAATATGGTTATGTCTGTAGATCCGGAGTGTCGTCCGGAGCTGGTTGCCATGATCGGCGCAGCACTTTCTACTACCATTTCCGATATTCCGTTTGACGGCCCATGTGCCATGACCCAGATGGGAATGAAGAATGGTGAATTTATTGTAAACCCATCCCAGAAAGACTGGGACGAGGGAGATTTAAAGCTTACGGTTGCATCTACAGCAACAAAGGTCATCATGATTGAGGCCGGTGCCAATGAGATTCCGGAAGCAAAGATGATTGAGGCTATTTATAAGTGCCATGATGTCAACCAGACAGTCATTGCATTTATCAATAAGATCCGGGAAGAGGTTGGCAAACCGAAGCATGCGTATACAAGCTGTGCGATTCCGGAAGAAATGTTTGCAGCTATGCGGGAAATCGTCACTCCGGAGCAGATGGAAGAAGCAGTATTTACCGATGAAAAGCAGCAGAGAGAAGAGAATATCCGTGAAATCACAGATAAATTTGCAGAGGCTTTTGCAGAGAACGAGGAGTGGCTTGCTGTTCTTGACGAGGCCGTTTACCAGTATCAGAAGAAGACTGTTCGTAAGATGATCTTAAAGGATCATAAGCGTCCAGACGGACGTGCGATCGATCAGATCCGTCCGCTGGCTGCAGAAGTAGATCTGATCCCTCGTGTACATGGTTCTGCCATGTTTACCCGTGGACAGACACAGATCTGCGATGTTGTTACACTTGCACCGCTTTCGGAAGTACAGAAGATTGACGGACTTGATGAGAACGTGACAACCAAGCGTTATATGCATCAGTACAATTTCCCGTCCTATTCTGTTGGAGAGACAAAGCCAAGCAGAGGTCCGGGACGTCGTGAGATCGGACACGGTGCGCTTGCAGAGCGTGCATTACTTCCGGTTCTTCCTTCTGTGGAGGAGTTCCCGTATGCAATCCGTGCAGTTTCCGAGACATTTGAATCCAATGGATCTACTTCCATGGCATCTACCTGTGCGTCCTGTATGTCACTGATGGCTGCAGGTGTTCCGATTAAAAAGATGGTTGCAGGTATTTCCTGTGGTCTTGTGACCGGAGAGACGGATGATGATTATCTGGTACTGACAGATATCCAGGGACTTGAAGATTTCTTCGGAGATATGGATTTCAAGGTAACCGGTACACATGATGGTATCACTGCAATCCAGATGGATATCAAGATCCATGGCCTGACCCGTCCAATCGTAGAAGAAGCCATTGCCCGTACCCGTGAGGCACGCGTCTACATTATGGATGAAGTTATGAGCAAGGCAATTGCAGAGCCACGAAAAGAAGTAAATCAGTGGGCACCGAAGATTGAACAGATCACCATTGATCCGAATAAAATTGGAGATGTTGTGGGACAGAAGGGTAAGACAATCAATGAGATCATTGCCCGTACAGGTGTCAAGATTGATATTACAGATGATGGTGCGGTTTCTGTCTGTGGAACAGACAAGGAGGCAATCGCAAAGGCCATTGATATGATAAAAATCATCACAACCGATTTTAAGGAAGGACAGATCTTTACCGGTACAGTTGTAAGTATCAAAGAGTTTGGTGCTTTTATCGAGTTTGCACCAGGCAAGGAAGGAATGGTTCACATTTCAAAGATTGCCAAGGAACGCATTGAGCATGTCGAGGATGTACTGACGCTTGGAGATGTTGTGAAAGTTGTCTGTCTTGGAAAGGACAAGATGGGAAGAATCAGTTTTTCCATTAAGGACGTTCCGGCAGACCAGAAATAAAATACCGTACAGAATTAAGATCCATGAAAGATGTACTTCAGGGGCCGCACCATGCGGCCCTTTTTTCATACCATGAAAGAAAAAGGCGATGATTCGAAAAGTTCGGAGTTGAAATATGAATCGTGTCAAACAGCTTGTACATGCAGAGAATGTATATCGTATGGGTTACACGGGGAAAAATATCCGGGTGGTGACACTGGACACAGGCGTTTATCTGCATCCGGATCTGCGGCAGAATGTGGTTGGATTTCTGGATTTTGTGGCAATGAAACGAGCCTGTTATGATGACAATGGACACGGAACACATGTTGGCGGAATTTTGTGTGCGAATGGCAGAATGAAGGGAATGGCACCGCAGGCACAGCTGATTGCGCTGAAAGTCCTCGGGAAGGATGGAGGAGGACAGACGGAGCGGGTGATTCGTGGCCTGCAATGGGTGCTTGCACATCATAAAGAACTGGGAATTCGGATTCTGAATTTTTCCGTAGGATTTCTTCCGGGGGCACTCGACCGTGAGCAGAAGCAGATTATGGAACTTTTAGAACAGCTGTGGGATGATGGCGTGACGGTTGTCACAGCGGCCGGAAATAATGGACCGGGAGCCGGGACAGTCACGGCTCCCGGTATTTCGAGAAAAGTGATTACGGTGGGGGCAAGTGATGACCGGAGTTCTCCGGGGGAAAGGCGTGGTGGCTACAGTGGCAGTGGTCCGACCGGATGCTGTATTATGAAGCCGGAAATTTTAGCACCGGGGACGAATATTGTAAGTCTGGATCATCACGGAGCACTATATTCCAGAAAAAGTGGTACCTCTATGGCAACCCCTGTCGTATGCGGGGCGCTGGCACTTGCATTACAGAAAAATCCAAAGCTGCGGCCGGAAGAACTGAAACTGAAATTATATGAATCGGCGCGGAAAGAAACGGGAATGTCCATGGCGTGGGGCGTTCTTGATGTTGATAATTTGCTGGCATTGGTATAAAATACTCTCTAAAAGCCTGTCGGTGACATTTTATGAGAACCAAAGGAGGAGACAGATGAAACGAATATTAAATAAACTCTTTAGTAAACTTGTCCTTGGAGGATTGATTATTATATTGCAGTTCAGCTGGTTTGTCTATCTGTTGTACAGTGCGACCGTATACAGTTCCATGGTAGATGCATTGTTTAAAATTGCATCCATTGTGCTTGCATTGTTTGTCTCCAGCAGGGATATGCGTTCCACATATAAAACTTCCTGGATTTTTCTGATACTGGCACTTCCTCTGTTCGGAATTCCGGCATACTATCTGTTTGGCCGTCCGGGACTGACAAAACGGACCCGTATGAAGATGGACGTGGTCAGCAGCAGGATACGGGCATACAGTTCTCCTTCCGATGATGTGATGTCTGCCTTAAGGGCAGAGGATGATTCTGTCGGACAGCAGGCGCAGTATCTCACCCGTTATGCGGGGTATCCGGTGTACAGGGAGGCGGATACACAGTATTATTGCTGCGGAGAAGAGATGTATCCGCAGTTTCTGGAAGATTTAAAAACAGCAAAATCTTATATCTTTCTGGAGTATTTTATTGCAGAGCCTGGAAAGATGCTGGATGCAATTGTTGAAATTCTGGCTCAGAAAGCAAAAGAGGGTGTGGATGTGCGATTTATGTACGATGGAATCGGATGTATCCAGACACTGCCGAATAAATATTATCGTTATCTGCAGGAAAAGGGAATCAAATGTGCCTGTTTCCAGCCATTTCGCCCACTGATGTCAATTATCCAGAATAACCGGGATCACCGGAAGATCACGGTGATTGACGGAAAGGTTGCCTATACCGGGGGAATGAACCTGGCGGATGAGTATATCAATGCCAGAGTGCGTTTTGGGTATTGGAAGGATGCGGCAATCCGTCTGACCGGAGAATGTGTCTGGAGTTTTACAAGCATGTTCTTGGAACTGTGGGATTATATTTTGAAAATAGAAAGTGATTATACATTTTATCGGGCAACTTCCATGGAAAAACACAGGTTGCAGGAAAAAATCCATGCAGATGAAAAAGGATTCGTCCAGCCGTATACCGATTCTCCACTGGATCACGAAGATGTCGGCGAAAATGTATATCTGAATATAATCAGCAGGGCAAAAAAATATCTTTACATCTTTACTCCGTATCTGATCATCGGATCCGAGATGCGTACGGCACTTGTAAATGCGGCAAAATCCGGCGTGGATGTGCGTCTGGTTGTACCGGGAATTCCGGATAAGAAACTGGTGTATTTCCTGACACAGTCGAATTTCCCGTATCTGATCAAAAACGGAGTGAAAATATACACCTATACGCCAGGTTTTATCCATGCAAAATGTTTTGTGTCGGATGATGTACAGGCAACCGTGGGAACGGTAAATATGGATTACCGCAGTCTGTGTCTGCATTTTGAATGTGGCGTCTGGATGTATCGTACCCGGGCAGTTTTGCAGGTAAAAGAAGATGCGTTAAAAACATTTGCGGAAAGCCACGAAGTGACCCTGGAGGAATTTCAAAGAAAATCGTTTCTTGTGCGTACATTTATGGGAGCATTGAAATTGTTTGCCCCTCTTCTGTAAAACACTAAATATAGTAAATTGTCCTTGCATTTTCTACAACATAAAGATAAAATATAGATTATGACAGAAAGGACGAGAGGGATGGAACTGACCGTTAAACTCCAGGTATTTGAGGGACCGCTGGATCTGCTTTTGTATCTGCTCGAAAAGAATAAAGTGAATATCTATGATATTCCGATTGTGGAGATCACGGAACAGTATATGGAGTATATCCGGGAAATGAAACGGCAGGATCTGGAGGTGCTCAGTGAGTTTCTGGTTATGGCTGCAACACTGGTCGATATCAAATCACGCATGCTTCTCCCGTCGAATCCGGACAGTGAAGAGGAAGAAGAAGATCCGCGTGCGGAACTGGTACAGCAGCTTCTGGAATACAAGATGTACAAATGTATGGCGTATGAACTAAAAGACCGGCAGATGGATGCCGGTCGTGTTATGTATAAGAAGCCGACGATTCCGGAGGAAGTGCGTGCGTATGAACCGCCGGTTGATATCCACGAACTGATATCGGACATTACGCTTTCACGCCTGCATGAAATTTTTGAGAGCATTATGAAAAAACAGCAGGATAAAATTGATCCTCTGCGGTCAAAATTCGGAAAGATTGAAAAAGAAGAGGTATCGCTGGAAGACAAGATGGAGGATTTGAAAAAATATGCGGCCGGACACAGACATTTCAGTTTCCGGGGACTTTTGACGGCACAGTCATCGAAAGTGGAAGTGATCGTTACGTTTCTTGCGATTCTGGAGCTGATGAAAATGGGAACGATACGGATTTCGCAGGAACATATTTTTGATGATATCCAGATTGATTCGAAAGTTGCAGCATAGATTATCATGTATTGCAGGATGGACGGAAAATATGGAAGAAAAAAAATACAAGGCAATTATAGAAGGAATTCTGTTTTCTATGGGAGAATCCGTAGAACTGGAAAAAATTGCAGGAACTCTTGGACTTGATCAGAAGAAAACAAAGGAACTGATCGATGAAATGAGAAACGAGTGGGAAGAACAGAAACGCGGCGTTACCATCACGGAGCTGGATGGAGCCTACCAGATGTGCACCAGACCCGAAATTTACGAATATCTGATTAAAATTGCAAAGCAGCCCAAACGTCGGGTTTTAACCGATGTTCTTTTGGAGACGCTTTCCATTATTGCATATAAGCAGCCGGTGACAAAGATGGAAATAGAAAAAATACGTGGCGTGTCATCGGATCATGCGGTAAACAAACTGGTGGAATATCATCTGGTGTGTGAACTTGGAAGACTTGATGCACCGGGGCGTCCGTTACTTTTCGGAACAACAGAAGAATTTTTACGCAGTTTCGGCGTACATTCAATCGATGATCTGCCGGTACTCAGTCCGGTACAGGTGGAAGAGTTTAAGCAGGAAGCAGAAGAAGAGATGCATGTGAAACTGGACGTATAAAAGAAGCAGGAATAATCATATACATAGAATAAAAATGTATATGGTTATTTTTTTATGTTTCAAAAAAGAATCTGCACAAAAATAGTAAGTCTGTTGCTGGTAATCGGATGTCTGATGAGCGAACCGGTTTTGGCAGAAAAGCAAAAAGAACCCGAAGCGCAGACACTGTATTCAAAATCCTGCGCCATGGTGGATGGTGACAGTGGGCGCCTTTTGTATGGAAAAGAGGCACAGACAGCACTGCCGAATGCAAGTACCACAAAAATTCTGACCTGTATCGTGGCGATGGAACAATGTAAGCCCGATGAAGTGGTCACATTCAGCGCAAAAGCGGCATCACAGCCGAAGGTACATCTCGGGGCGAAAAAAGGAGAACAGTTCTATATGCAGGATCTGTGGTATGGGCTGATGCTGGAATCCTATAATGACTGTGCATATGCAATCGCAGAACATGTGGCGGGATCTGCGGAAAAATTTGCAGCACTTATGAATGAAAAAGCAAAGAAGATCGGGTGCACCGACAGCCATTTTGTGACACCGAACGGTCTGGATGCAAAGGATGAGCAGGGGGAACACCATACCACAGCATATGATCTGTGCAGGATTATGAGTTATTGCGCATGGAAGTCTCCGGTAAGCAAGCAGTTTCTGGAAGTGACGCAGACCCGGTCACATACATTTCAGAGCCTGGAGGGAACCGGATATGCTGTTTCCAATAAAAATGCCCTGCTGGATATGATGGATCATGTGATTACCGGAAAAACCGGATATACGTCCAAAGCCGGATATTGCTATGTGGCTGCACTTGAAGAAGGGGGGAGACATTATGCAATCGCACTTCTTGCCTGCGGCTGGCCGAACCACAAAAATTATAAGTGGTCCGATGCAAAGACACTGTTTCAATACGGAATGGATGCCTATCATTTGTATCGGGGATCGGAAGCATCCATGGAGCTGCCGGATATAGAGATTGCGCAGGGCTGTCGGAAAGAAACACTCGAGGAATGGGCTACCCATGCCAAACTGCCGGTTTATGTTGATACGGATATCACAAAACTGACGTTTTTGAAAAAAGACGGGGATACCGCTGAAATAAAGAAAGTATGGTCTGATCCGATAAGCCTTCCGGTCAAAAAAGGGCAGACGCTTGGACGTGTTTCCTACTGTATGAACGGCAGGGAAATTTACTCCGGAAAAATTAAAGCAGAGGTTTCCGTAAAAAAATGGTCTCCTGAAAAGTTTTTTCAAATTATGTGGAAAGAGGCACTGTTGGGCAAATAGGAAATTAGTCACAAAGAATTAGTGAAAAAATTAACAAATTATGTTGAAAAGAATTGGGAAATGAGATACAATACAAACTAGCGGAAATTTTTATTTTTTATAGATGGAGGGCATAAAATGAGTAGTAACAATGAAAACTTGGCAATTCAGCGTATTGCTAAGTTGGTCGATGAGAACAGTTTTATGGAAATCGGTTCTCTCGTAACAGCACGTAGCACAGATTTTAATCTTACCGCTGCAAAGACCCCTTCAGATGGCGTTGTAATCGGTCATGGACTGATCGACGGCAATCTGGTATTTATTTACAGCCAGGATGCATCCGTATTAAACGGTACCATCGGAGAGATGCACGCAAAGAAGATTGCGTCTGTGTATGACATGGCAATGAAGATGGGAGCTCCTGTCATCGGTCTGATTGACTGTGGCGGTATTCGTCTTCAGGAGTCGGTTGATGCATTGGATGGGTTTGGAACTATTTATGCGAAGGAAGTAGCAGCTTCCGGTCTTGTACCTCAGATTTGTGGTGTATTTGGCAATTGTGGCGGCGGCCTTTCCGTTGTCCCGGCACTTTGCGATTTCGCGTTCATTGAAGAGAAGAAAGGACGCATGTTTGTAAATGCTCCGGATGCAATCGAAGGCAATAACACAGAAAAATGTGATACAGCCAGCGCAGCATTCCAGAGTGAAAACAACGGATGTGTGGATTTCGTTGGTTCAGAAGATGAAATCATGGAGCAGATCCGCCAGCTTGTATGTATGCTTCCAAGCAACAATGAGGGAGATGTCTATACAGATGACTGTGAAGATGATTTAAATCGTGCCTGCGAGAGTATGGAGAATATGAAGGGTGATCCAAGATATCTGTTATCCCAGATTTCAGATAATAACGTATTCTTCGAGACAAAGGCAGATTATGCCAGGAATATGGTAACCGGACTGATCAAGTTAAACGGAATGACAGTCGGTGCTGTGGCAAACTGCAGCGAAGTATATGATGCAGAAGGCAAGAAAGCAGAGAGCTTTGACAAGTCCCTGACCGCGCAGGGATGCAACAAGGCAGCTGAATTTGTTCAGTTCTGTGATGCATTCTCAATCCCGGTACTTACCATTACAAATGTGAATGGATTGAAAAACTGCATGTGCTCTGAGAAGAAACTTGCAAAGGCACTTGCGAGAATGACTTACGCATTTTCCAATGCAACCTGTGCAAAGGTAAACCTGATCACAGGAGAGGCTTACGGAAGTGCTTATGTATTTATGAATTCCAAGTCTGTCGGAGCAGATCTTGTATACGCATGGAGCGGAGCAAAGATCGGTGCGATGGATTCTACTCTGGCTGCAAAGATTATGTATCCGGAAGCTGGTGCAGATGAGATCAAGCAGAAAGCTGCTGATTATGAAAAACTTCAGGATTCTGCCGCATCTGCTGCTGCAAGAGGATATGTGGATCGTCTGATTGATCCGGCAGATACCAGAAAATACCTTGTAGCTGCTTTTGAAATGCTTTATACAAAGTATGTAAGCGAGCCAGAAAAGAAACACGGTACCAAGTAGAAAGGTGAAGTTTTATGAAAAAGAGAATTGCTTTTGCACTTTGCATGATTCTGATGGTTCTGATGCTTGGTGCATGTGGAACAGACCCGACTACCGTGGATTACAATGGAAAGTCCTATTCAGATCTTCAGTCTGAAATGGATACCAATGCGGGCATGGTACAGAGTCTGGCTCAGTTGTTCAAAGAAAACAAACTGACAGCAGATACTCTTCCGGACGATGTAAAGGATCAGCTTACTTCAAGCTACGGTGTCACAGAGGCACAGATTGAGGCAGCTGCAAAGTGGCAGGATACTTTGGATGAGTTTGGTAAAATGAAAAAGATCGAAGACGATACGTTCAAGGTTACCAAATCCGGTAAGACACTTACCACAGATATGACCATCAAGTTCGCGAAGAAAGATGTGAATTTCGAAGTAGTATATGATTACTATTCCATGGATGTTACCGGCATTTCGGTAGATCCGATTTATACACTCGGTGAGAAAATGGAAAAGGCAGGACTGAATACTGTAATTTCTATGGCAGTTGTATTTGCTGTATTGATTCTGATCAGTCTTCTTATTTCCTGCTTTAAGATCTTCCCTTATCTGGAGAAAAAGAAAGCTGCCAAAGCAGCCGGACAGGCTCCACAGCAGGAAGAGACACCAGCCGCAGCACCGGCACCTGCCCCTGTTGCAGCACAGACAGATGATACTGAACTTATCGCAGTTATTGCAGCTGCAATCGCTGCAAGTACCGGAACTTCTACCAGTGATTTCGTAGTTCGTTCCATCAATCGTAGATAGGATAGAAAGAAAATTTAGGAGGAACATATTCATGAAGAATTATACAATTACCGTAAATGGTAACGTTTATGATGTTACAGTAGAAGAGACCGGAAGCACATCCGGCGCAGCAGCACCGAGACGTACAGCTGCAAAGCCAGCTGCAGCACCAGCAGCCGCAGCAGCACCAGCTGCTTCAGCAGGAGCCGGAAGCATTAAGATTGAAGCAGGAGCTGCCGGAAAGGTATTCAAGATTGAGAAGAAAGTCGGCGATGCTGTAAAGAAGGGAGATGCCGTCCTGGTTCTTGAGATCATGAAGATGGAGACACCAGTCGTTGCTCCGGAAGACGGAACTGTTGCAAGTATCGATGTAGCAGTTGGTGATGCCGTAGAATCTGGTGCATTACTCGCTACATTAAACTAATCCAAGGAGGAAAACACTGTGAGTTATGTAGGTGAAACATTATCGAACCTCCTGCATCAGACAGCCTTTTTCAATCTGACCTGGGGAAATTATGTTATGATTTTAGTGGCATTTATTTTCCTGTATCTTGCGATTAAGAAAGGTTTTGAGCCATTACTGTTAGTTCCGATTGCATTTGGTATGCTTCTGGTAAATATTTACCCGGATATCATCGCAAGCCCGGAACAGACCAGCAACGGCGTGGGCGGTTTACTTTATTACTTTTACACATTGGATGAGTGGTCTATTTTACCATCTCTGATCTTTATGGGTGTAGGTGCAATGACAGACTTTGGTCCGCTGATTGCAAACCCGGTCAGTTTCCTTATGGGAGCTGCCGCACAGTTTGGTATCTTCAGCGCATACTTCCTTGCAATTATACTTGGATTTAATGACAAGGCTGCCGCTGCCGTATCTATCATCGGTGGAGCGGATGGACCTACTTCCATTTTCCTGGCTGGTAAGTTGGGACAGACCGGTCTGATGGGACCGATCGCCGTGGCTGCATATTCCTATATGGCACTTGTGCCGATCATTCAGCCACCTATCATGAAGTTATTTACAACAAAGAAGGAACGTGCGATCAAGATGCAGAACCTTCGTCCGGTCAGCAAGCTGGAGAAGATCCTCTTTCCAATCGTTGTTACCGTTGTTGTCTGCGTACTGCTTCCTACCACAGCACCACTTGTTGGTATGCTGATGCTTGGAAACCTCTTCCGTGAGTCTGGCGTTGTTCGTCAGCTGCAGGAGACTGCAAGTAACGCACTTATGTACATTGTCGTTATCTTACTGGGTACCTCTGTTGGTGCAACTACCAGTGCAGAAGCTTTCTTAAATGCAAGCACCTTAAAGATCGTTGTATTAGGTCTTGTTGCATTTATGGTTGGTACTGCTGCCGGAGTTTTATTTGGTAAGTTATTATGCTGGATTACCAAGGGCAAGATTAACCCTCTGATTGGTTCTGCCGGTGTATCTGCCGTGCCTATGGCAGCCCGTGTATCCCAGAAGGTTGGTGCAGAGGAGGACCCTACAAACTTCCTGCTCATGCATGCAATGGGACCAAACGTTGCCGGTGTTATCGGTACTGCGGTAGCTGCGGGATGTTTCATGGCTATATTTGGAATTTAATAAGGAGGAAAAGTCATGTCAGAAGTGGTAAAAAAACCATTAAAAATAACAGAAACTGTTTTGCGTGATGCCCATCAGTCACTGATCGCTACACGTATGACAACAGAGCAGATGCTTCCGATTATCCCAAAGATGGATAAGGTTGGATTCAATGCTGTAGAGTGCTGGGGTGGTGCGACATTCGATGCCTGCCTGAGATTCTTAAAAGAGGACCCATGGGATCGTCTTCGTAAATTAAGAGACGGATTTAAAAATACAAAACTGCAGATGCTGTTCCGTGGACAGAATATCTTAGGATATCGTCCGTATGCAGATGATGTGGTAGAGTATTTTGTACAGAAGTCAATTGCAAACGGAATTGACATCATCCGTATTTTTGACTGCTTAAATGATATCCGTAACCTGCAGACAGCAGTTACTGCATGTAACAAGGAAAAAGGTCATGCACAGGTAGCTCTTTCTTACACCCTTGGAGATGCTTATACTCTGGATTACTGGATGGAGATGGCAAAGCGTGTAGAGGATATGGGAGCTGATTCTCTCTGTATCAAGGATATGGCAGGTCTTTTAGTTCCTGCTAAGGCTACAGAACTTGTACAGGCACTGAAGGATTCTACCTCTCTTCCGGTAGAACTTCATACCCATTATACTTCCGGTGTAGCTTCCATGACATATATGAAGGCGGTAGAGGCTGGTGTAGATATCATTGATACTGCAATGTCTCCATTTGCTCTTGGAACCAGCCAGCCTGCAACAGAGGTTATGGTAGAGGCTTTCAAGAACACACCATACGATACCGGTCTTGATCTGAATCTGTTAAGTGAGATCGCAGATTACTTCCGTCCGTTACGTGAAGAGGCACTTGCAAGCGGTCTGATGAACCCGAAGGTACTTGGTGTAAACATCAACACTCTTCGTTATCAGGTACCGGGTGGTATGCTTTCCAACCTGATTTCCCAGCTCAAGGAGCAGGGAAAAGAGGACAAGTACGAGGAAGTGCTTGCAGAGGTTCCGCGTGTACGTAAAGACCTTGGTGAGCCACCGCTTGTTACTCCGTCTTCCCAGATCGTTGGTACACAGGCTGTATTTAACGTATTGATGGGAGAGCGTTATAAAGTCGCAACAAAGGAGACAAAGGATATTCTTCTTGGTAAGTACGGCCAGACCGTTAAACCATTCAATCCGGAAGTTGTTGACAAGGTTCTCGGAGAGGATAAAAAGAATGCAATCACCTGTCGTCCGGCAGATCTTCTTGAGCCGGAGCTTGGTAAGATTGAAGCTGAGATGAAACAGTACAAGCAGCAGGATGAGGATGTATTATCCTATGCATTGTTCCCACAGGTTGCTACTGATTTCTTCAAATACCGTGAGGCACAGCAGACTGGCGTAGACGCAAAGACTGCTGATACAAAGAACGGAGCATATCCGGTATAGTCATATCCGGTTTCTACGAAAAAGACGCATCAGATCTGGTGCGTCTTTTTTGATGGGAAAAATTCTTTTTGCATGAAATCTTGCATTTTCCGGTTAAAGTGATACAATCAAAAGTGCTGTTTGTGGCACAGCTTTTATGGGATAAAGAGGAGAATATGATGTCAAATACCAATGATCTGTTAAACCGGATTAATAATTGTTACAGTTCGATGAGCAAGGGACAGAAAATGCTTGCAACTTACATTACAGATAATTATGATAAAGCGGTATTTTTAACAGCCGCCAAAATGGGGGAAACGGTTGGTGTCAGTGAGTCGACCGTTGTACGTTTCGCAACATATCTTGGATATAAAGGATATCCGGAATTTCAGCGTGCCTTAGAAGAACTGGTGCGCAATAAATTAAACTCCGTACAGCGCATGGAGGTAACCTACGGAAGAATCAGTCAGTCGAAGATTTTAGAGACAGTTTTATCGGCAGACGCGGACAAGATTAAAACGACACTGGAAAAAATTGATCACAGTGCGTTTGAGGTGGCCGTCTCGACAATCCTTGAGGCAAAAAATATTTATATTGTCGGGATCAGAAGCTGTGCGCCGCTTGCAAGTTTTCTCGGATTTTATCTGAATCTGATGTTTGATAATGTGCGTCTGCTTACGACAAACAGTTCGAGTGAACTGTTTGAACAGATGGTAAGAATCGGGGAAAATGACGTTATTATCGGAATCAGTTTCCCACGATATTCCATGCGGACATTAAAGGCATTGGAATTTGCAAATAACCGGAGTGCAAAAGTAATTACAATTACTGACAGCATACATTCACCGATGAATCTGTATTCTTCCTGCAATCTCATTGCGGACAGTGATATGGCATCCATTGTGGATTCCCTTGTCGCACCGCTTTCCGTTATCAATGCGCTGGTAGTGGCTCTGTGCATGAAGAAACAGAAAGAAGTGGCGGGAACACTGACGATGTTAGAAGACATCTGGGATGAGTATCAGGTATATGAAAACGATGAGATCAATTATATTGATGATTCGATTAAGGTACATTATGCAAAATTAGGGGATATCGATAATGAGTAAAGTAATCGTGATCGGTGGAGGACCGGCGGGAATGATGGCTGCGTATGCGGCAGCGGAGAGCGGACATGCAGTGACGCTTTTAGAACAGAATGAAAAACTCGGGAAAAAGCTGTTTATTACGGGAAAAGGGCGCTGCAATCTGACGAATGCCAGTGATATGGAACAGCTGTTTGCCAATGTAGTCAGCAACCGTAAATTTTTATACAGTGCTTTTTACTCCTATGACAATGAGCAGGTGATTTCTTTTTTTGAGAGTCATGGAATGCCTACAAAAACAGAGCGTGGGAACCGGGTATTTCCCGTGTCGGATCATTCTTCCGATGTGATTGCGGCGTTATCCACCGCATTGCGGGGGCAGCATGTGGAAGTTTTACTGCATACAAAAGTAAAGCGTCTGCTGCTTGAAAAGAGGGATGAAGAAAAGCGTGTTACCGGTGTTGAGCTGGCTGATCATACAAAAATGCATGCGGACGCAGTGATTGTTGCAACCGGAGGAATTTCCTATCCTTCAACAGGGGCAACGGGGGATGGTTACCGCATGGCAGAAGAGAGCGGACATAAGATGGTATTGCCGACTCCGGCACTGGTTCCGATGGAAATGAAAGAACCGTGGGTCAGGGATCTGCAGGGCCTTTCGCTGCGCAATGTCCGTATGTCGGTTACCCGGGGAAAGAAAAAACTGTATGAGGATTTTGGAGAGATGCTTTTTACGCATTTCGGCGTCAGCGGTCCGCTGGTATTGTCGGCAAGCGGATGTATCCCGGCAAAAGCATTTGACCAGGAGCTTTCCATGACGATTGATCTGAAACCGGCACTGGATGTGGAACAGCTTGATCACCGGATCTTAAGGGAATTTGATGAAATGAAAAATAAGCAGTTTAAAAATTCTCTGGGGCATTTGCTCCCGGCAAAAATGATACCCGTTATGATTGCCTTATCAGGCATTGATCCGGATACAAAGGTGAATGAAATATCCAGGGAACAGAGACAGAATCTGTTACATCTGTTTAAAAATATGCCGCTTACAATTACAGGGCTTCGCGATTTTAAAGAGGCAATTATAACAAAGGGCGGTGTTTCCGTGAAAGATATCAATCCTTCCACAATGGAGTCAAAACTTGTGCAGGGGCTGTATTTCTGCGGCGAGGTGCTGGATCTGGATGCACTTACCGGTGGCTATAATCTTCAGATTGCCTGGTCCACCGGACACCTGGCGGGAATATCCGTTTTGTAATTTCAAAGATAAATAATTTATTTCAAAGGAGAATAGAAAATGGCATTTAATATTGCAATTGATGGACCGGCAGGAGCCGGAAAAAGTACAATCGCCAAAAAACTTGCGGCGGATCTGGGGTATGTGTATGTGGATACCGGTGCAATGTACCGCGCGATGGCATATTATTTTTTACAGAATCATATCGATGCTTCCGATGAGCAGGCGATTGCGGCTGCCTGCCCGAAGGTAGACGTGACCATTCAGTATACGGGCGGAGAACAGCAGGTGATCTTAAACAAAGAGAACGTAAACGGCGTTATTCGGAAAGAGGAAGTCGGCAACATGGCCAGCGCGACCAGTGTTTATCCAGTGGTTCGTACAAAACTGGTAGAATTGCAGAGACAGCTTGCCGCAAAGGAAAATGTGATTATGGATGGAAGAGATATCGGTACGGTTGTCCTTCCGGATGCCAATGTAAAAATTTATCTCACTGCAAGCTCGAAAGTGCGGGCAAAGCGCCGCTTTGATGAGCTGACAGCAAAAGGTGTATCCTGTGATATGGATGCGATAGAAAAAGATATTATTGAGCGCGATTACCGGGATATGCACCGGGAAACTTCCCCGTTAAAACAGGCGGATGATGCTGTCCTTTTAGACTCATCGGATCTGGATATTGACGGCGTTGTTGAAGAAATGAAAAAAATAATCAAGAAGGCGGAATAGACAAAAATGAAGCTGACGATTGCAAAAAGTGCCGGGTATTGCTTCGGCGTGAAACGGGCAGTAAATATGGTATATCAGGAAGCAGAAGAGGCAAAAGTTCCGGTATACACGTATGGGCCGATCATTCACAATGAAGAAGTAGTCAGGGACCTTAAACAGCGTGGAGTTCATGTGGTCAGGGAGCTCAAAGAACTTGAGAATCTTCCAAAAGGAAAGATTATCATCCGTTCACACGGTATCAGCCGCAGAGAACATGAAGCAATGAAGGCATGCGGATTTGAAGTGCTGGATGCAACCTGTCCGTTTGTCCTGAAAATTCACCGGCTTGTGGAGAAGTACAGCAAAGAAGGGTACCGGATTGTGATTGCCGGAAACGAACATCACCCGGAAGTGGAAGGAATTCTCGGATGGGTGGAAGGACAGCCTGCCTATACGGTCACAAGTCAGGAAGATATTGAAAAATTACCGTTAAAAGAGGGAGAAAAAGTCTGTCTGGTGGCACAGACGACATTTAACTACAATAAATTTCAAGAATTAGTTGAAATTATAAAGAAAAAAGGTTATGATATAAGTGTTTTAGATACAATCTGCAATGCAACGGAGGAAAGACAGACGGAAGCACGCAAAATTGCTGCGGAGTCGGATCTCATGATTGTCATTGGTGACAAGCATAGCTCCAATACGCAAAAATTGTATGAAATATCTAAAAAGGAATGTGCAAATACTTACTATATACAAACGAGTAAAGATATGGATTATCATCAGATACAATCCATCAATAACGTAGGTATTACCGCAGGGGCTTCAACCCCAAACAATATCATCGAGGAGGTTTCAAAGAATGTCAGAAATGAGCTTTGAACAAATGTTGGAAGAATCTTTAAAAACAATAAGAAATGGAGAAGTGGTAGAGGGTACCGTTATTGATGTTAAGCCAGATGAAATCATCCTGAATATCGGCTACAAATCAGATGGAATCATTACACGTAATGAATATACAAACGAGCCAAATGTAGACCTTACTACAGTCGTAAAAGCCGGCGATACCTTAGAAGCCAAAGTTGTAAAAGTAAACGATGGTGAGGGACAGGTTCTCCTTTCTTACAAGCGTCTCGCAGCAGAGAAGGGAAACAAGAGATTAGAGGAAGCATTCGAAAATCAGGAAATTTTAAAGGCAAAAGTCAGCCAGGTACTTACCGGTGGTGTATGTGTCAATGTAGATGAGACAAGAGTATTTATCCCGGCAAGCCTTGTATCTGACACATATGAGAAAGACTTAAGCAAGTTCAAGGATCAGGAAATCGAGTTTGTTATCACAGAGTTTGATCCTAGAAAGAGAAGAATCATTGGTAACCGCAAGACTTTATTACTTGCAAAGAAGGCAGAGCTTCAGAAAGAACTGTTTGCAAAGATCAAAGTCGGCGATGTAATCGAAGGAACTGTAAAGAATGTTACAGATTTCGGTGCATTCATCGACCTGGGCGGAGTAGACGGATTACTTCATATCTCAGAGATGTCATGGGGCAGAGTTGAGAATCCTAAGAAAGTATTTACTGTTGGACAGAAAGTTCGCGTATTTATCAAGAATATTACAGATACCAAGATTGCACTCAGCATGAAATTTGAGGATGAGAATCCTTGGAATGGTGCTGCAGAGAAGTATGCCGTTGGCAACGTGGTAAAAGGAAAAGTTGCACGTATGACAGATTTCGGTGCATTCGTAGAGCTTGCTCCTGGTGTTGATGCATTACTTCATGTATCACAGATCTCCCAGGAACATGTAGAGAAGCCTTCTGATGTATTAAAGATTGGTCAGGAAGTTGAAGCAAAGATCGTAGACTTCAACGAAGAAGAAAAGAAGATCAGCTTAAGCATTAAGGCTCTTGCAGCTCCGGCTGAAGATGCTGAGACAGAGGAATAATTCACTGTAAATTTTCATAGGTAAGAAGTTGTCTTCGGGCAGCTTCTTATTGTTTATAGGGGGTAAAAGTCTATGTTTGACAATTATGAAAAATTCAAAAAAGACGTCTATGCTCTGACAAAAATTGATCTGAATTATTACAAAGAAAAACAGATGCGCAGACGAATTGATACGATTGCGACAAAGCATGGCTGCAGCAATTATGATGAGTATATCCGTGTGCTGAAGACAGACAAGGACAAATTTGAGGCATTTGTCAATTTTCTTACAATCAATGTCTCTGAGTTTTACCGTAATCCGGATCAGTGGAAGCTGATGGATGAGAATGTTATTCCGAAACTTATCAAACAGCATGGAAAAAATCTGCATGTGTGGAGTGCAGCCTGTTCGACAGGAGATGAACCGTATTCTCTTGTCATGGCATTATCCAAACATATTCCGCTTTCCAACATTCATATTACGGCAACCGATCTGGACAAGCAGGTTCTTCAGAAAGCGCAGGTTGGTCTGTACAATGAAAAGAGCATTGCAAATGTGCCGCCGGAATTTAAACGCAAGTATTTTAAACAGATCGGAAAATCATTTCAGATTTCGGATGAAATCAAGCGCTGCGTGACGTTTAAAGAACACAATCTGTTAAAAGATCCGTATCCAAGGGATTTTGATATGATTCTCTGCAGAAATGTGGTTATCTATTTTACAGATGATGCAAAAGACATGATTTATAAGAACTTCCATCAGTCGCTGAAGAGTCATGGTGTTTTGTTTATCGGAAGTACAGAACAGATTACCAATTATAAAGAACTTGGATTTGACAGACTCAGCAGTTTTTATTTTGAAAAGAATGTTTAAACCAATAAAAATGCATGTTTTTATGCCTAAAACATAAGAACATGCATTTTTGCAGTCTTAAATTATTATTTTTTTCCCATCATATTTTTTAAGATGTGATCAATATAGCGGCGCAACATGATATCAGAGGTACAAAAATCATCCGTCATCTCAAAATAACTGATTTTATCCTTATACTCTTTACGGAACTCCGGTTGCATAACATTGTTGTATTGCGGAAGAAATTTGCCGGATTTGCGCGTATAACAGTTACTTGCTTTGGCATTTTCCCGGTATTCTTTGTCTACAAATGAGGCAACACTTTTGTGTATTGCCATATCTTCTTTTTTCAGATAATAGTAATCCCTGTAATTGGAATAAAAATAATGCAGTTCACCTTCGTAGACCGGAATACGAAGAGAAGTGCGGTTTTTTCCGATCATCAGATAAAAACAATCCTGTTTACAGGAAAGCTGGCGCGGAACGGGATAGTTGTTTTGCATGGTGATGATCCATTCCTCCCCTTCGGTTCCGTCATATGCGTGGTAATGGTCGATCCGGTGGGAGAGGATGGTGTACTGACCGTTTAATACTTCCAGATAAGATAAAACAGAGAGCAGATCAATCATGTGCAGAACATCTTCGTAATTATGAATACGAAGAAGATGCATCGTTTCTTCTGTCGGATGTTTCACATGCGTGAAATATACATGGATCAGATCCCCTCCCGTCTTTTCGTCTTCTCTTTTAAGACCCAGAAAGGATTCTATGGTTTTTTGCTTATAGTTTTCCAGTTTCAACAAAAATTTGATAGAAGAAACCGATTTAAATATATCCAGGTATTCAAAATCCCGAAAATGTTCCGGAATCTTATAATGGTCTGCTTTTGCCTTCAGGTAAGGAATGTCGAATCCCACACCGTTAAACGTAATGATGGTGGTATATGGTGACAGCATCTGAAAAAATGTGGCGAGGATTTCAGCTTCTTCTTCCGGTTTTTCAGCAAAAAACTGTTCAATACAGATCCGGTTGCTTTTGCGTCTGGCACATCCAATCATATAGAGTGTGGAATTTGCAGGTGAAAACCCGGTAGTTTCTATGTCAAAAAATATAGAGTGTTCATCAAAAAGCTGGTCGGTGAGAGCGTCCTGACAGAGATCGGGGATTTCTTCATGAAACGTTTTCATAAATTCTCCTTTATATAACGTTTGGATTTTGTCTGTGTGTCTGGATTATACCATAAATCTCATTTTTCGTCATGTTTCTTTGTATTAAAAAGAATACAAAATATTCAGAAAAAATTAAAAATTTTACTACATACATGGTTAAAAAGTGCTATAATTTAATGTGAATTATGTTATAAACTATATGGTTTAGACAAAAAAATAAGGAAAGAGGGTACAAGGATGGGTTTGAAAACATTTATAGGCGGCGTACATCCCTATGAAGGCAAAGAACTTGCCAAGGATGCGCCAATCAAAGAAGTTCTACCCAAAGGAGAACTGGTTTTTCCATTGTCACAGCATATTGGTGCACCAGCCACTCCAATTGTCGCTGTAGGGGATAGCGTAAAGAAAGGGCAGAAGATTGCAGAAGCCGGCGGCTTTGTATCTTCTCCGATTTATTCTTCGGTATCCGGTACAGTGAAGAAAATTGAACCACGGCGTGTGGCAGTCGGTGATATGGTGAATTCCATTGTAATCGAGAGTGACGATCAGTTTACGGAGTGTGAGTATTCACCGGTGGATGATGTGACATCCTTATCCAGGGAGAAAATCATTGATCGAATTAAGGAGGCCGGTGTGGTTGGTATGGGAGGCGCAGGTTTCCCGACACATGTAAAACTGTCTCCGAAAGAGCCGGAAAAAATCGAGTATATTATTGCAAACTGCGCAGAATGCGAGCCATATCTGACTGCAGATTACCGCAGAATGATCGAAAATCCGGAAGATCTGGTTGCAGGTATGAAGATCATACTGCAGCTGTTTGACCATGCAAAAGGTGTGTTTGGCGTCGAAAATAACAAACCGGATGCAATTGCAAAGCTGAAGGAACTGATTAAGGATGAGCCACGGATGGAGGTCTGTGAATTGCTGACAAAGTATCCGCAGGGAGGAGAGCGTCAGCTGATCTACGCTGTGACCGGACGCGAAATCAATTCCAAAATGCTTCCTGCAGATGCAGGCTGTATCGTGGACAACGTAGAAACCATGATTGCAATCAAGCATGCAGTAAAAGATGGAGTTCCTGTGATGAAGCGAATTGCTACAATCACCGGAGACGCAATTACCACCCCGTCAAACTTTTTGTACAGTATGGGTACACCATACGAGCAGCTGGTGGAAGCTGCCGGAGGATTTAAAGTACAGCCACAGAAACTGGTATCCGGCGGTCCTATGATGGGATTTGCCATTTTTGGACTGGATGTTCCTACCACAAAGACGACTTCTTCTCTGTTATGTCTAGGAAAAGATGAGGTGGCAGAGTTTGAACCGCTCGCATGCATCAGCTGTGGCCGGTGTGTGGAAGCGTGTCCGGAAAAACTGATTCCAAGCAGGCTTGCAAAGTTCAGTGAGCACGGACAAAAGGATGAGTTTGAACGCTGGCATGGATTAGAGTGCATCGAGTGCGGAAGCTGCAGTTATGTATGTCCTTCCCGCAGACAGGTGGCACAGTCTGTCAAGACAATGAAGAAACTCGTATTAGCAGATAAGAGAAAGAAAAAATAAGAGAAAGAGGTGGATTGTTGTGAGTGAGAAATATCAGGTTTCGTCTTCACCACATGTGCGTGCCAAGGACTCCACAAGCAGAGTTATGCTGTATGTGATCATCGCGTTGCTGCCGGCAACCCTGTTTGGTATCTGGAATTTTGGAATGCATGCATTACTTTTGATTTTAGTTACCATCGCAAGCTGTCTGGCTTCCGAATGGATTTTTGATAAGATCGTACATAAAAAAAACAGCCTGCCGGATCTGAGTGCGGTTGTCACCGGACTTCTTCTGGCACTGAACCTGCCGGCAGGACTTCCATGGTGGGAGGCTGTGATTGGCAGTGTATTTGCCATTGTCATTGTAAAGATGATGTTTGGCGGACTGGGACAAAACTTCATGAACCCGGCACTGGGTGGAAGATGTTTTCTGCTGATTGCTTTTGCCGCAGACATGACAAATTTCAAGAGTTCTAAGTTTGAGGCATATTCCGGGGCAACACCGCTTGCCATGATCAGAAATGAAGGACTTTCTTCCATCAATGTCATGGATATGCTGACAGGAAAGATTCCGGGAACCATCGGTGAGACATCCGTGATCGCAATCCTGATTGGTGCGATTATCCTGATTCTTCTGGGCGTTATCACATTACGGATTCCGGCTGCTTACCTGATTACATTTGCGGTATTTATGCTGATCTTTGGCAAGGAACCGATGAATGCCAATTATCTGGTTGCAGAACTGTGCGGTGGTGGTCTGATGCTTGGTGCATTCTTTATGGCAACCGATTATGTGACTTCACCGATTACACCGGCCGGTCAGATTATTTACGGTATCTGCTGTGGTCTGTTAACCGGTATTTTCCGCTGTTTCGGAGCAAATGCAGAGGGTGTTTCTTTTGCAATCATCCTGAGCAATATTTTAGTACCGATTATTGAGAAGTTTACAATTCCGAGAGCTTTTGGACTGGCAAAGGAGGCAAAGAAGAATGAATAAACAGATTATACATGACGCTTTGGTTTTGACAGCCTTTACCCTTGTGATCGGCGTGATTTTAGGAGCGGTATATGGAATTACAAAGGCTCCGATTGACAAAGCCAACGAGCAGACCAAAAAAGAAGCGTATCAGGCAGTGTTTGCGGATGCCTCTGGGTTCAACCAGCAGGAGTATGATGCGGATGCCGCAGACAAAATGGTTGCAGATGCAGGATATGACGATACGATTGACGATGTCGAGCAGGCCGTAGATAAAGATGGCAATGCACTGGGATATGTCATTACCGTTACCGCAAAAGACGGAAGCCAGGGAAGTATTACATTTTCCGTTGGTATCAAAAATGATGGAACCGTCAACGGATATTCGATTACCGATATTTCCGAGACACCGGGACTTGGTATGAAAGCAGAAGAGGAAGATTTCTACAGCCAGTTTGAAAACAAAACGGTAGACAAGTTTACGGTTGTAAAACAAAAACCGGCATCGGATGATCAGATTGAGGCAATTACCGGATCTACCATTACTTCAAAGGCAATGGCAAATGGCTGTAATGCAGCCATCTATTACTTCCAGAATGCGTTAGGAGGTGCTCAGTAATGAACAAGTATGTAGAACGTTTGTACAATGGTGTGATCAAAGAGAATCCTACCTTTGTCCTGATGCTTGGTATGTGTCCGACACTTGCGGTTACATCTTCGGCGATCAACGGACTTGGTATGGGACTCTCTACCCTTGTGGTACTGGTATTTTCCAACCTTTTGATTTCACTGTTCCGTAAGGTGATTCCAAACGGCGTGCGTATGCCAGCCTATATCGTGATTGTTGCATCACTTGTTACGGTCGTACAGTTTCTGATGCAGGCATATCTTCCAAGCCTTTCTAAGGCACTTGGTGTGTATATTCCACTGATCGTTGTAAACTGTATCATTCTTGGCCGTGCAGAAAGCTATGCATCCAAGAATGGACCAATCGAATCTATTTTTGATGGAATTGGTATGGGACTTGGATTTACCATGGGTCTGACCATCATCGGACTGATCCGTGAGATCCTTGGTGCCGGAACCTTTTTCGGACTTCCGTTCCTTTCCGCAATCAAAGGATTTACTCCGATCACGATTTTCATCATGGCACCGGGAGCATTCCTTGTATTGGCATTCCTTGTAGCCGGAATGAATATTATCCGTAAAAAGATGGAAGCAAAGGGCAAACCGCTTGCAGAGCCGGCAGGATGTTTATCCGGAGACTGTGCACACTGTGGTCAGTCCGCACTTTGTACAGGAAAGAGTGCAGGAGCTTCTGATCAGGAACAGGCATAAGGAGGGAGAGAGACGATGAGTACATTAGCTGAACTGGTTTTGATCGCGGTAGGTTCTGCGATCGTAAACAACGTAGTATTGAGTCAGTTCCTTGGTATCTGTCCGTTCCTTGGTGTATCCAAGAAAACAGAGACAGCTGCTGGTATGGGAGGCGCCGTAATTTTCGTTATTACGATCTCTTCTTTCATTACCGGACTGATCTATAAATTTATTCTGGCCAATCCGTTTCTCGTGAAAAAGGGAATTGATCTGACCTATTTAAAGACCATTGTATTTATTCTGGTTATTGCAGCACTGGTACAGTTTGTAGAAATGTTTTTAAAGAAGAGCATGCCATCACTGTATCAGTCACTGGGTGTTTACCTGCCGCTGATTACCACAAACTGTGCGGTACTTGGTGTAGCCTTAAACTGTGTTACTTATGATTACAATCTCTTAGAGGGTGTTGTTTACGGATTTTCCACAGCATTTGGTTTCTTTATCGCAATCGTATTGATGGCGGGAATCCGTGAAAAAATTGAGTACAATGATATCCCGAAGACATTTAGGGGTACAGCGATTGTTCTGATCACTGCCTGCCTGATGTCCATTGCCTTTATGGGATTCTCAGGAATGATTTAGGAGGGAAAAGACGTATGATAACTGGAATTATTGTCGCAGCTGTTGTTGTCGGCTGCGTAGGAATTATTCTTGGATTTTTCCTTGGAATCGCCGGAGAAAAGTTCAAGGTAGAGACTGATCCGAGAGAGGATGCGATCTTAGAAGTTCTCCCGGGAAATAACTGTGGTGGCTGTGGATATGCCGGATGTTCCGGACTTGCTGCGGCAATCGCAAAGGGAGAGGCGCCGGTCAATCAGTGTCCGGTCGGTGGAGAGCCGGTTGCCGCAAAGGTTGGCGAGATCATGGGTGTTTCTGCCGGGGCTTCGGTAAAAAAAGTCGCTTTTGTCAAGTGTGCCGGAACCTGTGAGAAAGCAAAACAGGATTACGAGTATACCGGAGTGGAAGATTGTGCGGCAATGGCATTTGTTCCAAATGGCGGACCAAAGTCCTGCAATTATGGATGTCTGGGATTTGGAAATTGTGTGAAAGCATGTCCGTTTGATGCGATCCATGTCGTAGATGGTATTGCAAAAGTCGATCCGAAGGTCTGCAAGGCCTGCGGAAAATGTGTGGCTGCATGTCCGAAGCATCTGATTGAACTTGTACCATATGAGGCAATGCACCTCGTACAGTGCAGTTCCAAAGACAAGGGCAAGGATGTCATGAGTGCATGTTCCGTTGGATGTATCGGCTGTCATCTCTGTGAGAAGAACTGTCCGTCCGATGCGATTCATGTGGTAGACAACATTGCATACATCGATCAGGAAAAATGTACAGGCTGCGGAATCTGTGCAGAAAAGTGTCCGAAAAAGATTATTTTATAACAAGAAATAACCCCATGCAGGGTCAGCCTGCATGGGGTATTTTTATGCAGAGTTTTTCAGAACATGAAAATCAGGAGGCATGAAACTGTATGGAATCATCCCGGTTGATTCCGGAACTGCATGTAATTGTTCCGTCATCGGAGACAAAGATGGCTTCCACGCCATCGGTCTGTTCCACCAGCTGCATTCCCTTTTTTAATCCGAGGGAAAAACAGGTTGTGCTGAGTGCATCCCCGTCCATGGAGATGTCACTGATGATGGTTACCTGATAGAGATGGTTCTCGACCGGATATCCGGTCGAGGTGTCTAAAATATGGTGATACAGTTTGCCGTTGACCCGGTAATAGCGCTCATAAATACCGGAAGAAACAACCGAAGCATCGGATACGTTTAAGGTGCCAAGTGACGTACCGGTTTCGGAAAATGGTTTCTGGATACCAATGGTATAGGAAGAGTGATCTGCCTTTTTCCCAAGAGTCAGGACATTTCCCCCAAGGCTGATCACGCCGGAGGTGATTCCTTTTTTGTTCAGGAAACTTCGCATTTCATCCGCAATGAAACCTTTCGCAATTCCGCCAAGGTCAATTTTGGCCTGCGGATCTTTCAACCGCACCTGATTTCCTTTGATCTCAATATTTTTATAGTTGACATGTGCCAGTGCCGCTTCAATTTGTTCCGGGGAAGGGACAACCGAAGCATCGACTTCGTTCTCATCGGATTTTGCGGTTTCTGCAATCTTTGAAAAATTCCACAGATCCGAGAGGGTACCGATGGTAATATCAAATGTTCCATCACTGATTTTTCCATACCGGATACCATCTTTGATCAGGGAGAGGGTATCGCTGCTGACTGTCACAAACTGGCCGTTTGCCTCGTTAATCTTTGAAACTTCACTGTCTGTGATGGTGTTTGAAAGTTTCTTTTCGTAGTTTCCTGCCAGGGAAAAGCAATCATCCAATATCTTTTCATCACGGGTTCCATAGAGGGTAACCGTGATCATCGTATCAAAATAAAATCCCGTTTTGGATATTTTCCCGGAATTGGCAGAGCAGCCACAAAAAAGTGATGCAATAAGGCAAAGAAGCGTTGTGGGCAACAGAATGTATCTGATGTATTTTTGTTGTTTCATAAAAATCCTCTCCGTAAAATTTTATACAGATTAATATACTCCATTTTATGGCAGGCGGCAAGCTTTGTTGTTTTTTTTCGGAAGATATGGTAAAGTATTTAAAGGTATGCATAAGTAAAGAAAATCGAGGAATAAAGTACAATGGACAGTAAACTGAATTATAAACGTATCGTGATCAAAATCGGTTCTTCCTCTCTGACGCACGCAGAGACCGGCCGTTTAAATCTTGCCAAAATGGAACACCTGGTCAGGCAGCTGAGTGATCTGCACAATCAGGGAATGGATGTCTGTCTGGTAAGCTCCGGTGCGATTGCCGTGGGAAGGGCTGCCATGGGCGTGAAGGAACGTCCGTCCGAGACATCGGTAAAGCAGGCATGTGCGGCTGTGGGACAGGCAAAACTGATGATGGTTTACCAGAAACTGTTTGCGGAATATTCACAGACCGCAGGGCAGATTCTGCTGACAAAAAATACAATGGTAAATCCGGTATCCCGTGCGAATGCAAAGAATACATTTGACGAACTGTTCCATCTCGGGGTGATCCCGGTCGTGAATGAGAACGATACGGTCAGTACCTATGAGATGCAGTTTGGTGACAATGATACGCTGTCGGCACTGGTCGCTTCCATGGTGGGGGCAGATCTTTTGATCCTGCTTTCCGATATTGACGGACTTTATACAGATGATCCGCACAAAAACCCGGAGGCAAGGCTGCTTAAAGTCGTAGATGCTATTGATGAAAACATTTATGGAATGGCAAAAGAATCTACCGGCAGCAATGTCGGAACCGGCGGGATGGCGACAAAACTTGCTGCAGCAAAGATTGCAACATTATCCGGAACGGATATGATCATTGCAAATGGCGGGGATGTCCGCATCCTGCAGGATATTTTCGAAAATGATTATGTGGGAACGTTATTTACGGCTAATGAAAATGCAAACTTTAACCTTGCAAATTATATTATGGAGACAATAGGCTGATGACAAACGAAAAAATTGCACGCATCAATGAATTATACAAAAAATCCAAAGCAGAAGGATTGAGCGAAGAAGAAAAGAAGGAACAGGCACTGCTGCGTCAGGAATATGTCGCTTCGGTAAAGGCAAATCTGCGCAATCAGCTTAACAATATTGACATGATGAATGCAGATGGATCTGTGGAAAATCTTGGAGAAAAATATGGATCAAAAACAAGAACTTCGTAAACGGATGAAGGAAAAGAGAGACCGGATTTCTCCGCAGGAGAGGCGGCAGAAGAGCGCAAAAATCTGTGAGCGGCTGCTGTCGGTACCGGAATATGCCAGATTTCAGAAAATTCTGGTTTATGCCGCGATTAGAAGCGAAGTCGAATTGCAGCTTTTCTGCGATCAGGCACTTCGGGACAGAAAACAGATTTTTTTCCCGAAGGTGTGTGGGAAGGAAATGGAGTTTTACCGGATTGAGAATCCCGGACAGTTAAAAAAGGGAATGTTTTCTGTCCCGGAACCGGATGTCAAACAATATCCGCTTTCTTCTTTTGCAGAGAATGGGGAGGCATGGATTCTTGTCCCCGGTGTTGCATTCGACGAAAAGGGGATGCGGCTCGGATACGGAGGAGGATTTTACGATCGTTACCTGAAGCAGAAAGAAAATCTGCACAGGACAGGAATTGCGTTTGGAGAACAGATCGTCAAAAGAATTCCAACGGAAATACATGATCATCCTATGGATGATGTGATCACAGAACAACAATGGTATCGTCCGAAACGGACAACAGGAGGAGAATGACAATGGATGCAAAACTGCAGGAACTGTGCCGGCAGGCACATGAAGACCGGATCAGGGTTGGAATGCTGGATACCGATACAAAAAACAGAACACTCGAACTGGCTGCGGACGCGCTTATGGCACATGAGCAGGAAATTTTAGAGGCCAATGCAATAGATATGGAGCGGGGACGTGAGCGCAATATGCCACAGGGACTTTTAGACCGCCTGAAGCTGGATCATGACCGTCTTCTTGGAATGGCAGACGGACTCCGGCAGGTGGCAAAACTGGAAGATCCCATCGGGGAAGTGATGTCCATGCGAAAACGGCCGAACGGACTGATCATTGGAAAAGTGCGTGTAGCCATCGGTGTCGTTGGCATTATCTTTGAGGCCCGCCCGAATGTTACTTCTGATGCGTTCGGTCTGTGTTTTAAGTCCGGAAACTGTGCAATTTTAAAGGGTGGAAGTGATGCCATCCATTCGAACATTGCGATTGTTTCTGCCATGCAGGAGGCACTTCGCAGGATGAATATTCCAAAAGGGGCACTCAGTCTGATCGAGAGCACAGATCGGGAAACCACCAATGCGTTTATGAAAATGAAGGATTATGTGGATCTGCTGATTCCAAGAGGTGGCAGGGGACTGATCCAGAGTGTGGTAAATAATGCGACGATTCCGGTTATTGAAACCGGAACCGGAAACTGTCATGTTTATGTGGATCAGTTTGCGGATCAGGAGATGGCGGTCAATATCATTAAAAATGCAAAGACACAGCGGATCGGTGTATGCAATGCCTGCGAATCCATTGTGGTGCACCGGGCAATTGCAAAAGAGTTTCTTCCAAAGCTGTATGCAGCATTAAAAGAGTATGATGTGGAGATGCGCGGTGATTCCTATGCCGTCGAATGTCTGGGACAGGATCAGCCACTGGTAAAAGATGCGACAGAAGAAGACTGGGGAACGGAGTATCTGGATTATATTATGTCGGTAAAGATTGTAGACAGCCTGGACGAGGCAATCGCGCATATCAATAAGTACAATACCTCCCATTCCGAGGCGATTATAACCAAAAATTATGATGTGGCACAGAGATTTTTAAATGAAATTGATTCCGCCTGTGTCTATGTGAATGCATCCACCCGTTTTTCCGATGGAAATGAATTTGGTCTTGGCGCAGAGATCGGAATCAGCACACAGAAATTACATGCCAGAGGTCCGATGGGACTTGAGGCACTTACCAGTTATAAATATATTATTTATGGAAACGGTCAGGTTCGTCCATAAAAGAAGAGCAGGAAAATAAGAGGATTATGAGAGATTTAGAAATAAATGGATTAACCGGGGAAGAAGAAACCAGACGGCAGTACGAATATATAGAAAAAGCCAGACAGTATGTGGCACAAAAGGAAAAAGAAGCGGGGCGCAAACTGACCTGCTGTGTCCATACGTTTGGGTGTCAGATGAATGCGAGGGACTCGGAGAAACTTTTAGGAATCCTGACGGACATCGGTTATGTGGAGACAGAGGATGAGCACGCGGATTTTGTGATTTACAATACCTGTACGGTGCGTGAAAATGCAAACAATAAGGTGTATGGACGCCTGGGGTATCTGTCAAACTTTAAAAAGAAAAATCCGCATATGATGATAGCACTCTGTGGCTGTATGATGCAGGAGCCGACGGTAGTGGAGAAGATCCGCAAATCCTACCGTTTTGTGGATCTGGTATTTGGGACACATAATATTTATAAATTTGCGGAACTTTTATGCAATCGTATGGAATCGGATTCCATGATCATTGATATATGGAAGGATACGGATAAAATCGTGGAAGATCTTCCAATCCGGCGGAAGTTTTCTTTTAAATCCGGTGTCAATATCATGTTCGGATGTAATAATTTCTGCAGTTACTGTATCGTTCCTTATGTCAGGGGCCGCGAGCGCAGCCGGGAACCGAAAGATATCATCCGTGAGATTGAAGGACTGGTGGCAGATGGTGTGTGTGAAGTCATGCTGCTTGGACAGAATGTTAATTCTTACGGGAAAAATTTAGAGCAGCCAGTTACGTTTGCAGAGCTTCTCCGGGAAGTAAACAAGATCGAGGGATTAAAGAGAATCCGGTTTATGACTTCTCATCCGAAGGATCTGTCGGATGATCTGATCCTTGCCATGAAGGAATGTGATAAGGTATGCAAGCATATGCATCTGCCGCTGCAGTCCGGAAGCTCACGGATTTTAAAAATCATGAACCGGCATTATGATAAAGAACAGTATCTGACGATTGTAAAGAAACTTCGGGAGGCAATTCCGGATATTGCGCTGACGACCGATATTATTGTCGGATTCCCTGGAGAGACAGAAGAAGATTTCCAGGAAACGCTTGAAGTGGTAAAACAGGTGGAATATGACAGTGCGTTTACGTTTATATATTCCAAGCGGACTGGCACACCGGCCGCAGCCATGGAAGATCAGTGCGATCCGGCCGAAGTGAAACGGCATTTTGATCTGTTGTTAAAGGAAGTACAGCAGATCAGCGCAAAGAAAGCCATGGCACTGGAAGGAAAAGTGATGGAAGTGCTGGCAGAGGAACAGAATACGCAGGATGCTTCCCTGATTACCGGACGGCTTTCAAACAATTCGGTGGTGCATTTTCCGGGGACCCCGGATATGATTGGAAAACTGTTTATGGTAAAACTTACGGAATGTAAAGGTTTTTATTATCTGGGAGAGATCGCAGAGAATGCATAGAAAATTTGGCAAAAAAGATGTGATTTTTATCGGTGCGCTTCTTGGTATCTGTCTTATTGTACTGGGCGTCTGGTATTTTGCCGGAGGGAAACAGGGAGCTTTGGTGGTGGTGACGAGAGAGGGAGAAGTGTATGGAACCTATTCCCTGTCACAGCCGCAGACTGTAAAAATTAAAAATTCCAAAGGAAAAACCACGAATGTTCTGGTGATCCGCGATGGAAAAGCAGATATGAAAGAAGCGGACTGTCCGGACAAACTGTGTGTGCATCAGAAAGCGATTTCCGCGGAAAATGAAAGCATTGTCTGTCTGCCGAATCGTGTGGTAGTGACCGTAACGAATTCGAAAAAAGAAGGGATGGATGGATTTGCACAGTAAACAGCTTTGGAGAAAAACGGCGTTTATGGGAGTGTTTCTCGCACTTGCCATGATCTGCAGTTATATAGAGATGCTGATTCCCTTTGATTTTGGAATTCCGGGAGTAAAACTCGGACTGACGAATATTGTGGTTGTTTTAATGCTGTATTCGATTGGAACGAAGGAGGCATTTTGTGTCTCTGTCATAAGAATTTTCCTTGTCGGCATTTTGTTTGGCAATCTGATCGGAATTTTGTATTCCTTAGGCGGGGGAATCCTCAGTTTTCTTGTGATGGCACTCTTAAAAAAAGGAAACCACCTGGGCTGTATTTCCGTCAGTGTGGCCGGAGGAATTGCTCATAACATCGGGCAGATCCTTATAGCGGCGCTTGTTGTGTCCAGCCATTATGTGTTGTATTATTTTCCGGTACTTCTGATTGCCGGACTTTTTACGGGATTTCTGATCGGGCTTCTTGCACAGGAACTGATCGTGCGTCTGCGTTTTCTGACAGAAAAATATCGCGAGTAGAACATCTGTTTGCATAATTGTATCTGCTGTGTTATGATAAATACCGTGAACGAACGAAAATGAGGAGAATGTTTTATGTACGCATATATCAAAGGTGAGCTTGCAGAAACCAATCCGGATCATATTGTGATAGAGACCGGGGGAATCGGATATCAGGTATTTATTTCCGGACAGACGTTTGAGTATCTTCCGGCAGTCGGTGAGGAGATTAAAGTGTATACGTATCTGTATCTGCGCGAGGATGCCATGATTCTCTATGGTTTCCTGACCAAAGACGATCTGGAGCTTTTCAAACTTCTGATTTCTGTCAGCGGAATTGGTCCAAAGGGAGGACTTGCAATTCTTTCTGCGCTCAGCGCAGATGATCTGCGGTTTGCGGTATTGTCGGGAGATTCCAAGGCAATCTCGAAAGCTCCGGGAGTAGGAGCCAAGACAGCCCAGCGTGTGATTTTAGAATTAAAAGATAAGATGTCTTTGGAAGATGCTTTTGAAAAGAAGAGTGAGCATGTACAGAATTTAAAGATTTCCGGAAACGGACAGGTCAGAAATGATGCGGTTATGGCACTTACGGCACTGGGATATTCCTCGGCGGAAAGTTTAAAGGCTGTATCCGCGGTGGAGATCACAGAAGAAATGGATGTGGAAGCAGTGCTGAAGGCAGCACTGAAACATATGTCGTTGTTGTAGTTTCGAGAAAGAAGATTTGGTATGGAAAAACGCGTGATTTCCACGCAGCTGCAGGAAGAAGATTATAAGATTGAATCGTCCCTTCGTCCGCAGAGGCTGGAGGATTACATTGGACAGGAAAAAATAAAATCAAATATGAAAGTCTACATTGAGGCGGCAAAAGCCCGGCAGGAGTCTTTGGACCATGTACTGTTTTATGGACCACCGGGACTTGGAAAGACAACGCTTGCAGGGATCATTGCAAATGAGATGGGTACCCACCTGAAAGTGACCTCGGGACCTGCAATTGCAAAACCGGGAGAGATGGCGGCGATCCTGAATAACCTTGCAGAAGGTGACATTTTGTTTGTGGACGAAATTCACCGGCTGAACCGTCAGGTGGAGGAAGTACTGTATCCGGCAATGGAAGATTATGTGATTGACGTGATGATCGGAAAAGGAGAATCCGCCCGTTCCATCCGGCTGAATCTTCCGAAGTTTACGCTTGTCGGGGCTACGACACGGGCCGGAATGCTTTCGGCACCGCTTCGCGACCGTTTTGGTGTCGTCAGCCACATGGAATATTATACGGTGGAGGAACTTCGCACGATTATTTTGCAGTCGGCACAGGTACTGGATGTGGAAATTGATGAAAAAGGCGCTTACGAGCTTGCCCGCCGTTCCAGGGGAACTCCCCGTCTGGCAAACCGTCTGCTCAAGCGGGTGCGTGATTTTGCCCAGGTAAAGTATGACGGGAAGATTACCTATGAGGTGGCGGCGTTTGCACTGGATCTGCTTGAGGTAGATAAGATGGGACTGGATCAGAACGACAGGAACATTATCCTGACAATTATCGACAAGTTTGACGGCGGTCCGGTGGGACTTGATACGCTGGCAGCTTCGCTTGGTGAGGATTCCGGAACCATCGAAGATGTTTATGAACCGTATCTGGTCAAAAATGATTTCATCAACCGGACACCGAAGGGGCGCGTTGCAACGGCATTTGCCTATGAACATTTCGGGAGGACACCAAAATCCGAATAAGAGGTTGCTTTTCCTACTGCGGAATATTATAATAAAAAGTATGACAGCAAAGAGGATGGTCCAAAACGGGAGGATAGGTTATGTCAGCAAAGACAAGTGCGGAAGTGGTAATTGATGGAAAGGTATATACGTTAAGCGGCTATGAAGGAGAGGAATATCTCCAGAAAGTAGCTTCTTATATTAACGGAAAGATCAATGAGTTTACTTCCATTGAAGAATACCGGCACATTCCTCTCAATATGAAAAATACACTGATCCAGCTGAATATTGCGGATGATTATTTTAAAGCAAAGGATCAGGTGGAAAAATTAGAACGGGACCTTGAAAATAAAGAAAAAGAAATTTACGATTTAAAGCACGATCTGATCTCTAATCAGGTAAAGACGGAGACGGCAGAAGAATCATTGAAGAAACTGGAACGGGACAATAAAGAACTTCTCCTGAACAAGGCGCGGTTAGAGGCAGCACTTGAGGACAAGCTTCTGGATGGAAAAGACAGCCCGAAAGAGTCTGAAAAAGAGAACACAAAGAAAAAATAAGAGGTTTCGAAACACAAAGGAAGGTATTCCTTTGTGTTTTTTCATCATAAGGAAAGAATATGAAAGAAAACAATCATACGACACAACAAAATACATTTGAACTGCTTGCACCGGCTGGATCGTTAGCTATTTTTAAGGCGGTTGTCGCGGCCGGCGCAGATGCCGTTTACGTGGGGGGAAGCAAATTTGGAGCCCGCGCATATGCAGATAATTTTTCCGATGAAGAATTACTAGAAGCACTGGACTATGCACATTTGTATGGACGCAGGGTCTATCTTACGGTTAACACGCTTTTAAAAAACAGTGAGATCGAACAGGTCTGTGCGTATCTGCAGCCGTTTTATGAACATGGACTGGATGCGGTACTTGTACAGGATTTTGGAGTCCTGACAGCGATCCACGAGAGATTTCCGGATCTTGCGATTCATACAAGTACGCAGATGACAGTCACCGGTGTGGAGGCGGCCCGGCTTTTTTCAGGATACGGAGTGACCCGTATGGTCATGGCACGGGAACTTTCCCTGAATGAAATGAAACGGATCCGTGAAGAGACCGGTATGGAACTGGAAGCATTTGTACACGGGGCGCTGTGTTACTGTTATTCCGGACAGTGTCTGTTTAGCAGTATGCTTGGAGGAAGAAGCGGAAACCGCGGCAGATGTGCGCAGCCATGCAGGCTTCCTTACGCAGTGTTGGATGAAAAGCACAGGGAATACAAAAAAGATGCTTATGTCTTAAGCCTCAAGGATATGTGTGGAATAAAGGATCTGCGTGGGCTGGCAGATGCAGGAGTCTATTCCTTGAAAATTGAGGGACGCATGAAGCAGATCCCGTATGCTGCCGGTGTGGTTTCTTATTACCGCAAATATATCGACCTCTTTTTATCGGGACAGGAGACACAGGTTTCGGAAGGAGACTACCGGGCAGTGCTTGCGCTGGGAAACCGCTGTGGATTTACCGACGGATATTACCACAGGCACAATGGCTCTGATATGGTGACGTTTACAAAGCCAAATTACGAAAAAACGAATGAAGCCCTGCAGCAGCAAATTTTAAGAACCTATGAAAATGGTGCTGCCAAAATCCCTGTCCGGGGAGAGCTGGTTTTGCATCAGGGACAGGCTGCATATTACCGGGTAAAGACGCAAACGGTGTCTGTGGAGATTTCCGGCATGGAAGTTATGCAGGCGCAAAAGAAACCACTTCTGGCAGAAGACGTAAAAAGTCGTATGGAAAAGACCGGAGATACCCCGTTTGTTATGGAAGATTTATCCATAAGGATAGAAAACGGGGTGTTTCTTCCAAACGGTGCGCTCAACCAGTTGCGCAGGGAGGCATTGGCAGAACTGCAAAAAGAGATGCTGAAACCTTACCAGAGACAGGATCATCCGCAGAGGAAGGCAGAGAAAAAACTTCCGGAGGCATGTGAGAAACGGGAAAAACGAAAGGAATGTGTTTTTGCAGTGACCGGGGAGCGCAGACAGCTTGCACCGGTTCTGGAAAGTTCCTGTGTCACTTCTGTCTGTCTGGATATGGAAGCTTATGACCGAAGCACAATTATGGAAGAATTAAAAGAAGATGCAAATGCTGTTATGCAAAAGGATAAAGAGGTTTATCTGGCGATGCCGCGTATCTTCCGTGCCGGAACGGCAGAATGGGTGCGGCAGATACTTCCGGATATAAAAAGAATGGGATTTGCCGGAGTTCTTGTGAGAAATTATGAAGAACTGGCATTGGCAAAGGAAACATTTTGGGGAAGTGAAATCATAACGGATCACAATCTGTATTGCTATAACGATCAGGCGGTCCGTGCATTTGCCGGGCAGGGAGTGACAAAAAATACGGTTCCGCTGGAACTAAACCGCAGCGAAATAAAACGGAGATATAACGAAGAAAGTATGATGATGCTTTACGGATATTATCCGCTTATGACAAGTGCACAGTGCGTACATGCCAATACCAGGGGCTGTGATAAAAAATGGGGGCTTTCTTATCTGAAAGACCGGTATCAGGTACAGTTTCCGGTAAAAAATTTCTGCACGTACTGCTATAATGTTGTTTATAATTCCCTGCCGGTTTTATTATTTTCCAATTTAGAGGAATTAAAAAAAGCAGGCATCCGTGATTTCCGGATGGATTTTACCATGGAATCTGCAAAAGAAACCAAAGCAATTCTGAAATTATATGAAGAGTTTGCAGACGGCAGCCGCAGACAGTATCCGAAAGAATGGGAAAACCGTTATACCAACGGTCACTATAAAAGAGGAGTGGAATAATGATCCATCTGATTGTTCAGGCTTCAAAATATCTGATGATCTTTTTGTTCCTGGTTTATACATTTGAGTGTTTTCATGTGTTTAAATTCGAGGGAGAGGAAGAAGAACAAAAACATATTTACCATGTACAGAGAACTCTGTTGTTTCTTTTTCATTTTGATGCCTTTCTTGTTTTGTATATTACAACAAAAAATTTTCAGCTGATCGGATTTTATCTCATGCAGGTGATTATCATTGCGGCAATCATCGGAACATATCATCTGTTTTACAAGCATGCATCCGAGCTGGTTCTCAATAATATGTGTATGTTACTTACGATTGGATTTGTTATCCTGACACGTATTTCTTTTGAAAAGGCATTCCGGCAGTTTATCTTTGTGTGCGCGGGTTTTGTGATTTCCCTGCTGATTCCCATGGTCTTGCAGAATATGACGCTGTTCCGTAAACTGACATGGGTGTATGTGATCGTAGGTGTCGGTGCACTGGGCGTTGTTGCGATTGCCGGACAGACAAGCTATGGGGCCAAACTGTCCCTGTCGATCGGTCCTTTGACCATCCAGCCTTCGGAGTTTGTAAAAATTATTTTTGTCATGTTTATTGCATCCATGCTGTACCAGCACCAGGATTTTCATCAGGTCATGGTGACAAGCATTTTTTCGGCCGTTTTTGTTCTGATGCTGGTAGCATCCAAAGATCTCGGCGGAGCCCTTTTGTATTTTTTTACCTACCTGGTTATGGTTTATGTGGCGACGCGCAAATTTGTGTATTTCGGAGGTGGAATACTGGCAATGATCGTGGCGAGTCTGCTTGGGTACCGGCTGTTTGACCATGTACAGGCACGTGTGCAGGCATGGTCGAATCCGCTTGCAGTCATTGACGGGGCGGGGTATCAGGTATGCCAGTCTCTGTTTGCAATCGGTACCGGAGGCTGGTTTGGATTTGGTCTGGGACAGGGACTGCCGGAAAAAATACCGGTCGTGACAAAGGATTTTGTTTTTGCGGCAATCTCGGAAGAACTCGGGGGAGTCTTTGCACTGTGTCTGATCATGGTCTGTGTCAGCTGCTTTTTTATGATCATGAATGTTGCCATGAAACTTCGGGACAATTATTATCGTCTGACAGCGGTCGGACTTGGAACACTGTATGCTTTGCAGGTGTTTCTGACCATCGGCGGGGTCATCAAATTTATTCCGTCAACCGGAGTGACACTTCCACTGGTCAGCTATGGAGGCAGTTCTCTGTTATCGACTATGATTGTGTTTGGCATTATACAGGGACTATACATCATGCAGTTTGACGGTCGGACGCAGAAAAAAGAACAGAAACGAAGAAGAGGCAGAAAAGAATGAGAAGAAAAAAGAAAAAGACAAAGAAAAGTAATAAAGAATTTCTTGTTATTATGTATCTGTTCCTGGCAGTGTTTCTGTCTATGATGATTTATTTTGTCTATTTTCAGGTATGTAAGAGTGAATCGTTTATCAACAGTCCGTATAATTCCTTGCAGGATCTGTTTTCGGATCATGTGATCCGTGGGGATATTGTATCTGCAGACGGCAAAGTACTTGCCACAACAAAAGTATCCGCAGACGGAACACAGACCAGAAGCTATCCGCAGGGACGCATGTTTGCCCATGCAGTTGGTTATGCGGTGAATGGAAAAGCGGGACTGGAAAACCAGGAAAATTTTTCTTTGTTGCGTTCCCATGAGTTTTTCCTTAAGAGAATCGCAGATGATATTTCAGATAAGAAGGCACAGGGGGATACGGTTGTCACGACGCTGGATGCACAGATTCAGCAGGTGGCATACAAATCTCTTGGAAATTATCAGGGAGCTGTGATTGTTATGGAACCGGATACCGGAAAAATCATTGCAATGGTGTCAAAACCGGACTATGATCCCAATACGGTAAAAAAGGACTGGAGCAGTCTGACGGCGGAGGGAAGCACGGTGCTTTACAATCGCGCCACGCAGGGAAAATATGCGCCGGGATCGGTGTTTAAGATCTTAACGACCCTGGAGTATTATCGTGAGAATCCTTCTGCCTATGACCAGTATGCGTTTGACTGCAGTGGTTCTATTTCGGTTGACGGGCAGACCATTCACTGTGCGGGAAATAAGCATCACGGTCAGGAAACATTAAAGAGTTCCTTTTCTAATTCCTGCAATTCTTCGTTTGCCAATATTTCACTGTCACTGAACCGAGAGAAATTTAAACAGACCTGTGACAGCATGCTGTTTAATCAAAATCTTCCGATTGCTTTTGAGTCCGGGAAAAGCAGTTTTTCTTTAAATAAAAATGACAGCAATGCAATGGCGATGGAAACGGGAATCGGTCAGGGAAAAACACTGGTTTCGCCACTGCATATGGCGCTGATAGCAAGTGCCGTGGATCATGATGGAATTCTGATGCGTCCGTATCTGGTGAATCATATACAAAATGATTCCGGGGTTGAAGTAAGCAGCAATAAACCGAAAACTTATGCGACACTGATGACGGAGACGGAAGCCGGTTTGTTACAGCAGTATATGCGTGCAGTTGTTACAGATGGAACGGGAAGAAAATTATCCGGACAGTCTTATGAAGCTTCCGGCAAAACAGGAACGGCGCAGGTATCGGACACGTCGGATCAGACAAATGCCTGGTTTGTGGGATATGCAAAGAAGGATGGCTATAAAGATATCGCAATCGCAGTCGTTGTGGAGAACAGTGGTGCGGGCAGTACGTACGCGGTTCCAGTTGCAAAGAACGTATTTGACGTATATTTTAACAGATGATATACTTGCTATGAAAATAATGAATGTTTGCACATATATGTGCAGTTTTCGCACACGGGAGGATTGCAATGATTGAAGCAATAAGCTGTGGCGGAGTGGTAATCTTTCGTGGCAAGATTCTGCTTTTGTACAAGAATTACAGAAACAGATATGAAGGCTGGGTATTGCCAAAAGGAACTGTGGAGCAGGGAGAAGAGTATAAGGATACGGCAATTCGCGAGGTTTTGGAAGAAACCGGGGCAACTGCAACCATTATTCAGTATGTGGGAAAAAGCCAGTATTCATTTACCATTCCTGAGGATACGGTCGAGAAATCGGTTCACTGGTATCTGATGATGGGCGAAAGTTATTATAGTAAGCCGCAAAGAGAAGAATATTTTACAGATTCCGGGTATTATAAATACCATGAAGCATATCATTTGTTGAAATTTTCGAATGAAAAACAGATTTTGGAGAAAGCTTATAATGAGTATCTGGATCTGAAAAAAAGTAACTTATGGGGAACACATAAGTATTTTTAGAAAGGATAATCTGCATGAAATGGTATGAGGATCTTTATGTCGGCGATTCCATTGAAGGCAAAGTCAATCGAATAAAGTGGAAGATTAACCATCATGCAGGAACCGTCTCTATCTATGTGATTGCGTTTGCATCCAACCGGCAGAATCTGCTGGATATTATACCGGCGTGGGAACTGATGCAGAAATCTTATCCGGGGAAAAAACAAATGCAGATCATCGGTCTGGCAAAAGGTTATGCGGAAGCTCTGGAGCTGGTGCGCAGCATTATAGAGGAAGTATATCAGAATACAGGGGATGTGGATGTAAAATCTTATTTACGGGGCCGGAAACGGAGGAGACAGGTATGAGTGTTTTCCTTCTGATTCTGAAAATCATAGGAATTGCTTTGCTGGTGATTTTAGGACTGATTGTTGTCATTGCTCTTTTGGCATTATTTTGTCCATTCGTGTATCGTGTGAAAGGTTCCTACCATGAAAAAAATCTGCAACTGCAGGTCCGGATCTGGTGGCTTGGCCGTCTGCTGGGGCTCTGTGCAGATACCGCGGAAGAGGGATTCCACACGTATGTGCGGATTTTTGGATTTCGAAAGGAACTGCATCTGCAGAAAGAAAAAGAAGATTCCGCGGATTTTAAAAAGCCGGTGCAGGAAGACTCTCCGCAGGAAGGGATAAAAGACCGGGAGACTGAAGTGGCACCGTCTCTTACGGCAATGGAAAATACATCCCAAACATCTGCGCAGCAATTGACAGATCCGGAGGAGACAATTCTCTGTCATCCGGATAAAAAAAAGAAAACATTTTTTCCGGGCAGGATTGCAGGTTTTATCCGGAAGTTCCCGGAAAAGATCCGGAATATTTTGCAAAAGATTCTTTATTTTTTGAGGAATATACAGACATTCTGGAAAAAAGGAACGCGAACGTGCCGGAAATGGTATCGTTTTTTCAATGACGAGAAAAATAAAAAAGCGTTTTCTAATATCTGGAAACAGCTGGAACATCTGGTTGTTTCAGTTTTGCCGAAACGGCTGAAGCTTTGGCTGAAATATTCTACCGGATCGCCGGATACTACCGGGCAGGTGCTTGGTATTCTTGCAATATTTCCGGTCGGATACCGGAATCACTGGAATATTATTCCGGATTTTACGGCAGAAGAATTTTATGCAGAAGCAGATTTTACAGTACACGGCAGGATTTTCGGAGTTCAGATTCTTGCTCTGGCACTGCGAATAATTCTTGATAAGAATTGCCGGAGACTATATAATAGATTTAAGCATATGAAGTAGAATGGGTAAGGAGGTTTTACCATGGCAGATAACAGTTTTAATAATACAGTAGAATCCTTATTTAAAGGAATGGACAGCTTTATCACAACAAAGACCGTAGTAGGAGATGCAATTCATATCGGAGATACGATTATTCTTCCTCTGGTAGATGTATCTTTTGGTGTTGCGGCAGGAGCGTTTTCACAGGAAAAGAAAAATAACGGTGCCGGAGGTATGGGTGGAAAAATCAATCCGAGTGCGGTTCTTGTCATCCAGAATGGAGTAACAAAACTTGTGAATATCAAAAATCAGGATGGAATGACAAAGATCCTTGACATGGTTCCGGATTTTATCAATAAATTTACATCTGGAAAAGATACGGATGATATCATTGACGATGTTGTTTCGGATGATACGGACAATGAATAGAAAAAACAGAATCATATAAAACCGGGAGAGCATATATTAGAAATGATATATGCTTTTTTGGTGGGAAAAATGAAACGGGTATGGGGATATACATTGTTCTGGATGGGAATCGGAATGCTGATCATGTTTTTTGTAGGTGGCGGGCTGCTGGGGGTTCTGCTGATTGCCGGAACCATGCTTGTTTCCTATCTGTTGTTTTCCTGCTGATTGCGGCACAAAAAAAGAACCGTCATACAACGGTCCTTATATTTGCTTACTAAGCTCTCTCAACTTTTCCGGATCTAAGGCAGGAAGCACAAACATATAACTTCTGTGGTACTCCGTTTACCTTACAACTTACACGTTTGATGTTTGATTTCCAAACTCTATTAGATCTTCTATGAGAATGGCTGACATTATTTCCGTAATGTACACCCTTTTCACAAATTGCACACTTTGCCATGATTTTGCACCTCCTTGCATTTCACTAAGCTTTTTCAAGCTCACAACATAAGATATATTAACAGATTCCTTCTGTAAATGCAAGAAAAACTTATAAAAAAATGAAATAAATTACATTTGGTTTACATTTGCAGGAAAAATGGTTATAATACGAGTAACTATGATGTAATACCTATGAGATGGTTTACGAATATTGGAGGTACAAGTATGAAGGGACAGATAGATACCCAATATGGAAAGGTTTTGGTGGAAGACGATGTCATTGCCACTTACGCAGGTTCTGTTGCGGTAGAATGTTTTGGTATTGTCGGTATGGCAGCTGTTAATATGAAAGACGGACTGGTGAAGCTGCTGAAAAGGGATTATCTGACACATGGTATCAGTGTCACAATTGAAGATGAAAATCTGATCAATATTGATTTTCATGTAATTGTCGCTTACGGCGTAAGCATTTGCACAGTTTCTGACAACCTGATCGAGACTGTAAAGTATAAAGTGGAGTCATTTACGGGCATGAAGATCAATAAGATCAATATCTACGTCGAAGGCGTCCGCGTGATTGACTAGGGAGGATAAGAAATTGGAGATTACAAGTATCAATACGGAGAGTTTGTCCAGAATGTTCCTTGCAGGTGCAAAGAATCTGGAGGCAAAAAAGGAATGGATCAATGAACTGAATGTTTTCCCGGTTCCGGATGGAGATACCGGTACAAACATGTCAATGACGATCATGTCAGCAGCACGTGAAGTCGGTGCGTTGTCCAATCCGACAATGAAAGAACTTGCAAAAGCAATTTCTTCCGGTTCCCTTCGTGGGGCAAGAGGTAATTCCGGCGTTATTTTATCCCAGCTGTTCCGCGGTTTCTGTAAAGTTATCAAAGAGTATGATGAGGTAGATGTTTCTGTTTTATGTGATGCATTCCAGAAAGCGGTAGAAACAGCATACAAAGCAGTTATGAAGCCAAAAGAGGGAACGATTCTTACCGTTGCAAAAGGTGCGGCAGACAAAGCGCTTGATCTGGCACAGGAGACAGAGGATCTGGTTTATTTCTGCGATGAAGTGATCAAACATGCGGAGTATGTTTTAAGTCAGACTCCGGAAATGCTTCCGGTCTTAAAGCAGGCAGGGGTAGTGGATTCCGGCGGACAGGGACTGGTTCAGGTGTTAAAGGGAGCCTATGATTCCCTTCTCGGAAAAGAAATTGATTATTCCATTGAGGAGACTCCGGCATCTGCAGGCACGGCAAAAGTTTCAGAGCCGGCCGAGCAGGAGATTAAATATGGTTACTGCACGGAGTTTATTATTGTATTAACACGTCCATTGTCTGAAAAAGAAGAAAAGGAATACAAATCTTATCTGGAATCTATCGGAGATTCGATTGTTGTGGTAGCAGACGATGAGGTTGTAAAGACTCACGTACATACCAACGATCCGGGACTTGCCATTCAAAAGGCACTGACCCATGGTTCTCTTACAAAGATCAAGATCGACAATATGCGTGAGGAACATCAGGAAAAGCTGATTAAGGATGCCGAAAAAGCGGCTGCCCAGCAGAAGGAGCAGGAGGCAGAGAAAGAGGAACCCCGCAAGCCAATGGGATTTATTGCCGTTTCCATCGGTGAGGGAATGAATGAGATTTTCCGCGGACTGGGAGCAGACTATCTGATCGAGGGTGGACAGACCATGAATCCGAGCACAGAAGACATGCTTGCAGCGATTGATCATGTAAATGCAGATCATATCTTTATTCTGCCAAACAATAAAAATATCATTATGGCGGCAAATCAGGCAGCGGAGCTGACAGAGGATAAAGATATTATTGTACTTCCGACTAAGACAATTCCACAGGGAATTGTGGCTCTGGTAAATTATATTCCGGATTATACTGCGGAGGAAAATAAGGAAGCCATGCTGGCAGAACTCGACAGTGTAAAGACCGGTCAGGTGACCTATGCGGTTCGTGACACTGAAATTGATGGCATGCAGATCAGACAGAATGACTATATGGGAATTGGCGATAAGGCGATTCTTGCGGTCGGCACGGATCTGAAAGAGACAACCATGAAGATGATTGATGCGATGGTAGATGAGGATTCTGCAATTGTCAGCATTTATTATGGTGCGGATGAGACAGAAGAGCATGCACAGGAAATCGGAAAAATGATCGAAGAAAAGTATCCGGATGTTGAGGTAGAGATCAACTGTGGTGGTCAGCCGATTTACTATTTTGTTATTTCTGTAGAATAAAAGTTACTATTTATGCAGCACAGAAACGAATAAGGAGCAGATATGCGTCAGGATTCATCAATTACGGAAATCAAAGGCATTGGTGAAAAAACAAAAAAATTATTCGAAAAAATGGGAGTATACACCGTAGGTGATATACTCCTTCATTTTCCCAGAAATTATATACAGTATCCCCATCCGGTGCCGATCGATGAGATGACAGCGGAACATATGCAGACAGAGGATAAGCTTGCGATTGTTGCACGGATTGAGCGTACACCGGTAACGAGAAGTGGCAGACATATGCAGGTGACACTTCTTGTGATTGGAAGCCCCAGACATCAGATCCAGCTGATCTGGTATCGGATGCCTTATATACGGAATACATTGACACATGGCAGTTATTTTGTTTTTTACGGAAATGTCCACATAAAAGACAATAAATTTGTGATGGAACAGCCGGTGGTGTATACGCCGGAGGCCTATCAGGAAATCGAAAACTGTTTTCTTCCGGTGTATACGCTGACCAGCGGGATCACCAACAATCTCATGATAAAAACGATGCGGCAGGCATTGGATGAGGAAGAACTGCTTACGGATTTTCTTCCGGGAGAAATTCGTACGCGCAGAAAACTGTGTGAGTATAATTATGCGGTCAAACAGATACACTTTCCGGATACGATGGAACGTTTGATCGAGGCGAGAAAGCGGTTGGTTTTTGATGAGTTCTTTTTATTTATCATGGGCATGCAGTACCAGAAAGAAAAGAGAACCAGACAGGAAAACCGGTTTGTGATGGAACATCCGGAGTTCGTGGAAGATCTGATTCAGAAGCTTCCGTATGAACTGACGGGAGCACAAAGACGAGCATTGCATGATGTGACGGAAAATATGCAGGGACCGTATGCCATGCAGCGTCTGATTCAGGGAGACGTGGGTTCCGGTAAAACGATTCTGGCTTTTCTGGCAATGGCGTGGTGCGCACAGAATGGATATCAGTCTGCCATCATGGCACCGACGGAAGTACTTGCACAGCAGCATTATGAAACATTCCAGAAACTCTGTGAGCAGTTTGGACTGCATTTTCCGGTAATCCTTCTGACGGGGTCCATGACGGCAAAACAAAAACGCAGTGCGTATGAACGGTTAGAACTGTATGAGAATGCCCTGATTGTAGGAACGCATGCGCTGATTCAGGAAAAACCGACATATGCAAATCTTGCGCTTGTGATCACAGATGAGCAGCATCGTTTTGGTGTGCGGCAGAGAGAGGAGTTTGCGCAAAAAGGGGATATGCCGCATATTCTTGTTATGAGTGCAACACCGATTCCGCGAACCCTTGCGATCATTATCTACGGAGATATGGATATTTCGGTTGTGGATGAGGTGCCGGCAAGACGGCTTCCGATCAAAAACTGTGTGGTTAATACGGCATATCGGCCGAAAGCATATGCGTTTGTTGCAGATGAGGTGAAAAAAGGACATCAGGCATATGTGATCTGTCCGCTTGTGGAGGCAAGCGAAGAGACACAGGGAGAAAATGTAATTGATTACTCGAAAACGCTTATGGAGGAACTGCCATCCGGCATCCAGGTGGGCGTGCTTCACGGAAAGATGAAGAGCAGTAAGAAAAATGAAATTATGCAGGAATTTGCGGAAAATAAAATTCAGGTGCTTGTATCCACCACGGTAGTGGAAGTGGGGGTTAATGTACCGAATGCAACCGTGATGCTGATCGAGAATGCGGACCGATTTGGCTTAGCACAGCTGCATCAGCTGCGTGGACGTGTGGGAAGAGGAGATGCACAGTCTTATTGTATTATGATCAATGCCTCTTCGGCCAAGACGGCAAAAAAACGTCTGGAAATATTAAATAAATCAAACGACGGCTTTTTTATTGCGAGTGAGGATTTGAAATTACGCGGACCGGGAGATTTTTTCGGTATCCGGCAGAGTGGAGATCTGGTATTTGCGCTGGCGGATATTTACCAGGATGCGGCGGTGCTGCAGGAGGCTTCGGAAGAAGTAAAAACAATTCTTGAGGAAGACCCGGAACTGACAGAACCCGGACATCACATTCTGCAAAAGAAAATGATGCAGTTTCAGGAAGAACAGCTTTCAAAAATGAATTTGTAGATTCCGGCAAAAGAAAAAGCAGGTCTCCGTGACAGAGACCTGCTTTTTTCTTTTGTACATTGGGACAAGTGGGTTACTGGATGTTTTCTCCTTTGCCAGCCATCTGTCTTTCCTGTGCTTCGATCATTTTTTTGACCATATAACCGCCGACAGATCCATTCTGTTTTGCGGTAAGATCACCGTTGTATCCGTTGCTAAGTGGGACTCCAAGCTCATCTGCAACTTCATACTTAAAACGTTCCAATGATTTTTTTGTACTTCTGTCTGCCATGCTTTTCTTCCTCCTTTGCGGTTGTACTTTGTGGTACGATTCTAGTATATGCGCTAAGCAGAAAGCCTATGCTGGAAACTTATGTATTGGATGATTCCACCAGTGTCAGGCCGCTGATGTCCGGATGAATCGTGAGAGAGTAGTTCGTATAGTATACGACAAATCCGGGTGCACTTCCGGCCGGTTTTTTTACATTTTTTTTCTGAAGATAATCAATTTCAAGTTTGTCACTGTCACGTCCGCTGGAATAGTAACCGGCAAGTTTTCCGGCCTCTTCAAATACGCGGTCCGGCATTTCTCCCCCTTTGTTTTTTACAATTACATGGGAACCCGGCATTTTTTTGGCGTGAAACCACCAGTCATTTCCGGTTGCAAATTTAAAGGTCAGTTCATCATTCTGATAGTTATTTTTGCCGACGTACATGTCATAGCCATCGGATGAAATATAATGGAAAGGTTTGCTTTTGATTTTCTGTTTTTTGCCGTTTTTGTGTTTTTTGATAAAACCGTATTCCATCAATTCCTCTTTGATCTGCACCAGATCATCGGCGGAGAGTGCAATGTTCAAAGAATTCTGGATGGACTCCAGATGGTCAATCTGCGCTTTGGTTTCCGCAAGCTGGACTTCAAGAGCTTCGGAAGTCCGTTTCAGTTTTCCGTATTTATCAAAGTATTTTTGGGAATTTTCACGTGCGGTCTTTTGCGGATCTAACGGGATACGGATTTCTTTATTGTTGTCATAAAAATTTTCACAGACCAGTTCTTTTGCCTGGTCCTGCAGATTGTAACCGTATACATTGATCAGTTCTCCGTACAGTTTATATTTTTCCCGTTTTTCGGCATCTTTCTGCTGTTTTTGCTGTAACTGGTATTTTTTCTGGTTGCGCTCTAACGCAGTTGTGACGATTTTTCGCAGGTCTGCGGATTTCTGGTGGATACGGTTGTAAATATTGCGCTCAGCATAGAAAACTTCGAGCATCTGCGAGATGCTTTCCATATGTTCCATCTCATAATCCTGATACATGGTCAGTTCAATTGCAGAAAATTCGATCGGCCGTTTGTCTTTTCTTACGATCACCGGATGAAATTCGTTGTGGCGGATTTCATCAAAAAACCATGCAATGTGGTTTGAGAGATGGTGGATTTCATCATCGGTACAGGCCAAAAGAGACTGATCTGCATCCATCCCAGCCCGGTATGCCAGTTCGGATGCAACAAGTGGACTGACACCGGTAAATGTTGTATAGATAGCTTTGCAGATGGACATCGGTTTTGCCTTAATGGCATCGCAGATCTGTGTGGCATCCATAGTCATGGCATTGAATTTGTCCTCCTGTGTGGCAGGAATAAAATACGGGCGGCCCGGAAGCACTTCGCGCAGGGAACTTACGGCGGAAGAGACATGCTTGATGCTGTCGATTATGGTGCCGTCCTCATCGCAAAAGATAATATTGGAATGTTTTCCCATCAATTCAATGACAAGGGTTTTGTGACAGAGATCCCCCATTTCATTCAGGTGTTCTATCTTCAGATGGATGATGCGCTCCATATGGGGCTGGGTAATGCTTATGATCCGCCCGTTTGCGATATGTTTGCGCAAAACCATACAAAATGTAGGTGCCTGCAGGGGACTTGTCTTGTTGGTGTCCGTCAGATATAAAAAAGGAAGGGAAGCGTTTGCCGAAATGGATACGCGGAACTGTCCGCTGCTTCCTTTGCATGTCAAAAGCAGCTCGTCATTTTCGGGCTGCGCAATTTTACTGATTTTTGTATTTAAAATCGTCTGGTTCAGTTCATGGACTAAACCTGCGATTACGATTCCGTCAAAAGCCATGGAAATTCTCCTGTTCATGATTATAGTGTTTTTCAAACTCATGAATCATTATAGTAATTTCCACGTCTTTTGTCTATATGCAGAAAGTGGATATCTTTTGTATACATTTTTTGCAAGAACATTTGACGAAACGGCAAAGAAGCATTATAATACATTTATCTATGCATAGATATGTGCATGATATTTGGGAGAAAGTAAAATGATTAAAAGCATGACCGGATTTGGGCGCTGTGAGATTGCAGATGAAAAACGCAAATTTACCGTGGAACTGAAATCCGTAAATCACCGGTATCTTGATGTAAACATGAAGATGCCGAAAAAGTTAAATTTTTTTGAGAGTGCGATCCGCAGTCTGTTAAAAAAATATATTGAACGAGGCAAAGTGGATCTGTATATTTCCTATGAGGACTATACGGAGGACAATTATGCACTTAAGTATAATGAGGGACTTGCCGGTGAGTATTTAAAATATCTGAATGCCATGGCAGAAACATTCCATCTGGAAAATGATGTGCGGGTAAGCACACTGTCCCGTTATCCGGATGTCTTTGTTATGGAAGAACAGGAAATGGACGAAGAAGAGCTCTGGAATGGATTGCAGAAGGCAATCTGCGGAGCATGTGAACAATTCGTTGAGACCCGTATCCGGGAAGGCGAGAACTTAAAGAAGGATCTCTGTGAGAAGTTAGATGACCTGCTTGCCGGAGTGGATTTCATTGAGGAGCGTTCTCCGCAGATTATGCAGGAATACCGCAGCCATCTGACGGAAAAGATCCAGGAACTTTTGGGAGATACCCAGATCGATGAGGGAAGAATTGCGACAGAGGTTACGATCTATGCAGACAAGGTGTGTGTGGATGAAGAAACCGTGCGTCTGCGCAGCCATATTACCTCAATGAAGGAGACACTTTCAGAGGGCGGTCCGGTAGGACGCAAACTCGATTTTATTGCACAGGAGATGAACCGTGAAGCAAATACGATTCTCTCAAAGGCAAATAATATTGAAATTTCAGATGTGGGAATTAATCTGAAGACCGGAATCGAAAAGATCCGCGAACAGATCCAAAATATAGAATAAAGGAAGCGCGTTATGGAACAGAAAGGAAAGTTAGTTGTTATTTCCGGATTTTCCGGAGCGGGCAAAGGAACTCTGATGAAAGCACTGCTGGCAGCACATCCGGACAGGTATGCACTGTCGGTTTCCGCAACTACCAGAGATCCGAGACCGGGAGAAAAAGATGGTGTGGATTATTTTTTTGTGACGGACGAAACGTTTGATTCCATGATTCAGAAGGATGATTTTTTGGAATATGCAAAATATGTCAGCCACTCTTATGGAACTCCTCGTTCTTATGTGGAGGAAAATTTAAATCTCGGAAAGAATGTAATTTTAGAGATTGAGATACAGGGAGCATTAAAAGTAAAAGAAAAAATAAAAGATGCTGTCCTGATGTTTGTTACGGCACCGGATGCCGGGACACTGCGTGACCGTCTGGTCGGACGCGGTACAGAGACTCCGGAGGTCATTGCGGCACGGCTTGCACGTGCATGTGAGGAATCCGAAGGAATTGAAAATTATGATTATTTAGTGGTAAACGATACGGTGGATCACGCATCGGCTTTGATTGATCAGCTGATCTGTGATGAGCAGTCACAAAATACCGGAAGGGATCAGGAGTATCGGGTATCTGCTAATATAGATTTTATTAATCAAATGAGAGAAAATCTCAAAAGCTTTTCGAAAGGAGAATGAATATGATACATCCATCTTATGTTGAATTAATGAAAGTTGTAAATGACGAGGGCGAAATCGGTGAAGAACCGGTGGTAAACAGCCGTTACTCTATTGTTCTTGCCACAGCAAAGCGTGCAAGACAGATCATTGCCGGAGCAAAACCACTGATTGATGATCCGGTCTGCAACAAGCCGCTTTCCATTGCCGTGGAAGAGTTATACCGCGGAGAAGTAAAGATTGTACCTGGAGAGGACGAAAACTAAGAAATACCAAAAGGGAGTGACAGCTGTCATTCCCTTTTTCAAGTGAGAGGTTATATGAAATTATTATTTGTTTCACTCGGATGTGACAAAAATCTGGTAGATTCCGAGTACATGATCGGTATGCTTACCAGTCATGGAATTGAACTGACGGATGATGAAACAGAAGCGGATATTATTATTGTCAACAGCTGCTGTTTTATCGGCGATGCAAAAGAAGAAAGCATTAATACCATTCTGGAAATGGCAGAGCAGAAAAAAACAGGCTGCTGTAAATCACTCATTGTCACCGGCTGCCTGACACAGCGTTATCAGGATGAAGTGAAAAAAGAAATACCGGAAGTAGATGCTATTTTAGGAACCAATTCTTATGATTCCATTGTAGAGGCACTCGAGGAGACCCTGCAGCATAAATTTTATAAAAATTTTCATACGCTCAGCGGACTGCCGCAGCTGTCGACCAAACGGACGGTTACGACAGGCGGACATTATGCATATCTGAAAATTGCAGAGGGATGCAACAAAAACTGCACCTACTGTGTGATCCCGTCTGTGCGCGGACGTTACCGCAGTGTTCCGATGGACGAGCTGGTTACGTCAGCAGAAGAACTGGTTGCAGGAGGCGTAAAGGAACTGATCCTTGTTGCGCAGGAGACAACGCTTTACGGTGTGGATCTGTATGGGAAAAAATGCCTGCATGAATTGTTAGACCGCCTGAACGGGATTTCCGGTCTGTTCTGGATTCGTATTATGTACTGTTATCCGGAGGAAATCTATGAGGAACTGATCGATTCCATGATTAAGGATAAAAAGGTCTGTCACTATCTGGACATGCCGATCCAGCACTGCAACGATACAATTTTGCAGCGCATGGGAAGAAAAACAAATAAAAAAGAACTGATCGAGAGAATCCATTATTTGAGAAAACGTGTCCCGGATATCACTTTGCGAACCTCTTTGATCTGCGGATTCCCGGGGGAGACAAAAGAGCAGCACGAGGAACTGATGCAGTTTGTCAATGATATGGAATTTGACCGTCTCGGAGCGTTTACTTATTCCGCGGAGGAAGGAACACCGGCAGCGGAAATGCCGGATCAGGTGCCGCAGGAACAAAAAGAGGAATGGCAGGCAGACGTCATGGAACTTCAGGAAGAAGTGATTTTTGACAAGAATGAAGCCATGAAAGGTACGGTTTTGTATGCGTTTATTGAAGGACAGGTTGCGGATGAAAATAATACCTACGTCGGCAGAACCTACCGGGATGCTCCAAATGTAGACGGATATATTTTTATCAATACGGACGAAGAACTTTTAACCGGAGATATTGTAAAGGTGGAAGTTACCGGTGCGTATGAATATGACCTGATCGCTACGATCGTAAAATAGGAGGAACAATTATGAATTTACCAAATAAATTAACGACTTTCCGTGTGATTCTTATTCCGTTTTTTGTATTTTTCCTGTTAGCTCCATACTTTGAAGGATACGGAAATTACATTGCGCTTGTTATTTTTATTGTCGCAAGCCTGACGGATTTTCTGGATGGAAAAATTGCAAGAAAGTACAATCTTGTAACAAATTTCGGGAAGTTTATGGACCCGCTGGCAGACAAGCTTCTGGTCTGCTCTGCACTGATCTGTTTGATTGCACTTGACAGAATTCCGGCATGGATTGTTATTGTGATTATTTCCCGCGAGTTTATTATCAGCGGATTCCGTCTGATTGCTGCAGACAATGGTGTAGTGATCGCTGCAAGCTACTGGGGCAAGTTTAAAACCGCATCCCAGATGGTCACCGTGATTCTTCTGGTACTGAATATTCAAAATACGGTATTTACAGTACTCGGAACGGTATTTATTTATATTTCCCTGGTACTTACCGTCGTATCTCTGATTGATTATATCGCAAAAAACAAAGAAGTATTAAAGGATCAGAACTAATGAAAATTGACAGACTTCTGGCAGAACACCAGCTGCTGGTGACGACAGCCGAGAGCTGTACCGGAGGACTGGTAGCGTCTGCACTGGTAGATATTCCGGGAATTTCCGATTATTTTAAAGAGGGATATATCACTTATGCTCCCGAAGCAAAAGAAAAGATACTGGGAGTATTGCCGGAGACCATTTCCGATTATGGTGTCGTGAGTGAACAGACCGCACAGGAGATGGCGGAAGGCGCTGCAAAACAGGCACACGCGGGATGTGCGGTGGCTACAACGGGGGTTGCCGGACCCGGGGGAGGAACTTTAAAGACTCCGGTGGGAACGGTCTGTTTTGGATGTTTTGTGCGGGGAAAGATATTTTCCGGGACAGAACATTTTACCGGTACAAGAAGTGAAATAAGACATGCGGCTGCGGCATATGCCATTGCATTTCTGGAGCGGTGTATCATCAAAACATATGGAGGAACCTTATGCGAATCATAGCAGGAACAGCGCGCAGCCTGCCGCTGAAAACAATTGAGGGGCTGGAAACGCGCCCGACAACAGACAAGATCAAAGAGACATTATTCAATATGCTGCAGAATGATGTGCCGGGATGTTATTTCCTGGATCTGTTTGCGGGCAGCGGTCAGATCGGGTTAGAAGCAATCAGCCGCGGAGCTTTGTATGCGGTTTTTATTGAGAATAACCGGAAAGCGGCCAAATGCATTGAAGATAATATTGCATTCACAAAATTTACGAAGGAATCCAGACTGCTTACCACGGATGTGATCAGCGGAATCAGCAGTCTGGAGGGAAAATATACATTTGATATTATTTTTATGGACCCGCCATACCGGCAGGGACTTGAAGAAGATGTGCTGCGTTTCCTTTCAAAATCAAGTGTGTTGAAACCTGACACCATGATTATTGTGGAAGCATCGCTGGATACGGATTTTTCTTATCTGGATGAGCTGGGATTTTCCGTGATAAAGTTCAAAAAATATAAGACAAACATGCATGTCTTTATTCAACAGAAGAGGGTATAACAAACATGAAAAAAGCAATTTATCCGGGAAGTTTTGATCCACTGACATTCGGACATATGGACATCATCAACCGTGCTTCAAGAATTGTGGATGAGCTGGTCGTCGGAGTGCTCAACAATAGCGCAAAAAATTCGTTGTTTTCTTTAGAAGAACGTGTTAGTATGATAGAAGAAATGACAAAGGATATTCCAAACGTTACGGTGGCGTCCTTTGAAGGTCTGCTGGTAGAGTTTATGAATAAAATAGATGCTACCATTATCGTGCGTGGGCTTCGTGCAGTGACAGATTTTGAGTACGAGCTGCAGATCGCACAGGCGAACCATGTGCAGGATTCTAATATTGAAACCATTTTCCTGACAAGTGATCTTTCTTATTCCTATTTAAGTTCGACAATTGTCAAGGAATTTGCGTCCTACGGTGGAGATATTTCCAACTTTGTACCGGAACGTTTTATTGAACGGATTTATAAGAAATATGAGAACAGATAGGAGAGATTTTCACTATGAGCAGTAAGATGGAACAGATTATTGAGGAAATCGAAGAGTATATTGATGGCTGTAAATTCCAGCCGCTCTCAAGTACAAAGATTATTGTCAACAAAGAAGAATTAGAAGAACTTATTGCGGAACTTCGCGCCAAAACACCGGAAGAAGTAAAGCGTTATCAGAAGATTATCAGCAATAAGGAAGCAATTTTAGCAGATGCACAGGCGAAGGCAGATCAGATCATTGCACAGGCACAGGTGCAGACCAACGAACTTGTCAGCGAGCATCAGATTATGCAGCAGGCATATGCACAGGCAAATGAAGTTGTTATGATTGCAACCAAGCAGGCCCAGGAAATTTTAGACAATGCTACCAATGAGGCAAACAGTCTGCGTGTCAGTGCCATGGGATATGCGGATGACCAGCTGCATGAGATCGAGGAGGTTTTGTCTAATTCCATCGAGACTTCTCAGGCGCGGTATGACAGTCTGATTTCTTCACTGCAGGGTTTCCTTGATGTAGTGACAAAGAACCGGGCACAGCTGTTTCCACAGACAGAAGCAGCAGAGGAGGCAGCCGCTTCTGCCGGACAGGCAGCAGAGTCTGCAGAGGAGCCGCAGATTACCAATATTTCAGCTTCAGATGAGGATGCCCAGGAAGAGTAAAGGAATACAGCATCCAACGGTTAACAGTAAGAGGATTATTTTCTGTAATACATAGTTCCGGAGCGAGAGGCCGGTCTGGTGAAGGATGGAAGAGACCTGAAAAATGCCGGACAATCCTCCCCATGACAGGAATAACACTGCCAGAAGAGATTTTATCTGTCTGGTGCAGGCAGAGGTGGAAAGCAGCGCAACACCGTTTGTAACTTCTAAGAATCCGGTGGCGGCCAGCGAAAACCAATGCGCCGGAAACGGCAGTGTCTGCAGCATTTCGCAGAAAATGGAAAACAGGATGATATAGCCGCATATTTTGATCAGGGTTTCAAATCCGTGAATGATGCCGGCATCAATGATTTGCATATCCATATGAAATCTTGATGCCGTTTCTTTTTGTGTAGAAGAAGGGGTTCTGTGATATAATAACAGCATACTCATTCCATACAAAAACGGAATGCCATAGATCAGAAAAACGTATACAGGAGATAACGGAAGCTGCAAAATTTCCTGAATGGCGGTTATGACAAATACGGGACTTAAGTTGTTTGTAAAGCAGCATAGAGCAGAGGCTTTTTCCCGGGAAATATAGTTACTGCTGTAAAAGTCGGCAGTCAGTTTGCAGCCGATGGGAAATCCGAATAAAAAACCACACAATACGATGTAGCAGGTAGAAAATTTTTTCGGAAGAATTTCACTGCGCAGAATGACATATGAGAGGACACAAAAAGGAAGCAGCGTTGGAAGAATCTGCGTAAACCACAGCCGCAGTCCTTGTTTTGATGCCGAAACTGCTGCGTGGGGGAAACAGATAAAAAACAAAAACAGTATGCAACAGAGAAAAATAAATACAAATTTTTTCATGATACAGTTTATGTGAGACAGGAGGAGTATATGAGTACATTAGAGCATTTATATCCGGAAAGGGTATTTTATTATTTCAAGCAGATCGCAGCAATTCCACATGGATCGGGAAACATCAAAGCGATCAGTGATTACCTGGTAAAATTTGCAAAAGAACACGCACTGACCTGGTATCAGGATGAAGCAAACAATGTGGTTCTTGTCAAGGAAGCATCCAAAGGCTATGAAAAGGCTCCGGCGATTATCATTCAGGGACACATGGATATGGTCTGTGAAAAAGAAAAAGACTGTAATCTTGACATGGATAAAGAAGGACTGCGCCTGTATGTAGATGGAGATTTCCTGAAGGCAGAAGGGACAACGCTTGGCGGAGATGACGGAATTGCAGTGGCATATGCGCTGGCAATTTTGGAATCAGATGAAATTTCCCATCCGAAATTAGAAGTTGTGATTACCGTGGATGAAGAAATCGGAATGCTGGGGGCGGCTGTCATGGATCTGTCTATGCTGACCGGACATACCATGTTAAATATTGACAGTGATGAAGAGGGAATTTTCCTGACCGGCTGTGCGGGCGGTATGGCATTAAATGTTTCCATTCCCGTAACCCGTGTCAGACAGACGGGAAAGAAACTTTCTCTTATTGTGACCGGGCTTTCCGGCGGACATTCCGGCAGTGAGATCGATAAAGAACATGGAAATGCAGATCTTTTGATGGGACGCCTGTTGTATGGAATCTTTTCGCGTTCCCCGTTTGGAATCCTTACTTTGCATGGAGGGTTAAAGGACAATGCGATTCCAAGAGAATGCGAGGCAGAAATCCTGATTCCGAAAGAAAATACGCAGATTGTCTGTGAATATGTAAAAGAACTGAATGAAATATTAAAAAAAGAACTGGTGGAAACAGATCCGGGCGTGCAGGTGCTGATAGAAGAACAGGGCAATGCTGAAGCGGAAATATTAGATTATCATTCGGTAAGCCGTGTGATTTTTTATCTGCGCAATGTGCCAAACGGAATTCAGCATATGAGCCAGCTGTTAAACGGTCAGGTAGAAACTTCCTTAAATCTTGGAATTCTGGAATTAAAAGAAGATGCCTTGACGTCGCTTACTTCGATCCGAAGCAGTGTAAAAACCCGCAAAGAAGATCTGTGTGCACGTGTTACGATGCTTGTGGAGATGCTTGGAGGAGAAGCAGAAGTGGAAGGTGATTATCCGGCGTGGGAGTATCGCACGGATTCTGCGCTGCGTCCGCAGGTAGAAAAAGTATACGAAGAGCTGTTTCATAAAAAACCTGTATTTTCCACGATTCATGCAGGGCTGGAGTGTGGCCTTCTTTCTGAAAAAATTCCGGATCTCGACTGCGTTTCTTTCGGACCGGACAATTTTGACATTCACACGCCAAAAGAGCATTTATCCATTTCTTCTACCGCAAGAGTATGGGATTTCCTTGTTGCATTTCTGCAGCAGGCAAACGTATGATTCGCCTGGACAAATTCCTGGCGGATTCCGGCGTCGGCACACGCACCGATGTGAAAAAACGAATCCGCGAGGGACGAATTACGGTAAATGATGCGGTGGCAAAGAAACCGGATCTTAAGGTTGATCCGGAACAGGATCAGATTCTGTTTGATCATCGTCCGGTGATTTATGAGAAGTATTCCTATTATCTCTTTCATAAACCGGCGGGCTGTGTGACGGCAAGATGTGACCGGTTAAACCGGACGGTTATGGATTTCTTCCCGGAGTCCATGCGAAAAGAGTTTGCACCGGTCGGAAGACTGGATAAGGATACGGAAGGCTTTTTGCTGATTACAAATGACGGAGAACTCACGCATCGCCTGCTGTCACCGGCATACCATGTCAAAAAAACGTATTTTGTACAGGTAGATCAGAAAATTCCGGATACGACGGCAGGACAATTTGCAGAGGGCGTGGACATCGGCGATGAGAAGCGCACACTTCCGGCAGATCTCAAAATCCTTGGGGACCGTGAGGCGGAACTTACGATTTCGGAAGGCAGATTTCACCAGGTGAAGCGTATGTTTGCATCGGTTGGATGTAAGGTGACATATCTGAAACGGATCTCCATGGGAACACTTACACTTGGAACATTAGAAAAGGCAACTTACCGTAAACTTACGGAACAGGAACTGGCTTCCCTGAAAAAAGAAGCGGAAAATAAACAATCATCAGGAGTATAAAATTATGTACGAAGGGTATCTGCCGATTTCAAAACAGGATATGCAGGAACGCGGGATTAAACAGCTGGATTTTGTATATGTGTGCGGAGACGCATATGTAGATCATCCGTCTTTTGGTCATGCAATCATTGCCAGACTGCTGGAGGCACATGGCTATACGGTGGGCATCATTGCGCAGCCGGACTGGAAGGATGATGCTTCTATTTCCGTGCTTGGCGTTCCAAGACTTGGCTTTTTGGTTTCTGCCGGAAATATGGATTCTATGGTAAATCATTATTCGGTATCCAAAAAACGCCGTGCAACTGATTCCTATACCCCGGGAGGCGTAATGGGAAAGCGACCGGATTATGCTACCGTGGTGTACTGTAATCTGATCCGGCATACATACAAGAAGACCCCGATCATTATCGGTGGAATTGAAGCCAGTCTGCGCCGTCTGGCACATTATGATTACTGGTCCAACAAGGTGAAACGTTCGATCCTGCTTGATTCCGGTGCAGATCTGATTTCTTATGGAATGGGAGAACACAGTATCATTGAAATCGCAGATGCATTGAATGCCGGAATCGATGTGCATGATATTACCTTTATTGACGGAACCGTATTTAAAACAAAAAACCGTGATCTGATCTATGACGCCGTCGAGTTACCGGATTATGATGAGATCAAAGAAAATAAGCGTTCGTTTGCGCAGAGTTTTTATAAGCAGTACTGTAATACAGATCCATTTTCCGGAAAGCGCCTGTTTGAGCCTTACGGTGGAACCACATTTGTTGTGCAGAATCCACCGGCAAAGCCATTGACACAGACGGAAATGGATGAAGTCTATGCACTTCCGTATATGCGGAATTATCATCCGTCATATGAAAAAGACGGAGGGGTTCCTGCGATCCGGGAGATTAAGTTTTCCCTGATCAGCAACCGCGGATGTTTTGGAGGATGCAGTTTCTGTGCGCTGACGTTTCATCAGGGCAGAATTATCCAGACGAGAAGCCATGAGTCGATCATTGACGAGGCAAAACAGATCATTCAGGAACCGGACTTCAAAGGGTATATCCATGATGTCGGGGGACCTACGGCGAATTTCCGTGCACCGGCATGCAAAAAGCAGATGACGAAGGGAGCCTGTCCGACGAAACAGTGCCTGTTCCCAAAACCATGTAAGAATCTGGAGGTAGACCATAAGGATTACATTGCCCTGCTGAAAAAGCTACGGGTGCTTCCGGGTGTGAAAAAAGTATTTATCCGTTCGGGTATCCGTTTTGACTATCTGATGTATGATAAGGATCGTACATTTTTGCGGGAACTGTGCGAGCATCATGTGAGCGGGCAGTTGAAGGTGGCACCGGAACATATCAGCAATACCGTTTTACAGAAACTGGGAAAGCCAAGTGTGGAAGTATATAACAGTTTTGTAAAAGCGTATAAAGATATGAATAAAAAAATCGGAAAAGAGCAGTATCTTGTGCCGTATCTGATGTCTTCCCATCCGGGATCGACGCTGAAAGAAGCGGTTGAACTGGCAGAGTATCTGCGGGATTTAGGTTACATGCCGGAACAGGTACAGGATTTTTATCCGACACCGTCAACGATTTCTACCTGCATGTATTATACAGGACTGGACCCGCGGACGATGGAACCTGTATATGTGGCAACCAATCCGCATGAAAAAGCCATGCAGCGTGCACTGATCCAGTATCGCAACCCGAAAAATTACGATCTGGTACATGAAGCATTAATCAAAGCAGGACGTCAGGATCTGATCGGATTTGATTCCAAATGTCTGATCCGTCCACGCCGGCCGAAAAAAGACGCGGGTACTTCCTACCGGTCATCCAGACAGGGAAAGAAGGCACCGGCAGGCAAGGCTGCTGCCGGAAAGATGGTGACCGCAAAACACAAAAAGAAAACCATCCGCAACATCCATAAAAAGAAGTAGGAAACGTTATGAAAACATTTACCATCGGCACGAATGATGCCAACCAGCGGTTTGATAAATATTTAAAAAAACTGCTGCCCAATGCATCGGTCAGTTTTTTATATAAGATGCTTCGAAAAAAGAATATTACTTTGGACGGAAAAAAAGCGACCGGGAAGGAGACGCTGCAAAAAGGCGCGCAGGTAGCGGTGTTTTTCAGTGATGAAACACTGCATAAATTTATGCAGGATACAAAAAAACTGCAGGAAGAGTTTCACATGCTGCAGCGTCTGCCAATGAAGGGGCTTTCCATCATTTATGAAGATACGGATATTCTCATCGCGGATAAGCCATACAATATGCTTTCCCAGAAAGCAAAAGAACAGGATCTGTCTGCCAATGAATATCTGCTCGGCTATCTGATCCGGAGCGGGGCACTTTCTCTGGAGACATTCGGCACGTTTCGTCCGTCAGTGTGCAACCGGCTGGACCGCAATACGACAGGACTTCTTCTGATGGGAAAAACGCTTGCCGGCGCACAGATGCTTTCCGAGGGGCTGCGGGAACGTACCATTCATAAATTTTACCGTGCCATTGTATCCGGGAACGTTACAAAACCGGTACATCTGTCCGGATGGCTTATCAAAGACGAACATACCAATCAGGTAAAGATTCTGACACAGGAACAAAAAGATGCTGTACGGATTGAGACTTCTTATACGTCCGTACAGGCGAAAGGAACATGCAGTCTGTTGGAAATCTGCCTGATTACCGGAAAAACACATCAGATTCGTGCACATCTGGCATCTGTCGGTCATCCGGTTATCGGAGATCGCAAGTATGGGGACCCGTCAGTGAATCACAAATTTTATAGTACCTTTCATGTGGATCATCAGCTGCTTCATGCGTATCGTCTGGAATTTCCGGACGGAAGAGTTTTTACTGCTCCGATGCCCGAAATATTTAAAGAAATTATGGAAAAGGAGCGTGGATAGCAGATGCCGACCTGGAATTCAAGGGGACTGCGCGGATCAACACTGGAGGATCTTTTAAACCGTACAAACGAAAAATATGCACACAACGGCCTGGCGCTGATCCAGAAGATCCCGACACCGATTACTCCTATTAATATTGATAAAGAAACCAGACACATCACACTTGCCTATTTTGAACAGAAAAGTACCGTAGATTATATTGGAGCTGTACAGGGAATTCCGGTGTGTTTTGATGCAAAAGAATGTAACACCGACACCTTTCCGCTTGCCAATGTTCATCCGCATCAGGTGGCTTTTATGGAGCAGTTTGAAAAGCAGGAGGGAATAGCGTTTCTTCTGATATCTTTTACGCACAGGGAGGAATTTTATTATCTGCGTTTTTCCGATCTGGAGAAGTTCTGGAACCGGGCTCTGGATGGTGGACGGAAAAGCTTTCGGTATGAGGAGCTGAATCCGGCCTATTTTCTGCCAAAGGTATCAGGGGTACTGATTCCCTATCTTCAGGTTCTCCAGAAGGATTTAGAGGACAGGGATTGACAATCTTTGGAATATTTCTTATAATAGCGTTGTTTCATGTGCTACCAAATTATCACGGTATCACTTTAAAATAGTAAAGCGAGAGGTTCGATTATGACAGACCAGATGTTACATACGCCGGACGGAGTCCGGGATATTTATAACGGAGAGTGCAAACAGAAACTACTGTTGCAGGAGAGATTACACGATGTATTGCGTCAATATGGATATCGTGATATTCAGACACCAACGTTTGAATTTTTTAATATTTTTGGAAAAGAAATCGGTACAACACCATCCAAAGATCTGTATAAGTTTTTTGACAAGGACGGAAGCACGCTGGTACTTCGTCCGGATTTTACTCCATCTATTGCAAGAAGTGCTGCAAAGTACTATACCGAGGATGATATGCCGGTAAAACTTTGTTATATGGGAAACACGTTTATCAATTCCAACGCGTATCAGGGACGATTAAAGGAAACGACACAGTGCGGTGCGGAGCTGATCGGAGACGGAACGGTTGCCGCTGACGCAGAAATACTTGCCATGGTAGTGGAGTCCCTTCTTTCGAGCGGACTGAAAGAATTTCAGATCTCGGTGGGACATGCACAGTTTTTCCGCGGGCTGGCAGAGGCGGCAGGACTTGATGAGGAACAGCAGCAGGAATTAAGAGAACTGCTTGCCAATAAAAATTATTTCGGTGTGGAAGAAATGGTAGAGGGAATGCATTTAAATGACACGTTAAAGAAACTGTTTTCCCTTCTCGGAAGTTTTGAGACACAGGTAGAAGAACTTGCTGAGGCAAAGTCTCTTGCTTCGGATTACCCGAACATTCTTTCCGCAATTACTGATCTGGAAAAACTCGGATCGTTTCTGCGGTTATACGGAATTGAAAAATACGTTTCGTTTGAACTCGGAATCATCAGCAATTACCATTATTATACCGGTATTATTTTTGCAGGATATACATTTGGAACAGGAGAACCTGTGGTAAAGGGAGGACGCTATGACAGGCTGCTTACATATTTCGGAAGAAAAGCACCGGCCATTGGTTTTGCCATTGTTGTGGACCAGCTTCTTTCCGCTCTTTCCAGACAAAAGATCACACTTCCGTCCGAAGAGAAAAATCAGATGATCGTTTACGCGGAAAATAAGATTGCGGAAGCAGTAGAAAAAGCGAAAGAACTTCGCGCTCAGGGAATTTCGGTTTCTCTGATCCAGATGCAGGAAGGCCGGAGCAAAGATGATTATCTGAGCTATGCCATGAAGGATCACGTTTCAAAAGTAGAATTTATAGAGGAAGCATAGGAGGAGATCATGGAAGAAAAGAGATATCTGACGTTTGCACTGGGAAAGGGACGTCTGGCAAAAAAGACACTCGAACTGTTTGAAAAAATAGGAATCACCTGTGATGAGATCCGTGATCCGGATACCCGTAAACTGATCTTTGTCAATGAGGAACTTGGACTTCGGTTTTTCCTTGCCAAGGGACCGGATGTGCCTACATATGTAGAGTATGGTGCAGCCGATATTGGAATTGTCGGAAAAGACACGATTTTAGAAGAGTCGAGAAATATTTATGAAGTGCTGGATCTTGGATTCGGAAAATGCAAAATGTGCATCTGTGGACCGGAAAGTGCTGCGGAACTTTTGCAGCATCATGAACAGATCCGTGTGGCAACCAAGTATCCGCGGATTGCCAAAGATTATTTTTATAACAAAAAACATCAGACGGTTGAGATTATCAAGCTGAATGGTTCCATCGAACTTGCACCGATCGTTGGACTATCAGAGGTAATCTGTGATATAGTAGAGACAGGTACGACCTTGCGTGAAAACGGGCTGACGGTGTTAGAGGAAGTTTGTCCGCTTTCTGCACGCGTGGTCGTAAACCAGGTAAGTATGAAAATGGAAAATGAACGAATCACAAAACTGATCCGCGATTTGAAAAAAGTCATTTAGGAGGGACATCATGAGAATTTTAAAACTTACAGAGGATACCAGAAAAGATATTCTGCAGAATCTCTTAAAAAGAAGCCCGAATAATTACGGTGAGTTTGAAGGTCGTGTAAACGCCATTATTGAAGAAGTGCGAAATAACCGCGATCAGGCAGTTTTTAATTATACCAAGCAGTTTGACGGCGCGGACATCAATGCCGGCAATATTCTTGTAACAGAAGAAGAGATTGCCGAGGCCTATGAACAGGTTGACACGACATTGCTTGCAGTGATCCGCAAGTCTCTTGTAAATATCAAAAAATATCATGAAAAACAGGTACAGAATTCCTGGTTTACGACAGAGGACGGTATCATTCTTGGACAGAAAGTTACCGCACTTGCGACGGTTGGTGTCTATGTTCCGGGCGGAAAGGCCGTGTATCCTTCTTCCGTACTGATGAATGTTCTTCCGGCAAAAGTTGCGGGAGTAGACCGTATTGTAATGTGTACGCCACCAGGCAAAGATGGAAAAGTATATCCTTCCACTCTGGTTGCAGCCAAAGAAGCCGGAGTTGATGAGATCTATAAAGTCGGTGGAGCACAGGCAATTGCTGCCATGGCATTTGGAACCGAAAGTGTGCCAAAGGTTGACAAGATTGTCGGGCCGGGAAATATTTATGTCGCACTTGCCAAAAAAGCAGTGTTTGGTTATGTCAGCATTGATTCCATTGCAGGACCGAGTGAGATTTTAGTGCTTGCGGATGAGACTGCAAATCCACGCTATGTTGCAGCGGATCTGTTATCCCAGGCAGAACATGATGAGATGGCATCTGCAATTCTGATCACCACAAGCCAGAAACTTGCAGAAGAAGTATCTGCAGAGATTGATCAGTTTGTCGCAGAACTTTCCAGAAAAGAGATCATCCAGAAGTCCCTGGACAATTACGGATATATTCTTGTGGCAGATAATATGGAAGAAGCAATTGATACCGTAAATGCGATTGCATCCGAACATATGGAAATCGTCACAGCAGATCCGTTCCACGTAATGACAAAGATCCGCAATGCCGGTGCTATCTTTATCGGAGAGTATTCCTCCGAGCCGCTTGGCGATTACTTTGCCGGACCAAACCATGTTCTTCCGACAAACGGAACGGCCAAGTTCTTTTCCGCACTTTCCGTGGATGATTTTATTAAAAAGTCCAGCATTATTTCTTACTCACGGGAAGCGCTTGAAAAAGTACATAAAGATATTGAGCAGTTTGCAGAATGTGAGAAACTGACCGCACATGCAAACTCCATCCGCGTTCGGTTTGAGTAGTATATGGGAAAGAAAGTCTAAAAGGAGCAGATTATGGAAAAAAGACAGATCAGCACAACACGCAAAACAAAAGAGACGGACATTCAGGTGACTTTAAATCTGGATGGAAGCGGTATTTCCCATATTGAGACAGGCATTGGATTTTTTGATCATATGCTGGAGGGATTTTCCAAGCACGGTTTCTTCGATCTGCATATGGAATGTGATGGAGATCTTCAGGTCGACAGCCATCATACGATCGAAGACTGCGGAATCGTACTTGGAGATGCGATCAAAAAGGCATTGGGGGACAAAAGCGGAATCAAACGATTTGGAAGCTGTATCCTTCCGATGGATGAGACACTTGTTTTGTGTGCGGTAGATCTATCCGGACGTCCATATCTTGTATTTGACGGCGAATTTACTACGGAGCGTCTGGGAACACTTGATACCGAAATGATCCGTGAATTTTTCTATGCGGTCTCCTACAGTGCGGGCATGAATCTGCACATTAAGGTGTTAAGCCCCGGAAATAATCATCATATGGCAGAAGCGATGTTTAAGGCATTTGCCAGAGCTTTGGATGAAGCGGTTTCCCATGATCCGAGAGTAAAAGGAATTCTGTCAACGAAAGGAAGTTTGTAATACATGAAACAAAAAAACATTGTCGCGACGCTTTATTTAAAAGATGGTCATGCAGTAAGATCCATGACCGATTTTACGCCGGTAGATGCGAATGTTTATCGACTGTGCCAGTTATACAACGACAGTGGAGTTGACAAGATCATTATTTTTGACCTGTCTACCAGCGATGATGAGCATGAAAAGAATGTCAATACGATTCGAAACATCAATCGCAACATTGATATTAAAGTATGCGCAGGAGGAAACATTAACCGTCTGGAAGACATCAAAAAACTTTTGTTTGCGGGATGCCTGCAGGTGATTTTAAATGCTTCTAAGCCTTCGAGCATCGGACTGGCGGAGGAAGCCAGTGCACGTTTTGGCAAAGACCGGATTCTGCTCTCTATCAACAATGTGGATTTTATTTTTAAGAATCAGGATTCGATTGAAAATACATTCCATGAAGCACTGGTGTTAAATCCGGAAATTCTGGATGCACTGGAAAATCTGACCAACATTCCGTATGTGGTGGAACTTCCGGATTATAATTTTGACGAGATCGTAAGGCTGCTAAAGCGGGAAAAAATCCGAGGAATTGCGGGTCCGTTCATCAATGATACTTCAACGGATATTATGAAGTTAAAGTCTTCTCTGCTTCAGGAAGGCATCAATATGTATAATTTTGCACCGGATCTGTCCTGGGAGGATCTGAAACTGAATTCGGACGGAATGGTTCCGGTCATTGTGCAGGATTACCGTACAGATGAAGTGCTGATGCTTGCGTATATGAACAAAGAAGCGTTTGATACAACAATTAATCTCGGGAAAATGACTTACTGGAGCAGAAGCCGTGATGAACTCTGGACCAAAGGCCTGACTTCCGGGCATTTCCAGTATGTGAAATCCCTGACGGCTGACTGCGACTTTGATACGATTCTGGCAAAAGTCTCCCAGGTAGGGGCTGCCTGTCACACCGGAAACCGTACCTGTTTTTTCAATAGCATCGTACAAAAAGAGTATGTTGAGAAAAATCCGCTGAAGGTACTTGAGAGCGTGTATGATATTATCAAGGAACGTAAAGCACATCCGCAGGATGGTTCCTATACCAATTATCTGTTTGGGAAAGGAACCGATAAAATTTTGCAGAAACTTGGGGAAGAGTGTACGGAAATTGTAATTGCAGCGAAAAATCCGGAACCGGAAAACATCAAATACGAGATTTCCGATTTTCTGTATCACTGTATGGTGCTTATGGTGGAAAAAGGCATTACCTGGGAAGAGATTGCCAATGAACTTGCCCAGCGATAAAAAATAAATGTTAAGAGGTATCTATGAGAAAACTAGCTTTAAGTGACGAGATTCTGATGCAGATTGAAAAACCTGCACGCTATATCGGTAATGAGCTGAATTCTGTAGTAAAAGATGACACATCGCAGATTCGTTTTGCGATGTGTTTTCCTGATGTATACGAAATTGGTATGTCACATCTTGGAATTCAGATCCTATACGACATGTTTAACCGCAGAGAGGACACCTGGTGTGAACGTGTCTATTCTCCATGGCCGGATCTGCATAAAATTATGAAGGAGCAGAATATTCCGCTGTTCGGACTTGAATCCCAGGAACCGATCAAAAACTTTGATTTTGTCGGTCTGACTCTGCAGTATGAGATGTGCTACACCAATATTTTACAGATTCTGGATCTGGCACAGATTCCGCTTCTTTCGGCTGACCGTGGGGACGAAGACCCGATTGTTTTAGGTGGAGGACCATGTTCTTATAATCCGGAACCGATTGCAGACTTTTTTGATTGTTTTTATATTGGAGAAGGGGAGACACAGTATGATACATTTTTAAATCTCTATAAGTCGATGCGGGCATCCGGACAGTATTCAAGAAAGGCATTTCTGCATGAGGCGGCAAAAATAGAGGGCATTTATGTCCCGTCGCTGTATGAAGTCCGTTACAAAGAAGATGGCACGATAGCGGCATTTACTCCTGTTTATGATGATATTCCGGCAACCATCAAAAAGCAGGTGGATATGGATCTGACCGGCTCGGTTTATCCGGAAAAACCGGTGGTTCCATTTATCAAAGCAACACAGGATCGCGTGGTGCTTGAAATACAGAGGGGCTGTATCCGCGGATGCCGTTTCTGTCAGGCCGGCATGATTTACCGGCCAAACCGGGAAAAGGGCGTAAAACGACTGAAAGAACTTGCACAAACCATGCTTGCATCGACCGGCTATGAAGAGATTTCCTTAAGTTCTCTCAGTTCATCGGATTATTCAGATCTGGAGGAACTGATCAATTTCCTGATTGAGGAGTGTGACAAAAAACATGTCAATATTTCCCTGCCATCCCTTCGTATTGATGCCTTTTCCCTTGATATTATGCAGAAAGTGCAGGACATCAAAAAAAGCAGTCTGACATTTGCCCCGGAGGCAGGTTCCCAGAGACTGCGAAATGTCATCAATAAAGGCCTGACGGTTGACAATATTCTGACCGGTTCCCATGATGCGTTTGTCGGCGGCTGGAATAAGGTCAAGCTTTATTTTATGCTTGGACTTCCTACGGAAACAGAAGAAGATATGCGGGCGATCCCGGAACTGGCAAACGAGATTGCCGCTTTGTATTATGACACCGTGCCAAAGGAACAGAGAAACGGAAAATGCCAGATTACGATCAGTACTTCCTTTTTTGTACCGAAACCTTTTACCCCGTTCCAGTGGGCTACCATGTTAGACCCATCAGATTATCTGGCGCGTGCAAAGATTGTCAATGATCATGTAAAGGAACAGTTAAACCACAAGAGTATCCGTTACAACTGGCATGAAGCCGATGTGACGGTATTGGAAGGAATCCTTGCGCGCGGAGACCGTAAGATTTCAAAAGCTATTCTTTATGTGTATGAACACGGCGAATTTTTCGATGCGTGGTCGGAATTCTTTCACTATGATCTGTGGCTGGAGGCATTTGCTGCATGTGGCATTGATATTGATTTTTATACCAAGAGAGCACGAAGCGACGATGAAATTTTTCCGTGGGATTTTATTGATGTCGGTGTGACAAAGGCATTTATGCTGCGTGAATGGAAAACCGCGCTCAGTGAGACGGTGACGCCAAACTGCCGGATGCGCTGCTCCGGATGTGGTGCAAGACAATTTGGAGGAGGTGTCTGCTTTGAAAATCAGAATTAAATTTCGAAAATGGGGTGTCATGAAATTCATCGGACACCTGGATATGATGCGCTATTTTCAGAAAGCGGTCCGGCGTGCAAAGATTGATATCCGTTATTCGGAAGGATATTCTCCGCATCAGATTATGTCCTTTGCGGCGCCGCTTGGAGTCGGAATCACAAGCGATGGCGAATATTTTGATATTGAAGTCAATGAATCCATGACATCTAAGGAGGCAGTCGCTGCACTGAATGAAACCATGGTAGATGGTGTGGAGGTTACTTCCTATGTGAAACTGCCGGATAAAGCGAAAACCGCGATGTCAATTGTGGCAGTAGCGGATTACCGGCTGAGCTATAAAGAAGGGTACGAAAGTCCGTTATCAACGGAAGAATGGAAAAGAATCGTCAAAGAACGGTTTTTGGACAGCCCACAGTTTACCATTATCAAAAAGACGAAAAAAAGTGAACGGGAAGTGGACTTAAAACCATTGGTATACGCGTTTTCCGTTGAAGAGGAGCAGGGACGCCCGGCATTTTTCCTGCAGGTTTCTACGGGCAGTGTGGATAATATCAAACCGGAACTGGTACTTTCATCGGTTTATCAGCTTTGCGGACTGGAATACTGCGAATCCGCAATCCAGATCCACCGGCTCGAAGTTTATGCGAGGGATGAACAGGGGCAGCTGGTTGGGCTTTCCGGCATGGGAGAGGAAATTGTTTAAATGAATCGGATCGTTGTCACAAAACTGGAACATCATCAGACAGAGTATCTTGCTTATCTGGTTTTGGATGAGAACCGGAAGCTGCAGGAACTTCAGGTTTTTGAACCGGAAGAAAATACTCTGCTGGATCATATTTATGTAGGATATGTAGAGAAGATTGTGCCCAATATTCATGCCGCTTTTGTGCGCATTGCGGATGGACAGAAATGCTATCTTCCGCTGAATGATGTGAAAAACCCGGTGTATACCAGAAAATTATCCAAAAAAGAAGCGCTCTGTGAAGGGGATGAGTTGCTGGTGCAGGTTGTAAAAGATGCGGTAAAAACCAAAGATCCGGTCGTAAGCACCAAGCTTGTAGTGCATGGACATTACTGTTTCCTTTCGACAGAGAATACCTGTCTTGGCGTTTCTAAAAAATTATCCCAGGAGGAGTCAAAAAGACTGTCGGCTCTTTTAGAGAACACGTGTAAGGATCATGAAGCAGAAGGGTACGGGCTGGTATTCAGAACCAATGCAGGGGCGGTTCCGGAAACCGAATTATGCGAAGATATCGAGCTGGTGCAGAAAGAATACCGGGCTTTAAAGAAGACCGGTACACATCAGAATGCCGGAGATCTGGTGTACCGGAATCTCCCCGGCTATTTGGCGCGGTTAAAAGCAGAAAATTTTGAAAAAACAGATCTGGTTCTTACGGATGGTCAGGATCTGTATCAGGAGATCTGTGCATACCTTCCCCATCTTGTGGAAGAAAAGAAAGTGCAGCTTTACCGGGATGATGCGGTCAGTCTTTCGACTTTATATCATCTGCGGGGCAATATGCAGGAACTGCTTTCTTCCAAGGTATGGCTTGATTCCGGAGCCAATATTATCATTGAATCTCTTGAAACCCTGACGGTCATTGATGTCAACAGCGGAAAAAACCGGTCCCGCCGGGAAGAGGCTTTATTTGCGATCAATGTTGAAGCGGCAAAAGAGATTGCCCGGCAGCTTCGTCTGCGCAACATTTCAGGGATGATCCTCGTGGATTTCATCAATCTGAAAAAGAAAGAACAGCAGCAGAAGCTGATTTCCGTTATTCGGGAGGAATTACAAAAAGATTCGGTTCCCGCAAATTTTATCGATATTACCAGACTTGGTCTGGTGGAACTGACCCGGAAAAAAGTATACAAATCTTTGCGTGAAATTTTATCATAAACAGCTTGACGAACAGGTGGTCATGTGCTATTATACACTAGTATGCCGCACAGTGAGGTAAAAGTTTGCTTATTGGCAACACCGTAACTGGCGAGTAATGATAAATAGGAGGTGCCATATGTACGCAATTATAGCAACAGGTGGTAAACAGTACAAAGTATCCGAAGGCGATATCATTACCATTGAAAAGCTTGGAGTTGATGCTGGTGAGAAGGTTACTTTTGATCAGGTATTAGCAGTATCCGGAGACGATATGAAGGTTGGAAACCCAACAGTAGCCGGAGCAACTGTTGAAGCTTCTGTCATCAAAGAAGGCAGAGCAAAGAAAGTAATCGTTTACAAGTACAAGAGAAAAACCGGTTATCACAAGAAGAACGGACACAGACAGTCGTTCACCCAGGTTAAGATTGAAAAGATTAATGGATAATCGATAGGAATTGTTATATGATTACTATAACGATTTTACAGGATCATGAAGATGCAGTGGGATTTCACTGCATCGGTCATTCCGGATATGCGGAAGCAGGAAGTGATATTATCTGCGCAGGTGTTTCGGCACTTGTGATAAATACGATCAATTCCATAGAGACTTTCACAGAGGATTCTTATCATATTGATACAGAAGAGACATCCGGGCTGATTGATTTCAGACTTGATCAGAAAGCCAGTCATGATACACAGCTTCTGATGAAGTCCATGGTTCTGGGCTTACAAGGAATACAAAATGATTATGGGAATGAGTATATCATTCTTGATTTCAAGGAGGTGTAGGACATGTTGAATATGAACCTTCAGTTTTTTGCTCATAAAAAGGGAGTTGGTTCTACAAAGAACGGCCGTGATTCCGAGTCCAAGAGATTAGGAGCAAAGAGAGCAGACGGACAGTTCGTAAAGGCTGGCAATATTCTCTATAGACAGCGTGGTACAAGAATTCATCCAGGTGTGAATGTTGGTATCGGTGGAGACGACACATTATTTGCTAAAGTAGATGGTGTTCTTCGTTTCGAGAGAGTAGGAAGAGATAAGAAGCAGGCTTCTGTATATCCAGTAGACAACGAGTAGTTTACAAAACCCCGACTTTTTGAGCCGGGGTTTTATCGTTATGTAGGAGAGAGATTATGTTTGCAGACCGTGCAAAAATTATTATCAAATCAGGAAAAGGCGGAGACGGACATGTGTCCTTCCGTCGTGAAAAATATGTGCCGAACGGTGGTCCGGACGGTGGCGATGGAGGAAAAGGCGGAGATGTCATTTTCTTAGTAGACGAGGGAATCAATACGCTTGCAGACTATCGGCACAGACGAAAATTCGCAGCAGAACCGGGCGAAGAAGGTGGCAAGAAAAACTGCCATGGAAAAAATGGTGCAGATCTGATATTAAAAGTTCCGGAGGGAACAATTATAAGAGATGCGGCATCCGGAAAAGTAATTGCCGATATGTCAGGGGAAAATAAGCGTTCTGTCATTTTGCATGGCGGCCGTGGAGGACTTGGCAATCAGCACTTTGCAACTTCCACCATGCAGGCTCCAAAATATGCGCAGCCGGGACAGGAAGCCATCGAGATTGAAGTTCAGCTGGAACTTAAAGTGATCGCGGATGTGGGATTGGTTGGTTTCCCGAATGTCGGAAAATCCACCTTTTTATCGCGTGTGACCAATGCACAGCCAAAGATCGCCAATTACCATTTTACGACATTACAGCCAAATCTGGGCGTTGTTGACATGGAAGACGGAAACGGTTTTGTGATTGCGGATATTCCGGGACTGATTGAAGGTGCTTCCGATGGTGTCGGTCTGGGACATGAATTTCTCCGGCATATTGAAAGAACCAAAGTCATTATCCATATTGTGGATGCGGCCGGAACCGAAGGACGTGATCCAATTGCGGATATTCATGCCATTAACCGGGAACTGGATGCATATAATCCGGACTTGTTGAAGAAACCACAGGTAATTGCAGCAAACAAGATTGATGCAATTTATGGCAATGAAAACGAAATTATTTCTGCGCTTCGTGCAGAATTTGAGGAAAAAGAAGGCATTAAAGTGTATCCGATTTCTGCGGTGAGCGGTCAGGGTGTTCGGGAATTACTGTTTCATGTACGTGAACTTCTGGCAAAATGTCCGAAGGAAGTCGTTGTCTATGAGCAGGAATTTGATCCGGCACTTGGCTTCTTTAAGGATGAACCATATACAATTACCCGTGCAGAAGACGGTGCCTTTGTTGTAGAGGGTCCAAAGATTGAAAAAATGCTTGGATATACAAACATGGATTCCGAAAAAGGATTTTTATTCTTCCAGAAATTCCTTCGGGAACAGGGCATCTTAAAGGAACTGGAAGAACAGGGCATACAGGATGGAGATACTGTCCGTATGTATTATAACGAATTTGATTATTATAAGTAACAGGAGGAAACGCTATGAACAGCAGACAGCGCGCCTATCTGGGAAGCCTTGCCAACAATATAGATCCGATCTTTCAGATTGGAAAAGCATCTCTGACACCAGAGATCATTGAAGCACTTGATGCCGCATTGGAAAAGAGAGAACTGATTAAAGTCTCTGTATTGAAAAACTGTATTGATGATCCGAAGGAGATCGCTTCTGTCATTGCAGAGCGTACACATTCCAATGTCGTAAAAGTAATCGGAAAGAAAATGATCTTTTACCGCAAGGCAAAGAAGAATCCAAAGATTAAACTTCCGGAATAAGACACATGAATATCGGAATATTAGGAGGGTCTTTTGATCCAATTCATAACGGACATCTTCATATGGCAAAATGTGCATACGAATCTTATGCACTGGATCAGGTATGGCTTATTCCCGCCGGACACTCTCCAAATAAGGATGAGCATGGGATGACCGATGCCAAAGACCGGTTTCAAATGTGTAAACTGGCCGCACAGCCGTATCCCTGGATGACGGTCAGCCGGTTGGAGCTTGACAGTGCCGAGAGAAGCTACACATACCGCACCATGGAGAAATTGTCGGAACAGTTTCCGATGCATCGTTTCTTCTTTATTATGGGTGGAGATTCTCTGGACTATTTTGAACAATGGAAACAACCGGAACGAATTGCCAAACTGGCTACCATTCTGGTGATCCCGAGGGATCTTTTTACCATCGCTGCACTGGAGAAGAAGATCCGTTTGTTGCAGGAACAATTTCCCTGTGATATCCGGATCGTTCCCTGTGAACGTTTTTTGATGTCTTCCACAAAGATCCGCCAGGCACTGATGAGAGGAGAACATCCGGAACATGCGTTTCCGGAAGAAGTATCTGCGTATATTCGCAGGCATCATCTGTATCAATCGTAAAGAAGTGGAGCAAAACGTATGGAACGAGAAGAAATACAAAAGAGATTGAAAAAAGAACTGGATAAAAACCGCTATGAGCATACGCTTGGGGTCATGTATACGGCAGGAAGCCTTGCCATGGCATATGGATATGATTATGAGAAGGCGATGATCGCAGGACTTCTGCATGATTGCGCCAAATGCCTCCCGACAGAGAAAAAGATTTCTCTCTGTGAAAAAAACGATATCCTGATTTCTAAAGTAGAGCGTGAAAATCCAGGACTTCTCCATGCAAAAGCAGGTATGGTTTTGGCAGAGGAAGCATATGGAGTAAAGGACCCGCAGATCCTTCATGCCATCAAGGTGCATACAACCGGAGAGCCGGATATGAATACATTGGATAAGATTATCTACATTGCCGATTATATTGAACCTTTAAGATGTGAAGCTCCCCATCTTTCGATCATAAGACAGATTGCCTTTTCGGATCTGAATCAGTGTATGGCAGAAATCTTATATGATACGCTGCATTATTTAAGCGGGAGAAAAGGCAGTGTAGACCCAACGACCCAGTTAACCTATCAATTTTATGAACCGTATGGAAAGGATCAGCCATGGAAACATTAGAAATCGTAAAGACCGCCGTAGAAGCGCTCAGAGATAAAAAGGCAGAGGATGTAACCGTTATTGATATTACAGGAGTTTCCTCTATCGCCGATTATTTTATTATTGCAAACGGAAACAACCAGAATCAGCTGACTGCAATGCAGGATGCTGTAGATGAAGCATTATTCAAAGCAGGGCTGCATGCAAAGCAGATTGAAGGAAATAATAAGTCGACATGGATTCTGATGGATTATGAGGATATCATTGTGCATCTGTTTTCCAAAGAAGACCGTCTGTTCTATGATCTCGAACGCATCTGGAGAGATGGAAAGATCATTGAGATGTAATTCCAACAGGTATTTTGTGTAACAGACATGATTGATTATAAAGAGTGATTATAAATGAAAAGTGAGAGAATAACTTCTTTCCTACGGATATGAAAGGGAAGAAGGTTATTCTCTTTTTTTGTGACAAAATAATATAGCAGGTTATAAATATTAATAGAACAGATAATTAGCTACCGAATTTCCGGAGAGTAATAGGAAACTACGAGATACTCGCCGCTGTGCAGTGTATTATCTTCCGAGATCCCGTTCAGTTCGCACACCTCATCGATAAACTGCGCACGGGAGGTACGGTCAGAGGCAGCATATTGATCGGCAAGAGACCACAAAGAATCTCCCTTTTGTAATTGGACACTTGTGTAATATTTATGAACCGGCTGTTCGGCTCTGGAACCGGCAAATGTAATAATACTGTTTCCAATCAGAATAACGGCGAAGATGACAAGAACACAGACCAGAACAATCACGCGTTTCTGGGTCTGAACGGTATGTTCTCTTCGGGTGAGGCTTTCATTTGCACGAGGTGAGATTTTTTCATTATATACCCTTTTCATAATAAATTCCTCCTGTTTTATCTGAAATCGAACATTTGTTTGTATGAGATAAATATAATACGCGAACATGTGTTTGTCAATAGAAAATGCGAACAAATTTTCGGAATATACGTTTGCGTTCTATGTTGTAGTATGATAAACTAAGATCATAAAGAAATACGCCCGGAGGTAACGCATTATGGCATATGGAAAAATCTCAGATAAACAGAGAGAAATTCTGGAATATATAAAAAAAGAAATCTTAAACAAAGGATATCCGCCAACAGTCCGTGACATTTGTGAAGCGGTCCATTTAAAGTCCACATCATCCGTCCATTCCCACCTGGAGACACTTGAGAAAAACGGATATATCCGTCGTGATCCGACAAAGCCGCGTGCAATCGAAATCGTGGATGATAACTTCAATCTGACGCGGCGTGAAGTGGTGAATGTCCCTATGATCGGGCAGGTAGCCGCCGGTCAGCCGATGCTTGCCGTTGAGAATATTGATGCCTATTTCCCGATTCCTGCAGAGTATATGCCAAATGCAGAGTCCTTTATGCTGAAGGTGAAGGGCGAGAGCATGATCAATGCAGGTATTTTTGACGGGGACAATATCATTGTGGAGCGCTGCAGTACTGCACAGAATGGGGAAATGGTTGTTGCTTTAGTCGATGATTCCGCAACGGTCAAGACTTTTTACAAAGAAGACGGGCATATCCGGCTGCAGCCGGAAAATGATGCGATGGACCCGATCATAGTTCCGGACTGTAAGATTCTCGGAAAAGTGTTTGGGGTTTTCCGGTTATTCCGGTAAAAATAAGCGTGCAAATTAGAACGAAAAAACCGGAAAAAGGGATTTGTGTTTCTATACGACATTAATCGCTTTCTTTTTTGCGAAAAGAGAGAGGACTATCACAGATGAGTATTGATTTTGAAACATTACCAACGAATACAGATTTTTCATTGATTGTGAAAAACATATATCAAAAATTATAGAAAAGCAATTACTTATATTAAGGCATTAAGGTGGAAAGCCAGTTTACATTGTAATATTTGTATTATTGCTGAAAAGCCATCTTCATATATTTCTGGTGCATTGCAAGAAGACGCTGATGTACTCAAAGCAGATATTGTGTTTGTCACAAAAGAAGCAGGGAGAAATATATTCCGGTTATGAGTGATTTTTATGATATTCTTATGGCACAGCCGGAGGAAGAGGCAAAAGAGATTGCCTTATCCCTTGAGCTTTTTGTAAATGATTCACTTAACATTTTTAATTATCAGACAAATGTGGATGTGGATAACAGATTCGTAGTATATGGTATCAGAGACCTTGGAACAGAGCTTAGTCCGATTACAATGCTTGTTATGATGGAGTCCATTCAGCAGAGGTATCTGAAAGAATATATTGGAGAATACTTTGAAATATCCGAAACCTCAGAGAAAATATATATCGGTTCTGATTTTCCGGATGAGTTCAGTCATTCAAATGATACAAAGGGATTAAAAGGTGCTAATATGAAAGCGAAAGCAAACATTACGCCTGCTATTGGTGAACTTATCCAGATTGCTTCTGAAAAGGCACAGTATCCTGATTATATCAATAAACATGGTGCAAAGGCACAATTTGGATGGTATCGTTATAATACAAGATTTGGAATACCGGTTTATGATGAAGATGGAAATCTGGAGCGTTATAACATTTTTTCAACAAGAATGCTTGTAAGATGTGATGCAGATGGAAAACTTTATCTATATGATTTGGTAAGAACAAAAAAAGAAACGAGCAAGCCGCATGAGCAATAGCGGTACGGTAGTAAACTTCGTTTCTTTCTAACACCTATAATATAGGTATATGTATTGTTTGTCAAGAAGAAAATCTTGAAAGGATGTGATTTCATGGCATACAGCCAGCAACTTTGGGACGAAGCAAAAAGAAAATGTAAGCTTGGGGAAGAAGAAATAAGAATGGCAAAGGAAATGGGTCTTAATCCCAAGAGCCTGATTAAGAATATTCCTAATAAGAGCGAACAATGGAAAGCTCCTGTGAAAGAATGGATTCACGATATGTATGACAAAAGGCAGGAGAAGTCGAGAAAGAAAGCAGAACGAAAAACAAAAGGAAAAAATAACATTTAACTAAGCCCCTTATTCCGTGAAACTTACCATAGTGTTACATCCCGTTTTTCAGCAATAATACCTGCTGGAAACTGATTTTCGCAATAC